>Ga0194053_10000800_pt1 | contig 21903 bp, 18 predicted proteins | sample SepL228m_MetaG_FD_161684 | JGI IMG/M metagenome (GOLD analysis project Ga0194053, IMG submission 161684) | Anoxic zone freshwater microbial communities from boreal shield lake in IISD Experimental Lakes Area, Ontario, Canada - Sep2016-L227-8m | ecosystem: Environmental > Aquatic > Freshwater >... | reverse complement strand
TTATTACTCCGTTAATGTTATTGGCAATAGCTGTGTTCGGTATCGCAATAAGTATTATTATTGTCCTTATCAGGAGAATTAATGAAGTCGAAATAGCACGGGCTATTGAAAAATATATTGAATCGGATAATTCAATCTCTACTGCCGCAACGCTTAACAATACAGATAATGAGTTTTATCATCCAATTCATACAAAAGCATTAAAAGATTTACAAGAATTACACCCGGGTAATTTATTTAAATTATCATGGCGTCGAAATCATATTTATATTGCAATGGTTTGGACAGTGGTGTTTTTATTGTATTTATTGCCTGAAATTCCCTGGTTTTTAACTCCTGCGCAGCGTACTGACCGTGAATTAGTTCATATTACAGGTATTAATTTACAGCAAAAGGCAGAAGAAATAGAAAAAACACCAGAAGCAGAGAAATATACTGACCTAAAGAAAATTGCCAAAAAAATGCAAACATTAGGCAAAAAGATGGAACGAAGGCGAATTACAAAAAAAGAAGCAATGAAAGAACTAAATAAAATTGAAAATAAGTTGAATGAAGTAGGACAGAAAATTACATCAGAAGAGTTCAAGAAAAATAGTGAAGCGATGAAAAGTGCCGGCAAAGCCTTGAAAGAGATGTTAGATAAGAAAATGACAAAATTGCGTGAGCATGCTGGTAAAGTAAATGAAGCAATCAAAAAAGGTGCGGATGAAAATAAATTGCCGCCAGAAGATAAGTTAGCCAAAGAAATAGAAGAAAGAATGCAGAAAATTTCTGAAATGCTGCAAAATGCCGATATGGAAGGTTTGTCAGAACAATTACAGGCAGCTGGCGACGAAATGCAGCAGGGAGAGATGTCTGACGCTGAAAAAAAAGAGATGGCTGAGGCATTGCGCAAATTAGAGAATGAATTAAAAAACATGTCATCCGAAGAGATATCAAAAGCTTTGAAAGAAGCAGCGAAACAGTTGGAAAGCGATAAGAAAAACGGCACTAAAGATGCTGGTCAGTCATTAAAAAATGCTGGTGGAAAGATAAAATGGCGTATGGCAAATGGAAACAGCAGCGGTAAAAGTATAAAACAGATGATGAAAGGCGGGGGAGGAGAAGAAAAAGAAGGTGAAGGAAAATCTGGTCAAAATGGAAGTAAGTCTGGCAGTCAATCAGGCAAGTCAGGTGATGGAAATAATAATAGCTCTAATAATGGAAGTCCAGGTCCAAATAATGGCGGTAAACACGGTACATTGACAGGTAAAAATAATGGATCGCAGCCAGGCAGTACTGATGGGAATAAAGAATTAAAAATAGATTATTCAAATGCATCTATGTCGGTAACGATACCATCAAAGGTAAAAGGCAGGCCGGGGAAATCGACAAATAGCAAAGTGCCGTATTATGAATATTATGGTGAATATAAGCAAAGAGCTGATTCGGCTGTAGACAATGAAGAGATTCCTGCCGCCAATAAAGAAATGGTTAAATCATATTTTGAAACCTTAAATCCTGCTGAGTCTAAAAAATGATTGAAACCGCAAGTTGCCATTTCGGTTTGTACATACATATACCATTTTGTGTTAAAAAATGTAATTATTGCGATTTTGCTTCAATAACTGCAAATAAAGATTTACAGCAAAATTATATCAAAGCATTGTTGCAGGAAATTAAAACAAAATCTATTTATTTTGAAGATAAAGTGATAGATTCGATATATATCGGTGGTGGCACTCCAACGGTTTTAAACGCAGATTTGATTTATTTACTTTGTAATTCATTGCCAATTTTCTTCAATTTGTCAGATAACTTAGAGTTTTCAATAGAGGTAAACCCCGGAACTGTCACCGATGAATTATTGGAAGTTTTACTGAAAACTGATATAAATCGCGTAAGCATCGGCGTTCAATCATTCAATGATAATGAACTTGAATTACTGGGAAGGATTCACAATAAAAATATCGCAATTGACACGATAAATAGATTAAATGAACATTATAACTTGAACATTGATTTAATGTTTGGAATTCCAGGGCAAACACTCGCGACTTGGAAAGAAACATTACAACAGGCTATTGCTTTAAAACCGAACCATATATCCGCTTATTCACTGATAATTGAAGAAGGAACTAAAATATGCAGTTGGATTGAAAACGGTAAAATTGCTTTACCCGATGATAGCATAGAAGATGAGATGTATTTGACTGCAGTTGATATTCTGAGCGATGCCGGGTATGTACAATATGAGGTATCAAATTTTGCCAGTGACAATTATATGTGCAAGCATAATATAGGTTATTGGCATGGTGATGATTCTCTTGGCGTTGGCTCTTCTGCAGTATCGTATATTAATAAATTAAGAAGTAAAAACAGTGATGATGTTAATGAATACATTTCATTAATTAATGCAGGTATTTCACCAATAATTTATGTGGAAAGAGCCAGTGCGAAAATCGGATTATTGGAAGAAGTAATGTTAGGATTACGAATGTGTAATGGATTTAACCTTATAGAACTTGAAAATAAATGGCAATATAAACTTGCAAATGCATCAGATAAATATCTAAGATTATTATCTGAAGGGATTTTAAAGCTGGAAAATGGAAACCTGAAATTGTCTCGTGAAAATTTCAGGTTTGCCAATAATGTTATTGTAGAAATGATGCGTGAATTATAATCCGGTAGACCCGAATCCACCACCGCGGTCTTCACCTATTTCAGCTACCGAATTAACTTGCTCAAAGAGAATCTCTGTTTTTTGCATTAAGACAAATTGTGCAATTCTCGTGCCGGCTGGTAATGTAATATTTACATCATTCGTGTTATGCAGGATGATGCCAATTTCGTCACGATAACCAGCATCTATTAACCCGGGACTATTAGCAATACGCAGACCGGTTTTTACACTGATTCCTGAACGCGGGAATACCAGCAGCATCCAACCGACAGGTAATGCAACTTTTAAACCAGTGGGGGCAATTAAGGTTTTACCAGCAGGAACTGTAATTTCATCAGGCAATGTAACATCCATCCCGCCATCATGTGTGTTGGCATATTTGGGCAATACTGCGCCTTCGCGGCATAATTCAACATGAATATTAATTTGATTCATTTTAACCTCATTTTAAATGAAAACTTGACAATTATACTCTTCGATTATTATTCTACCTGTGTCAGCCTTATTATGCAAAAAAAACTATCTGGAGACAAGTCATGTATAATCGTTTATTACCAGTGGTAATATTATTTTGTGTCTTATTATCAGCCGCATTTGCAGCGGGTGACGAAAAAAAGGAGAAAAAGATGAAAGTTACTCCGCCTACAGTGGCAGAGACCTTAGAAACACAGAAGGCCGGTCGTCATTTAGTGACAATCACCATGACATCCGGGAAAAAGATTGAAGTTGTATTGGAATCTGCATTAATGCCATATACCAGCACCAACTTCATCAAGTTAATCAAATCCGGTTATTATGATGGATTAACCTATCATCGCGTTGAACCGAATTTCGTTATTCAAGGCGGTGATCCGCAAGGCAATGGTGCCGGTGGTCCTGGTTACAATATTAATTTGGAAATCAGTCCATTATTATCACATGCAAAAGGTGCTATCTCTATGGCACGCACAAATGACCCCAACACAGCCGGTTCACAGATTTTCATAACTATTGGTGATGCTACATTCCTTGATGGCAAATATGCTGTGTTTGGATGGGTAAAGTCAGGTCAGGATGTTGCTGATGCTGTTAAAGTTGGCGATAAAATGGATAAAGTAACTGTAGATGTTTATGCTGGTACTGAAGAATGCCCAATTTTTTATAAGAATGTAAAATAAGCATTTAAAATATTGAGGTAAAAATGCGTAATGGCACTTTGCCCATTACGCATTTTTTATTATTCAGATTTGCGTTCTCGTTTTTTCTTTAGCAGCACTCCTGCTGTTGATTCTTCTGGTGCTGGTATTGGTAGCGCAACTTTTTCTGGTACGATTTCATCTTCATCAACTTCGGTAATATACTTGGAATTATCATCATTTTTTAATGCTTCAGCAGGTAGAACATACTCAACAGTATCTCTTTTTTTATATTTTGTATTTAACAGAACTTCGATTTTTTCATTACATACTGTTTCTGTCGGGGACGAAAAAGATCTGTTTTTGAATGCTTTAATGAGTTTTTTAATAAATACCATAACATCAGCTGGCGGAATAACAACTCTTCTTACTGCTACATCAAATATGAAAATAAATGCAATCCAGGGAATAAGTATGGTCCAGAGATCAGATAATGTTCGAGCGCCGAATCTCATTCTGCCGAAGATATCGTCAGCAGGTGGGTTTACTTCACCTTTACCAGTTTCTACAATTTGAGATATTAACGAGTCATTATTTTTCATTATCCCATACTCAGGTGAATAGGGGATAACCAATGTGGCTTGCTGCAGCGATTTTTCACCATTTGTTTTTGTATCTATAACAGTAATCTGGTATGCCCCATTATCACCCGCATTAAAGAAACCTTCGTAATGGCCTGGTGCAGACTGATTAATGTCTACCATCTCTGTTTCTGTTTTAGGATCTAAAAAAGCATCATTTTGTATATGGGAAACGCGGGCTGATAAATTTAAACCATTTTTATATTGTCCGTTCTTATCAACTGCTTCGATTGAAATAATACCTTTACTATTTTGCTCGAATACATCTAATTGCAAGTCAGACTCTTTTGTATTTCTTAAAATCCAGCGAGTAGATTGCATCCAAAATTTTTGTTCATCCGGCCAATCCATCCAATGCAATCCCCAATGTGACGAAGGTTCTGATGCAAAAGCAGCCGTTTTACCTAACCCGTATTGCCAAACTGCGAATATAGGGTCATTTTCCGGCGAAGACAGCAATATTCTTGCTGTAGGAGCATTTTCCTTATTTGATGTAATTGTATATCCCATCAACGGGGGGGCATTGCCCCAATCAATATCTTTAGTCGAAGCATGTGTGGTATCAATAGGAATAACTCGAAATGGTTTTTCATATATTGGCGGTCTGGTTACGGATTGCTGGTCACGTACAAGTAATCGCGGCAGATCTTCAGGACGTTTTGCTTCATAAGCGACACCACCGCCTTGTGACGCTATTTTTTGCATCTCTGCCAGTCCTGGAGGTCCATCCACACCAGTTGATATAGCGGATACTGTAATACCTTCTCTTTTAATTTTACGTATGGTCGCAAGCATTGTATTGGGCATATAAGCGTCGCCATCTCCCACCAGTAGAATATGTTTCACATCTGCTTTTGTATTCATTAATACATTAGCAGCTTCTTGCAAGTGACTTTCATAAGAGGGAGGGTCATACATTTCCTGAAGTTTTTGATCCATTTCAGCCTTGATTTTTTCTTTATCCTGTACTGGCTGCATAGGGATTGGCCATAGATTTTTGTCATATCCGCAATTTTCTACGCCGATTTTATCAGTAGGAAGCAGCATATCAACTGTCGCTTTTGCTGCTTCAATTGACCGGTTTGTGATTGCTTGTTCTTCTAAATATTCGATTACCAGTACAATTGCGATTGATGAATATTTTTTCTTCTTTCTGGTATCCATTGATACCGGCAAGATATTTTCTATCTGAGTGCTGAAATAACCACCAGCACCGAAACTGTCAGTTCCACCCGTCATCATGAAGCCCATTCCGGTGTCTTTAACCGCACCCTGTATAGCAGCAATAGAGTTCGGTGAAATTTGCCATGCCGGTACATTAGCAAAAATTATACTGTCCCATTTGCTGCATTCAGCTAAGTTTTTGGGAACATTTTCTGCTTTTCCCAGAACGACTTCTATGCCATTTGTTTTTAATGTTTGGGCCAGATGTTCACCATCACCTTCGGCACCTTCAACTATTAAAGTTGATGTTTTACCGGCTACTCTGGTATAGCAATAAACCTGGTTATTATCGGGAAGTTCGTCATTTCCTTTTGGCACTTCAATAGTTGCTTTGTATTGAAATAACCCGGCACCATTTAGAAAATCATCGAATGAAAATATATTTTTGCCTGTTTGTAATTTAACGGTTTTAGAATCATATAATGTATCATTACGGTAAATATTCAACTTGCCGGTGATATCTTTTGTTGTTTCCGCGGTTACAGAGATATTGATTGGTGAGCCTATTTTTGTTACAGAAGGAGCAGTGATTTTACTTAACAGCACTTCATTTGTATTGTTTCTCTTTAAAGGGATAACAGATATTTTTATGTCATTGGCAGCTGCTATTTCAGCTTGCGACAAGACATTCCCCTGATTTTCATTGCCGTCTGTTAAAATAACAATCTGTTTTCCTGCTTCTTCCGGGAACGCGGCCATTGCTAATTGAATACCAGCAGATATATTGGTACGTGATTTTTTTGGCAGGCTATATATTCTGTCTATTTTTCCTTCTTTATCTTCAGCTGATTTATCAAGCCATGCATCTCCGCCAAATGCAACAACAGTTATCAAGTCGCCGGAGTGTTTCTTTTTGATGGCTTCTTGAATATATGAAAGAGCTTCCTGCTGCATAGGTTGTGAGCTGAATGATAAATCAACAACAAAAGAAGTACAAAGATTAGTAGTAGGCTTAATAATTTGAATGCCACTGATAGCAAGTATGATAGCTGTACCAACTACTGTGCGGATCCAAAACGATACTCTATCACGCCATTTATCCAGCTCTGCCAGAGTATGACGTGAAACGTACCAGATATATATTATAAAAAGAGGCAATAAAAATAGATATTGCGGATTTGTGAATCGTAAAGACATACTCTGTTTTATTCTAATCTAAATCAGATAAACCTTCTCTAATGGCTATTCTTACCATATCTGCGGTAGAATTAATTTTTAATTTATCAAATATATGCTGTCTATGCACATCAACTGTACGTGAACTTATTCCTAAATCATTGCCGACTTCACTTGATTTCATTCCACTTGCCAGCATCTTCATAACATCTCTTTCACGATTTGAAAGAATGTCTAAGATATCACCTTTATTCTTATTCAGCAAATCAGTATCTGCGATTTGCGGACTAAGGTAAACTTTGTTGTTCATTACTTCTCTAATTGCTATTTCTAATTCGTGAAAAGCATTTGTTTTTAAAACAAACGCAGATGCACCAGCAGAAATCATATCATTAATGCCTCTTGGGTCTTGACGTACTGATAGTGCGATTATTTTGACGTGTGGATATTTATGCGAGATGGCGGCAGTAGCCTCAATGCCATCCATACCTGGCATGTTTACGTCCATTATTACAATATCTGGATTTGTTTCGCCTGTTGTTATAATTGCCTGCCAACCATTTTCAGCTTCGCCAACAACTTTTACTTCGATGATATGTTCAAGTAAAATGCGCAAACCTTCGCGAAGCATTTTATGGTCATCAGCAAGTACGACTCTTATTACTGGCATTCCGTCTCCTTTTCAACTTACCAACTATAACCATTATACCATCATAAGGTTTATATGTAACATGTTTTAGAAAAATATCTATTATTTCAATGTATAAACATCAATATTTCTGAAATTATATGAATATTCTACTTTTTTCCTTGCAGTATATTACAGGTAAAAGTAAAATATAAACGGAGGAATAATATGACTGGTACAAAATATAGAAAAGCAATAGATTCAATTACACCGTATTCTCCAGGGAAACCGATTGAAGAAGTTGCGCGTGAGTTAGGCCTGGATCCATCGTCAATCATTAAATTGGCTTCAAATGAAAATCCGCTGGGACCTTCACCATTAGCAATTGAGGCTATGCGTTCGCATTTGGGTGATGTTCGACTTTATCCTGATAGTGACAGCTATGAATTACGACAGGCAATTGCAAAGTATTTGAATGTAGAAGGCAATCAAGTAATAGTAGGACGAGGCAGTGATGAAATAATGCATTTTATCGCGGTAGCATATCTGGAAGAAGGCGATGAAGTTATTATGGGTAATCCTCCATTCAGTATGTATGAAATAAGTACATTAACTATGGGAGCAACACCTGTAAAGATTCCATTGAAAAATTATGCTCACGATTTGCAGGCAATGGCTGATGCTATTACAGATAAGACAAAGATAATATATATAGCCAATCCGCATAACCCGACAGGGGCAGTGAATACTAACACTGAATTAGAAGCATTTTTGGCGAGAATTCCTGACCATGTATTAATAGTTCTTGATGATGCTTATTATCAATATGCTACTGACCCGGAATACCCGGATTCGATGTCATATCTTGATAGCGGCAAGAATATTTTAGTGATGCATACTTTCTCGAAAATATATTCTCTTGCCGGTTTACGTGTCGGTTATGCTGTAAGTAAACGCAAAGAAGTTATTTTTGCATTAAATCAGGTCCGCGAACCATTTAATGTTGCGAATATCGCTCAATGGGCAGCTATTGCCAGTTTAAATTGTCCTGATCAAATTAAAAAAGGACGAGAAATAAACGAAGCCGGAAAACAATTGATGTATGCAGCTTTTGATGAAATGGAAATGGAATATGTACCATCTAACGCCAATTTTATTTTAGTTGATGTCGGAAAACCATGTCGTGCAGTATTTAATGGTTTGCTGAAATTAGGCGTTATCGTCAGAACTGGCGATATCTTTGGCTACCCCAATAAAATACGTGTAACAATCGGTACTGCAGAAGAAAATGCCCGATTCATTAAGTCGCTTAAACAAGTAATCAGCGAGTTATAAACAAAAAAATAAAAGCCGCTTTGTATTCTAAGCGGCTTTTTGTTTTATTTGCATAATGGCAGTGCGGCACAAGCATCTATATTATAGTCGTCAACTTCACCACGTTCTCGCTTGAAATATGCCGCGGCAGCAATCATTGCAGCATTATCAGTACACAGCATTCGAGGCGGTAGTGAGAGTGGGAATCCTGTTTGTAGTGCCTTTTGCTCTGCTAATTCACGCAAGCGGCTATTGGCGGCTACTCCACCTGCTAATACTACCTGGGCAGGATTCATTTCTTCGGCAGCCGAAAAAAGTTTATTTACGAGTACTGACATGACAGCTTCCTGAAAACTTGCTGCAATATCCGGGGTGCTGGCGCGATTTTCTGCAGTAGTTTTTCGCAGATAATTACCCAAGGCTGTTTTGACACCGCTAAAACTGAAGTCATAAGTGCCTGGCATCAAAGCACGCGGGAATTCAATGGCTTTTGGATTGCCTTCCTTGCTAAGGTTGTCAATTACTGGCCCACCGGGGTAACCTAAGTCAAGCTGGCGGGCAGCTTTATCCAATGCCTCACCAGGAGCATCGTCTTTCGTTCGACCAAGAATAGTATAACGTCCGTGATCTTCCATCCATACTGTATGACTGTGACCACCAGAAACAATTAAAACTAAAGCCGGCAATGCTGGTTCGGGACGATTATCATTATCTACCCGCAGCCAATTAGCATAAAGATGGCCTTCTAAATGATTAATGCCGATTAATGGCAAATCATGCAAATAAGCAACTGTTTTCGCTCCAACTAAACCAACAACCAGTGAACCGATAAGACCGGGTCCGTTAGTTACAGCGATACAATCAAGGTCGTTATACGTTATATTGGCTTTCTCTATAGCTGCCGATATAACCGGGGTCAGATATTCTAACTGCTTGCGGGAAGCTAATTCTGGTACAATACCGCCATATTCACGGTGAAATGCTTCAGATGAAGATACAATATTAGATAATATTTCGCGGCCATTTGCCACAATTGAAGCTGCGGTTTCGTCGCAGCTGCTTTCTATACCAAGTATTAATCTATTCATGACGCATTTATTATACCATTTTGGCAGGGAGTTCTGATAATCGGTAGAAAATTAAAATTATGAACAATGTAATAAAATGTGGTAATGTCAGCTTCAATATTGGTGAACGTACCTATATAATGGGAATTATTAATGCCACTCCAGATTCATTTTCAATGGATGGATTATCAAATAATATTAAAGAGATATTACATTTGGCTGATAAAATGATTAAAGACGGTGCTGATATCTTGGATATTGGCGGAGAATCCACTCGTCCTGGTTCAGAACGGGTAGGGGAAGATGAGGAGCTTAACAGGGTAATTCCAGTGATTACTGCCATAAAAGAAAGATTTGATATCCCCGTTTCTGTAGATACTTATAAAAGTAAAGTTGCAGCCTGCGCTATAACTGCAGGTGCTGATATGATAAATGACATCAGTGGTTTAAAGTTTGATGATAGAATGGCAAATATCGTTGCCAATTCTAATGTTCCGGTAGTTCTGATGCACACATCAGGCGACCCTAAAATAATGCAGAGTGCTCCAGAATATGATGATATTATTAAGGCAATAATTACATATTTGCAGGATTCTACTGATATTGCCTTGTGTTCAGGTGTAAAGAGCGATAATATCATTTGGGATCCTGGTTTTGGATTCGGTAAGACAGTAGAGCATAATTTAGAAATAATTCGTCGATTGGATGAAATAAAAAGTTGTGGTTATCCGGTATTAATGGGAACATCAAGAAAATCAACAATAGGAAAGTTATTAGCGGATGCCCCGGTAAATGAGAGATTAGAAGGTACAGCGGCAACTGTTGCATTATCAATAGCAAATGGTGCAGATTTTATTCGAGTACATGACGTTAAAGAAATGAAAAAAGTAGCAATTGTAGCTGATGCTATAACACGAAAAAGCCGCCGGCTATAAACCGGCGGCAATAAATAGCAATTAAACTTCCATTATTTCAGCGACTTTTTTATCTAATACTGCATCTACTTTTTTCACATTATCGTCAGTAACTTTCTGGATTTTCTCCTGTGCCCGCTTTGATTCATCTTCAGAAATAGCATGGTCCTTTTCTAATTTCTTTATATGGTCAATAGCATCACGGCGAATATTGCGGATCGCAATTCGAGCATCTTCAGTTTTTTTGCCAGCTAATTTAGCAAATTCTTTGCGGCGTTCTTCAGTTAATGCCGGCAATACCAATCTCAGCATCTGACCATCATTGCTTGGGTTTAAGCTAAGGTCGCTATTTAAGATTGCTTTGCTGATTGCATTAACTTGCCCCTTGTCCCAGGGGGTAATAGTAATAAGGCGCGGTTCAGGTGTTGCAATATTTGCAAGTTGGCTTATTTGGGTAGGGGTACCATAATAATCGATATTTATACCGTCCAAAATGGCTGGATTGGCGCGTCCAGTGCGGATATGCCGAAATTCTTCTTCAAGATTGGCAATTGCACCATGCATGCGGTGCTCAGCATCTGTAAAGATTTCACTGATTGATGTAAACATTGTATTTAACCTCGCAAATTTGGCGTAAGTCGTATGACAGATATATTTTGCCGTTATTCTCCGATATTGTCAAAAATTAAAGAAAAGTAATAATGCAAACGGTTGTTTTATTGTTACTTGACGACTTTCTCCGGTAAAAGTAACATATATACACAGGTAATGATAAAATGACAATTATAAATAAAATTTGTTTTGCAGCAGCTTCCTTTATTTGTTTGCTGACATTAATGGGAGCTGGATGTGCAGGGAATGCTGGTGGTGTAAAACCACCGGAAAAGCCGGTAATTGAAGTCGAATCTAATAAAGATCAAATGTGGAAAGACCTGGTAAAACAGGTCGATTTTGGACCAAGAGTTCCCGGCACACAGGCGCATCTGAATACACGAGATTGGATTATTGCGTCTTTAGTACCGAATTGTGACAGCGTAAAAACTCAGCAATTTTCACACGTTCTGGGTGGTAAAAATATTACTATGTGGAATGTGATAGCCAATATTAATGGAAAAGGTGCAGAATCAAGAGATAAAGTGCTTTTAGCAGCACATTGGGATACTCGACCTAAAGCAGACCAAGATTTAAATATAGCAAAACAGCAGACACCTATAGATGGTGCAAATGATGGAGCCTCTGGTGTGGCGATACTATTAGAAATTGCTCGAATGGTTAAGAACCACCCAATAGACAGAGATGTTGAGTTGGTATTTTTTGATGGGGAAGATTATGGCCCGGGTATTAATAATATGTTACTTGGGTCAGCTTATTATGCTAAAAATATTGTATTAAAACCCAATTGGGGTATTTTATTGGATATGGTCGGGGATGCCGATTTAACAGTATACAGAGAACCTAATTCAGAAAAGTTAGCTAAATTTGTAAATGATAAAATATTTCGTGCTGCTTTAAGCGCCGGTTATATTAGAACAGGCACTAAACCGGGATTTATTGACCAACTATATAAATATCCAATTATTGATGATCATATAGCTATAAATGATGCTGGTGTGCCAATGGTTGACTTGATAGACTTTGATTATCCATATTGGCATACTACTGGTGATACTATAAATAAATGCAGTGCTGATAGTTTGAAAGTAATGGCTGATACAGTGTATTTGACTATATCGAAGCAATAGTGAGGAAAAATGGACGAGAGATTAATTTCTGGTGGTGAAACAATTGAAGATGTAGTAACATCATCAGCATTACGACCGCAAATGCTGTCTGATTATATCGGCCAGCCGCAAATAAAAGAAAACCTTAAAACTGCGATGACCGCTGCACAGGCACGGTCTGAAGCATTAGACCATGTTTTGTTGTATGGACCTCCGGGTCTTGGCAAAACAACCCTGGCACATATTATTGCTAATGAGATGGGTGGCGAATTAGTTACAACCAGTGGTCCGGCATTAGAAAAAGCTGGCGATCTGGTAGGGCTTTTAACTAATCTGAAACAAGGTGCAGTTTTCTTTATTGATGAAATTCATCGTTTGCCTCGCGTTGTAGAGGAGTATCTTTATTCTGCGATGGAAGATTATTCTGTCGATTTTATGGTTGATAAAGGTGCATTTGCAAAAAGTATCAAACTGCCGGTAGCAAAGTTTACTTTAGTTGGCGCAACAACCCGGGCAGGCAAATTAACAGCACCACTTCGTGAAAGATTTGGAATATTTTATCATTTGGATTTTTACCCGGATGATGAGTTGGTGAAAATCGTTACTCGTTCCGCTGGCATTATTAAAATTGAAATAACAGCAGAAGGCGCAGCAGAAATTGCCCGCAGAAGTCGCGGTACACCGCGCATTGCAAATCGATTATTGCGCCGAGTTCGTGATTATGCCCAGGTGCATGCTGATGGCATTATTAATCGGGAGATTGCTGATCGTGCTTTATTGTCACAAGGAGTCGATCATAAGGGATTAGATGAAGTAGACCGTAAATTACTGATGACAATTATGGATATTTATCAAGGTGGACCTGTTGGTGTTGAGGCACTGGCGGCAACATTAAACGAAGAAAGTGATACCCTTGTAGATATGGTAGAACCATTCCTGTTGAAAATTGGCTATTTAAGCAGAACACCCAGTGGGAGAAAAGCTACACAATTAGCTTATAAACACTTCAATCTGTGCCCACCTGACCAGGAAAATGATAATCAGCAATCTCTTTTTGGGTAGAATATATATAGTCGGGAGAAACAGATGATTACTTGCTCTCAATGCGGAATAAGGGTAGATGACGGTGATGATAAGTGCTTCAATTGTGGAGCACCTATTTTGACTGATGTTATTCATACCATATTGGGAAGTCAAGTAGAAAAAGAACTTTCAGAAGCCAATTTATTAAAGACTAAGGGAAAATTTGTCGAAGCAATTTCTGCTTGTGCAGAAATTTTGCGAAACAATCCTGAAAATGCCGCCGCACATGCTTTGTTAGGAGATATTTATTTTGATCAGCAAAACTTTCGTGAAGCTTTGGGCTGGTATAAATTAGCTGTAAAATTAGAACCATTAAATGAGAATTACAAAAAAAAAGTGAATGGGTTAGCTGATAAAATATTTGGTGCAGAAGTATCTGTTAGCAATAAACAAAAAAGCTCCGGTTGGAGTAAAAATCCGATTATGGTATCAGTTGATGAATCGCCATTTGTAAAAGCTAAAAAATGGATTTTGTCACTTTCGCCAGCATTGATTATAACAATCACCACGATATTATTTGCAATTATTGGCGGAATTGTCGTATTTACTTTATTTAAACCACCAGCAACATCAGAAAATAATGAAACTCCGCCTCCTGTAACAACAGAAACCACTGGTAATCAGCCACCACAGCCTGATGCTGTTATCAATAATAATGCCAATAAACCGCCAGATAACAATATGCCAACTATTGTACAACCCAAACCTGATGTTACAGAGAATGGTGATATTCCCGGACTGCCGGGTATTAAGGTAGATAAAAATATCCCACCGGCAACTAATACTGATCAGACACCAACGCCAACTCCGAATCCTACACCGGTTAATCCTCCAATGGGAGCAGGTAATAATAACTTGACACCTTTACCGAGTGATAATGGTGGCAATGCAACGCCAGGACAAGAAGTTGCACCGCTGAAACCTTCAGATTATGATATTCCGAAAACTGATTGGAAGTTGATGCTTAATGCAGATTTGAAGACCCAGGCAAATATTGGCACTATAGATAGAGCAGTAGATAAAGATGGAACAATTACTGTCGAATATCATATTTCTGACACATCAGCAGATTTATACAGTAAAAGAAAAGTCTTATTTACAACTCAATGGATACTGTTCTCATTAATACAACATAATTATGCCGGAAATAAAATAGTGTTAAACTGCACGGCACCCGATAAGGTACGCAAGACCAGAACAACGGTGTTTTTCACTGATTTGTCTAAAGAACAGGCTAAAACAGCGATTTCTGCAAAAGATTATGGCGTTTTTGCAAATTCGATAGGAATTATAGTATGGAGAGATGATTTTAATGGTATTCGTTTATAATCATTTAACTACTTTACGATTAAAAGTTATCAATTTCGCCATTACAAAGTTAATGGGCATCATAATTACTGCAACTGCTATTGTAGCATTAAAATCATCTGTTACTAATTGATATCTGCTGTGAATAAAATACAGAATTATTTGAGCAAAGAACATATAGATAAAGACATTAACTAAAATGAATGTAAATATCTGAGCCGAAACATTATCACAATTATTTTTGAAAGTAAATTTCTTGTTCAGTAAGTAATTAGTTGTACCACCCGCAACATTAGCGAAAATAATCGAGATTTCGGCTGTGATACCCATTTTCTTAATTAATATGAAATTTATGATTGCATAAGCTGCAAATGCCAGAATACCAACTACACCATATTTAAAAAATTGCCAGAATAAACTTTTGAAATCGTTTTTTTGAAAACTCATTTCTTTGCCCGGGAAGTTGTTGTTGCTCTTCGTGGGGCAGCAGAACTACGATGAATCTCTTCCATTTCGCGTAAAGTTATCATCACATTAGTGGCGGGTCTGCCGGCTCTTAATTCTTGCGCCATAGCTTTAAATACCGGTGCGGTATGATGAAAGAATCTTTTCAGACCAGGACATAAATAAGAGTATAATTTATTATCTCTGCCTAACCGCAATCTATGTTTTGGGCAATCACCATTACAAAATACAAGACAGTCGCATTTTCTGCATTCATAAGGTAAATTATCAGCTTTATTTCTTCCAAAAGATAATTGTTCACGACTCTCTATCATAGTTTTCAATGATGCCGCATCAGAGATGTTGCCGCGAAAGTATTCTGGATAGACATAATGGTCGCAAGCAAAAAGGTCGCCATTATGTTCTACGGCCAGTGCCATACCACATGTTTGAGCATAAACACATACCGTCGCAGGATGTCCCATCCAGCTGCTTAGTGTTGATTCAAATAATTGCACAAAAACTCTGCCAACGTCATTAAGCGACCAGTAATCGAAAATCTGACATAGAAAATCACCATATTTGTCAGGATCCACTGTAAAAGGTGTAACTTGTCTGCTTCTGGTTCCGGTTTTTTCTACAATGGGGATGAATTGAATAAAATCGATACCTAAACCTGTAAGGAATCGATAAACACGCAATGGATGTTCAACATTTGCTTTATTAACAGTCACCAGTGCGTTGAATTCAACTTTATTTCGCTGCAGCGCGTTGATTGCTGTCAGTACCTTGGCATGGCTTGGTTTTCCACCTTTATCTTTGCGATAATAGTCATGCATTTCTATTGGGCCATCTATACTTACCCCAACAAGAAATTTATTTTCATAAAAAAATGCTGCCCAATCATCATCTATAAGAGTGGCATTTGTTTGAATGGCATTTGATATTCGTAAACCGGGACGAGTATATTTTTTTTGAAGATCTAATGCATGCCTGAAAAAATCTATCCCCATCATTAATGGTTCGCCGCCTTGCCAGCCGAATACAATTTCTGGTCCAGGATGTGCCTGAATATATGCTGCTGTGATACGTTCTAATGTCTCTATATCCATTTTAGTTTGCTGATTTGGATATAGTTGAGATTTAGATAGATAATAACAATAATCACACGATAGGTTGCATGCTGCACCTGTCGGTTTTAACATTAAGTGGAATTGACCGTTAACTCGTGGGTTGTTTGTCTTAATTGGCATCGATTGAATTCTATCAGGATTATCCTTGTAATGTCCAGTATCAGCGATATTTAGATCGCTCTGCTGGTGATATAGTATTAGAAATTTTGTCTAAAATAGTGGTCTGTTCTTTCTTTAGTATTTTACATGCTTCATTCCAGTAATATGCCCGGGTAGTTACGATTATTGCAGAAATTCTGCTAATCTCTTTATCCATTTCTTCTATTTTTGAGGCGACAGGTTTGTTTTTCGAGTAATCCTGATATTTTTTGATTTGAATTTCTAATTCATTTTTTGCTTTTGCAATTGATGCATTATATTTCTGTTGTAATTTTAGAATATTTTCCTTTTGGATTGCCGACAATTTTAATTCACTTGATTTATCCAATAAAAATTTTGGCGATAATCCATCTTTTACTTGTGAAATAGAATTAATGGTTCTTGTTATCTCAGGATGTCCGCCAAACCAGTTGTAACTTTTGTTTAATTTTTGCAATATGTTATATATTACCAAAGCTAAAAGTACCGTAATTAATAAAATTTGTATGCCTTTTTTCATTTATTCCCCTAAAAATATTGACTAAAATGGGTAAAACGCGCTAATAATTAGCAGCGATTGCGAAACCTTATTAAGGACAGGACAAAATATTGCGTACCAGTGAAATTAATTTTCCCGCTATCTGGAATAAGATACGGTTATTTATATTCGGTAACCCCCTTGCAAGTTCCTTGCAATTGGAACATAGATTACCAATTTTGTTGGCATTACCGGTGTTTTCTTCAGACGCGATATCGTCTGTAGCTTATGCTACTCAAGAAATACTTTTGCAATTTAAGAGTAAAGCCTCTGAATTTTCAAGTCCGGAAGCGTTGCACTACTTAATAGGTATATCAGTTGCAATTGCAATACTTATAGTTATTGTTTCATTAAGTTACCGACAAGCTATTCATTTATATCCTTCTGGCGGAGGATCATATACGGTTGCACGCGATAACCTGGGCACATTACCCGGTATACTTGCCGCCGCCGCATTATTTATCGACTATATATTAACAGTTGCCGTGTCTATTTCCTCTGGTGTAGAAAACCTGGCTGCAGGTGTACCGATTTTGCATAGTGGTTTTTCGATTGCAGGTTATCAATTGCCGTGGACAGTACCAATATGTATATTCTTCTTGCTGGTGGTAGCACTAATTAATATGCGCGGGACAAAAGAATCTGGATGGTTATTTGCTTTCCCGGCATATTTTTTCATAACCATGTTAACGATGGTCATTATATTTACTGCTGTAAAATTTTTCGGTGGGACCTTAAATCCATATCAATCACCACCTGTAGACCAGTCTGCTTTTGTTGTCGGTAAAGGTTTGATGTTTATGGTGGTTTTAAAAGCTTTCTCAAGTGGCTGTTCAGCATTAACTGGTGTTGAAGCTGTAAGTAATGGTGTATCTGCATTTGAACCGCCAGAAGCTAAAAACGCTGCTAAGACTTTATTATTATTAATGATTGGCCTGGTATTAATGTTTATGGGTACAGGTATATGCACCTGGCTTTATAATGTGCACATGACGGAAAACCAGACAGTTATATCATTAATATCAAGTGCTGCATTTACTACTTCAGGCAGTGAATTAGCTGGTATTGGATTATATCTTTATGGTGGTGTAAAGATTGCTACATTATTGATTTTATTAATTGCAGCTAACACCAGTTTCGCAGGTTTCCCTCGTTTGCTTGCAATCGTCGCTAAAGATGGTTTTGCTCCTAAAGCATTTGCAAGTTTAGGTGATAGATTAGTACATACACGTGGTATTTTCGCATTAACATTATTCTCTATTTTCCTGATCGTTCTTTATCGTGCCAATACAAACTCGTTAATCCCTCTTTATGCGGTTGGTGTATTTATTTGCTTTACATTATCACAATTAGGAATGGCAAAAAAATCAAAAATGATGGCTATAAAAGGCTGGCAGCAGACAATGACAATTAACATCATCGGTGCTATTGTTACTGGTGCTGTTGCTTTAATTCAGGCAATAACCAAGTTCCATGATGGTGCATGGATGGTTGTTGCGATTTTGCCGGTTTTAATAACTATTTCCTATTCCATCCATAAGCATTATCAGTGGTTTGATAAAATAATGGTAGTTTCACCTGATGATTATAATCCATTAACTGAAAAACCGGAACCTTTAACCGTGTTGGTATTGATATCATCTGACATACATCGTGGAATTTTAGAAGGACTGGAATGTGGAAGATCTATTGTAACAGGCAGACCTGATAGTGTATTACGTGCAGTACATATAGAAATTGACCCGGATAAAACTCCTCGACTGAAAAAGAAGTGGGAAACCCTGGTAGAACCATATATTGGTAATTCAGTCAGGTTGGATATTGTACCGTCACCATATCGATGGTTAATGGAACCTATTAATGAATATGTAGATAATATCGATTTAGAACGGAAGAATGACCGTATAATTATCGTTTTACCAGAGTTTGAGACCGGCACTTTCATAACCCATTTATTACATAATTTCTCAGCATATCGATTACGTGCAATGCTTTTAAGCCGACCGAATATTACTGTTGTATCGAGTCGATTCTTTATGAAACCAATGTCTTGGAGACAAGGACGTGGCGGGTTAGTTTTTTAAGGTGATAAAATGAATAATGCCGGTACCGTAAATATAAAAATTAACGATATTGAATACGTAGTACCGGCAGATATATCTATACTTCAGGCTGCAAAGTCAGTTGGGATTAATATTCCAACATTGTGTTTTCTTGAAAATTATCCTCCTCATACTTCATGCTATCTATGCCTTGTTAAAATAGCCGGTATGTCGCATTATATGCCCGCGTGTGCTACGAAAGTTGTAAATATGGGAAATTATACCACTTTGGACGATGAGATTGCTGGCGCGCGTCGTGACGCGTTAGAGCTATTGCTTAGCGAGCATCGCGGTGATTGTATTGCTCCATGTCGGATTGCGTGTCCTGCTCACATGAATATCCCTGAAATGATGTCGCTTATAAACGCTGGTAAATGGGATGAAGCAATAGCAGTCGTAAAAAAAGACATTGCAATGCCAGCGATATTTGGCAGAATTTGTCCGGCATATTGTGAAAAAGCCTGCAAAAGAAAACAATTTGATGAGTCATTGTCAATTTGTACCTTAAAGAAAATTACTGCTTACACAAAGTTCACATCAAAGATTATTGAAAAAAATAAATCTATCGCAATTATCGGAGCAGGGGTATCTGGATTATCTGCAGCTTATCATTTAAGAAGTGCCGGATATAAAATTGATATTTATGAAAAAGAAAATTTGTTGCTAAGTAAATTAAGGCAAAAATATTCTCAAGACGTTTTACCGAATGATATAATTGAGCGTGAAATTGCTGAAATCCTTGATACTGGTATTAAAGTAATTCATAATAAAGTAATTATTGATGACAGCTTTTGCCATCAATACGACACTGTATTAGCAGCAGCAGGTATAGAAAACGATTTAACTTTAGAAAAAGATGATAAAGGTCACATAAAAGTAAAACATTATGCTACTTCGCGGGATGGTGTTTTCGCATGCGGCAGTGCGGTAATAGGAAGTCACGACCCGGTAAGGTCTATGGCATCTGGTCGATTCGCTGCATCAATAATTGATAAATATTTAGGTGGTTCAAATATTATTAATGAGTCATTGTTTTCAACTCGTTTAGGTCAATTATCTGAAGTTGAAAAAGAGCATTTTCTATCATTATGGCGAGATATCACCGGAGAATTTTCAGTAACCCGTAAAGAAAGCATCAACACTAATAGTGAGGCTGTTTTGGAAGCTGGTCGATGTTTGCGCTGCTCCTGTTTAAAATCAGATGAATGTAAATTGCGTAATATATCAATAGCATGTGAAGCTAATACCCATAAGTATGAACATGACCATAAAAAGCCATATCGAATAGATTTTTCACATTCATCTGTAATATTTGAAGCTTCAAAATGTATTAAATGCGGTATTTGTATTTCAATATCTAAAGAAGACAGTGGAGCAGGTATTTCATTTATAAACCGTGGTTATGTAGTAGAGCTGGCGGTTCCGTTTGATGATGATATCTCTATTGCATTAGTTGAAACAGCACTTAAATGTGCAGATAATTGTCCTACCGGTGCAATTAGCAGGAGAAAAAATGTTATTGAAGGCTGATAATATTTGGAAAAAGTTTGATGGTCCTGATATTTTATCCGGCATTAATATGTCAGCAGACAGCGGTGATACAATTGCCATTACCGGGCCTTCAGGTTGTGGGAAGAGTACTTTTTTGAATATTTTAGGCGGATTAGATACTCCTGATATTGGTGAAGTTATTTTTAACGATATAAATATCACATTATTAGACAGTGATGATTCTGCAAAGTTCCGTCGGGGAAATATCGGTTTTATTTTTCAGGATCATTTTTTATTACCACAATTATCAGCCAAAGAAAACATTTTATTGCCGCAGATTAATCTACCTGTAACTGCGGATATTAATAGACTTTTAGAAAAAGTTGGTATTTTTGACAGATGCGATGCTATGCCAACGCAATTATCTGGCGGTGAACGGCAAAGAACCGCAATAGCAAGAGCTATCGTAAATCAACCGGGATTATTATTGTGTGATGAACCTACGGGCAATCTTGATGAAGAAAATGGTCAGAAAGTAATGAGCTTGCTATTAGATTTAGCAAAAGATTTAAAAATGATTATAATTATGGTTACTCATAATATCGAATTTGCCAATTTGTTTAGTAAAAGATATTTTCTTAAACACGGAAAATTAATACAGCAATGACAACCTTTAAATTTGCATTGCGAAGTATAAAATATTATCTCCCGCTTTCAATTATTATTACTTTTGGTGTGGCTATCGCAACCGCAGTAATAACAGCTTCGTTGATTACAGGTTCCAGCTTTAATGCTTCTTTATCAAAATATTTAAACAGTCGTCGCGGTGATATTAATTCTGTCATGCAATCATCTTCTTTTGTACAATATAATTTATCAAATGAAATAGGCAATTCTTTCCCAGTCTTATCGTTAACTGCTGCAGGTGAAAATACCAGTAATTCTGTTGTTCCCGGCGTTAATGTCTATGGGATTACTGAAAAATTTAAAAATCTTTTCGCAGAATCACTCACAGAAATGCCAGTAGGTAGAGACATCATTATTAATAACTCATTATCAAAAGATTTGAATGTTAAGGTCGGTGATGATATATACTTTAATTTTCAAAAACTGTCTGATATAAATACCAGCACTTTATTTGCAGACCGAAATGCTTATAAAAATACCATTAAGTTGAAATTCAAAGTTCAAAAGATTATTGATGATATTGGCGCAGGATCATTTGTTGTTTCCGGATCATCATTGCAGCCACGTATTGCAT
>Ga0194053_10000799_pt1 | contig 21916 bp, 24 predicted proteins | sample SepL228m_MetaG_FD_161684 | JGI IMG/M metagenome (GOLD analysis project Ga0194053, IMG submission 161684) | Anoxic zone freshwater microbial communities from boreal shield lake in IISD Experimental Lakes Area, Ontario, Canada - Sep2016-L227-8m | ecosystem: Environmental > Aquatic > Freshwater >... | reverse complement strand
GGGTGTGGGAGTCGGAGCGGATGCTGCCGAACCGCCCGCTTGCCCTCCTTGAAAAGCTCGCGGAGAAGCCGCCGCAAACCGAGCCCCGGCGCGAGGAAATCGGACGGAGCTTCGGCGAGCAGATGCGCCAGTGGCGGCGGATGCGGGGGCTGAACCAACGGGAGGCTTTGGAGATCCTCGGCGAGGGTGGCGATCAAGGGAAACTGTCGCGGTGGGAGAACGGGAAGCAGGTGCCAGCAAACATGGGCGAGCTGCTCGCAAAGATGGAGGCGGCGAAATGAGCGCGTGCGATTACCTCAGCGATGCCGATACGGATGTGGTGCTCGCGCTCAACGGGATCACCGTGCTGAACGAGTTGCCCGAACCCGCCGCGTCGACCACCGACCCGCTGCGCCCAGCTTACCAGCGCCTGCCCGATTACGTGCGGGAGATGCTGGAGAAGCCGCTGCGGAATATCCGCGCCACCCATCCCGAGGCAGTGACGATGTTGCGGCAGCGGCTCTCGATCCTCGAAAATGCCCGACAGTTCGGGGGCAGCGTGAAGCTGGAAAGCCGGATCGCCCGGACCCGCGCCGTTCTCGACCATGCGCTCGCCATCCAAGCCACCCCGACGACCGAGGAGAGGATCGGCGACATCGTGATCCGCGATGATGCTGAGGCCGGCCAAGTCGTAATCAAGTTCCCGACCGACCACACGCCGGAGTTGCGGAAGCGGATCCGCTCGGCCGGGTTCTGCACCAAAGGCCCGCGCAGGGCGTTCCGGTTGCGCAAGATCAGCGAGGGAGTGAACACGGCGCTGGAGGATGCGCGGGGGTTGGTGCGGGAAATCCTCGGCGGGGAAGCCTGACCATCTTCACCCCCACAGCGTCAGTCAAGATGGGCACCACAGGGCGATAAACGCGGAATTTGATGCAGGCCATAAATCTCATTATATATCTTCGCTAGAAATATTTACGTTTTCGCTTTTTAATTCTATCGCGAAGTTGTCTAGCCCGTGTGAGTAGTCTGGCCCAATCGTCTTGGATGCCCCTATACTCCTCTTGTTCATCAGCAGTCAGACGAGATATAGGATCGGAAACTGGCTGATATGGGAATGAATCCAAGTATTCTTGGATCTGCTGTATACGCTGAGGCGCTTCGTCTGGGAAGGCGTCCTGCAAAAATATGCGCCAATTGTTCTTTCCTCGTAAATCATTGCAGTCGTGACACGCTGGAACTGTGTTTCCCAGGACAAGCTCACCGTGCTCGATAGCGGGTAAAAGGTGATCCGCTACTAGTCCTGTTCTTGGGTTTCCTGTATCTGAAATGCCACAGTAGGCACATTTCTTCTGGAAGAACGTAAGCACTCGGTTCCACTCGGAAGTGGATAATCCACCCTCAGTCAATAATTCCTGAATACCACGGGTAAAATTGTAATTAAGCCGGGGGAATTGCTTTATTCGTGGCATATTCTGGTTGAGTGATGCGCTTTGTTTGCGGCGTTAAAACCGTAGTTCCAGTAGTGTTGATCGGTTCTGGATTTCCTCAAATATTTGAAAGGAGATCATACCCTGTTTTTGCATAAATCCGCTCGCGAACAATTTCAGCAAGTCTCCTGCTCTTTGGCTCGTCCAGATCCCAGACGGCACGGCATGATCGAAGCGAACTGCTCCATGCAGGTTTGCCTCCCAGGGAGAGTTTGCCTCCGCTAGCCGTTTGAATGGTCCTGTAGAGCAAGCCCGTCCGCTTCCCGACTTCAAGATCGACTGCGACGGGAAACAATTGCGAGTGGCGGGTGCATCCGAGGAATACCCGATTTCCTGAGTCGAGCCTCCCGCTGCAAAAGTGAACATTGTGCCGAGCACGTTTGATGCGTGTGGGGCTTTTTGCATCAGTTGCCCGTTGTCCCTCCTCCAATATCTCACGAACTCGCAAGGCGCCCATCAAGCACCAGCGGCGCTCACCGGTGAACCCCTCCCATCCATTTCCATTGTTTTTCCAGAAGAGACCCCAAAAGAGCAATACGTCGTTCTCGACGACCTGTTTTAAGGCTCCAGCCCGAGGAGAACCGCATCCGTCTCCGTATGTCAGGTGCTGCCAGTCGGGATCAAAGTGAGTTTCATAAATATCGACGGCCCTCACGAACGGCCTGACTTCTGCGGGATAGGGGCGCTTGCCTTTGATTCCCTTGTGCGGAAATGATACATACTTGAAAGTTCCATCCTCAAAGAGAGGAATACGGGCCTTTGAACTATGTGCACTATTTGCACCTACGTTGATTAGATAGATTTTACTCATAATGTAGCTTTCTCTAGGTTTGCGTTTGCCCACTCTTGAATCCGCCGGTTCCGCGCCTTCAAGAAGTCCATTGCGTTTTCCCGATATTTGAAATATGACGCAGCGCTATCCGGAACGGGAGATGACTTGAAGTTATCAAAGGGCAGGAAGAACTTTACTCCTGCAAAATCACCGTCAACGAGATCCTGCAGGAGAAAGAACTCAACGTAGCCCTGAAAATTCTCGAAAAGATCAAAAAAGGCTGCGTATCTGGCGAGAACCTTGCCCAGAGGGCTGTCTTCTTTCCGGTAGTGCCTGCGGATGCATTCTACGGTGAGGTCGAAGCGATCTTTTATCCGCGGATGGAATCCCCGCGCTCCGTTGATCGTGATCTTTCTGCCGATGCGTTTTGCGGGGAATACCATCATGCCGCCAATCGTGTAACCCAAACCGCCGAAACTCATCATGTCGTCCGAAATCTGAGCCAATGCCCTTGATCGTGATTTTTGCTTCCGGAAGGTTGGAACAACCGTATCGCTCGATAGGCAGAACTCGCGGTGATTCAGATAGAATGGGGCTGCTGAAGGAACAAGGTCGAACCGGTTCCCGTCTGGCAGTATTTTACTCCAAAGCAACCTGTGATATTCACAGAGCGTTGCACTCCACTTGTCCGGATCCAATTTCTCCGGTGTGTTGAGACGAAAATTGTAGGTCGTGTCTATTGGGTTGTTGCCCATGGCGCAAATCATCAATTAAGACGGACGATAAACGTGGAATCCGATGCGTCCCACATGGCTCAACTCACAACTTATGCCATCAACGCAGACGCATCGACTCCACACTGGCGGCACTTTGCTTGCTTTAGCTGTGGTTCCTCAAAATCATCATGGACCCACACTACTTCAAAGTTATGGAACTCTGGGCCTTGTTGCCAAGTGGCCCCAAAACGAGATCCTTTTTGATGGACCGATGCTTGTTCGACCACTCCACATTTTGGGCATGTCAGTGTGTGTTTAGTACTATCAATAATTCCCATATTTTGAACAGATGTCGTTGTCAGATTTATCGCATAGACAACCGAAATCCAACACCAAATATTCATTGCACTTTCCTTGAGCCTGTTGGCGTTGCAGGCTGGGAGGCCGGCCTTCTTGAATCGTGCCTGGGCGCGGTGTTCGTCGTCGCGGGGTTGTCCGCTTGGAATTGTGACCGCCCTGTTCTCAGGCGTTTGCCACGAACTATGCGTGCCGGACGTTCCGGTTGCGGAAGATCAGCGGGGGAGTGAACACTGCGTTGGAGGATGCTCGGTGGCTTGTGCGGGAAATCCTTGGAGAAACTGAATGAGCGCCGGGGTTATCTCCCAACCCGCCGAAAGGCAAAAGGGAGAAATCAGGCTGATAAACGCGGTTCCCTGCGCGGTCCACGTTCCTTCCATCCTTGCCGCCAGAAGATACGTGTCGCCCAGGTCGCGCCCGATCACGCTCGAGGAAGCCGAAACCCGCCGGATCGCCTACGCACTGAAGCGGGGCGCGGAAATCGGGATTGCCGCCCGTGAGATGGCCGGGCTCCTGCTGCCCGATTTGCCGCCGCTCACGCTTGTTCCCGTTCCAGCAAGCACCGGCAGCATCGAAGCCAACGTGATTCTCGCCCGCGCCATTGCCGCCGAATACGGCCCGCAGGCCCGAGTCGTTCGCGCTCTCCGCCGGGTCGTGCCGGTGGAATCTTCGTGCGCCCGTCGCCGCCGGGGTCTGCCAGGGCTCACCGCAGCCGACCACAAGTTCGTGCGCGTCGGCGGGTGGTTCGCGCTGCCGGTCTTCCTCGTGGACAACGTGGCGACCAACGGGGCCACGCTCGCTGCTGCCCGCTATGCCCTCGGGTATGGAACGGGCCTCGTTTTCGCAGACGCCTCACCCATCTACCAGCCGCCCGCCAAATGAGCCACCAAAGCCTGTTAAACGAAAAATCCGATCCCATCCCGACGCATCCACCAACGTTCCCGGCTCGGCCGATACGGGGCGGAAAGCTCGAACTCGCCCCGAAGAAATCCGGGATCTGGTTCGCTGAGCCGAAATACAATGGTTGGCGGGCACTCGTGCATACGCCGACCGGTGCCATGTGGAACCGGCACGGCCAGCGGCTCACGATCGAGAGGGAATTTGAATCCTCTCTGGACCAATTGCGTCCGCTCGCAGGCAGCGGCCTCGTGTGGGCGGATTGCGAAGCCCTTGAACGCCGGCACCAGATCGGGCGGGGAAGCCTCGTCGTCCTGGACTGGATCCCTGAATCCGGCTCGCCCACCTACGAGGAGCGGCGGGAGTTCCTCGCCGGGCTGGTCGAAACCGAGGGACTCTCCACAGGCGAGTGGCAATCGTTCCCAGAGAACGCCTTGGTCCTGCCACCATCAGTCCGAGACGAGGGAACCCGTGTGCCGGATTTCTACGCCAGCCTGAAAGCGATCAACCGCCGTTTGCGCTGCGACTTCTTCGAGGGAGTGGTCATGAAGCGCGGAAATGCGCCGTATCCCGTTCAACTTCGCAGCGACACGGAAGAGTGCAGTGCGTGGGCCAAGCACCGCTTTGTAAATTGAAGCCTACTTCTTGCTGAGTTCCTGGGTCCGCAGGAGAACACGCTGGCGCATGATCTTTCCAGCTTTGAACTTCACGGTCGCCCGCGCAGGAATCGTCACGTCCTTTTCCGGTTTCTTCGGATTGCGGCCGACGCGGGATTTTGTCAGGCGGACCTCGAATACACCGAAGTTCCGCAGTTCCACATCGCGCCCGGAGGCCAAGGCGGTGGTGATGGCGTCGAGCGTTTGCTGGATGATCGTGAATACTTCCGCCTGAATGATTCCGGTTTCCTTGCTGATCTGCATCACGAGATCGCGTTTGGTGAGGTTGGACATGGCGGGGAATGTTGTGTGGAGCAGCAGGATAGACCGGCCCTTTCGGATTTGAAAACCGGAATCCACCCGCACCCTCCAAGCACCCCCATCAGCGATGGATTCCCGCGCGCGGCGCGAACGAGGCTCATGGCGGTATGAAAACCAAATCATCAACAACAACTGCCGCCCCGGTCGCTCCCGCAGCCGGGCTCAAGCGGATCAACCTCGCGGGAATCGCAACCACGGCACCAGCGGCCAAAGCCGCCAAGTCGTATCCCGAGCTGCCAGATCCAGATGGACAGGTGGCCGCGCTCGTCGAGGGCATCCTCGAAACGAGTGACCAAGTAGAAGCCTTGGAGGGTAGCCTCCAAATCGAAAAGGCCGAGCTGATCGCCATCGCGAAGCCGTTCTACTTCGCCCATCACGCCGGCCAGATGGCAGTGGCCTCCTCAGTCGAAGCCAAGGCCGGGGACAAGCTCGTGAGGGTCGGGTTCTCGAATTCCTACCGGGGCACGACCGACGATGCAGCCATTATGAGGGTCACGGGTGAAAAGGGGGCCGCATTCTTCAAGCGGAGCTTCGAGTTCAAGATCAAGGGCGACCTGATACCGGAAAACTTAACCTTTTTACAGATAATCTTTTGGCAAAACCAAAATTGAGTGATTCGGAAATTGCACAGGAAGCAATTAATTTATTATTGCGATAAAAAGAAATTAAAATAATGCAGCTTCTGCATTGGCTTTAATTGATCTGACCTCTTCTGTTGATGCATTGAATACCGAACCGAGATCGTGCACCATAGGATTTTGATGCGTTAAAGGATTAGCAATATCAACTCTTGCAGCACTATGGTATTCTTTTGCTTGAGTGGCTTCAGCAATTGCCGCAACGTTATGGCTTCTTAATCCACATCCTGGCATGATAATAATACGGTCTGCAGCTAACATCATCAATTCTGAAAGAATATCCAAAGCATTAATCGCGGCCCTTTTTCCACCACTAGTTAAAATACGTTCAAATCCAGCATCAATCGCATCTTCTAAGGATTGACCCAAATTGGGTGAAAGGTCGAATGCTTTATTCAGCGTAGCTTTCATTGGATAGGCCCATTCTACAAAACGCTTACACAAATCAACATCTAAACTTCCATCCATTTTTTGAGCGCCAATCGAAATGCCATCACAAGCAATGCTTTTACAAAAAATTATATCTTGATGGATGCTTTCAATTTCATCGGCACTATAAAAATAATAACCGCCTCTTGGTCGAATAATAGGATGTAGTTTAATGCTAACTATTTTCCGAGCTTGAATTAAGACTCCGGGTGCGGGAGTTGTTCCTCCTTCCGTAGGATTACCACATAATTCAATTCGACCAGCTCCACCTTTTTCGGCATTGATACAGCTTTCTAAATTAAATGCACAAACTTCAATAGTAACCTGTTTCGACATTGCAATTAAACTGATAGGAAATCGCTTTCGGCCCTCTAGATCGTTGACCCGGAGCTTGAAGCTGGAAGCGGGTGTTTCCATGGTCGGATGCTGGCTTATCGGGGTTTGAGGGTCAAGCACCTGCTCACCTACGACGGCATCCATCCGACCCCTGCCGGCTTCTGGCTCCTGGCCGAAACATGGCTGAATCACGTCGTTCGATGATCTTGCCGGACGGCAGCCATCTCACTTCGCGTTCGCTGACTTCATGAAAAGGAGCTGCCAGAACGGGCGTCGGGCGATGACGATCTCGGCCTGGACGGTGGCCCCGACCGCCAGTTGATACGGGGTATTTTCTATCGCGACGGTCACTCGGTAGACCCCTTGGTTTTGTCCGGCATCGGGGTCGGCTTCTAGGTCGCGGTCGCTCGCGACGGCAATCACTCGGCCCCGTGCGAGCGGCGCGAGACGGTCGGGATTGTTGTTGGCCCGGAACCTGACGAGCTGGCCGGGCTGGCCGGGAGCGATCAGGTTCACGCGGTCCTCGGTGGCGTAGAGCCGGAGGTCGACACCGGAATTCTGCGTGACTTTGAAGAGCGCATCGCCGGCATTGATCTTTTCGCCGGGATACCGGCGGGCCGTGGCCAGAATCGTCCCGCTCTCTGGGGCGACGATTTCGAGCCGGCGGAGGTCTTCCTGCGCCTCCGCGAGATTTCTTTCCAGCGATTTGATCCAGCTTTCAATCACCCGCTCCCGCGCCGCCGCTTCCTCCTTGGCTGCTGTCCCATATCCTCCTCTCATGAGATCGTTTGCCTGCTGGCTTCGCTTCAGGAGCGCCTCGGAGGCGATGATCTGGAGGCGGACGTTGAGGACCTCGGTGCCGGATGCCGAACCGGCCCGCTGGAGCGCCGTCAATCGCGGGAAGTAATCTTGCTGGATGTCCCGAACCTCCTGTTGCCGCTCCACCTCCAGGCCGCTGAAAAGAAACTCCGGAGGCACAGGCGCGGCTTCGATTTTCCGGACAGTTGCCTGGGCGAGTTCGACCTCGGGTTTTGCCTGCTCGATGTCACCCTTGATCTTCCCGATTTGCTTCTGCACTTCCCAGTCGTCCATCCTGCCGAGCACCTCGCCCTTCTTCACGACCATCCCGTCGGTAACGGACACGGACTGCAAAATGCCGCCGGTTCTTGCAAAAACGAGCGTGAACACGGCCGGCCTGACCACGCCGGACGCCGTCACGAACTCATCCATGTTGCTCGCAAGGACGGCGATCGCCAGGGCAACGGCGGCCAACAGCGTGAGGAGAAACCCGGTTTGCAACCACTGCGGGGGTGTCACCGGACGGAGCGCTTCACAACCTGCCGGGGATTCAAACCGGGGATTCCTGAACAAAGAAGCGGGCGAGTCCTTGTTCATCGCTGATTTTTCCTCTGCGGATGCCGTGTCGCACCGCTCATGGGGATCATCCCCTCGACCTGCGCTTCATAGAGCTGGCGGTAATGCCCCTCGGGGCGGAGAACTAATTCGTCATGGGTCCCCATCTCGATCAGGCGGCCGTGCTTCAGCACAAAAATCTGGTCAGCCTGGTAGATCGTGGAAAGCCGGTGGGCGATAACGAGTGAGGTGCGTCCGGCCATGAGCGCGTCAAACGAACGCTGGATCGCTTTCTCGGTCTCCGAATCCAGCGCGCTCGTGGCCTCGTCAAGGACGAGAAACGAGGGATTCTTCAGGAACACACGGGCGATCGCGATCCGCTGTTTCTGACCGCCGGAGAGGCGGGTCCCATTGATCCCGCTGGCCTCATCGAGCTGCTTGGGGAGGTCGCGGACAAATTCGTCAATATGCGCGGCGGCCAGCGCGGCCCAGATACGTTCATCCGAATACTCGACGCCCATGCAGAGGTTCGTCCTCAACGAGGCATCGAAGATCGCGGATTCCTGCAGGACGGCGCCGGTGTGATTTCGGAGTGCCCGGAGATCCCAGTCACGAATGTCCACATCATCCACCAAAAGTCGCCCGCCACTCGGCAGGTAAAGCCCGAGCAGGAGGCTGGCGAGGGTCGTCTTTCCCGAGCCGGATTGCCCGACGAGTGCGATCATCGAGCCGGGCTCAATCTGAAAACTCACATCCTGCAGCACCGGCTCGCGCCCATCATAGGAAAAACTCAGGTTTTCGGCGCGAATCCGTCCGTCGAAGGGAACCGTGACAGGGTTGGCCACCGCGCTGAGATACGGCTCCTGCGGCGTCTGACTCAACTCCTCGACCTTCTCCGCGCTGGCCGCTCCGGTTTGGATCGTCTGCCCGGCGTTGAGCAACGTGCCGATCGGTCCCCACAACATCGCCTGATAACCATAGAACGCAAAAAACGACCCAAACGTGATCTCGCCCTGAATGGCGAGAATCCCGCCGACCAGCATAAAAATATCACCCCCGAGGCTGCTCAGCAGAACGAGAAGAATGTTGATCGCATGGAACCTCGCCCAGTGAAAAAACCCTCGTAGCGGAGGGCCTCGCAACGGGAGCGAAAACGGCCCAGAAAAAATGGCTCGGCCGCAAACGTGCGGATCACCCGCAGCGCCCCGAAGATCTCCGAAGTCGTCGCCGTGAGATTGGCGAGCCGGTCGGATTCCTCGCGGTTGAAGGCCTGCAGCCTCCGATACGACCACATCGTCAACGCCGCCGTCACCGGCATCGTCGCAAGGACGATCACCGTCAGCCAGACATTCAGAAAAAGCATGAAGGCGAGCACGACGAACATCAGAAAGAAACTGCTCAGAAAGTTCCGGAGAATCATTAACGTCGCCCCGTCCATCTTCTCGACATCGAAACCGAGGCGTGCGGCGATCCGGCTCGATTCGATTTTTTCAATATCCTGCTGCCGCGCGCCCATGAGCTTCGATGCGGTGTCCAGCCGCAGCCCAAAGAGCGAATTCCGCGTGATCCGCAGAATGTAGTAGCACTGCCAGCCCCCGATCAGGCCGCCGAGCAGCTTCAGCAACACGCCAAGAAGAACGATGGCCCCGATCATCCAGACCGTGTGCGAGATGCCGAGCTAGGAATTCACCGCATGCGCCGCCGGGGGCCCGCCGCGAAAGATGAGATCGTCGATGATGATCTTTGCCAGATAGGGCGTGGGCGCGCTGACAAGACTCGAGAGAAACGCGAGCAGAATAATCATCCCCAGCGAACGGGGATACTGCTTCGTCAGATCGGTGAGAATGCGTGTGCCCGAGCGGGTCGGCGGATGGGACTCGGCGACCATCAACTCTTTTCCTTCCGAACTGCATCCAGATTGCGCATCAATCGCTCCTTTGGCACCATGTAATCATTCTCCAATACTTGCACGGCTTTCTTTGCTACCAGTGGATTGTGGTCGGCGGCGGCGTTCAACAACGCCGTGATGATGTTCTCTCGATCCCTGCCGCTTTGAGCAGCTGCGAGCCCGAGGGCTTCCACGGCGGCTTCTCGAACCACGCCATCGGCGTCGGCGAGGCTGGTGATGAGCAGCAGGATAATTGTTCCTGCCTGGTCGAAGTTGGCATGGGCGATCTGGGGGCAAGCGACGTGATGGCAGCCACGCGCGCCGACGCATTTCCATCGGCGAGGCATTTCTGCAACGCCGGGATCCCTTCGACTGCCGGGACCTGTCCTAACTGCTCGGCGGAGATGGTCTTGATATACGGTCGCCGCTCGTTGATCAGGCCGAGCATCGCCGGAACTGCATCTTTCCCATGCTGACCGATGGCCTTGCAGGCCGCCTCGCTGACATCCCAGTGGTTGTCGGTCCGGGCGATCTTCACCAGGAAGGGGATGGACTTGGGATCGGTGCTTTCGGCAAGCTGTTCCACGATATTGAGCCGAACGGGGATATCGGCACCCTCGTCGCCCTGATGCGCGTCGTATGTGGCTTGCAGTTCGTCAATCGTGGCCGGGGTTTCTTTAGGTGGCACCACCGGTGTTGCGCCGTCCACGGATGCCCGATTCTGTGATGTCGCCCGTGCCCGAGGGGTCAATCATTAATGTGGGGCCGTTGCGTCCGGTCGTCGCATACACTAACCCGTGACTGTAGACCGTGGATGGGCTGGCCACATCCATCATACCTTTGCACGACCAGAGCTCTTTGCCGGTATCCGCTGCATAAGCCTTCACAGCAGGGCCGTTGACAACGATTTGCTTCACGCCTTTGTGGTCGATCACGATGGGCGAACAATAGCCAAGGCCGTTGGGGCGAGGGGTCTTCCAGCGGATGTTGCCCGTGGTGCGCTCAATCCCGGTGATGAAACTTCCTCCTTCGTGATCGCACACCTGAACCACCAGGTCGTTCACCAGTGCGAGGGACTCTGCCATGTTATACGGCGTCTTGAACGGTCCCAGTGGACGTGTCCACAACAGCTTGCCATCCATATCGAGTGCGACCAGGCCGGGATCATCAAAGAAGGCATAGACCCGATCCCCATCGCAAACCGGTGTGGGCGAGGCATATCCGGATTTCGGGTAGGTGACGGCCGACTTTTCGACGGGCAGGCTGGTTTGCCATCTTATGCTGCCATCGGCTACGTTCAGGCAGATAACCCAGCGTGCATGGCCCTTATCGGTGGATGCCGTGAGGAAGATACTCTGACCCCACACAATGGGCGAGGAATTCCCTTCACCAGGAAGTTCTGTCTTCCAGGCGATGGAAGTGGTGGCGTTCCAGTGCAGCGGGACTTTCTGTTCGGGGCTGATACCGTTGCCATCGCCCCGCCACCCGGGCCAGTTCGTCGCCGTGACCTGTGCGCTTGCGGATAGGGGATAGAGGAAACTGAGACACGCCACCACGAAGATGGAAAAACACAATGCACAAACCCGGCTGCTGGAAACCATGGAAGAACCTCCAAAGGAGTTGAAAGCAGAAAGTTGAAAATGGAAAGCGGGCAACTACCAGCTGATTGGAAATCGCTTCTCGGGTGTCGCGCGCGGTTGCCCGTCAATTCCAGCCGCCAAGAGCGTTTCCATGCTGGTTTCGTAGCGAAATGCCGAGGGGAGGTCAAGTTTTCGTGCGCGTGAAGCCTTTTGGTGATGCGGGCGATGAAGTCGCACGGGCTGAACACTTCAAAATTGCGATGGATCTTCGGGTTCATCCCAGAGCGGTAAATGATCGAGTCGCCGGAGCTGTTGGGCTGCATTTTATCGACCGAGAACGGGTTGCGGATGATGTATTGGGCGAGGCGCTCCATGTCCTGGTGGTTGCCGGGCGGGACCCCGCCCAATAAAACACCATTTCCTCCGCAATACTTGGCCAGGTAATACCCGCCCCAATCACCGACATCCGCCCGGCGCTTGCCTCCTTACCGGTAGCTCATCTTATTGGCGGTAAGCTGGAGATCCTGCTGGATCGGTCGCTGCGGGCGGATGCCAGTTTTCTGGAGAATGCTGTGATAAACCTTCACTGCCTCGACGGGCGAGACTTCGCCATCCACGACCCGACGGAGGAGTTCGATGAACGCAAGCGGGTTTTCAGACAGGTTGATTTTCCTTCCGAAGAGCGCCACGCGGGCGCCGTGTTTGTGGGCGTCGTGGATGAGTTGGAAGGCGTCCAAGGTGGTTCCTGCGCTTCCGCCGAGAATTCCCACGATCAGTTTCGAATCATACGAAACGAGCTCCTCGAGCGGTCCGGGGCCGTTGTAGGGGATTTTGAGGAAGATCGGCCGCCCGACCGACGTGACGCCCGCGAGCGTGCGGATGATGTGGTCGTTCAGAAACCCGGCCACCTTTTTGTCGGGGATTCCCGGATTCACATTCGGGTTGAAGACCTCCAGAAAATACCGGAACCGCTTGCGCTCAGCCTCGATCCGGAATTCATGAAAGTCGGTCAGAGACTTGTAATCCCAGTCGATGTTGTTGGTGAATGTGATCGAGTAGAGCCCGAGGTCCGCGCCCGTGAATGGCTGAGTGCAATCCTCGGTGATCTTGCCGTATTTGATGTGGCAGATGTTTGCGGTCCGGAAGGAGCGCGAGGGGTGGTCGGTCGGGTATTTTCCCCCGCGCACCGCCCATACGTCGGAGGTATCGTTTGCGCGGGCGGCAGGCGTGATGGCCGAGTTCACGAACAACTTTTCTTGCATGGCAAGCCGCTCCAGGTTCGAGGCGGAGAGGAGCACGATATCGACGATGTCCTGCGCGATGACCGCGCGGACCTGGTCAAGATACTGGTCGAGCGTCTTCCAGCATCCCTCGGATTCGTTGTATCCGTGACGGCACGATCCGCTCTGCGGGCCGGGAGCCGTCACCCCGAACGCCATGTCGGCATCTTTGGCGTCGGCGATGATGAAGTCTTTCGCCCCCGAGGGATTATTGAGGATGTTTGCGATTTTCTGGTCGAGTCGTTTCATAGATAAATGCTTCTGCGAGGAGAGTGTTGGTGATGGTTGGGGGGCAGGCGTTTTTCATCCAACAGGAATCGCACAGGTTGCCTCGGTCGCAGCCGATTCAAGCGCGGCGGTGAAGAGGCGGTGGCTGAGGTTGGCCTCGGCGGGCGTCGCACATCCGGCAAATCTTGAAGGGGTGCTTCCTGTGGCCAGTTCGTTCACGAAGGCCGCCCACATTTGCAGGATCGCATCGGTAAATCCAAACTCGAAATTCGGGCCGGTGATCGTTTTATAGGCAGGGGTATATCCCGTCTCGACCGCGCGATACGATTGCTCGCCGCCGGTGTATTCTAGCACCTGCAGCACGTTCGGGTTTGCGCTCGACCAACGCGCGCAGGCCTTGGTGCCGATAATCTCGGCATACCAGGTGTCCTTCTGTCCGGGTGCAATACGCTGGGTTTTGAGCACCCATGGGAAATGGAAGCCATCCGCCGGATCCAGCGCCTCGCAAAGCAAGGTCGCATTGTCCCACGTTTTGCAGGGAGCCATTCCGCCTTCGCCGTCCGGACGTTCCGTGATGATGTTCGAGAGGATGGCGCGGACGTTGAGGGCCTGCCAGCCGGCCCGGAACGGGATATGGCAGGCGTGCATGCCGAGATCTCCCAGGACGCCATATTCCCCGTTGAACTCAATCATGCGCTTCCAGTTGATGGGCTTCGCCGGGTCGAGATCACTCGAATGCAGAAACCCGGTGTTGGCTTCCAGAATGCGTCCGAAGGTGCGGCTCTCAATCATCGCGCCCATGCGCTGCATGGCTGGGAAAAAAGGAAACTGGGAGGAGCACCTGACAAAGGAAGTTTCCCCCATGGCCCCCAGGATTGCCGTGTTCGCCGCAAGATCAATCCCGAACGGCTTCTCACCCATCAGGTGCTTACCCGCCCGGATCGTGGCCCCGTAAATCTCCTCGTGAAGATTGTGCGGCACCGCGGCATAGATGGCATCAATCTCCTTGTTAGCAAGGAGCTCGCGGTAGTCGGCAGTGTATTGTTTGACCGTCGGAAAATGGTTTTTGAACCAGTCGAGGCTGGCGGGGCTCCGGTTGCAGACACCAACAATCTCCGGCCGCGCCGGCGAGTCGCTCAGGTGGCACCAGCGGGCGGCTGCACTGGCGAATTCACGGGCCATGAGGCCGGCGCCAATAATTCCAAATCGGATTGTTTTCATGTGTGTTAATTTTTAAGGATGTGCCCCGCGAGCATGAATTCCCTCGGCGACGCGGCCGACGGCGATATCCATCGCGGCGGCGCGCATCGGCAAATGGTGATCGATGCTGCGGGCGAGCACTTCGGAAAATGTGGACTCCATACGTTCCCGCAGGCGCTCTTCGACCTCCTTGAGCGACATCTGTTCGCGCTGGGTTTCCTGCGCGTATTCGAGATAAGAGACAAAAACGCCGCCCGCGTTGCAAAGGATGTCAGGAATGATGAAGACTCCGGCCGTGTTAAGGATCGCGTCGGCTTCTGGCGTGAGCGGAACGTTGGCCCCCTCGGCCACGATACGCGCACGGATATTTCCCGCATTACCCGCATGGATTTGCGAGCCCGAGGCAGCGGGGATCACCACATCGCAGTCCTGTTCAAAGATGGCTTCGGGGGGGATGGGATTTGCTCCGGAAAAGCCGGCCAATCCGCCTGTCGCGCGGACATGCGACTGCAGGGCAGGGATATCCAGACCAGCCTCCGTATACAACCCGCCGGTGAGATCGGCCACTGCAATAATGCGGGCCCCACGGGCGTGAAGTTCCTGCGCGGCCACCGCTCCCACGTTACCGAACCCCTGCACGGCAACCCGGAGTCCGGAAATTTCCATCCCGAGGTGATCGCAGGCCGCGGCGATGGTGTGGACGACGCCCTTGCCGGTGGCTTCGCGGCGGCCGTGGATGCCGCCGAGGATGACCGGCTTGCCTGTCACGAAGCATCCGCGCGTGATTGAGACGCCCTCCGAGTGCGAGACGCAATCCCGGATGTAGCCCATCTCCTCCTCCCCCGTGCCCATGTCGGGTGCGGGGACATAAACCTCCGGGCCGATGTGGCGGTGTGCCGATCGGGCGAATGCGCGAATGAGCAGTTCTTTCTCATCCGGCGTCAGCGATGCCGGATCGCAGGCGATCCCGCTTTTGCCCCCGCCGAATGGCACGCCAATGAGCGAGGTCTTCCAAGTCATCTCCATCGCCAGTCCCGTGACGGACTCAGCGGATACGCGCGGATGCATGCGGATGCCGCCTTTAGCCGGGCCGAGCACATCGCTGTGTCGGACGATATAGGCCGTGCATTCCAGCGATTTTCCGCAAGGCAGCGCCGGATGAAGCTGCAGCGTGATCTGCTCCTTCGGAAGCATGAGACGCCTGCGTATGGCATCGGGCAGGTGAAGTCGCTCGGCCGCCGTCGCGAGATGGTGTCGCGCCGTGTCAAGCGCCTGCGATGTGTCCGGTGGCACGGATGCGGGGGCTGTCATGTTTAAGTCGCTCAGGCGTAGCCGTGCGCTTTTTCGACTTCGCCGATGGATTCGTCGATGATGTCGAGTCCCTTCAGGAGCGTCTTCTCGTCCATCACGATCGGAGGGCTCATGCGCAGGATATGGCCGGCGGGGATCCACGCCAGGCCCTTTGCGAAGGCCTTCTGGTAAACTTCCGCTCCCGCCTTGTCGAACGGTTCCTTGGTGGAGCGATCCTTGACAAGTTCGATGCCCATGAGGCAGCCCTTGGCCCGGACATCTCCGATAATCGGATGGCTGGCTTTCATTTCATTCATCCGCTTGAGGGCGACCTGGCCGAGGTGCGCGGCCCATTCGTTGAGGTTCTCCTCCTCGATAATTTTTGTCGAAACCAACGCCGCGGCGCAGGCCATCGGGTTGCCACCGTAGCTGCTCGACGCAGAAATGGCCTCGAAGCTTTCCTTGTATTGGTCGCGCACCGCCACGCAGGTGACCGGGAATCCATTTCCGAAGCCTTTTCCGATGGTGACAATGTCCGGCACAACATCCCAGTGCTCCATACAAAGAAACTTGCCCGTGCGCCCCCAACTCGTGAGCACCTCGTCGATCATGAGCAGGAGCCCGCGCTGATCGCAGAACTTCCTGAGCTTCGGGAAGAAGTCGTCCGGCGGCATGACTGATCCGCCCCAACCCTGGATCGGCTCCAGCACGAACCCGGCAACATCGCCCACAGTCGCCTTGTCGAGATAGGCTTCGTAAAATGTGAGGTAGGCATCCGTGTCGATCGTTCCATCCGGCTTCGTCCACATCGGGCGGTAAGCATCCGGCCTCGGGACCATGTGCGCGCCGGGCGCGCGGACGCGGCCATAGACGTGCGATCGGATATGCCCGAGCGAGACCGCGCCATACGTTTTGCCGTGGTAGTCGTTGAAGCAGGAAATCATCTCGTTCTTTCCGGTTGCTGCGCGCAACACACGCATGCCGGCCTCAACCGCCGTCGTCCCGGAATCGTAAAGCTGAAAGCCATTCAGGTCGCCCGGCAGGATCTCGGCCAGTTTCTCCATCAGTTCGGTTTTGACCGGCGTCGTAAAGTCGTGCGCGTTCATGAGCTGGTGGGCCGCCTTCGCAATCGCCTCGCTGATCTTCGGATGGCAATGCCCGAGGGTCGTCACGTAGATGCCGGACGAGAAGTCGATGTATTCGTTGCCGTCCACATCGCGCAGCACGCAGGCCTCGCCGGAATCGAACGTGACCGGAAAGAGCTTCACCTGGCCGCTCAGGCCTTTGAAGTATTTGGTGCAGCGGTCATGCCATTCCTTGGATTTCGGGCCCGGTGCAGGAACCACCATGTTCGGGTATTTGCTAATGTCGGTTTTCCCCCACTCGAGGGTGCTGAATGCGGTATTTTTGCTCATGGTTGTTTGGTTTGTCCTTTGATTTGCTTCTCTTCGGTTTGCGTGATGATCACTTCCCCGGCCATTTTGCGGGCGAGGCGCAGATGCTCCCCATAAATACCCCGGTCAGTGATAAAGATGTCGAAATCCTTGAGGTTCCCGTTTTTCACCAGCGCGGTCTGCCCGAGCTTCGTGCTGTCGGCCAGCAGGCAGCTTCGGGCGGCCTTTGCCCTCATCTTGCGGTCCACCTGTGCGAGTTGCAGGTCCACGTTGTAGATGCTGCCATCCGATCCGATGGCCTCGGCCCCTTGAAACGCCCAGTCGGCGGAAAGCAGCTCCAGGCAGTGCTCGGTCACGGGCCCTGTCAGGTCCGGGCTCCCGCGGTGGATCATGCCCCCGAGAAGGATCACGGTCAGGTTTTCGCAAAACTGCAGCTCCGAAGCCACTGCCAAACTCGGGGTGATGACCGTCACCCCATCGCAATCCTTGAGCAAGGCGGCCAGTTGCAAGGTTGTCGTGCCCGTGTCCAGTATCACGCGCTGGCCCGGTTGGACCAGCTTGCGCGCGGCTGCGGCGATCTCCTGCTTCTCCTTGATGCGCTCCCGTTGCCGGACCGCGTAGCTGAACTCGAAAACCATCCGCTCCGCCACAACCGCGCCGCCGTGCGTCCTCCGGACATCGGAACTTTTCTCCAGCGTCGCCAAGTCGCGGCGGATTGTCATCTCGCTCACCCCGAGCTTCCCGGAAATCTCGGAGATGGAGAGGGAGGAGGTGCGAGCCAGTTGATCACGAATGGCCTGAAGCCGCGCGGCCCCGGGAAGGCATTGGCGTTTGAATTGCGGACTCATAAAAATGAATATGTTACTTTTTGTTTGATTATGCAATAATTAAACATAATATAACGTAAATGAAAATCCCTAGTTCGTTGAAAATTGAGATCCAACCCAGCCGTTCGGAGATGGGGGGCGCCGCCTCGGCTCGGGCGGCTGCGATCATGCGCGCGGCTATTGCCGACAAGGGATCTGCCCGTATCATTCTCGCCAGTTCGCCTTCACAAAACGAATTCCTTGCCGGGCTCACATCCGCATCGGGAATCGACTGGGGCCGTGTCACTATTTTTCACATGGACGAGTTTGTCGGCATGCCGTCGCACCACCCTTCCAGTTTCCGGAAATACCAGATCGAGCATGTTCTCATGCGGATCCGTCCGGCAATTTTCCACGGCTTGCGGGGCGAAGATCAGGATCCTTTCGCCGAGTGCAGCAGATACTCCTACCACCTCTCGGAAGCCCCGATAGATCTCGCCTGCATGGGAATCGGAGAAAACGGCCACATCACATTCAGCGACCAGTCTCCCGCTCAATTCGATGACCAGCGATCCATCAAAGTCGTGCAACTGGACGACCGGAGCCGCCAGCAGCAGGTCAACAATGGCTGTTTCCCGGATTTCGATTCACTGCCCGCCCATGCCATCACGCTGACCTATCCTACGCTGTTGGGCGCAAAAGCCGTGATCTGTGTGGTTCCGGGAAGGCACAAGGCCCCTGCTGTCAAATCGGCCATGAGCGAGCCCGTCTCCCCCTCCTGTCCAGCCACCATCCTGCGTTCGCATCCGAATGCAATTCTCCACCTTGATGAAGATTCTGCCTCTCTTCTCTGACTCAAAGCATCGCGACAAAGCTCACGATCTCGAACAGGGGTTGTTTATTGATGGAAGCTGCTGTAATGATTTTGGGGATGCGGCAATCCCCTCCCCGAGCCGAGTTTGAGAAAATCATCACGACCGGGCGGCAATCGTTCCACTGGCAGCATCTCGTCTGCAAGCAGTTTACAGCCCCTTACCATTACCATCCGGAATACGAACTCGTTCATATCCGCCAGGGACGCGGCCATCGGCTGGTCGGCGGCTCCATCGGGCATTTTGGCCCGAATGATCTTGTGCTGATCGCCCCCAACGTGCCTCACATTTGGCAGGTTGACCCGAAATGTCCGAGTGCGGAGATATTATACATCCAGTTTCTGCCCGTGTTCCTTGGCCCGGAGTTCTTCAAAACACCCGAAATGCAGCCGGCCATGGAACTGATAGCCGGTGCGCAGGGAGGCGTGACATTCAACGCCTCCGTCCGCAAGGAGATGGCTGAAACTTTAATCCGATTTCCGGGCCTCAACAGGTCCGCTCGTCTCCTGGCCTTGCTGGACATCCTCTGTCGCTTGGGCCAGCGCGCTGGGGTCCGCTCTTTGGGAAAACCGATGAGCGGGGTTCGCTTGAATTCACGCGAAGAAGAGCGGATCAGCCGGGTCTTCAAATATCTCAATGAAAACCTGACTGGCTCAATTTCGCAGGCGGACGTCGCGCGAAACGTGCGGCTGAGCTCGCCAGCATTCAGCAGGCTCTTTAAGAAGACGACCGGAAAATGCTTCATGCAAGTCGTCAACGAATTGCGCATTGCCGAGGTATGCCGGCTCCTTTCGGAAACCGACCGGAACATCTCCGAAATCGCCTTCGGGTGCGGCTATGAAAGCCTGTCCAGTTTTCACTGCCAGTTCCGCCGAATCGTGAAGATGCCCCCCGGGCAATACCGAGCCAAGCTTGATGCCCTCGCGTTCGGAAAGCGGAGGAATGCCATTGCGTAAACTCAAAACATTCCATGTGATGCCGCTTCTCCCCGGACGCGAGGCCGAACTCGCAGCCGATGCGGAGAGCCTTCTCAATACGGGCGTCTGCACCGAGATTGCCTGCATGCTCACACTCGTCCCCGAAGGCGATCCACCCGTGGACAAGGCGAAGATCCTCGGCGATCGTTTCACGGCCTTTCGTAACGGCTTTAAGGGTGACAAATCCCGGGTCGGCATTCTTGCGCAGGCCACCATCGGGCATGGATGGATCCCCGATGAACCTGCGCCCTACCAGAAAATCATCCGGCCCGACGGCAGCATCGCCTACCAGATGTGCCCGCTGGATCCCTTGTTTCAAAATTATATCCGCGACGCATTCCGGCACCTCGCCGAGCTAAAGCCGGCCTTTTTCATGATCGACGATGACTTCCGCCTTCTGCACGGCCGGGACGGCTGCTATTGCCCGCTCCATCTTGCTGAAATCGACCGTCGTCTGGGGTGGACCTTCACCCGCGAAACGCTGCTGGCCACGCTCCGCACAGACGCCACGGCCGCCCGTGAATATGACAATCTCCTGCTTGATTCCTTGATGAGGGTCGCCGGCATCATTCGTGAGGCGATCGATGAAACCGATCCTGTCCTCCCCGGCAGTTTCTGCACTTGTCACCTCGACATCCGGCATGCCGGCCCCATTTCGCGCGGCCTTGCCGGAAAAGGGAATCCCCGTGTTGTCCGCATCAACAACGCCCGCTATCTGAGTTCCGAAATGCGCACCTTCGCCAACCGCATGTATGACGGCGCGGCGCAGATTGCCGGCCTTGATTCGGACGTTACCATCCTTGCAGAGACCGATACCTGTCCACAGAACCGCTACAGCGCCGGTGCAAACCTGATGCATTCGCACTATGCGGGCTCGCTCCTGGAAGGCTGCCATGGTGCCAAACACTGGATCACCCGCACCGAGATTTATCAGCCTGCGAGCGGTGCCGCGTATCGAGCGATCCTCGCGAAATATCATGGCTTTTACGAAACGCTTTTCAGTGCCGTTCAGGACAGCGCGCCGTCCGGGTATGCCGCCGCCGTTCTGCCTGGGTCGGTGCCCTTCAATTCACCCCCGGACCGTGTCGGCGCCTGCTCTTCGAGAAAAAACTGGGGCACTCTTCTGTCTGTGCTCGGCCTGCCGTGCAACTATGCCAAAATGCCGGCTCTCCCCGCCATGATGACGGGGGCCGATGTGGAATTGTTTTCCGATGATGATTTGAAATGTCTTCTGAAAAACGGGTTGCTCCTTGAAGGCCTTGCCGCCGAAAAACTCTGCCAACGCGGGTTTTCGAACGAAATCGGGATTCTGGCCGAACCGTGGACGGGAGCCCGCGTGTCCTGTGAAAAGTGGGGCAGAGTCACATTAAACCCGGACGTCATTTATTCACGCCTGCTGCCCCTTGATCCGAAGGTGAAGATCCATTCGACGCTTTTGCACCGCAAGTCCGACGTGAGCATGGATTTCACCGAACTTGGACCCGCCGTGACGCTGTTCGAGAACCCGTCCGGCGGGCGGGTAGCCGTTTTTGCGGCGGCGTTCGGTCTGAATAATACCCTGTCGTCCTTCGGCTTTTATGACGAGGACCGCAAGCGCGAGATTATCGGACTCCTTCAGTTCGTCTGCGGAAAGCCTGTGGAGTTCTATTATCCGGGCGACGCCGAGGTGTATCTCAAGGTTCGCCGGTTCACTGACGGACGGTATCTGCTGGCGTTCTTCAACCTCGGACACGACGAACTGGACGTCCTGCCGGTCAATTCGGCATTCAACATCACCAACGTTGAAATGATCGCGAGCGACGGAGCCTGGGAACAGGTCGATTTCGTGGACGGATTCATCCAAACGCCGCTGTTCCCCGCCCAGCCGAAGGTGTTCCGCGTTTTCGCAGTGATCGATCTTCGAGCTATTGAAGAAGGGGCGCGATGAAAATCAGGAACCTGAGACCGCAACAGATGTTCATTCGCACGGCGTTGGAGCATAAACCCTGTGCGGGCTCAGCCCCTTGGCCAGGGGGGATATGTGTCCGTGAGTTTCTCTGCTAAAAAGCGAGGCAATGAGAGAGAGTGTCGCTATTGCCAGCAAGATGCCGAACAGGAAGCCATACGCGGCGGGAGGATAAACCGTGGCAGCGCCCGTGATCGCCGCCTCGCTATGGAACGCCTCCAGGACCCGGCCCGTCATCTGAGTGGTTAAGGCAATCATCAAGTAGGCGGAGGCGTTCAAGAGGCCAACGGAAGCGGCCACTGCCTGCGGGTGATTCTGCTCCCTCATCATTGACAGGATGACCGGCGTGCATCCCGAGCCTATCGCCATCGGGATCAATGCGCACAGGAAGAACCACGGCGGCATCGTCCAATGGATTCCAACCAGAATCAGCGCCGTCCCTGCGACCGCCGCTGCCGCCATGAAGATCAAAAATGGTTTGCGCAGGTTGCGGAACCTTTTGCTGACGACGCCGC
>Ga0194053_10000797_pt1 | contig 22008 bp, 19 predicted proteins | sample SepL228m_MetaG_FD_161684 | JGI IMG/M metagenome (GOLD analysis project Ga0194053, IMG submission 161684) | Anoxic zone freshwater microbial communities from boreal shield lake in IISD Experimental Lakes Area, Ontario, Canada - Sep2016-L227-8m | ecosystem: Environmental > Aquatic > Freshwater >... | reverse complement strand
CGATCTGGCGCAGCGCGTTTTGGGGGACAAACCTGGGGTGAAGGTGATTATCACCAGCGGGTACAACACCGAGATGCCGGACCTGAGCAAGGCAACAGAGTTTTCTTTGGTTTACCTGCCCAAGCCGAGCCCGGCTGCCACCTTGCTCTCATTGATCCAGAGATGTTTGCAGCGGAAGCCAGCCGGGCGGGAGTGAAGACAGAAAAATTAGAGACAGAAAAATGAAGAGGAAACCCGTCTTCCCCTTGCGGAGACCGTTGTTGGTTGCGGTTCCTATAAACATGCCGCTCCTACGGAGCTGGGGGTCTGAGCTACCAGACCGACAGCAGGAGAAGCCAGCGATTGTTGTGGGGCAGCCAGGGTTCGTTGGAGTGGTAGTCAGCGTTCGGCTCGGGCGTCAGGTCCAGCCAGGGCCGGTCCTGGTGCGGCCAGGAGCGGACGATGCCATTGAGGAGCGCACCCGGGACGGCGCCACGAGGATTACCAGGGATGGTGTTGTAGCGGTGATGGTAATTGGGGACAAACCGGCTGCCGACGCCTTCCATCAGCGACACGCTGAAGGGATTGCGTCCGAGGATCCAATGCACCTGGTTTTCGGCGAGACGTCGTCCAGCCGAGACGCCGAGGTGGGCGGCCATAGCGCCTTCGGTGGCCACATCCAGGTGCCGCATTGTGCCGCCCACATACCAGTCGTTGACGTCGGCGTAGGCGGGGAAATAGACGAGTCCAGCCGCCGTGGGGGATCGAACCAGGCCGAAAGGCGGGGCGCACAGTTTTTGGAGGTCGGCCACCCGCCTTTCGGCTACGGGCTTGATGGATGAGACAAGCGGATCTTCGGGGAATTCGGTGGCAAACTCGCCGAGGGCCCGGAAACTGTCCTCCGGCCTGGGCTGGCGGAGCAGGTTCTCGACTTGTGCGCGGGCAGCTTCGCGATACTTCGGCTGCGCAGTGGCGGCGTTGACAGGAAGCTCATTGGCCGCGAACGCCGCGGCTCCGAGGCACAGAAATCCGTGCAGCAGGGCAACGGCAGCGAGTCGGGGGTGGAAACGTTCAATCGCTATCATCGCTTTGGCTGTTTGTTGTAGTCGAGGTTCATCACGACACGGCGCAAGATAAACCATCTGGTCCCTGCTGATCAACCACGGCGGATTCGAGAACCAGCAGATTTGCAGCCGCCGATGGCGGTCGGCACACTTTTCCTCATTTGCAGAGTTTACAGAGATCAGCGCCGACTGCCGTCGGCGGCTACGGTTTCTTGAATCGACCCTTGCTAATCAACGACGAAGCGGGGCGTAAACGCGGTTGAATGCGCTTGTGAAAAGCCTTCCGACCCGCAATTCTTCCCTGATAATGACGCCTTCACTCATTGCTCGCGCGGCAGGGATCCTGGTCGCGGCTCTCACTCCATGTTTTTTCTCACTGCAAGCCGGCAGCGCGGAGGCGCGAGGCTTTGTGCAGGACCGGTTCGTCATTGGGCTATGGGTGTCGCCCGCCACGCAGGAAAAGTTGGACGCGCGTTACGAGGAAATCGCCGAGGCCAACTTCACTCTGGTGGTTGGCCAATCGGGCACCAACGCCATCGAGCATCTCGGCCGCTGCAAGCGGTTTGGGCTGCAGACCCTCATCGAAGCCAGCGGTCCTGCGGAGAAGTTTCCGGATGGCCCGGCTTGCTGGGGCTACCTGTTGATGGATGAACCGGGCGCGGCGGCGTTTCCCGAGCTCGCCAAACGCGCGGAAGAAATCCGCAGCAAACGGCCAGGCCGCTTCGGCTATGTCAACCTGTTCCCGAACTACGCTTCCTTGAGCGTCCTGGGCACGGCCAGTTATGACGAGCATGTCGCGAAGTTCATTCGCGAGGTCAAGCCCGAGGTGCTTTCAATGGACCACTATCCGCTGATGCGCCCGGAGTCAGAAACGCGCGAGGCCTACCGGGCCAACCTCGAGTGTTTCCGCAAGCACTCCATGGCGGCCGGCATCCCGTTCTGGAATTACTTCTACAGCATGCCCTTCAACGACCGCATCGATCCGACCGAGGCGCAAATCCGCTGGCAGATTTTCACCTCGGTCGCTTATGGCGCCAAAGGCGTGCTCTATTTTTGCTACTGGACTCCCGGCAAAGGCGCCGCGGGCGCGGGCGAGTTTCCGAAAGGCGGGGCCATTATCACCGCCGAAGGACTGAAGACGCGCCATTACGACGAAGCGCGCCGCATCAATGGGGAACTCAAGCAGCTCGGGCCGACCTTGATGAAGCTGACCAGCACGGGGGTTTATTTTGCGAAGACGGAAACCAACGCGTCGGCGCTTGCGGGCAGTCCCATCCGAAAGCTCGAGCGCGTCGCTGGCGACCCCGTAGGCGAGTTCATCATCGGCGCGTTCCGCCACGCCGACGGACGGCGCGCGGTGCTGATCGTCAACCACAACCACAGTTACACCGCCTGGCCGACGGTGGAGTTCGACGCCGACCCGAAGGATGTGTTCGAGGTGAGCAAAGCCACCGGCGAGATCGTGCCGGCGGTGGATGACAGCCCCGAGCTGAAAGGGTTTCAACTCTCATTCGGCGCCGGCGATGGGCGGCTGTTTATTTTGCCGCCGTCAAAATAGAACCGCGATGCCCGGGTTATGAAGCAAGAAATCCTGCCGCACGGCGAAGAGTTATCTCGAACGGCCAACTGTCGGCGCTCGAAAGGCATCCTGTTTGTCATGATGGGCCTGCTGGTTCTCGAGACCATCGGCCTGGGGGCACCGTCGGGCAAGCAACTGTATTACAATCAAGACTGCACGGATTTCTTTTGGTGGTCACAGATTCCGGCGGGGCAAGCCGGCGAGCTGATTGACCGGTATGTGGATCGGATTGCCGACGCCGGGGTCACGGTGTTTCTGTGCAATTCAAATGCGCGCCGCACCAATTATCGGAGCCGGGTGTGGGAGACCTTCTGGGACGGCTACGATCCGGCTGGTCCGGATGATCAGCCGTTTCTGGCGTCCATTCCGCGTTCACAGGTGGCAGCCTACCGCAAGGGCATCGGCAATATGCTGGCTGTCCACCAGGAAGGTGTTGACTATCCGGGCCGTGTGATTCAGCGGTGCCGGCACGATGGGATGTCGCCCTGGATCACCCTGCGGATGAATGATTGTCATGAGAATGACAATCCGGCCCATCCGTTCCACGGGAGCTTCTGGACCAAGAACCCGCAGTTGCGCCGGAAGAATTGTTCGGGGTATTTCGCCACCTGCCTGGACTATGCCAACCCGGAGGTGCGTGAGTTCTACATGTCCCTGATCGTTGAGACGCTGGACCGTTACGACATAGACGGGCTGGAACTGGATTTCATGCGGGAACCCTACGTGTTCAGCGCGGACAAGGAAAAGGAGGGCGCGCCAATTCTGACCGAGTGGGTGCGCGAGGTCCGCCGGCGAACCGCCGATGCAGCCGCCAAACGGGGTCACGCGGTCCGGCTCGGCGTGCGGGTGCCATCGCGGCCCGAGGTGGCGGTGGGCATGGGGCTGGACGCCATCGCCTGGGCGAAAGAGGGGCTGATCGACCTGCTGGTGACCACGCCACGCTGGGCCACGATCGAGTTTGATTTGCCGATTGCCCAATGGCGCCAGGTGTTGGGAAAGGCCAAGGTGACTTTGGCTGGGGGCCTCGAGGTGCTTTATCGGCCAACGCCGGGCAGCGTGCCTTCGCAGGTTTCACCCGAACTGGCCATCGGGGCGGCGACCTCGGTGCTGTCGCAGGGCGCGGACGCAGTTTATCTTTTCAACTATTTTCCCAGCGCATTTCCGCAGCCGGTTTATCCGGGGATGCTCAAGCCCATGGCTTCGCTCGGCTCGGTGCGGAAACTGCCGCGGCGCGTGGGGGTCACGTATCGCGACATCACTGCGCCCGGCGAACAATACCGCGCGCCCCTGCCAGCGACGGGCAAAGAAGCCGCCTTTGCAATCAGGCTCGGCCCCGTGCCGGACCGGCACTGGCTTTGCGACGTGCTGATCGGGGCCGCGCCCGCGCCAGGTCCTCTCGCGCCGGGCTTGTCGGTTCGAGTGAACGGAACCGCGTGCGAATTCCTGGATGAAGGGTCCACGAACAATGGAGTGCGGCTGGTTTCATTTCGCGTTCCCGCGCCGGCGTTGAAGGGGAAGGAAGTTCACGATGTCAAGATCGCCAGCCAGGGGCAGACGCCCTTGACCATTCAGCAGGTGGAGATGTTTCTCCGGCCGCCAGCCAAACATTAGACGGCGGTGGATTCAGGGCAAAATCATAGGTTGGCCTTGAACGCACGCAAACCAGGGGTTCAATCGCCGTCGCGCGTCACGCCCAGGTTTCGCCGCCGCTTCCACAATTCGCGGGGGCGGAAGATTCCCACAGGCGTAATGATGCCGGTGATCAACTCCGCCGGGGTCACATCAAACCCGGGATTCAAAGCTTCGCTGGTGGGATTGGCGACACGGACGTAGGCTCGCGCGGATGGCGGCCGAGCAGCGCGTGACGAAAGGTCTGTGACCACACCCCACGCGCCAAGAACCTCGCTTTCATGGCGCTCTTCGATGGGGATGTCGAAACCGGACTTGAGATTCCAATCGATTGTCGAGAGGGGAATCGCGACATAAAAGGGAATTTTGTGGCGGTGGGCAAGCACGGCCTTGGTATAGGTTCCAATCTTGTTAGCCACCTCGCCGGTACGGCCGAGAGTGCGGTCGGAGCCGACGATGACGAGGTCGATTTTGCCGCGCTGCATGAGGTGGCCGGCGGCGTTATCGGCAATGATATGGTGAGAGACGCTCTGTTGGGCAAGTTCCCAGGCGGTGAGGGTGGCGCCCTGGGAGCGAGGGCGAGTTTCGTCGCAATAGACATGAAACTTCTTTCCTTGGGTCTGAGCTGCATACATGGGGCCGGTGGCACTGCCCACATCGACGAAGGCCAGCCAACCGGCGTTGCAGTGCGTCAGGATATTCATTCCGCTGCGGATGAGTTCAGCGCCGTGCCGGCCAATGTCCTGACAATGGCGCACATCTTCGTTGGCAAATTCCTCTGCGGCGGCTAACGCGAGCGCCTGTTGTTCCTCGACGGTCTCGCCCTGCCGCATGGCGTGGCGGACTTGGTTCAAGGCATTGACGAGATCGACGGCGGTGGGGCGGGCGGCTTCGAGGGTTTGGAAGACCGTATCGACGTTTGAACCGAACTTCTTCAGGTTGCGGCCACGGAAAGCGCGAGCGCCCTGGGCGAGGCCGTAAGCGGCGGTGGCGCCGATTGCCCCTGCACCGCGCACGACCATGTCCTTAATGGCGAGGGCGGTCTGACGAAAGTCGCGGGTTGAGACGATTTTGAATTCGTGCGGCAAGAGTCGTTGTTCTATGAGGCTGACGGAGTTGCGCGCCGCGTCAAAAGCGACGGTGCGATAATGGCGGGTGAGACCGCGGACGGTGACGTTCATTGGAGGAGGTTACCCGCGCAGTATCACAAAGCAAATCCCGACTGCGGGAAACCAAGGCGTGAGACAAGAGTCTTCATGCTTCCCGTTGTCAGAGTCGCCGCTGCGCGAATAAAGGCTTGTGCGTGGGCGAAAGTGATATAACTTCGGCATCGCGACCGGTGGCGGGGTAGCCAAGTGGTAAGGCAGGGCTCTGCAAAAGCCTTATGCGTCGGTTCGATTCCGACCCTCGCCTCCAAACTTTGACGCTTGTGCGCCAACGATTTAGGAGGAATTGCGAGGCGACCGTCAGCGTAAAACGTCAGCAAAACTGCTGACACTCGGACTACACCGGGCCAACACCGGGCCAAGAAGCTGACGGCACCGTAACGCGGATTCTCGGTTTCCTCTAAGCTCGTAACTAACTAAAAAGTTATGAGAAAAGGATACCGCATGTTTCGTCGCGGAAACGTTTACTGGGCTCAAAACAACGAGACCGGCAAACAAGAGTCCCTCGGCACCAGAATCCGTTCCGAGGCCGAACGGCTGCTAAACGCCAAGAACGAGGCCCACCGCCAACCTGTAATCAATCTTCAAATCGCCCGTGCCTATTTGATGGTCAGCGATCCGCAGGCCGCAACGCGAACCTGGCAATCCGTCATGGACGAGATCGTGAAGCTGAAGCACGACGAGACGCATCGGCGCTGGCTCGTTGCCGTCAAAGACAGGGCCCTGGATGGAATTCGGGCGTTGCCGATTCTGGAAACCCGCGCCGAGCATTTTCTTCGCGCGATGGAGAAAGGCAAGGTGAGCACGAACATCTACCTCCGCCGAATCCACAATTTTGCTCTGGGAATGAACTGGCTGCCCGTGCCGGTCGTCCCCAAACGCATGTGGCCAGGATTCTCGTTCAAAGACAAGCGGGCCATCACGCTTGAGGAACACACGGCAATCGTCGCCCGTGAGCAGAACCCGGAGCGTCGCGCCTTCTACGAGCTTGCGTGGCACCTGGGAGCATCCCAATCGGACATCGCCTTCCTTGAAGCCGAAAGCGTCGACTGGAAAAACAACATCATCAGCTACCAGCGGAAGAAAACGGGAGAGATTGCGTTCGTGCGCTTCGGGGCCGAGGTCGAGAAGGTCCTTCGGACCCTCCCGGCGGATGGACCGCTGTTCCCGTATCTGCGCTCGGTTCGCGCGGGGGACCGGGCGACAGAATTCAAGCAACGATGCATTGGCCTTGGGATCGAAGGCGTCAGCCTGCACTCCTACCGGTATGCTTGGGCGGAAAGGGCGCGAAAAGCCGGCATGCCCGAGCGCTTTGCGCAGGAGAGCCTGGGCCACAACAGCAAGGCCGTGCATCGCGCTTACGCGCGAAAAGCAAAAGTTGTCATCCCGGCGCTGGAAGCCTATGAAGCTCACTTGGAGAATACAATCATCCCGCTCGCTACAGCAGCGCAGGGGTGATTCTCCCGCTTATGAAGGACGATCCAATCAACGGAATCATCGAGCTTCCAGAGTTCGCCGTGGGCGGCTGATGAGGGTGTCTTGCGCTTTCGGAGTGGCTGAAGAAGAACGGATAGGTAAAGAGCTAACGCGCCCGGGTGGCGGGTCGAGAGCAGCAAGAGCAGTGAGCCATTGGTTTGCTGAGGTTCAACCACGACGATTTTCAAATCGCGCTACCTCTATAGATTAAGCAACTTCAACAAGAGGAATACAGCCCTGCGGGAAACTGCGCCCGCCGAGAAACCTGCGCGGAGCGCGAACCAGAGGTTTTGAGGCGGGGCAAGGTCCAACGCGGCAGAAGCGCGCCGCAGAAGGATTTGGACTTTCGCGAGGTTGCGCCCTAAATGCAACGTCCCCTCCTCGGGCTGCCATAACCCTGTTTGGAGGACGAGTTATGGCATACCGATATGTGGCAACGTCTGTCGCTGGGTTCGTGCAGCAGTTGGCCGTGGGCTATGTGGCGCGCGGATACTATTTCTACGTCACCGGACGCATTCCAGAGCACAAGGACCCGGTCCATACCGATGAGAAAATCATCGCCCAATACGGCATCGGCGTTTCCAAATGGGTCCGCGCACGGCGCAAGCGGCAGGGCCTGGCCAACGTGCATTACCTGCGCTACGGGACGTTCTTTGTCATCATCGCCAGCCACGGAAAGCAGCCGTTCTTTGCGGCCGAGGCGAGGCAATTGAAGGACATCCGGGTTTACCCGCTGCATTTCATGGGGTATTCCATCGGTTGCCGGCAATGTTCGCGTGACGGCGAGCTCCACGTTTCGGTGCGCATCCACCAGGAATCCTACCGGGAACTCAAAGACCGATTCGAGCGCAACGCGGTCCACCGGTCGGTGGACGACCTCTGCCGTGATCTGCGGGCCATTCCGTTTGAGCCTTACGCGCCGGTTCGGGACCAGATCCGGTGCATCTTGCGCGCCGTAAACCGGAGACGCGCCGCCGGGGGATTTGAAACGGTGCCCAGAAACCCGCTCCGGGAAACACGCAGGCCGGTCAGGCCCTTTGACCAAAGCCGGGAATGAAACGACCGGCGGCGGGAAGCCGGCCGGTGACGAGGTGGATTTCGGCGCCAGTCATCCTCGAAACGAATTCGAGTTCGTCCCGCCACGAATCCAAATCAGTGTTGGTTCGCCTCTCGCAAACGACAGTGTCCAAACCCTGAGATCGGTCCAGGTCCAGCAGGTCACCGGAAACCTCGCTTGTGTCTGAAGGGGAGGCAAATTGAACGGATGATGCCGAGATTTTGGCGGCGGCCATGGTCAAGCGATTGAACTCGAATTGTTCCAACTCCCGCCGCATCATATCGTGCAATTGGACGCCAGCCTGAGCGCAGAGCATGTGCAGGGCCGCCTTGTCGGGGGAGAAAGTCTCGCTGACGAAGCAGGTCAGCCGTCCACGGGCAACTGCCGACCGAAGAGCCAGGCGAAGTGCCAGTTCCGCATGGGGGCGGACTGGGGTGGAGAGCGATTCCATGGACGCCCGCCGGTTTTGCCACCGTTCGATATGGTTGATGGCCTGGTGGAGCGCGGTTTTGGCTGGGACCGGATAATTCATCGAGAGTCGCTCCGTCAAGCATCAAAATCCGCTGAAGTAACCCAATTCGCGCAAGCTCACAAAATCCCGGGGGCGTTCATCGGTGCGCCGGCCAAAAATCACATGGTCGAGCACATCGATCTTCAGGAGCTGGCCGACACGAATGAGGTCGCGGGTGACTTTAATGTCAGCTTCGGAGGGGGCAGGGTCCCCGCTGGGATGGTTGTGTGCCAGCACGACGGCCGCTGCTCGCTTCGAAATGGCTGGGGCGAAGACTTCTCGCGGATGCACCAGGATGGTATCCAGTGTCCCTTGGGAGACGGTGTGCATCCCAATCAACCGCCGGCGCGTGTTGAGAAACGCTACCTGGAAGGTCTCGACGGTGTAAACCCGGTTGGGCTCGCGCAAGAAATCAGCGACGCGCTCGGGGGTGTCCAGCAGCGGCGCTTCGGCGTAGGATTCCCGGGAGAGCCGCTGGGCCAGGAGAAACGCCGATTTGATGGCCGCAGCCTTGGACTTGCCAATGCCCTTTACCAACTGCAGTTCGTCAAACGATGCTTGGGCCAGGTTGGTCAGCCCCCCATATTGCCCGAGCAAGGCATCGGCGGCCGATTTCCCGGCAAGGGTGGACAGCAAGTCTTTGTTGTTGGCGTGCTCCAGTTGTTCCATGGTCCTCCTGAGAATAGTTGGAAAATGGCCGCTTAGATCACCGCAGGTATTCGTTGGTCGTCCCGGCGGCAGGCCCATTGGGCATGACAACGCTCAGGGAAATTGTGGTTTCTGGAGTCATCTAAACAGCCACTATGAGACTATACCACTGTTTGATTTCTTACGGAACAGTCCCGGCGAAGAATTCGGGGCGTCGGAACAGGCCGCGGGCGACTCGTCCGCCCCTGCTCCGGCACCACCATCACCGAATGCTCATTCCGAATTCAGCGGGTGCGGTTGACTAACAAACACGGTTTGAGGCATAGCTATAGGTGAGTAGAAGCAGGTAGGTTTTCATTCAGGGTTTCATTCGCGCGACGCAGCCCGTCGCTCTCTTTCAAACAGCGTTTTCCCTTCGGCATTGTCCCACCGTGGGCTTTGTCTTCAAAGGGGGGAATCCCCGGCCAGTGACACGGTGCCGCTTGGCGCCTGGCCGTGGACCGTTCAAACCAGCGCCAACCGTCCCCAGGGCACCAGAAAGAGAATCGCGTATGACCCTGCATGATACTACCAACTTCAAGGCCGTTGCCTTGACCGACGAAACACTGCACAGCCAGGCCCCGAGCATTTTTGCCTCGGGACCGATGAGCGGCGTCAGTCCCCGCTACGCCTTCGTGCCCACAGCCCGTATTGTCGCGGGCCTGCGGGAGCACGATTGGATGCCCGTGGCGGCGGAGGAACAACGCATCCGCAACGAAACCCGGCGGGGCTTTCAGAAACATCTGATCCGCTTCCGCCGGGCCGAACAAATGGAGACGCTCGATGAGTGGAACGTGGAATTGGTGCTCCTCAACTCGCACGACACGGGTTGCGCCTATCAAATCCATGCGGGCATTTACCGCCGGATTTGCGCCAACGGACTGGTTCTGTCCCAGGACAGCTTCCAGGCCATCCGCCTCCGCCATGCCGGCCTGTCGGTGGACGAAGTTGTGCAGGCAAGCTTTCGCCTGCTTGACTACGTGCCCAAGGTCGGCGAGCTGGTCGAACGCTTCCGCGCCCGCACCCTCGAAGTCCGGGAGTCGCTGGCGCTGGCCGGGCACGCCCTCGTGCTGCGCTACGCCAGCCTCGCCGTTGCCCCCATCGAGTCGGAGACGCTGCTCAAAGCGCGTCGGCCAGCCGATGAGGGAACGGACCTCTGGACGACCATGAACCGGATTCAGGAGAACCTGGTTCAGGGCGGAGTCTCGGACTTCCACCGGGACCGGCGGGGGAAGCTGCGGTCGGTGAGGGCGTTGCGGGGCATTGACTCCAAGGTCACGCTGAACAAGGGGCTTTGGGGCGTGGCTGAACGGCTCGCCAACGGGGAAACGTTGCCGCCGCCGGAAAGCGTCGTCGTTACTGCGTAACGGTCAAACTCGAAGGTTGGAAGGTTATTCGGAAGGTTGCACGGCTTTCGGGGATTGTGCCCAATAAACAATCCTCAACCTTTCACCTTCATGGGGCGGACCGTTTCTGCCGCTTGCTTGGCCCCCTTGGGCACGCATCATCGCATCCGAGCGCCGCTGCCAATCTCGTCCATAGATAAGTTTTGTGAATAATTTGTTGGACATCCACATAGATAAGCCCTACTGTTTGTGTAGATGAATATCACGCAAGTCATTTCTCCGCGTGGCTGCGCCAGTGGCGCCTGCCCGTCGCTGCTTCTGACCGATGCCGGCACGGTCATCATCCAGGGAGCCAAACTCCCCGCTGACCGCCGTGAGGCCCTGCGGGTTCCCGGCCATGAAGACATTGTCAGCATCCCCCGCGAGGTCTTCGAGGACCTTTTGAGCCAATACGGCCCCCGGTCCTGAACGGGACGAAAACGGCGTGGAAGCTAAAGCGCCCGGTTGAATCGCTCGATTCTCCCCGGGGCCGGCAGCCAGATTCCTGGGTTGCCTGGCGGGAGGCGGTTGAGAGCATGGGCGCGGAATTCGAGGCGTTAGCGCAGTGGCTGCGGGCTGTTGGGGCCGTGGACCTCGCTAACGTGGGGGGCTTGTTTGCTGCCCTGGCTGGCATGGGTTTTACCCTGCTTCAGTTGCGGATGCTGCGGCGGCAACTCAAACTGGACGCCCTCATCCGGATTATGGACTCCAATCGGTCAATTGTGGCCTTGGGCTTTGATTACCCGGCGGTTTGGGCGGCGATGGGGGAGGAGACGGCAACTGTCTTCGGAGAGGAGGCGGTTTTGCATCGGCGGTATCGGCAACTCTGGATGAACCACATGCAAATCATGTGGTCGGCCTGGCGGCTGGGTCTGGTGTCGGGTTTCGAGTGGGAGGCCTACCGGCAGGACATGGCGGACTTCCTGCGCTCGCGCAGCCTGCGGGAGCATTGGCGGACGGTATCACGTTTTTATCCTCGGGGCTTCCGGCGGTTGATCGCCGAACTGTCGCGGCCAGGGGAGGATTCGGGGGCCAAAAGCGGGAACTAGCTTGTCCGGGTGGACGGAAATGGTGGGGACTGTTTAGAGGCACAATCCGCGAAGCCTTGGAACCTTGGCAACAACCTCAGCGCTCGTCGTTTTGTTTGGGCGCGGGGGCCTTGCCTGCATTCTGCTCCTCCTGATTCTGGGCGCAGATCCAGGAATGTGTTTGGTCCGCCACTTTGGCCAGCAACAGCAGGTCATCCCGGCCGAAACTTTCGGTCGAACCCCACTGAACGCCATCCTTGTAGAGGCGGCTGAAGGTGACGTTGTAACGAACGCCAGCTTCGGTTTCGTTCTTCCAGACAGCGGCTTTGATGTAGCCGAGCCGGACCTCATGTATTGGTTTTGTTTTGTTTTTCATACTGACAACAGGTGCGGGTAACGCCGTCGCGCAATCCATTTAGCCTCCTATGCGGAAAGAAACAGATTCCGAGCATCGAAACCTGTATCTTCCTTGATACCATGTTTTGCAGAGCTAAACAAACAGGGCCAGCCCGCGGAGCCTAACTGGCTGAAAAGACGAGGAAAACCCATCGAGTCGAAGCACCGTTGGAATCGATCGCGGTTGAGGCGTTCAGTAGTCTTCCGGCAGCATCACCCGCGTGAGTCGCTCGCCGGGTTCGGAGATGATCCAAAAGTCAGTTCCGTTGCCGGTGCGGTAGGCGGTCAAGAGGCGGCAGCCTTCAAACGAGGTCCGCTTGACGTATCGTCCCCCCAATTCGCTGCCATCCTCGCCGACGCTCCGCGCGTGGCGGAGCAACGCGGTGGCGATGTCTTTCCGGGGGACTTTGGCTTTGGCCTTGGATGTCGTTACAATGCGGCCGAGACGTTCGAGGGGCTCAAAGTTCAGCATGGCAATCTCCTTGTGAAGAAATAAAACAGCGTACTGAATTCGCCTCCCTGTTCTATACCACATTGGGGGCCGCTACGGAAGCGCATCGACGCGCTTCGGTCCGCAGCACGGTGATGGAAGGGTGTAACCTGAATGGTATTGGGCAGTTGGCGCTCTGAGGCACCCCTGGCGCCGTCCTTATGCGGGCGGGCGAGCGGCAGCGACGGGCGGCGAGCCATCCAGCTCGCGTCGCTGCCGGTCGCCACGCGTAACGGACTCGCCCGCCCGCATAAGGGCGCGCCGGCATGATTAACCACGCCGGTCAAACTGGTCACCCGGTTTAGGCTGCCCGGAAATTACCCCGCCTCGGAATTGCTTTCGGTCTCCGGTTCGCCATCGGGGGCGGCATCCAGTTGGCTGGGTGCCTGGCTCTTGGTCAGGTCGAGGGCGGCTTCGATTTCCTGCTGCCGCTGGACCAGCGACGCGAGACGGGCTTCATATTCGAACGGTTGCTCGCTTTGCACGATCAGGTCGGCGAAGCGCTCGCGAGTGTTGGCGATGCGCTGTTCGATGCCGGCCGCCGCTTCCTCAAGATTTTGGATCGTGTATTCCACCGAGCGCATGGTTCCCAGCGCCGTGTTGCCCACCTTGGCCAGATGCGTGCCGGCGCCTTTAATGACGATTTCCGGCCCGGCCATGAAATTGTCCGTCACAAACAGTTTGAAGCCGGCAAAGATGCCCACCTGCCGCTCGGCCCGCGAGCCCCGCATCCGTTCAGCCTGGCGTAACAACAACTCGCCGGCGATGCCGCGGTCGCGGAGTTCCTGGCCGTCCAGTTGAATCACAAAGAGATCACCATGCGTGTCCTGCCGGGTGCCAAGGTCGGTGCGCACTTCTTCGAGTCGTTTCTCCAGGCGTGGCCCTTCGTCGCTCAGATGCCGTATCTGGGCGCGCAGCCGGTACTGGGTTTCGCCATGCTGGCTGTGCAACCGGCTCAAACGCGCCACCTCGGCGTCGATGCCGGCCTTTTCGATGACCATGGGATTGCCGGACGCGATGGCCTTCACCTCCGCGTAAGTCAGCGCCGCCCCGTCAATATCCTCGATGCGCCGCAGGTCGCTTTCGCCGGTCATCACCTGCGCAATAAACCGGGCCTTGGTTTCCAATGTCTGCCACATGTAGGCGTCGAAGGATTCCTCGGTGACGTAACGATGGATTTGCACTTCCGAATTGAGATTGCCTTGCCGCAGAATGCGCCCCTCGCGCTGCTCGACATCCGCCGGCCGCCACGGGGCGTCCAGGTGATGAAGCGCGATCAGCCGCTCCTGCACATTGGCCCCTGTGCCCATCTTCTGCGTGCTGCCGAACAAGATTCGCACCCGTCCGGCCCGCACCGCTCGGAAGAGGGCGAGCTTGGCCTCGTCGGTGTCGTAGTCCTGGATAAAGGCGATTTCCTGGGGCGGAACGCCCCGCGCCTGCAGCTTATCGCGCATCTCCTCATAGACGGAGAAGCCGCGCCCGCCCGTGGGGATGGACAGGTCGCAAAAGACCAGTTGGGTGCGGCGCTGCTCCGCCGTCTCCCGCCAGACCCGTTCGATGCGCTCGATGGCCTGGTTGACCTTGCTGTTGGGGTGGTCGGGCAACGACGGATTGTGCAGCCGCAAATCCAGGGCCGCTTTCCTGCCGTCGGTGGTTACCAGCAGCATGTTGTCCTCGCGCGGATCGATCAACCCGGTGCGCAGCGCCTCGGCCCGGTCCACAAGCGACTGGACGATTTCCTTCAGCTCGCGGGAACAGGGGGCGCTGACCACCAGCGGCTTGCCGCTTCGCAGCTCGGGCACCGGCAGGTGAAGCATGGTCTGGGTCTGAATGTCGGCGACTTGCCGGAACTGCTGCATCAACTCAGGCACGTTAATAAAGCGGGCAAAGCGCGTGTTGAGCCGGTAGCCCGACCCGTCGGGGGCCAGTTCCATTGCCGTAACCGGCTCGCCGAAGGTGGCGGCCCAGGAATCGAAATGATCCACCTTCAACGCCTTCAGCGCCGTCATTTGCAGGAAACGCTGCATCGTGTACATCTCGGCGACGCTGTTGGCGATGGGGGTGCCGGTGGCGAAAACAACCCCGCCGCCGCTGTTCATCCGCTGGAGATGCAACACCTTGAGAAACATGTCGAAGGCTCGCTGCGAAGCCGTCTGCGGCAGCCCGGCGATGCGCGTCATCTTCGACACATAGAAGAGGTTCTTGAAACAGTGCGCTTCGTCTACGAACAGGCGGTCCACGCCCAATTCTTCAAAGGTCAGCATATCGTCTTTGCGCTCGTTGGCAGCCAGTTCCTTGAGTTTGCTTTCGAGCCGCTTCTTGGCGCGCTCCAGGGATTTGACCACGCGCGAGTCGCCCTCTTTGCGCTGCTGTTCGATGGCCAGCGTGAGTTCGCGCAGCTCCCCCCTGATGAATTCCTCCTGGGTTTCGCGCGACACGGGAATTTTCTCGAAGCCGGAATGGGTGACGATGACCGCGTCCCAGTTGCCGGTCGCAATGCGGCTCATCAGGGTCTGTCGTTTCTGTTTCTCGAAGTCTTCTTTGGTCGCCACGAGGATGTTTGCGCCGGGGTAAAGGGTGAGCAACTCCGACGAAAACTGCCCGAGCATGTGGTTGGGGACGGTGAACAACGGTTTGCGCGCCAGGCCCAGCCGTTTCAATTCCATCGCAGCGGCTACCATGGTGTAGGTCTTGCCGGCACCGACGACGTGGGCCAGCAGGCAGTTGGGGGTTTGGAGAATCCGCCACACAGCCGCCCGCTGGTGCGGATGCAGGGTGATGGCGGGGCTGGCGCCGGGGAGTGTTAAATGGTCGCCGTTGAAGGTCCGCAGCCGGACGTTATTGAACTCGTCATTGTATTTGCGGGCCAGCCGTTCCCGGCGTTCGTCGTCCTGCCAAAGCCAGCCCTTGAAACGCTCCTTGATCTTTTCCTGCTTGTCACGGGCCGCTTCGGTGGCGGGACCGTTCACCACGTCGCGTTCGGCCCGGGCATCGTAATCATACACGGTCGGGGTGCGCAGGTTGAGCGCGTCTTCCAGCAGTTCCAGGGCGCTGCGCCGGTCCGTCCCCCATTCGGCGGTGTTGGCGACCGAGAATTTGACGCCGTAGCCGCCCCGCACCACCCAGAGGCCCAATTGCGGAACATGGCTCACTGCGATGCCTTCTTCCAGCAACTCTTCGGCAAAGCGTTGAATATCCTCCGCCGGAATCCAGGCGCTGCCCAGCCGGCCATCAATCTCGGAAGGCGAAAGGTCCGCCGGCTGCACCTGTTTCAACGCCTCGACGTTGGCCAGGAACTGCTCGTCCACCAGCGCCGCCGCTTCCGCCGTGGCCAGTTTGGCCCGAACATTGCCGGAAAGGTATTGGTCTTCGGTGTCCCAGCGATGGGTTTGGGGATCAAGGAAAATCGCGCCTTTGAGGTCGGGGAGAAAATCGGCGGTCTTACGATGCAGCAAGCCGGCCAGATGCTCCAGGTCCACAGAACCCCGCTCGCTAAGCGTGACGAGCAAGGCGTCTTTCGGGGTATTGATCTCGATGATGCGGCGCCCCGTTTGCACCGTCCGCTCGCGGAAGATGCTGGCCTTGGTCGCCCGTTTGGTCTCGGCGTCATAATGTTCGAGCGACAGCAGCAAGGGCAGGTCCGGGTCGCCCCGGAATGCGGCGGTATTAGCCCGTTCGGAAATCGGGCCGAAGCGGGCCAGGAATCGGTCATAGGCCTGGTTGAGTTGAAGGCGGACGGTTTCGATGAGGCTCTCGTCCTCGGTGTCGATCTGGGTGCGCAAACACCGGCGCACCGTATCGCGCACGCGAATCAAGCCCCGGATTCGCATGGTGCGCGCTGGTGAAAGTCCTTTGAGAACATGGATCTGGTCGCCTTCGCGGATGGCAATCTGCTCGTTTACCAGCGTGTAGGCGTTAGGTTTGATGTGTTCAGGTGCGGGGAAGAGGTCCTCGACCATCGGCGCCTGGACCTGAGTTTCGACGGGCTGAAAGATGCTGGATGGCAGCGAAACAATGACCCGCGCCAGCGCCTCGGTCAGGTCCTGCCCGTTTCGCACCAGGGTCGGCTCGTTACGGGCATACATCTTCCCTTCCAACCTCATTTCACCCAGCATCATCTGGGGATGGGCGGCGAAGTATTCGTTGACCGGGATGGTTTCGCCCAGGGAATTGGTTATCTCGACCACCGTCTTCCATGCCGGCCCCCCGGGCCGTTCGCCGAGCATTCGCTTGCGGAGGATCACCAGGTCGGTTGTGACCTCGGTATGCGCGTTCTTCTTGAAGGCGTCGTTGGGGAGCCGGATGACCCCGATGAGATCGGCATGGTGCGAGACATATTCGCGCAGTGAGGCGTCGAGCTTGTCGAGGGTGCCTTTGGACGTAACAAACAGGAGCAGGCCGCCGGGCCGCACCTTGTCCAGCGCCTTGGCAAAGAAATAGTCGTGGATGACGAAGTGCCAGGCCTTGAAGTGGGGATCGAACGGTTTGTAATCTCCAAAGGGGATGTTGGAGATGGCGACGTCGTAGAAGCCATCGGCCAGCCGCGCTTCCTCGAAGGGCTGATGGCGGATGTCGGCGTCGGGGTAAAGCGTTTTGGCGAGCCGGGCGGTGATCGAATCAATCTCGATGCCCGTGATGCGAGAACGCCCGTGCATGTCATCGGGCATCAGCCCAATGAAATGACCCAGCCCGCACGCCGGCTCCAGAATCCGTCCCTGCCTAAATCCCAGCCGGCGCAACAAGGCATACATTGCCCGGATGATGGCCGGCGCGGTATAGTGCGCGTTGAGCGTCGTCGCCCGGGCCGATTCTAGCTCGTCGGACGGCAACAAGGATTCCAGCCGGTCTCGTTCTTCGCTCCATTCGTTGTTGTAGGGGTCGAACACCTGGGGCAATCCACCCCAACCCACATAACGGACCAGAATGCGCTTTTCGTCCGCCGTTGGAGGCCGGGCCTCGGTTTCGAGGCGTTGGAGCAGTTCGATGGCGGCCAGATTGTGGCGGCATTTCTGTTTCAGGGAACCAAGCCCCACCCGGTCGGCGTCGGTGATGCGGTAGTTGCCCTGGTTGCGCAACGGCTCCGGCTCGGCCGGTTCTTTGACTGGCGCTATGACTCGGGCGGGAGAAAGAGATACCGCTCCCGGACCATCTCCCAGGCCCGGTCGTGGGCTTCCTGCGCCGTTAACCCCTGCTCCAGAAAATGACGGCGAAGCTGGTCCAATTCCGCGTCGGTCCTCTCCTCCGCCTCCAGCAAGGCCGATTGCAGCAGCCCCGCTGTCTCCAGGCACGACACCATCCGGGGCAGGAACTCGCGCCAGTGTCGCTCGGCCATCCGGCCATATTGTGTCAGTGGTTTCTGTGGTTGCATAGTTCGATGACCTGAATTGAAAGAAGTCTAGTTGTAAAACGTCGTTTGCATTTCTCGCCTTGGTCCGCGCAAACACCCCGCTCTTTGGCATACGCCTCCCAGATCCTAAACAAACGCCATTTTGCCGCCAAATGCGCCGGTTAGTCAACGGCACGGCCCAAGTGCGCGCGAAGATTAGGGAAAGAGTTTTGCGGGTGAGCCCCAACCTCCTGCGGAGCTGTCATTTCCGGGTTCTTGCGGTTTCGGAAACGGAACAATGTTCGGTTCCTGAGCCTTCCTCTCGAACGATTCGAGCGAGGGCAGAACCAGCCATTAGTCTGTGGTTAGGTTTCGATTTTCGTCTGGAGAAGTCCGGATAGGAACGCGTCGATGGCGTTCTTTTTCGCCACGCTGCCGCTGGTTCCCCCGCGGGCGATCAACTTGCGCTGGAACAGCGGGGCCTGAGCCAAGGCTTTCTGCTCGATTTGTTGGCGCTGGGCTTCGGACAACGACCGCCAGAATTCCTGCAAACGCTCTTCTTGTTCCAGTTCCGTCGTCCGTTCCCGGGCCAGCTTCTCCTGCCGGTGCGCCCGGAGCCGGCGCCTGCGCTCACACCCTTGCTGATACCGGCGGGCCTGTTCCTGCCAACTCGTGAAATCACGTGGCGTCGAGTAATGGCTCTTGATGGCGCTGACCAGAAAACCGGGAGGGTTTCGGGAAACCCTCGGGTCCCGGCGGGCGACCAGCCAGTCAAAGACTTCAAGCTGCGCCCGGATATGCTCCGGGGAGGCATTTTGAACGGTATCGGCGGCGGTTGCTGGCGTAACTCCCCGCGCAATCAACTCGCTGGCCAGCGATTCATCTTCGCTTGGCTGCCCAGAGGGCTGGTCTGAGGTTGCCATGGAGGTTGCTTTCGTGAACGCCACGCGCCACCCGCGGGCGCAGACTTTGCGAAAACGCTGGGCGTCAGACATCGGCGTGAGGTAGCCTTTCGCTTCGAGTTCGGCGATGCCGGGGCGCAGTTTGCGCTTGAGGCTGGCGGTATCGTAACCGCGAGCCAACCCGATGTGTTCCCAGGCCAGTTCGTGGAGGCTGAATTCCCACTCGCGCTTGTGAAAGAACCGCTTGTCCAGAAACCGGTAAAGCCGTTTGGCAACGGCGCTGTCGAGTTGCTTGAAGAACTGGAAATCAATGCTCTTGAGATTGCCGGCCTGGAAACTGCGGAAGACCACATCATTCCAGACGAAGGCCGACAGGGGAGGCCGGTCCACGTCGTCGCCGCCACCCTCCACCGGGTCGCCGCGATGGCAGAGCCATACATTATCCAGCACATGGAATTTCGCATCCACCCAGCACTGGCGGGCCTTGTTCCACCAGGCGTTCTGGTAGTAAAGGGTGACCCCGGTCCAGCGGTTGAGCGATTCCTCGATGCGTTCATAGCTTTTGCTATCGTGCCGCCAGCCGAGAATCTGGATCAGTTGATAGCGGGTGAAGGGCACCTCGCGCTCGGCGAACCCGCGCAGCTTGGTGACCTGGATAAGCCCCAGGAGCACTTCATCGTCCAGGGCGGTCGGCAACCCGTAAGCGTCCGAGCCGGTGACCGTGAAATGCCGGGGAACCCATCCATTGCGCTGGTTATCCCAAACCCGGTCTTCAAATTGGAGCGTCTTCTGGTCGGGCCGCAACCGATGCGCCAGGGTGCAGAGCGGGAATTCCACGAGATTGAGCTCATCTTTTCCGTCGGTCGGTTTTGGGGCCATCAATTCTATTTCGATGCGTTCCCGCTGCTCCACGATTCGCCCTCCGCTAAAATCAACACCCCGGCTTTGGCGGTGTTGCTGTTGGTTAAAGGATTCTCGACATAGTTAAAAGTTATGGTCGCAAATCGGCAGTCAAATCACCGGCTTGCGGCAGTTTTCCTGCTTCAATTCCCGGCAAATCCTGCTCCAAATCCCGGTAGCGGCTGCCCCGGTTCCCGGTAATTCCCGCCCCGACTCCCGGTAAGATTCTGTCCAGGTTCCCGGTAGCGGCCTGCCTCAAATCCCGGTATAACACACCGCGCCCCGCCTTGTATAGTTGCTCCCAGAGCCGGCGGGCTGTTCTTCCGCTCTATCACCACGAAGTCAAACTGTGTTATACTCCGTCCCCTCTGGAAGCCTGTGGCTTCCAGGCATCAGGGCAATGCCAACGCATTCTCTGACTTCTTTGAGATGGGCGCGAACACCCGTTAAACCGGACTCACCATCCGGCTAAGGGGACGGACTTTACCAACCGTCAGGTTCGCGTCCCGTAGAGCGTGGTGCCGCGAGAGTGGCTCGCCACGTTCGAGAGAGGCTTCTGGAAGTAATCCCTGGCCGCCCGCCAGGCGTAATCTCCAGATTCTATCTCATGGCAGTGAGGGCAACCTCGCGAATATGGGCGAGCGGGAAATGCTCTGTCGTGAAAATCGGCAGAGCCGTGCGACTCAAAGCGGGTGCGCAGTGAACAAGGAACACTGCAAATCCCCCGGCGGGACCAGGACCACAGCCATTATGGCCGAACGGGTGAAAAGCTCGACAGGTTCGGGTAACGCACGCTGGCGTCGGGAGTCTGGCGGTGGCAACACCGACCAGCCGGAGGCGGACCGCATCCGGGTATCCGCAGAAAAAGCGGAACATGAAAAGCTCAACGATGAAAGGGGCGTTAAGCCCTTGCCAGTCAGCCGCAGCAGAGACGGAGCCGAATCGGAACAAACCGGGTCAGGACGGATAGGGGAGCAGCTTCTGTATTCTAGCCCCCGAAATCACCGCGCCAAGGGCGGTGGAAACTATGCCCGGGCGGGAGCCCAGGACATACCTGACCGGTCCGGACGAAAGCGTCCTACCGACGTGACTGCTGTAGCGAAGAGTCGCACTAACCGTGCAAGAAGTGTGGCGACCGGAGTGGTATCCGGTGCCGGCCAGGTCAGCCGGTGTTTCAAAGGCCGCACTTTGATGAGAGTGTCTCCAGTAGGATTGCGCCGAAGCTCGATTAGAGCGAAGGCAAAGCGCATCCTGGGCAAGGCAGTCCAGGCGGCGGGTGCGTGCTACGGGTGGTGCCGGGCACAATTGCACACACGAAAGAGACGACGGGATGAACCCATCTCAAGGAAGTGGTGGGCAGGTGGATTCAAACTCCACCTGCCCATCGTCTTGCCGGAGAACTGCGTTCGCGGCGGCGCGCCTGGGGACAGGCCGCGCCGTAGCGAGGAGAGCAAAAGCACTGAGCCATAGGTTTGCAAAGGTTCAACCACAAGGATTTTCAACACGCGCTACGACTATAGCGCGAACCAGAGGTTTTGAGGCAGGGCAAGGTTTAACGCGGCAGAAGCGGGCCGCAGAAGGATTTGGGCTTTCGAGAGGTTGCGCCCCCAATGCAACGTCTCATCCTCGGGCTGCCATAAGGGCGCGTCGAGGGAGTCGATTGAGCGCAGCGGCTCGGGTATTCCGGGAAGCCGTGTGCCCCGTGCGCCCGGCGGCGCACGGGACTTGGGCCGTTTAGCCGGCCTCTGGGTCGATCCCAAAGAGGTTGGCGAGTTCTTCGACCTGCTGCGTGCTGAGCGGTCGGCTGGCGCCGTCAAACCAATCCTGAAAGAGGTAGCGGCCGCCAACCCAAGCGGAAGAAGCGGCAGACCAGTCGAGTTCAAAGTAATCTGCGGGACCGCCCCAGGAGAGGCAGAGCTTGTAGGTGCTGAGCCTTTCGACGGAAAGGAGGCTCTCGGCGGCCCGGTCTTGGATGAGGGTCGAAACTTCGCATTGCAGCGCATCGATGTCCGCCGTGGTTACCTCGCGGCCTTCGGCCTTAAGATACCTGGCGCACTTTAGGACGCCCCAGCTTTGAACGTCCGGAAGGAGCTGTTCCAGGCGCCCGCGTAGTTCTTCGTCGATTCGCTCCTCGCATGTGTTTTTGGTTTTGTTTGCTTCCATTTTAGGTCTCCTTTTTCTCTTTTGGAGGGACCATCCCTCTCACCTGGGGCTGGAGGGGTGGCCAAAAAGAGAAAGGGGAGACCCAGGCTTTAGGCCCGAAGGGAGCGGCGGCGGGCAGCACGACTGACGGCTTTGCTGGCGGGAGGGGTGCTCCAAGCGCCCGAAGGGCAAAGCCCCGGTCATGGAAGCAGAAACCGAAAGTGAGCGAGGGGCGTAAAAGCGCGCTTAACGGGCCTGCGGAAGGGCCTAAAACGCCGCAGGAGGGAGTTT
>Ga0194053_10000796_pt1 | contig 22030 bp, 20 predicted proteins | sample SepL228m_MetaG_FD_161684 | JGI IMG/M metagenome (GOLD analysis project Ga0194053, IMG submission 161684) | Anoxic zone freshwater microbial communities from boreal shield lake in IISD Experimental Lakes Area, Ontario, Canada - Sep2016-L227-8m | ecosystem: Environmental > Aquatic > Freshwater >... | reverse complement strand
TTCAGGATTTTTATTAAACCCATTGGCCACGCGGAAGGGGGTGCGCCAGAAGCCGCGCTCAGATCAGGGGGTTTTAACGGTCAGGGTTGGCACCCCCCGAGCCCCTCCCCAGTGTCTGAATCGCAGTATACTAATAGCCTGTCACCTTGTTCCGCGTCACGATAATCGGACGGATGAAATCATCCCCGGCACAGGCATCGACCTCTTGAGAATCTTCTGGCTCAATTGGACTTGAGAAGGTCTACGGACGGCTGGAGATTCGTTTGCGGGATTTGGGACTGATGAGGTAGGGGGCGCCAGGCTCTTTCACGGTTTGTGCACTCCTTGTTGCCATGGGGTTCCGCACCGTTACAGAGAGAATGGATTGACCGGGATTAAGATCTTCTGTCCAAAGTTCAGAGCATTTGGCCTTGTGTGCGGCCACCACAATCAGGGCATCCCAAAATGAAATCCGATTCAAGATGCTGGCATCGATAGCCTCCCGAACCATGGTTACGTCAACCGGCACGATCTCCATCGGGGGAAATGAATCAATGAGTTGTTTCGCCACCAGGGGATCCACCAGAAGTTTCCGGGTAACGGCGACATAAAATTCCTGCATCACCTGGGTTGAAATCACCCCTTGACCACTGTCGTGAACCTGTTTCAACAACGTCCTTGCCTGCTGAGATCGAACGGGGTCATGGATATCCACGGTGTACACCAGGATATTGGTATCGAGAAAAATTTTAGCCACGGTGCAGTTCCTCCCGACTCCAACGCTTCCCGCGGGAACTTCCTTTCGCCCGGTCAGCCACGGCAAAGAACTCGTCACACGCGCCCCTCGACTGCTCGCGTACCACAGTTTGTTGGAGCAGGCGGCGGATCAGACCATTCAGCGACGTATGGTGTTCCCGGGCATATAATCGGCCTGCTTCGAAAATGGTGTCATCCAAGGCAATTGTCACGTTTCGCATACATTTATCTCCACATAACCTGCGTCCACACTATATGTGTATTCTTCAAACGATGCAATTGTTTTCAAATCGCCACAGTATCATACGTTGCTAAACACGCATATTATTGACCCAACGCCTATTGGCTCGCCTGACTTTTGCCGGACTCTTTCTGCTCTGGCTCCTGTTCTTGAGGCGGAACTTCGGCTTCCACCATTGGCGAAACCGATGAAGGCGATGCCGGTGTTGGCTCTGACTCGGAAGGCGGTGCCACCTGGGATTCGGATTCAACAGCCGGAGGCGATGGCTCACTGGCGGGTGGCATCACAACGACGGGTTCCACCACCGGCAACACCGGCTCCAGATTTTGAGGAGGAACTTCAGCTGGCCGGTACCGGATGATCGGGCCGCAGACATATCCCATCGGTGCAGTTGTGAGCGACTATGATGGCAGCAACGTCCTGTTGAAAAGCGGGGAGCGGATTCCGGCACAAACGATGGTATGGGCGGCAGGCGTACGAGCGGAGCGTTAGTAACAAAGGAGGCGAAGTATGAACGCAAAAGTAGATCAGGATTTATGCATCGGGTGCGGTTTATGTGAGCAGATCTGTCCCGAGGTGTTCAAGATGGAAGGCGATAAAGCTGTCGCATCCGGCGCTGTGGTTCCCAAAGAAGTCGAGGGGTCGTGCAAAGAAGCAGCCGATGGGTGTCCCGTATCGGCGATCTTGATCGGCCCATAAGGAGAAACAGTATTGATCAGGGAGCGGCTGGCTGCCAGTTGATTTTAATACCACACACGCCAGAGAAACAGCCCTTCAGGCGGAGCGGTGGGCACACGGGCAGTCCGGACTTTAGATGCCAGGATCTCCTTCACTTCTTCCAGAGGAACAGCTCCTTCCCCTACCCGCAGGAGGAGTCCGGTCAGGCTACGCACCATTTTGTAGAGAAAGCCCTCGCTGGCCGCACGAATGATAATTTGTGAACCAACCCGTTTGACCGACAGGGAAAAAACTTCCCGAACCGTGCTTTCGACAATGCGATTGGGATTGGCCGTGAATGCGGCAAAGTCGTGCCTCCCTACCAGAACACTCGCGGCCGCCTGCATGGCTTTGACATCAAGGGGTCTCCGGATATAGACCGCATAATGCCGCCGGGTCGGATTCATGACCTTGGCATTCCAGATAAAATACCGGTATTCTTTTTTGACAGCACTGCGCCGGGCGTGAAAGTCGTGTTTGGCGCGGGCCACCTTAAGTATACGGATATCCTGTGAAAGCCTGGCGTTCATGCCATTCAATAGCTGCCAACATACCCATTTTTTTGAGAGATCAAAATGGGCCACCTGACCTTCGGCATGGACACCCTGATCGGTTCGCCCGCTACCGTGAACCTTGATGATTTCACCCGTCAGGTATTGCAGCACTTCTTCAATGCGTTGCTGCACCGTCATATGATTCGGCTGCACCTGCCAACCAGCATAGGCGCTCCCATCATAGGCAACCGTGATCCGATAACGGAAGGTTGGTGCTTTTGGCTTAAAGTGTTCGTCCATATACATGCAATATAACAAGTTATTGGTTACGCCACCACTCTTGACTTCGACTGCTCCAATCTGCACCATCTCAGCCATGGTTTTTGAGCTCAAAGTGAATAAGGTTCACGTTTTCGGCAACCTGGTGGCAGGCGGCAAGAACATGATTCCGATCATGATCGCCGCCGTGTTGCTGTCCGGTTTCCGGTCCGCCACCTTTTCCCTCGAACACCTGCAGGCAGGCGCCCCCCCTATTGCCAATACCCTTCTGATAGCCTGGTTAAACGGTTCTGTGCTGGGGCCCCTCCTGCTTCCCTGGCTGCCCGGGAACAGCCTGACGGCGAAGGGGTGGATGGCGGGCCTGTTGGGGTTACTATTTTTCCCGGCGTTTTGTTTCTTTCTCCATCTGGAACCCCTGGATGTTTTGATGGCGCTGCTTGTGATCCCTTCTGTTTCTTCAACAATCATGACGAAAACTCCCAACCCGATTCATCTGGCCTTGATGGCTTTAGCCACAGGGATCTGGATCACGGCAAGGTTTATATAATATGGCAAAATACAGTATTTCTTGTGGCGGAACCGGAGGCCATGTGTTTCCGGGAATGGCAACCGGTTTGGCACTTCAGAAAAACGGACACGAAGTGGCGCTCTGGTTGTCCGGTAAAGCGATTGAAGCCGCAACCCGGCACGCGTGGTCGGGGCAGGTTATCAACATTGATTCCGCCAAAATCTCATTCCATCCTCTCCGATTGCCCAAAACCATTCTGACGGTGGTCCGTGCGTTCCGCGCCAGCGTGAAGGCTCTCCGCACACAAAAGCCATCGGCACTGCTCGCTATGGGAAGCTACTCATCACTCGGCCCCGTTCTTGCCGCAAGTTATTTGAAAATTCCGGTTATCCTGCATGAGGCCAACGTCATTCCGGGGAAAGCCATATCTTTTCTTTCGCGGTTTGCCACGGCCATTGCCATTACCTTTCCTGAAACACGCAACTATCTCAAGCATAGGCATATCCATGAGACCGGTCTTCCGATTCGAAAGCAAATGGAAGAGGCCGCCGCAGTGCCAAGTGATCTACCTGCCCATTTCACAGTACTGACCATGGGGGGAAGTCAAGGTGCCCAGCACCTCAATGAGATGGTGCCCGTGGCACTGGGACTTCTGGGTGAAGCGAGGATTCCTGTCGAGGCCATTCATCTTGCCGGCGAGAAAGCAAAACCATCGGTTAGGGAGGCCTATCGCAAAGCTGGCGTCCCCGCAACCGTATATGGCTTCTGCTCTGATATGGTTTCGGTCTATCGAAAAACCAGCCTGGCGATTTCAAGATCCGGGGCTAACTCATGCCTCGAGCTCGCACTATTCGGGATCCCGGCCATTCTCATTCCCCTCCCCACTTCCGCCCGCGACCACCAAAAAGCCAACGCCAAAGCCATGATGGACGCCGGAGCAGCCATCATGCTGGAACAGTCCACACTCACCCCGGATTTGCTGGCAGAACACCTTCGTAAACTCGCCACCACCTCCGGCGAAATAAACAGAATGCGGGCACAGGCCAAAGCACGAGCCTCAACTGGTGCCGACCAATCCCTCGCAGATTTAATTGTGAAAGTCGGTAACAGTCGGTAAGGTAAAGGCGTTTTTTGACCAACTGTCGGGAGTGACTATGCGTATTGAAAATGGAACTGTTGCCAGCCATAACCCCATGGGCCCCTATTACCGGGTGCTCACTTTAAACTTGCCGGAACTAGCGAACTCGGCCCTTCCGGGACAGTTTGTTCATCTCCGCATAACGAGTTTACATGATGCGGTGTTAAGAAGACCATTTAGTATTTACAAGGTTGAGGAAAAACACCTTTCAATCCTCTATAAGTCGGTTGGGCGGGGTACGGTAACCATGCAGGCACTCAAAGAAGGTGATTCCGTCAGTATTGTCGGCCCACTGGGCAATGGGTTCCCGCTGACCCTTCAGCCCGGAACCACGCCGGTATTAATTGGCGGGGGCTATGGTGTGGCCCCCTTGTATTTTCTGGCACGACGCATGACTCGACGCGGCCTTCTGTTTGTGGGGGGCGCCAAGGCGGTGGATATTCTTCTCGCGGAGGACTTCAAGGCCCTCGGGTGGGATGTCCGTATTGCCACTGATGATGGATCATTGGGAGATAAAGGGCTGGTAACCGCTCCCCTGGACGCCTGGCTGAAAGCCGGCATGGGTTCGGTGCTCCCGGAATTCTATGCCTGCGGACCCAACGGCATGTTGAAGGCTGTCGGTGACCGCGCCATCAAAGGGAACCAGAAGGCCTGGCTCTCGCTTGATCGACATATGGGATGTGGCGTGGGTGCCTGCCTCGCCTGTGTGCAGAAGGTCCGCCTAAGTGGGCAGGAAACCCTGGCGCGGGTTTGCAAAGATGGCCCCATATTTGAATCGCGTGAGGTAATTTGGGATGACTAACATGAAACCGACTCTTGATATCAACCTCGCCGGCATCCGGATGAAAAATCCGGTGATGGTGGCTTCCGGCACTTTTGGGTATGGCCCGGAATATGCCGAACTTGTTGATTTGAACAAGCTTGGCGCGATCGTGGTCAAGGGCATCAGCCTGGAGCCCTGGGCGGGAAACAAAACCCCGCGGATGGTTGAAGTTTCCGGCGGCCTGATCAATGCCATCGGACTTCAGAACCCGGGAACCAAAGGGTTTACCGAGAAGTATATGCCGTTTCTTCGCAAGTATGATGTGCCCGTGATTGTCAATATCTGGGGCAAGACACTTGAAGAGTATATCGCTGTGGCGGAATGGTTCGAAAAGGTCGAGGGCGTTCATGCGCTGGAGATCAATATTTCCTGTCCCAACGTCAAGGCGGGCGGCAGTTCGTTTGGAGTCCATCTCGATTCCACCGCGCGCGTCGTCGCTGGCGTGCGTGCCAAAACAAAATTACCCATTATTCCCAAACTGGCGCCGAATGTCTCCGATATCGGAGCCTTTGCCAAAGTCTGCGAAGATAACGGTGCGGATGCCATTTCGTTAATCAACTCCTTCCCGGCCATGGCCATTGATATCGAGACACGAAAGCCGATTCTGGCCAATATTTCTGGGGGCCTGAGTGGTCCGGCCATTCATCCTATTGCCTTGAAACTGGTTTATGAGGCGGCCAAGGCCGTGAACATTCCTTTGATCGCCATTGGCGGCATTACGTCAGCTAAAGAAGCCATTGAATTTATGATCGCAGGCGCTTCCGCCGTGTCTGTGGGAACCGCAAATTTCATCGAACCCCGTACCTCGTTGCAAGTGGTAGAGGGAATTTCTGATTATCTCATCCGGCATAACATGACAAAAGTCCAGGATCTCGTCCGAAGTATCAAGTTATGAAAAATCCCCGCCAGATTGCCTTTTGGATGATTCTGATTGTAAGTGTTATTCTCAGCATCTGGTGGATATTCTACGTACCCTACCGGCCCGATCGGGTTTTTGATGCTATTCCTGCCGGTACGTCCTGGGTGAGCGTTCATCAAAATTTAGCGGGCGACTGGGATGCACTCGTGAATAACCCTTTACTCAGTCGTGTATTCAAGGCCGCAGAAACCAATGAGGGAGCCATGGCCGCACTTCGCACAAACGAAGTCGCACGAAAATGGATCACCAAACTCACCTCGGCCCAGACTGTGGTGGCCTACAGCCCGGCCATGGGCTCAATGCAGAAACCGGCACTGATCGCCGCCTCCTGGATTGGAACCCAAAGCCGCCTCCTGCGCTGGCAAATGGCTTGGATCAAAACCCGTGAGCTCACACCCGTTTATCTGGATAATGGGAATCTGACCATCTGGATGAGCCATGAGAAAATAGGGAAGTCCAACATGCGGCTTTCATTGGCATTGTCCGAAGGACTTATCCTGGCCTGTGTATCAGAAGACCCGATTGGCGTGCGCACACTTCTTGAATCGGCTGAGCATTATCCATACCGCCATACAGTCTCTGAATCAGGACGGCCCGCCCTGGTAGAAACAATGCTAGGCGGCTCACCCCACCATTGGGGCTGGTTTGAAGCCAGTCAGAATCCCTTGGCGTTTCAATTGGACATCAAGCCGGAAACTCTCAGTCTTGAGATGAGCGGAACCGGAAAACTCCCCCCTGCCCTCAACCTGAAGGAAGCGGAGGGAACCGGAAACGCCTTGAACCTTATCGGTAAAACTTCCGATTTTGCTGCACTTCTGCCATTGAGTTGGGCGTCTGAGTTCATTCCAGCAGAGCCTTCGTCACTTCTGCTCAAAACATTACGTGAACTGGCCGATACCACGGGGACCCCGACTAATGCCCTGGCTTTCGTAGCCCTTCTGGATCAGAACCACAACGGGCGGATTCGAGGGCCGATCAATAAGAATTTAAGAGGCCTGATAAAAGGGGTCAAGGCTCCGACGCTCCTGTTGGGTATGCAAATTCAGAGTGATGCGGAAGCCGACAAGCGCATCAATCAGGCATTGACGAAACTCAACAGTCAGTTCGGGATGGAGTTGACGGCCGGCCCGTTCGAGCCGGAAAGCGGCTTGCGGATCACATCGATTCTGGACTCCCAGAAAAGTTTTTACAGTGCCTTTGAACCGGAAGAGCGGGTTGTCTACGTGGTTCGCGGCAACTGGCTGATCATCGCCAGCAATGGTGCGATACTTAAAAGACTCCTGACTGAACAGAATAGTGAAGGCAGGAATGACTGGAAACTGGATCCTGCAGCCTTACCAGCAGCCAGCGCCTGGGCTAATTTGAATGGAATGGGGCAAACTCTTAAAAATGCGACGGGAGTCGCCAAGCTTGCAACCATGTTGGATTCATCCAACGGTTCTCAGGAAATTCGCGATAAGCTGGACCAGGCAGGAACTGCGGCTGCCGTACTTCGAGAATTGGGCCAAGCCAACTTGTCAGTCAATTCAGCCCCCACCGGATTCAAACTCAAGCTCGTCATTGGTGAACGCCAGTAAACGTTAAGCCTTTCGGCCCGGATTACCCAACAGCCCCTCCCCGTGCAGCCAATGCAGATATTGTGATCGTATTACTGATCGTTACGATGCGTACATACTGTTGACCCGAGCCATATATCACGGGTCTGGACTATGATGGGATACATGCTAAAATTCATACTGAAAATAACAAGAAAATGAATACCATGAAACTATTTGAGTCATTCAAGTTGGGGTCAGTAGAGTTGAAAAACCGCATCGTCATGGCTCCCATGACCCGCTCCCGAGCCGTTGGGAACTTGGCCAACACAATGGTAGCTGAATACTATTCCCAAAGAGCCGGCACCGGTTTGATAATAACAGAGGGAACCTCCCCGTCCCCCAACGGATTAGGGTATGCCCGCATTCCCGGGCTCTATTCGGTGGAGCAGACTGCTTCCTGGAATCAGGTAACCTGTGGAGTTCATGCTCAGGGCGGACGAATTTTCCTGCAGATGATGCACGGCGGACGGGTGGGCAATAAGCTTAACCTGCCACCGGGCGCAGCACTGTTGGCCCCCTCCACAGTGGCCGTGAAAGGGAAAATCTGGACGGATAGTCAAGGTGAACAGCCCTACGACATGCCCCGGGCGATGACCCCGGGCGATATCCAGAGGATCATTAATGAATACGTCCAGACCGCGCGTAATGCCCTTACTGCGGGCTTTGACGGTGTTGAAATTCATGGAGCCAACGGCTATCTGATCAACCAGTTTCTGGATCCAGCTTCTAATCAACGTAATGATGCCTATGGTCGTGACCACGCTGGTCGAAATCGTTTTGCCTGTGAGGTCGCGACGGAGATCATTGCGGCCATTGGGGCCGACCGGGTAGGCATCCGCCTCTCCCCTTACGGTATGTTCAACGATATGAGCGGGGCCTATGCGGGAATCGCCGGGCAGTATACTGAATTAGCCGCAGCGCTAGGCAAACTCGGTCTGGCCTACCTCCATCTCGTCGACCACTCGTCCATGGGTGCCCCGAAACCCGAGACCGCTACAGTCCAGGCCATGTGTCATGGTTTTCGTGCTGCGGGGGGCCGCATCATTCTATCCGGCGGCTATGACCGTGATCGGGCCGAAGCGGATTTACAAAGCGGGGCCGCAGACTTAGTGGCCTTTGGTCGCCCTTTCATTGCCAACCCGAATCTGGTCGAGCGACTCAAAACAGGCACTCCTCTGGCATCACCAGATATGTCGACATTCTATACTCCCGGCCCCAAGGGATATACTGATTATCCCGGTTAAGGAATCGACAGGGGTGAATCCAATCGGGGAACGAGTCATGAACAATATCAACGACAAACGAAGCAAACTCCTGCGTGACTTGCTTGCCTCTGGAACCGGGACCATTCATCTGGCCGGTATTTGCGGGGTGGGAATGGCGGGGCTTGCCGTGCTTCTCAAGGCCCGCGGCTTCCGGATAACGGGCTGTGATCTGATGCTGAATAAGCTGGCGGGCTGGCTCACTGAACGAGGGATTGATGTCAGTAATCAGCATTCTCCAGATCACATCACGCCCGAAGTCAACTGGGTCATCCGCAGTGCCGCTGTCTCCGAGGCTTCCGCAGAAATTCAGGCGGCGTTACAAAAGAACATCCCGATCTATAAACGGGGTGAAGTGTTGCCCGCTTTACTGGAACTATCAGAAACGTCCATTGCCATCGCGGGGACCCATGGCAAAACGACCACCTCAACCTTCACGGCCCAACTATTGGCGTCTGCTGGACGCCAGCCCTCATTCTGCATCGGCGGAGAAGTGGATCCCCTGGGGGGCGTCGCAGGTGCCGGTTCAGGCGACATCACCATCGCTGAAGCCGACGAGAGCGATGGTACCCTCGCCTTGTATCACCCGGACATCGCCGTCATTACCAACATTGATTTTGACCACATGGAACATTTCAGCGGCGTCACGGAATTTGAAGACTGCTTCCGGACATTTATTCAGCAGACCCAAAAATGCCTGATCTACTGCGCGGATGACGAGCGAGCCGCGAAACTCTGTGGCGAGCATGGGCACGGCATTTCATATGGGTTATCTCCCGCGGCCCAACTCCACGCGAAACACCTACAGGAACACACCACTTTCACATCCTTTCAGGTGTCATGGAGAAATCATGACCTTGGCGTTTTTACCGTACCCGCCCCCGGTCGGCATAATGTCCTGAATGCTCTGGCCAGCCTGGCCGTGGGACTCGAACTTGCATTAACTCCAGATCAACTTCGTCAGAGTCTGGCCAAAGTCGTTCTGCCCCGTCGACGCTTTGAGCGCATTATTGACCGCGATGATGTCGTCGTCGTCTCTGATTATGCCCACCACCCGGCTGAAATCACGGCCCTTGTCAGGGCCGCACACCGGCTTGGCCGCCCCCGTACCTTCGGAGTATTCCAGCCTCATCGTTACACCAGAACCCTGGCACTTGGCCCCGACTATCCCCTTGCCTTTGAAGGACTTGACGAAGTCGTGCTGTGTCCCGTTTATGCGGCTTCTGAAAAGCCACTCCCGGGCGGCTCGATTTGGGATCTCTATGCTCATTGCCGGAAGCGCCCCCACCTTCGCACCGTGGTTGCGACCTCCTTGCGGGACGCCTGGGAATATAGCCGAAATCAACTCAGAATAGGTGATCTCTTTCTCATCATCGGGGCGGGTGATGTAGACCGAATCGCCCGATGGGCGCAGGACGACTTGAAGCAAGTTCGTGTGGATGAACTGCATAGCCTGATTGGACGAGCTATCCGCCAGATTGATTTGTCGGCTACCATCGTAAAAGGAAATGAGCCCTTGGCGGGGCGCACGACACTCGGCGTAGGTGGACGGGCGGATCTTTGGATGGAGATTGGCACAGAACACGATCTTGAGAAAATTGCCATCTGGTGCAGCCAGGAAACCATCCCCCTGCAAATTCTCGGTGGCGGAAGCAATGTACTCGTAAGCGATCTGGGCGTCCGGGGGGTAGTCGCCAGACTTGTCGGCGAGCCATTCCGCCGGATTGAGGAACGCGGTGATCTGATTGTAGCCGGTGCTGGAACGCCCCTCGCACGTTTGGCCAGTTGGGCTGAGGAACACCAGAAAACCGGGCTCGAATTCCTAGAAGGCATTCCCGGCACAGTGGGCGGAGCCGTGGTGGGAAATGCCGGGGCCTGCGGCGGCTCAATCGCCAATGTGCTTGCCTGGGTTCGTATTTTGGATCGCGATAACCGGATATGCACCCTGACACGCGAAAATCTCGAATTTGGATACCGGTCCTGCCCGACTTTGCGCGGACAGATCGTGATTGATGCAGGGTTTCGGCTAAACCCCGGGAATTCAGATGCCATTCGCCGGAAACATGAAGAATTAGCAGCGCACCGCGTCTGGGCGAAGGGCCTGCGATCAGCCGGCTCCATATTTAAGAATCCGCCTGGTAATTTCGCAGGAAAGATTATTGAACAGTCGGGATTTAAGGGTTTCACCGTGGGCGGAGCGAGCGTTTCCCTTCATCATGCCAATGTCATCGTAACGCAGTCTGGCGCCACCGCCTCGGATGTGCTGGCCGTGTTGGAAATTATTCGTGAAGTTATCCAGCGAACTCAAGGGGTTCGGTTGGAAACTGAAATCAAAATTATGGAATAAAAGGCTTTTAATGCAGTCCTTTAGAAAAGATGATAACCTGTAAATGTTTCAATAATAGGGAGAGCTTATGACAATCAATGAACTGTCGCGTGATGAAAAACTGGCGTTGGTAGCGCTGACCGAAGTCGCGGTCATCAGTGATCGGGACATCACCGATAACGAGGTCGCACAAGTTGAATCCATTGTGGACGAGATTGGAGAAGATCTCTTCCAGGAATTGGCAGAGGAAGCTGAGAGCCGTTTTTCGGAACGCACCGCGCTGAAAACGTTTCTCACGACCATAACCGATAACGATGCCCGTGAATTGATTTACGGTACGGTGCTCAGCGAAAGTCTGGCCAACACCATCCCTCACGAACAGGCTCAGTTTATGGACTGGCTGGCGATCACATGGAAGCTTCACGTCGATGTTGAGAAAGGTGTGTAGGTTCTGAAAGCACGTGACACCATGGATGCGCTGGCCAGCGGGCTGGCCGTCTTAGTTGATGCCTTCGCGATTTTCGGTGGTTTCCTGGTGGCCATCTGGTTGCGATTCAATAGTGGACTGATCGCCGTAGACAGCATGCCCCCACGCCTGATGTTTATGTACGGTTGGGGTGCTGGCATTGCTACCATCATCTTCCTCTTTATCTTCCGCTCACTCGAACTCTATATTCGCCCCCAGCAGGGACGGTTCCCCGGGAGAATTCCCAGACTCATCAGGGCAATCGGGTTGGGGATACTGATCACCACGGCACTTGCCTTTGCCATACGCCCGGATGATTTCCCTCCCTTCTCCCGTTTGACCATCGCCCTAGCCGCTGGCTTTGTTCTTCTGCTTGTCTTAATCGAGCGCTGGTTGCTGTTCCGGTTGGAGCTTTTTATCGCGCGGCGCGGGACAAACCAAAAACGCATCCTGATCATCGGCACGGACACTGTGGCCGCCCATCTCAAGCGTGGACTGGAGTCCGATCCCCGGCTTCGCTCAACGGTAATAGGTTTTATCGAAACCAATACAGGTGCAGCGGTTCCTGAAATTTCTCCCAACCAGATTTGCGGGCAACTTGAGAAACTGGATGAGATTCTCGACACGCATCCGGCCGACCAGATTATTCTCTCCGACAGCACCATCGGGCATCAGCGCATTTTGGAGATTATCCTGGCGGCTGAACGCAACATGATCACGTTCAATATGGTGCCAGATATCTTCCGGATTATGACCGGCAGCATGGATATGCAAACCGTTGATGACATTCCCTTACTTGGGGTTAGTCGTTGGCCGCTGGACACCTTCTGGAACCAGATGCTAAAACGGTGCGAAGATATCTGCGGAGCCCTCTTGGGGCTTCTTTTTCTGGCTCCGTTATTTGGCATTCTCGCCATGCTGATCAGGCGGTCCTCGCCGGGCCCTGTTTTTTACCGGCAGAAACGGTGTGGCGAAAATGGCAAAGAATTCACCATCTACAAATTCCGCACCATGCAGAGCGATGCCGAAAAAGAGACTGGCCCCGTTTGGGCGGTGGAAAATGATCCCCGTCGAACGGCATTGGGCTCTTTCCTCCGTCGCACAAACATTGATGAACTCCCTCAACTCTGGAATGTGCTTCGGGGCGATATGAGTCTGATCGGACCCCGTCCTGAACGCCCCCATTTTGTTGAAAAGTTCAAGGACGATATTGATCGTTACATCTGGCGGCATGCCTCCAAACCGGGCATGACAGGATGGGCACAAGTCAATGGCCTGCGCGGCAATACCAGCATTGCCGAACGCATCAAATATGACCTCTATTACCTTGAGAATTGGTCGCTTTCCCTGGATTTCAAGATTTTACTCCGGACCTTCTCCGCTCAGAAAAACGCATATTGATTTTTGAAGACCTGTTTCCTGACTAAATTTATTGACACCAACGCAGGGGATTGATACCTATAACGCTCCTTTTTAGAGCACCCGTGGTGAAATTGGCAGACACGTAAGATTCAGGTTCTTATGCCGAAAGGTGTGGGGGTTCAAATCCCTCCGGGTGCACCATCCTTCGCTCGGCACCTATGGCTTGAGTTACGGATGGTCGACGGTCTTCGACTGAATCGATTTCCCTTTCACCCTTCTGTATTCATGCTATCATAATGAATTGGAAACCCATGGGGGCGACTGGTTTCGACGTGTTGGTTGAAGCCTCAGTGGCGCGCCGAGGACTCCGGTTGGCCTCGTTAATCATCTCCGGAAAAAACATAAAAGCGAACACAGAGTACGCTCTCGCGGCTTAATTGACTGCGACGTCTCGCCGCCAACACCTGCTAGGCGGAGTGAGACGACTACAGCAGGTTAGTTCAGAAACTGTGTGACCGGGTCTCTGGGCGAAACTTAACGTGGACGCTGGTTATGATGGTGGCCTGACGATCGGCAGCCGTCATAATGAGATTTATTGATCGGATACGCGCGTAGAAGCTGTGGTGACTCCAGTGCGGACGGGAGTTCGATTCTCCCCGCCTCCACCAACTTTCGCAAAAGGCGAAGGTTGTCCGCCGGAGCCCCTGTATGTTCAGGGAAAAGGCGGAATCTCGAAAAAAACCGCGTTTTTAGTCTCCTGATGGTAAGCTTGTCTATATTTTGTTCTATGCAATATTGATAACATTGAAAGTGATCTGACCCCATGAGCCCCAAATCCAAACGAATCCACCTGATTGAAAAAGACCACAAAAACCGCCTGACGATGGTGGCTGAGAAGCTTTGGGAGACAGGTCTTTGGAACATCCCTGAGCCCATGGCCAAAAAGCTTCTCGAGGGCTCCCTGCTCCTTCATGAGAAACCCAAGTCCCCCTCCTTCTTCGGCGGCATCATCGTCAATTACCGTATCCAGGCAGAGGGCCGGATGAAGGGACTGGTTACGTTCACCTTTGAGTATGATGCCGGTCACCGTGGAGTCATGGCTGATGCAGGGGGCTGGAGCAAGGATATGAAGATTGTTGTGAAGTCCTGATCCGGTGCCTCTGATAATCGGGGCAAAACATGAAGCACATGAAACCATTGTGGACAGCTCTCTCGAAGAGGTTGGAATGAGGGGATGACGCCCATGGAGTCCGTTATCAGCCACCTGCCCCCAGATCGCGGGACATTAAGGCAGCGATGCGGGCAGCAAAAACTGCCGGATTATCCACTTTAGACCCTTCGGCCACATGCGCAAGGTCGCGCAGTAATTCAACACTTTCGCCCAACTTCGGGTTTTCTTTGTCGGCTTCATACATTGACTGCACCGCTTTAACAACCGGATGGGCCGGATTCAGCTCCAGCACGCGCTGCATTGGAGGCACAGGCTGCCCCATGCGGCGCATCATGGCTTCAATGTGCGGGCTCATGCTGTACTCGTCTCCAACCAAACAGGCCGGACTTTCCTTTAACCGGGAGGTAAGGCGAACTTCTTTCACGCCAGCCAGCTTTTCACCGATAAATCCAAGAAAACCTTCAAACTTTTTCTTTTCGTCCTTCAGTGCATCCGCATTACCAAGGTCACCTTTATTGGCCGCTTTAAACTTTTTACCTTTGTATTCGCCCAGTTGCGGCAACACGAATTCGTCGATCGGATCAAGCATGAAGAGGACTTCCTGTCCGCCAGCCTTGAAGCCTTCCAGAAAGGGAGAATTTTCGGCTATGCCGCGATGTTCAGCCGCGAGGTAGATGATCTCTTTCTGTTCTTCTTTCATGTTTCCGACATAGTCAGCCAGCGAGCGCATTTTACCTGCTTCAGTGGCGGTCGATTCAAACAGCAACAAATCAGCAATTTTCTCGCGGTTTTCAAAGTCGTTTTGCAACCCCTCTTTCAACAGGGAGCCGAACTCGGCATAGAAACTCAGATACTTGTCATAGCGCTGCAACTTCATGTCGCCTAATGTTTTAAGAATCCGCGAGGCCAGATTCTTGCGGATTTTATCCAGCTGCGGGTTTTCCTGCAGAATTTCGCGCGACACGTTCAGCGGCAGATCGGCGGCATCCACTACGCCTTTCACAAATCGCAGGTAGGACGGCAGCAGGTTTTCAAATTCGTTGCTGATAAAGACCCGCTGAACATACAGATTCAGTCGGGCCTTGGGGTCAGTGTTCATCATGTCGAACGGCTTTTTCTCAGGAATAAAAAGCAGTGCTTTGAACTCAATGGCTCCTTCGGCGCTGTAATGGATCACTTCCGCCGGATCAGTGAAGTCGTGAGAGATGTGCTTGTAAAACTCGTTATATTCTTCCGCCGTGACGTCGGTCTTCGACCGTAGCCAGATCGCTTTGCGAGTGTTGACTGTTTCTTCGCCCATCACCACCGGATGCTCCACAAAGTCTGAGAATTTTTTGACCAGCGAACGAATCCTGTATTCTTCGAGGTATTCCGCCGCATCGTCCTTGAGATGCAGCGTCACCACGGTGCCGCGTTTTTCACGGGTTCCTTCGGATACCGTGAACGAGCCCGTTCCTTCGGAGGCCCAGCAAACAGCCGGTGCGCCGTGCATGCGGGATTCGACCGTGACGCGATCGGCCACCATAAAGGAGGAATAAAACCCGACGCCGAACTGACCGATGAGCTCCGGATTATCCTTGCCTCCGGACTCCTTGAGCTGCGCCAGAAAAGCTTTGGTACCCGAATGCGCAATAGTGCCCAGATTCCGGATCAGCGAGGCCTCATCCATTCCGATGCCGTTGTCGGAAACCGTCAACGTTTTCGCCTCCTTATCAACCGCAATCGAAATCTTCCAGTCACTGTCACCATCAAGCAGGCTGGTGTCCGTCAGCGCTTCAAATCGAACCTTATCGATGGCGTCGCAGGCATTACTGATCAGTTCGCGCAGGAACACCTCACGATGGGAATAGAGCGAATGGGTGATCAGATGCAGCAGTTGCGAAAGCTCGGTTTTAAATTCCATGGTCTTTTCAGTCATTTACATATCTCCTTCTCAAAAATGGGTTAAAATAACAGCCCAGTAGAATAGGGAAAACCAACAAAAAATCCAACACTTCTTGCAGGGATGAAAAACTATAGGGCATGCCCTGTCAAAAAAAGTGTGGTGTCATTTGGAGTATCATTTACGGCGCGTGGGATCGCGGCGGGCACAATTACGGTCTTTGTCCCCCACACCACTGTCGGAGTGACCACTTTCAACTTGGTACCTGGCAGTCCATCTACCTCGCGGAGTTCGACGGCCCCCGCCGCCGGGAAGTGTGGATTGAATACTTCGGTTAGTTCCAGATGCCCGGAGTGTTTCCACAACTTCGAATATTCGCTCTACCGCTAGACGATCATCGAAGGAACACCCGTCAGCGCGAGGCTCTGTTTGCCGGGAGTTCTATCTTATTAATTTCGGACAGCACCGTCCGTAACAACATCGACTGAGGGCGATTCACCCGGTCAACCATCGCAAGATACTCTAAGGATGAATTCGCCTTCCAATTAGAAGCCGTCAAATCTGCATCCTTTCGCTTCGCACAAAAGCCCAGAGGCGTAATTGACCAACTATGCCTCATTCTGGAACTGTATTCCGGGATGGGACAAGCCATTATCTGAGTATTTCCCGTCTTTTCATAAACCAGTATCTGCCCCCATACTTTTTCATCCACATTAATCATTAAAGGCACCAACGTCATAGAGCATAGAGTCGGGATTAGCCACCACTTACCAGGGGCCTCTACACTGGTTGTTAAATCCACAACACAACGATACTTGGGGGAAATCCCCCGCCCCTGAGTTAAAGCATATTCATGACACAAGCTTTCAAATAAATTGGTTTCGAGATTCTGCGCAAAAAAAGTGCCAAACACCTTCCCCGTTGCACAGCTCTTAGCAGAGTGAATACGAACCTCTGAAATCAGTAGATCAGCTTTTTCCCACGTGACAACCGCTGGCGGTCGCGGGTGAATCCGATAAGAAGTAGACGCACACCCGGTTAGCCCTAACATCAACCCAATCGAAATTGAACGAATGATCTTCATAATATTCTTCCGCGTTTACCGTATTGTTTTCCACTGGGTCTTCACTTTCACACATCAATTCACCCATTGTGAAAACGTTTCCCCTTCTCCGAAGACAACCTTTTGTCCGTCCTCTTAAACCTATAATTTAGCTAATAACCATTATATTGCAAATTATTTTAACTATCTCCCTGGCCTGATCGTCACTGGCGGCAGGGTGTAGGTTGCATCTGTGTAGATCAGAATAGCAACGGTATGACTTGCGTCGATGAGGTGCAACCCTATCGTAACGCCGCTCAGTATAGCCCGAAACCAAAGTATAAGAGGCAGAGTTGTATCGGGCTATTTCTTAAGATTGCGACTCTCATAATCGAGACCCGACGCATCCATGAGAATGCCACCGCTGATCTTGATAATTACCTGACACTTCGCCGATAAATATCGACAATATTAAGATGAGGATGTAAGGAGTTTGTCAAACCCCGCCCCCACCCCGTTTAGGCACGCGGCATGCTTAATAAATAAGGTGACCTGAGGTTGGTTGTAATTCAGGACGGCGTCTCAGACGTCATCAAGTTCTGACTCAACTGACCGACTGGGGGACCAGGTAGCAGGTAAATGCTGACCAAACGACCGCGGACCGAAACCCCGCGGTTGTTTTTTAGGTATCGGGCAGTTCATCTGGTTGGACTACATCAGACGGGACTTAATCGCCAGTGGCGGACTTCGATGACTGATCGAGGAGGATGGACTGCGGGGAATGACCTCGAATCCATCCATATTTGAGAAGGCCATTGTGGATAGCCACGATTACGATGAAAACATAAGAACGATGGCGCTCAATGGAAAGGGGGCTAAGGAAATCTATGAGGCCCTCACCCATCCCGAACACCTTATATTGCTGGAAGCGTGGCTGCGGAGTTACCGTCCGGATGAGCTTTTCGATTAGCAGGGTCATTTGAAACCGGAACTGGCCGAACTGGCGCCAAAGGGTGAAAGGCGCATAGGCGCAAACCCACACGCGAACGGCGGCTTGCTGCTCCGAGACCTGATCATGCCGGACTTTCGCAAATATGCGGTAGACGCTCCTTTGCCAGGCTCCGTTCAGGCTGCCGATAACCCTACCACATCAAAACATGGCCATTGGAAGAATTAAAAAACCATTCCTACATCAACCAGCGTTTCCGGATCAAACGATGGGACGCGAAACATGCCAGTAAGCCGATGGCCACGAGGCTGATCCACGACTGTATATAAAAAACAAGCCCGCTGTCCTCAAGGAGCATCGCCCGGATCGGTTCATAAAAATGGTATGAAGGAACCAGTGGGGCAATTCCTCTTAATTCTTGCGACATGTCAGACAGCGCTGCGGGCAGCAATAGCGGCAGATAACAGAGGACACCCAGCGTTCTGGCGCTGGCCTGGTTACGGCACAGGAGTCCAAGACAGATCCCTAGAGCGCCGAAACAGAAACCGCCGGTGCACAGCATCACAAGATAATTCACTCCATACACGTAAAAGAACTCACCATCCATCCACTGAAGCGCCACGATGGCTGTCAGCATCAAGACGACTCCATAAGCCAGCTTGGATGCCAACCATTCAATTTCACGAACAGGCGTTTGCATCCACCCCAAAAGCAGTTGTTTTTCTTTTTCTTCGGCAACCTGGGACGGCAACACAATAAAACTGACGAGCAGGACCATCATCAGAATCCATGTAGGCAGGGTCTGTCGTTGAAGTGAGCTTGTCTGGAGCGACTTTACAGCTGCGATCCAGCCGGGGCCTTTACCTTCGGCGGAAATTTGCAGGGCGGCCAGTTGTTGCATCATGATCAAAGTTTCGGCGGAGGCCTGTTTAACCACTGTCAATTGAAGGCGCGAGGCATCACCAACGTCAGGCGTAAGGATTCCATCCATCACACGCTCGTTGAGCAATTTTATTGCCGCCTCATGATTAGAAACCCAGCGGACGGCAAACAGGTTCGGGACTGACTTGATGCTTGCGAGAAAGACAGGCCTATAGGACTCGGTTTGAAGTAATGCAATGTTCAGCGGGGCAAACCGCGCTCCGGGTGGATCAACCAGTGTTAACGTCGCGTACACAAAGAGAGGAATGCAAACAACAAGATAGATGGTCTTGCTTTTAAAAGCGACGGCCAGGTCATGCATGAGCAGCGTGATAACGGTGCGAATCATACGTATAACGTCTGGTAAAAGGCGGATTGAAAATACGCGTCGGGGGCTCCATCGAAGGCGACAACCCCCTCGTGCAGAACAAGAATGCGCGTGGCAAGGGATTTGATTTCCTCCGGGCGGTGCGATGTAAAAAGGATCGTCTTCCCCAGTGCGTGAATACGGTGGATCAGACGATAGATATCCTTGGTCGTTTCAAAATCCAGCGCGGAGGTGGGTTCATCCAGAAGCAAAATGGGCGGATCCGCCAGAAGTGAACGGCCGATGCTGACCCGCTGTTTCAGGCCCTTCGACAAAGTCCGCACAGGACTACGGCGAAAGGGTATGAGCTTAAATTCCCGCAGGGTGTCTTCAACACGTGAAGCCGGCACCACGAAAAGACGGGCAAAGAGCATTAGATTGTAATCAACCGAAAAGGCGTCATGAAGATTGGGACTCTCAGGGACAAATCCAATCATCCGGATAAGTGCAAGTCGATCCCGGAGATTGACGCCTTGCACCGAAACATGCCCCCCATCCGGATTCAGCCAGTTTGCCAAAAGCTTGAGCAAAGTCGATTTACCAGCTCCGTTATGCCCGACAATCGCTATCAACTCACCCTGTGCCACACTGAAACTCGCCCCCAGCAACCCCCGATTACCGGGGTAGACTTTCGAGAGCTGACGGATATCCAAATACACGTCTTGTATTGCTTGGGCGGATACCATGTCGCCTTTTTTAGACCAATTTGGCAATAACAATGACGAGAATAACTACAACTAATACACCTATGATAAATCCCATAAATACTCCTCCAAGAATCCAATTCTTGCTTTTGTTATTGCGGGAGATTCTCCCCCTTTGTTCAGATACGTTTCGACCTTTTCTTTTTAGTAAACCACCTCGTTCCTTATTTAAGACAGTATAAACGATGAACAGGGCGCGCAAAATAGGGTGTAACCCTACCCTAAATTAACATTAGGGCTTCTGCTTGAAGCCAATGCTGCGCGTCGCGTCCCTGCGGACAGTTTTCCGCCTGATAAATCGCGTAAGCCTTTCGGGCCACCTCATCATGCGACGGTTTTGTCTTGATTGCCTCTTGGATGTTGTTCGCAGGTGACGCCTTCGGCTGTCCGCTGGCCGTTTCCCCATTCTTCGAGGAGTTTGAGTGATGTCTATGTGTATTTATCATGACGGTAAGTTATACTTGATCAGCAATGGGAGCTATGGGGTATATCCCTATAGCACGAGATAACTCTGACGACTGTCACTCAGATGATGATGCTGGCCAATCCGACGGCCCACCGGGGCCGAATCCGAAGACTGCGCTCCGGATTGCGCACAAAACGGCGGGCGGGATGGTTAGAATAGATTGACGTGCCATGACATGATGCGGTGAAACCACGGTTTACGAATTGTGATGGCTGCACCTGCGTGTCGGATTTGAGGTTTTAGGCGTACTTATCGATCCTTACGCCTTTTGCAGAATATGCCAATAAAACGGTATAATACCCAATGTCTACGGCACTTTTAATGGAGCCAGCTATCGGACTTGAACCGATGACCTGCTGATTACAAATCAAACGGACCTTTTTACTTTTTGCCAATATAATAAAGATTTATATTGATTTGGATACATTATGGAAACATAATTGCACCCATAAATGAAACCATGAGTCCAATACGGACGATCGATGAAGGGTAGGCAATTATGGCGCGGAAACAGAAAATAAAGCGGGAACGTGGTGCCAACTGGGAACCGAAAATACGGGAACGGAAAGGGCGCGGAACTTGGCTGGTGGATCTCGGCACCAAGTTCAATCCTCGTTTCATCTACTGCCAAAATAAAGAAGAAGCCCAAAACAAGGCCACCGAAAAAAGAAATGAATTCATTGCGCGCCTAGTCGGCCAGAAACAAGCCGAGAAAGAGAAGGCCGCATTCAATTGGTTTAACTTGGAGAACGCCCAGCAAAATCACCTCGCAACCGCTTTTTCAACAGTGAACGGTGATACGGCAAAAATTCTCCGGGCTTTGCGGTTCTATGAGAAGCACACATCCACTGCCGATGCTTCCCGGAAGTTGGCTGACGTGAACAAGGAGTACATAGCCGCCAAGGATGCATCAGGGAAGCGCCCCCGTACAATTAGGGACGCCAAGGGCAAACTAGCTGCCTTTGACAAGGTTTTCGGGATGCAAAGCATATCTGAAATCAGCACAGCCGATGTTGAAGGCTGGTTAAATGATCAGAAATTCACACCCAGCACACGAAATGCCTATCGCGTGGCACTATCCGGGCTATTCAATCACGCGGTCAAGCGGCGATACACGGAACACAATCCCGCCGCCGCAATCGAGGTCACTGTGGTGGATCAGGGATTGCCGGTCATCCACACCGTTGAACAAGTGAGTGCGATGCTTAATACCGCCGCCAAACTGGATACTCAAAAGAAGCGATCAAAGCTTGTCCCCTATCTGGCAATCGGATACTTCGCGGGGCTTCGTCCCGAAAACGAATTGGTCAACCTGGACTGGAAGGATATCGATTTTGAGGCTAAAACAATTCGCGTTTCCCCCGCAACCGCCAAGAAACGACGGCAACGTTACGTAGACATGACGGATAACCTTGTTGCATGGTTGACGCCGTATGCGTTGAAATCCGGAAAGATCGGATATTCCCGCCGGCTATTTCGTGAGGTAAGGGAAGATTCAAAGGTCGATTGGTCAAAGGACGTGATGCGCCATTCATTGTTATTTCCCGCAAATAGCGCGTAGTGCCGTCGGGTTCTGGGCCGGAGTGAGGCAGGAGGCCAAGCGGTCATAATGCGGGAAAGTATGCTTGTGCCGTAGTGCCGTCTCCCGGATTTCTCCCAT
>Ga0194053_10000795_pt1 | contig 22052 bp, 19 predicted proteins | sample SepL228m_MetaG_FD_161684 | JGI IMG/M metagenome (GOLD analysis project Ga0194053, IMG submission 161684) | Anoxic zone freshwater microbial communities from boreal shield lake in IISD Experimental Lakes Area, Ontario, Canada - Sep2016-L227-8m | ecosystem: Environmental > Aquatic > Freshwater >... | reverse complement strand
CCTCTTCGACGTCTCCACCAGCGTCGTCAACAAGGCGAACCGCGCCGGCGTCCCGCTTTCCAAAATCCAAGAGGAAACCGCCGCGCTCATCAGCAGGCTCCCGATCACCGCGCGGTTCGGGATCATCCAGTTCACACAAAATTACAAGCCGTTCCGGTCCGAGCTCATCCCCGCGACCGACCGGAACCGCGCGGATGCGCTCGACTGGATCGAAAACGAATGGGTCGAAACCGGAACGATGGCCGCCTCAAAAAAAGTCGTCAGCAACCCGCGCGGGCTCGTCGGCATCCTCGAGCTCGCCGCAAAATGGCAGCCGGACGTCATCTTCCTCATCTCCGACGCCAGCTTCCAGTGGAAGCCGCCGGGAGGAAAAAAATCCTGGGGCGAGGACATCCCGTGGAAGGAAATCAAAAAATCCACCGACGGCGGGCTTCCGGCCGCGTGCAAAATTCATTTCATCGGGTTCGAGATGAAGCCGGACGACAAACGCGAGATCGGCGCGATCGCCAGAAAATCCGGCGGAAAGCTCCGCGAGATCAAATAGCATGCGGCTTGCAAGCCGACTGAAGTTTTCCGGCAATCCATGCCGGATCGCGGCGGAGATCCAGCACGGCCCGAACGAATGCGGTATCGTCCTTCACCTCGTAATAAACGGCGTACGGGAACCGCTTGGAAAGCAGGCGGAACTTTTCGAAATGGATCGAGTGGATGCCCGCATACAGGCGCAGGGAATCAATGTCCGAATACAGGGAGTCCAAAAAATACGTTCCCAATCCCTCCTCCTGTCGTTCGTAGAAATGGAACCCCCGCCTCAAGTCGGCGAGTGCCGAGGGTTGGATGGAGGTTTTCACTGCAACTCTTCGCGGAGCTGGCGCTTGGCAGTTTCCCAATCCATGAACTTCTCTTCACCAGAGGCAATGAGCCGATCACGTTCGGCCAGGACATCGCCGTGCCAAGCGGGGGACGATACCTCCTTGACGGATAAATCGGCCCAAAGGTCTTCCATCAGACGCAGTTTGTCCGGGGTGGTCATCTGCTGCAGATCAATCGTTGATGGCATGATCATGCCTTAGCAGAAGCCGCGAATGTCTGCAAGTTCAGACATCCTGCCCCCAAGGAAACCGAGTGAGCCTGCGAAAGCCCAGGGGGCATGGTCGTCCCGCCCGTGTGGGCGCTGATTTACGTCTCGAATGGGAACCTGCGTTTCCTAATGCCCTCCTCTTGGGGGAACAGGATTTGATATCGCTCCCCTGTGATTGAATTTCGCGTTTATGGGCAGACCGGCAACGTCATTCGCGCAGTTTCAGGAGGAGCTGGCGTCGCTTGTGGATCCGTTCACAAAGAATCTTACCCAATACAAGGGGTTGGAATATAACGAGGCCCGGCTCCGCGACGATTTTCTCAATCCGCTTTTTTCCGCCTTGGGCTGGGACATGTCCAACCGGGCCGGGTTGATCCAGTCGAAGCGCGAGGTGGAAATCGAAAGTGCAACCCGCATCGGGAGCGCGAAGAAGCGCGCGGATTATCTGTTCCGCGCCGAGGGACGCGACCGGTTTGTTTGCGAGGCCAAGAAACCGCGCGAGGAACTTGGCAAGGCGCATGTTTTCCAGGTCAAACGCTACGCATGGAACAAGGATCTTCCGTTTGCTGTCCTCGCCGACTTCGAGGAGATCAAGTTTTTCATTGTCAGGGCGCGCCCGGATTCCGAAGAGCCCGCGGTTGGCGAACTGAAGACGCTTCACTTTTTGGAGTATGCCAATAACGCGCGGTTTCTTTGGGAGCACCTCTCCCGCGAGAGCATCGCCGGGGGATTCATTGACCGGCTCATTGATGCGCTTCCGAAAAAAGCGGCGGGCAAGGGCCGGATGCGCCAGGGCTACCTCATCAAGCCGGATCGCAACCGCGCGCTCGATGTGGATTTTCTCAACTTCCTTGACGAAGCCCGCAAGGAACTCGCCTCCAGCCTTGTCAAACACAACGACCGGGAAATGCTCTTCACCGATGGCGGGCTGAACGCGGCCGCGCAGAAAATTCTCGACCGCATCCTTTTTCTCAGGATTTGCGAGGATCGCGACATTGACACCGGGGTCAAGCTGACATCCCTCGTGGACACATGGGTCAGGCACACATCCCGGCCCCTGCCGGAACGCCGTTCCTTGATTCACGAGGATCCTCCGCCGCGCAGCTCCCAGCCTCCCGGCGAATCCCTTTGCCGACGGATCGTGCGCCACTTCCGCGAACTGGACCGCCGCCCGCCCTCGACGGTTCCGTTTTTCAACGGCCAGCTTTTCAAAAAGGATCCCAGCGAGGATCTGGAAGTCGGCGACGACTTCCTCATCAATTTCCTCCGCGACCTTTCGGATGAAAATTCCCCGTATCTCTTCAATGTCATCCCGGTGGAAATCCTCGGCTCCGTCTATGAGAGGTTTCTCGGGAAAGTTGTTCGCCCGCAGGGCCGGGGCGTCACGGTCGAGGAGAAGCCGGAGGTTCGCAAGGCGGGCGGCGTCTATTACACCCCGCGCTATATCGTGGACTATATCGTCGAGCGGACGGTCGGAAAATTGCTTGACGAAATCGCCGCCGGCAAAGATCTCAAATCGTTTTCCTCCCGCACCGACGAACTCCGTTTCCTCGATCCCGCCTGCGGGTCCGGTTCGTTCCTCATTCGCGCCTTTGAACGCACCTGCGAGCACTGGGAAAAATTTCTCACCGAAGCCCTGCCGCCGCAGGAGGACAAAGCGGGCCGCGCCGCATGGGAGAAAAAGCATCGCGCTTTGTGCTGGGTGGATCCCGAGAGCAACTCCGTCCACCTGACGGTCGAGCTCAAACGAAAAATCCTCACGCAAAATATCTATGGCGTGGACCTCGACTCCGCCGCCGTGGAAGTCACCCAGCTTTCTCTTTACCTCAAAATGCTGGAAAACGAAAACCGCACCACGCTCCAGCACCAGCGCGAATTCCTCGCCGACCAATCCGATATCGCCCTCCTCCCGCCACTCCAGGACAACATCAAATGCGGAAATTCCCTCATCGCTTCCGATTTCTCGATGATGCCCGAGGATCTTGTGCGAGTGAATGCCTTCGACTGGCCGGTGCAGTTCGCGCCGATCATGAAGGCCGGGGGATTCGATGCCATTGTCGGAAATCCGCCTTACATTCCCATCGAAACAATGGAGAGTGAAGAACGCGGCTATTATCAAGAAGTCTATCCGCAACTCGAAAGAAAATACGACACCGGCGTCATTTTCATTCTGCAAGCACTGCGTCTAATTAAATCAACAGGGTTCGTTGGATACATCTCGTCCATAACTTGGGAAACGGGAGAAAACTTTGCGAAACTGCGTGAGGAAATGTTCACCAAACATGGAGTTTCGGAAGTCATCAATCTTCCCTTCAACACATTTGCGGACGCTTACGTTGACACCGGCGTTTACATCCTTTGTGGCAAGCCAAGTCCTGAATATCGAATCTACCGTTACTCCAAAAAAGCAAAAATTGATTCTCTGAAAGATGCTGCCCCAATCACCGTTCCAACGGGTCTCGTCACCGCGCCAGACTTCCGTTTAGTTCTCGACCCGAACGCCCAGCGAATTCTACTTCGCGCATCCACCAACCTTCAATTCAAGCCGCTTGGAGAATTTACAAAATCCACACAAGGCTTGGCGGCAGACAGATTCCAGCGAGGAGCATCAGTTAAATCATCGGAGTGGTATCCGTTCGGCGAGCAGGCGCAGGCATACCGGTATGATTTCTTCGTGCAAGAACGGAGCTTTGCCTGCATGCGCGATAATCCGTCGCTCAAACAGTTTTACGAAGCCGAGCCGAAGATTTTGATTCGTCGCATTATCAATCGCCAAGACCGCCTTGATGCGTGTTTTTGTGATGAGCAGATGGCTTTCAAAAAAGACATCAATCCATTTGTTTTGACGATTGCAAAACCGAGCCCAAAATTTGTTCTCGGCATTCTCAATAGCTCACTGCTCTCGTATCTATATGTCAACACGTCCGCCATCGCGACGAAGGATGATTTTCGTCAAACGACACTTGCTGAGTTGCGACGGCTTCCCATTCCGTTTTTCGATTTTGCAAACAAGGCCGACAAATCCCGCCACGACAAACTCGTCGCGCTTGCGGACAAGATGCTGGCCTTGATGCCGAAGCTGCGGGCGGCCACGTCCGAGCGCGAAAAATCCGCGCTGCAAAACGCGGTCACCGCGACCGACCGGCAGATTGACGAACTCGTCTATGAACTTTACGGCCTGACGCCCGAGGAAATCGCCCTGGTCGAATCTTCCGCCTCGTGTAGTCCGCCCGGAAGCGTCACGTGGCGGGCACGCCTTCGCGTCTCCGCGTGACACCTACTGTCTTCCGTGGTGAAAATGCGTTTTCCGGCTGGTGGAACCCGGTGCTCCTGATTATTCATTCCCTCCGATGAGGGTATTGCTCAACGGCCAGAACAGGCGGCTCTCAGTGTTCGTAAACATCCCCGCGATGGCCAACACGGACGACCTCGATCAGGAGAACGCCCGAAAAGACCTCTTAAATAATCCGATAATCGCCAACACGGATCCGATATGCCCGCTCGCTCCCGGAAAGCTTCTTGTGTCCGGTCGGAAATGGATTGTCAGTCAATGACTCGACCGCGCGGATAATTTTCATGACATCGGCTGAACCGATTCGACGCAGATCCTTCTTGGTCGATTTCCGCCACTCAATCCTGTAGGATGCCATCTTTCTTCAATTCCTGGAGAAACTGATCGTGGGGAACCGTCGGCTCCTCGCGCCGATCCGCAACGGCGGCAAGATCATTGATATCCTCCAAAAGCTGCTCGTAATCAGCCATCGGAAGAATCACCGCCGTCTTGTGACCGGATTCGTCTGTCAGATATTGGAGTGCTGCACCCATAAAAACCAAGCTACACCCCAACGCGGTTTCTGTCGAGGTGGTTCCCCGAAAGAAACGGATCTGTTCGGCTGAGGCTCAGCGGGGGGATTTTGAAGAAAGAATTTCCCGGTAGAGTTCATAAATGACATCGCGGTTGTTGGCATATTCGAGGAGGATTTCCCGTGCGCGAGTCTGGCGATAAATGATCCGCAGCCCGCCGACCCGGAGCCGGTTGAAGCCGGTGAGAGGACCGAGCAGGCCCTTGATATCGCCACGTCCCCGAGCAAGTCCCCTGAGGGCGAGCCTGACGCGGTGCTTGGTCTCCGGGGGAAGTGCGGAAAGCCAGCTCTGCACCTGCTCAGAGGCCGAAATTTTCATCATCGAGATTCAGGGTCGCATACTTTGTTGAGCCGCCCCGGGATTGTTTGAGGGCTTTCATGGCCTGGGGATCGGCAAGAACATCCATTGTCTCCAGAAGGGCCTCGAAGTCCGCAACGGGAAGCGCGACAAAGACCGGCTTGTCGCGGTTCGCAATCACGAATTTCCGACCGCCACGGCAGAGCTTCGACAATTGCGCCTGCGCTTCGCGGATATTGTATGTCATTTGCATGAGGAAAGTATATAGGTTCCCGCCAGCCGTGGCAAGTTGCGAGCGGAAGCAGAGAAGCCTCGTGATCAGGATAGTGCATAAAAGCGCCTCCTTCCGGAGATCTTTGCGGGTTCCGACTCCCCGCCAGAAATGGGGTCTGCGGTACCAGGGTCTTCGTTGCGGTCTTGCAGAGGAAGGGCGGTGAGAGTATGCAGGACGGTCTTGCCCGATGATTAAAGTGGAACAACTCACGAAGCGCTACGGATCCGTAACGGCTGTGGATGGCATTGGCTTCACGGTCGGGAAGGGGGAGATCGTGGGGTTTCTGGGTCCGAACGGAGCGGGGAAAAGCACGACGATGAGGATGATCGCCGGGTTTCTTCCGCCCACGTCCGGATCCGTCGAGGTGGCCGGGCGCGACGTCTTCCGGGAATCGCTGCGGGCGCGCGAGCACATCGGGTATATGCCGGAAAACGTTCCGCTTTATCCGGACATGCGGGTGGCTGAGTATCTGCGCTACCGGGGCGCGCTCAAGGGGGTGCCGGGCCGCCGGATGAAGGAGCGGCTTGAGGATGTCCTCGAGCTCTGCGGGCTGCGCCCGGAGGCAAAGACGATCATCGGACGCCTCTCGAAAGGCTACCGCCAGCGGGTCGGGCTTGCGGACGCGATGATCCACGAGCCGGATCTTCTCATCCTCGACGAGCCGACGATCGGGCTGGATCCGAACCAGATCCGGCAGGTCCGCGACCTGATCTGGAATTTGAAACGCCACCACACGATCCTTCTCTCGACCCACATCCTGCCCGAGGTCGAGATGCTTTGCTCGCGGGTGCTCATCATCAACCGGGGCCGGATCGAGGCGATGGACACGCCGGAAAACCTGCGCACGCGGCTCGGGACGGCGGGGCACATTCTGCTCGATGCGAAGGTTCCGGATCCGAAGGCGGCCGCCGCCGGGCTGCGCAAGCTGTCCGGGGTCGCCTCGGTCTCGGCCCATGCGGACGGCGGCTGGACGGCCTTCACGATCCAGGCATCCCTGGGGAAGGATCCCCGCGAGGAGATCCATGCCCATGCGGTCGAGCAACTGTGGCCGGTGCGCGAGCTGAGCCGCTCGGACGTGTCGCTCGAGCAGGTCTTCGCCTCGGTGACCCATGCGGAGGAACATTGACCAATGAGAAGGTTCCACACACTCCTGGGCCGCGAGCTGGCCGCCGCATTCCACCAGCCGCTCGCGTATGTCGTCCTGTTTTTTTTCCTCGTCATCACGGGGTTCAACTTCCATGCGGGCGTCTCGCTTTTGAACCGTGCGGCCGGCTCCACGACGATGGTCGAGGCATTTTTCAACACCGTGTATTTCTGGTTTCCGTTCGTGCTCGTGTTCCCGCTGATCACGATGCGGGTGTTTGCGGAGGAGGCGAAGCTCGGGACGCTCGAGACGCTGATGACCGCGCCGGTGCGCGACGGGCAGGTCGTCTTCGCCAAGTATGCCGGAGCCCTCATTTTTTACCTGATCCTCTGGATGCCGAGCCTCCTTTATTTTTTGATTTTCCAGGAGGTGACCGACCGGAGCGCGGCGGGGGCGGCGGGATCGTATCTCGGGGCGTATGCGATGCTCGTGCTCGTCGGGATGCTCTACACCGCGCTCGGGTGCCTCGCCTCGGCGCTGACCGACAACCAGATCGTGGCCGCCGTGATGGCGTTCGCCGCGATCATCGCGCTGTTCTTCCTCGGGCTGCTTTCGCTTTTCCTTCCGGCGGCGGGGCCGTTCCTGCGCGAGGTCACGTATTATTTCTCGCCGGTCCAGCACATGATGGATTTTTCGCGCGGAATTTTTGACACGCGCCCGGTGGTTTTTTACCTGAGCTCGACCGCTGTCGTGCTTTTCGCCACGTTCCATGTTTTCCAATACCGGAGGTGGAAGTCGTGACCCGCATCCCGCGCGGGGCGATCCGGCTGGGCATCGGCCTCCAGGCTGCGGCGGTGCTCGTTCTTTTTGTGGCGGTGAACTGCCTCAGCTTCCAGAACTACTGGCGGGCGGATCTGTCGCGATCGCAGAAGTTTTCGCTCTCGATGCAGACCCGGCGGGTCATCCGCGAGTTCAAAAAGCCGGTGACCCTCACGGTGATTTCTTCCCCGACGATGTTCGGCCCGGCCGCCCGGATCCTTGGCGACGTGCAGGGGTTGCTTGGCGAAATCCAGTTCTCCGGGCGCGAGCGTGTGGTGATCGAGTATGTGGATCCGACCCGCAATCTGACCCGAATGCGCGAGCTCCAGGGGAAATACAAGCTCGCCAGCGCCGACAACCTGATCATCCTCGACTACGATGGGCGCACGCGAATCCTGAACATCGCGGAGATGGCCGATTTCGACATGCGGCCGGTCGCGCAGGGGGAGCCGCCGCAGCTGCTCGCCTTCCGCGGCGAGCAGGTGCTCACGGGCGCGATGATCTCCCTCATCAAGCCGGATCTCCCGGTCGTCTATTTCCTTCAGGGCCACGGCGAACCCGCGCCCGGCCCGGCGTCGCCGGTCGCGATTCTCAACGATTACATCCAAAAGCAAAACATGCGGGTCGCGGCGCTATCGCTCGCGTCGGCGGATGCGATCCCGGCCGATGCGGCCGCCCTCGTGATCCTCTCGCCGAAGTTCGATCTGGATGCGCGCGAGGAGGCGGTCATCTCAGGCTGGCTGCGGCAGCGCGGGCGGATGCTCGTGCTTTTGGATCCCACGTCCGGGACCCCGCGCCTGCACGGGATCCTCGCTGCAAACGGGATCATTCCGCAGGATGACCGCGTGCTCCGGATCGTGCGGCTCGCGTTTGCCATGGGGATTCTGCGCGAGGTGACCGGGGAAATTCTTCCGACGACGGAATTCACGCGGCGGCTCGCCGGGATGACGGTTCTTTTTTCCGGGGCCACCCAATCGCTCCACCTCGACCAGGGGCTGGCCGCAAAGGAAACCATCCAGCTGCGGCCGCTGATCCAGGCGGCGGAGGAGTTCTGGGGCGAGAGGGACTACGCTCCCAATCTGCCCGGCGGGGTCCGCTACGACGAGGGCCGGGACAACGGCCAGCCGATCACCATCGCGGCTTCGGCCGACCGGGGAGGCGTCGAGGATGACCGCGTCGAGATCCAGACCTCGAAGCTCATCGTCGTCGGCAGCGCGCAGTTCGCCTACGATGCCTCGGCCTCGCCGCAGGGGCTCGACTTTCTGATCTCCGCCCTCAACTCGCTCCTCGACCGCAACAAGCTGACCGGCGTGACGCCGAAGTCGGTCGCGCATTTTGCTCTGAACCTGACAGATGACCAGCTCGGGAGGATCGCCTTCTTCGCGATGATTGTCCTGCCCGGGCTCTCCGCGCTCGTGGGGGCGCTCGTCTGGTGGAAGCGCAGATCATGAGCCGGGGCACCACGATTTTCCTCGTCGCCCTCGCCCTCGCTCTCGCGGTCTTCGCCGCCATTTTCATTCCGCTGCACGACGTCGGTGGCAAACCGCCGGGATCTCCGCTTTTCGACTTCGATCCGGATGAGCTCCGCAGCATCAAAATCACCAACGGCGACAATGTTTTTGAGCTGAAAAAATCGGCGGGCGGATGGACGATCCGCCCGGAGCCCGCGGACCGGGCATCGGTGGACGCCGTCAAGCGCCTGATCGAGACCGCCCGGGACACACCGGTGGTGGATCGGATTGACGGGAGCGAGATCGCGGATCGCGGCCAGCTTTCCGAATACGGCCTGAAAAAAAGCAGCGTTCAACTGGATTTCAAAGGCGACCGCGACCACTCGCTTCTTTTCGGGAAGGATGCCGCGGACGAACGGCTGGTTTATGTGCGCTTCGAGGATGCGAGGGATGTCTATTTGATCCCGGACGAATTGCTGCGCCTGGTGCTCAGCCCGGCGCAGGATTTTCGCGACCGGATGCCAGTTCGCCTGCGGCCGGATCGTGTCGCTCGGCTTGTGATCCGGCGGCCGTCCGGCGAGATCGAGTTGAAGCGCGAGGCGGGCGGCTGGGCGATCGTCAAGCCGCTTTCCGCGCGGGCCAGCGCGACGGCCGTGGAGGCGTTTCTGGAGAAGCTTTTCCGCACGCGCATCGAGGGGTTCGAGGCCGCAGCCGACCCCGCCGCGTTCGGGCTTGCCGAGCCGGTCGCGGAAGTCCTCGCATTCGGGGAGGGAGAGCCCGAACCGGAGACCATCCGCGTGGGAATGGCTGTCTCCGGCGGCGGCTACTATGCGCGGCTGATCCCCCGCCAGGTGACAGTGCGTCTCCCCGCGTCGATCATGGATCAGCTCGCAGTGGATCCGACCACGTTCCGGGATCCCTCGCTTGTGCGGATCAACCTTGATCTTGTGGACATGATCCGGATCGCATCCGGGGGGCGCAGCTTTGAAATCCGGAGGAATGGGGACGGGTGGAAAATCGGGGATAAAAATGCCAGCAAGGCGGCTGTCGAGCGGATGGCCGACGCGTTCGCCCTTGCCAAAGCCACCCGCTACGAGCCCGCGACCGGGCCGGTGCTGGCGCGGACGGGGCTGGCCGATCCGCCGCTCGCGGTCGGGTTTTATTCCGTGCTTTCCGAGAACACTCCGGAAGAGCAGGCCGGCGAGCACCTGATCGCCGAATTTCGTTTCGGCGCGCAGGCCGACGACCTGCCGGTTCATGCCAAAGGAGCTGCCGAGGTGGCATTCACCGCCGCGCCGCTCCTGAAGGCCATCCCGGCCGATCCGGCCGCGTGGGTTGCCCCCTGACCCGCCTGGCACTCAGCTCTCGTCCATGCGAACCGGGCCGTCGCCATGGCCGTGGGATCTCACGCTCCCGATGTTTTCGAGATTCACGCCCATCGTCTCGATCCCGAACCGCCAGGTCACCAAAGCTCCGAGGATCGAGGCGCCGACCAGAAAATAGAGGAGGGTGGAAATTCCGATTTCGCTGAGAAGGACGGGAAAAAGGAACGCGGTCGCCACGGCGCCGATCTTGGCGAACGACGCGGCAAAGCCGGCCCCGGAGCCGCGGATCTTTGTCGGGAAGACCTCGCCCGCGATGAGATACGTCATCGCGTTCGGGCCGAGGTTCGTCATGAAGTTGAAGAGCATGAACCCCGCAAAAATCAGAGCTGTCTGCCCGGTGCCGGGCAACAGGCAAGTCGAAAACGCGGCGAGAAGAAGCCCGGCCGCACATCCGAAAAACCCGAAGATCTGGAGCTTGATGCGCCCGATTTTGTCCGCGAGAAAAACCGCGCAGACGATGCCGACCAGGAGGAGCACATCGAGAAAAGCGGCCCCCTTGGCGGCGATCATGTCGTTGTGGATCACCCCGGCCAGGTTCTGCTCCTGGAAATTTGCGTGGCCAAGGATCGTCGCCAGGATCGTGGGCGTGAAAATCCCGATCCCGTAAGTGGACAGATCCTGGAGAAACCACGGCACCGAGGCCAGGATCGTCGCCCGGCGGTGCTTCGGCTTGAAGAGCTTTTTGAATTTTGATTTGTGGCGCTCGTGCTCCGGCTCGTCGTCGGCCACCTCCTTGAGGCGGATCTTTTTCGGATACTGCGGATCGCGCCGGAGGAGCCGCTCGGTCGCGCGCTCCGCCTCCCCGATGCGGCCGCGGGACATCAGCCACTGCGGGCTCTGCGTGACAAAAAGCCTCCCGATGACAACGGCCATCGTGGGGAGGATCGCGGTCGCATACATAAACCGCCAGTCGGTCAGGCTCTGGTGGGATTTGAGGATCATGTATCCGATGACCGTCCCGACCAAGGCCCCGACCGCCTGAAACGCGAACGCGCTGAGGACGAGCCGTCCCCGGCAGTTGCTGGGAATGCTCTCCGAGATCACCAGATGCGCCGTCGGGTAGTCGCACCCGAGCGCCAGCCCCATGCCGAAAAGCGAAACGAGCAGCAACGGAAAATTTGGACTCAGCGTCATTGCGACGAGGAAGATCAGAAAAAGAATCATCTCCGCGATGAAGAGCTGCTTGCGGCCCAGATGGTCGGCGAGGCCGCCGAGCGCCGTCGCCCCGATGAGGATCCCGAAAAGCGTGGCCGCCCCGACCATCCCCTTCTCCGCGGCGCCGAGCCGGAACTCCATCGCGATCAACGGCAGCGCCACTCCGGTCATGAATACCACAAGCCCCTCGAAAAATTTCCCGGCCGTCGCCAGCCCCCAGATCTGCCACTGCATGAGCGTCATCGGCACCTGCGGGACTTTCGTGCCGTCCGCCCAGACCGGCGTCTCGTCAATGTATTCCTGAACGGTTTTGGCGGACATCTTTTCGGAACCCATCAGCCAATCTTCGCGCGGGTCATCCAGGCGGCAACGCGGACTGGAGCTCGGCCAGCCGTGTGAGCCAGTCCTGCTGGCGCCGCCGGTGTTCGGCGACAACGGCGGGCGGGGCATTGTTGACGAACGATTCGCTCGAGAGCTTGCGGGCGACCTTTTCGATCTCGGCCTCGACCTTGGCGATCTCGCCCAGCAGCCGCTCGCGCTCGGCGGACGGATCGACAAGGCCGTCGAGCGGGAGGTAAAGAATCCCGATGTCGGTCGGGCAGGCGGCGGAACCGGCGGGAGCCGCTTCGCAGACCGTGAGGGATTCCGAATGCAGGAAAAGCGCGAGGGTCGGAAGCTCGTCGAGCAGCCAGTCTGCCGACGGGGCAATCTGCCAGGCGACCCGCTTGTTCGCCGGGATATTGTAGGTCGCGCGGAGGTTGCGGGCGAGTGAGACCGCGGAATAGACCGCCCCGGCACGGGGCTCGGGCGCGGCTTCGCCCGCCTCCGGCCACCCGCATTCCATCAGGCTCTGCGGGCCGAACCCCAGCCCGCTCCACAGCTCTTCCGTGATGAACGGCGTATAAGGATGCAGGAGCTTCAGGATCCGCTGGATCGCAAAATCCATCGCGGCCAGCGTCCCCGCGCGGCGCGGCGAATCCGCCTTGGCCGCCTCGATGAAACGGTCGCAAAAATCCCCCCACACAAAATCGTAGAGCGCCTGCGCAACCTCGCTGAACCGGAACCCCTCGTATCCTTCGTTGACCCGCAAAATCGTCGCGTCAAGCTTGGCAAGCAGATCGCGCGCGAAGATCGAAAGGTCGTGCTTCGAGGGATCGGCGGCGGGATCCACCGGGCCGTGCATCAGCCGGAAGCGGCAGGCGTTCCAGAGCTTGTTGCAGAAGTTCCGCCCCTCGATAATCTGCTGCTCGTCAAACTTGATGTCCTGCCCCTGCGGCGCCGTGCGCAGCAGCCCGAACCGCAGCCCGTCGGCCCCGAACTTCGCGATGAGGTCGAGCGGATCGGGCGAGTTGCCAAGGCTCTTCGACATCTTCCGCCCCTGCTTGTCGCGGATGATCCCCGTGAAATACACGCTGCGGAACGGCACCTCCCCGGTGTATTCCAGCCCGGCCATGATCATCCGCGCCACCCAGAAAAAAATGATGTCCGGCCCGGTGACCAGCGCGCTCGTCGGGTAGAACTTCTTCAGCGTGGCGTCATCCATCGTCCCGTGCGCCCAGAGCCACGACGAAAACCACGTATCCAGCACGTCGGGATCCTGCTCCCACCCCTCGCCGGGCGACTCGATCTGGCATCTGCATTCCGCATTCCGCATTCCACATTCCGCATTCGCCGGATACCAAACCGGGATCCGGTGCCCCCACCAGAGCTGGCGGGAGAGGCACCAATCCTGGATGTTTTCCAGCCAGTGGTCATAGACTTTCTCCCAGCGATCCGGAAAAAACCGGATCAGGCGGTCGCGCACGGCGGCCCGGGCTTCGACGGTCTTCGGGTATTTAAGAAACCATTGCTCCGAAAGGCGCGGCTCGACCGGCACGTCCGCCCGCTCGCTGAATCCGACATGGTTTTCGTGCGGCTCCTCTTTGACGAGAACCCCGAGCTCGCGCAGCTTGTCCACCGCCTCGACCCGCGCCTCAAACCGGTCGAGCCCGGCGAAATCCTCGCCGGCCAGATCGTTCATCGTGCCATCCGGGTTCATGATGTCCACGACCGGCAGGTTGTGGCGGAGGCCGATTTCGTAGTCGGCCTTGTCGTGCGCCGGGGTCACCTTGAGCACGCCGGTGCCGAACTCGAAGTCCACCGCCTCGTCACCGATGATCGGCAGGATCGCCTGATCCTCGACCGGTAGGGGGCGGCGAACATGCAGGCCGATGAGCCCGTTGTAGCGCGGATCCTTCGGGTTCACCGCGACGGCCGTGTCGCCCATGATCGTCTCCGGACGGGTCGTGGCGATCTCGAGAAACATCCCGGGCCGCTCCACGATTTCGACCTGGAAATGATAAAGGTAGCTCTTCTGCGGCTTCGGGATGACCTCCTCATCGCTCAGCGCCGTGAGCGAGACCGGGCACCAGTTCACCATCCGCTTCCCTCGGAAAATGAGCCCCTTGCCGTGCAGATCCACAAAGACCTCCTGCACCTTGCGGGCATACGCCTCGTCCATCGTGAACCGCTCGCGCTCCCAGTCGCACGAACACCCGAGCTTCTTCAGCTGCTTGATGATGATCCCCCCGTGCTTCTCCTTCCACTCCCACACCCGCTTGAGAAATTCCTCGCGCCCAAGATCGTGGCGGGTCTTCTTTTCCTCCTTGCGCAGCTTCCGCTCGACAACCGTCTGGGTCGCAATCCCCGCGTGGTCGGTGCCGGGCAGCCAAAGCACCTCGTGCCCGGTCTGCCGCGCGTGCCGGCACAGGATGTCCTGGATCGTGTTGTTCAAAACATGCCCGAGCGTGAGGACGCCGGTCACGTTCGGCGGCGGAATCACGATCGAGTAGCCGGGCTTCGGGGACGCGGGATCCGCATGGAAAAGCCCGCGGCCCTGCCACCAGGCATACCACTTGTCTTCCACCAATCCGGGTTCGTAGGCTTTCGAAAGTTCTGACATGGAACCGCTCATTGTGACGGAATCCGCCGCGGATTCAATCGGGTTCCTCGGAAAAATGCCCTGGATTCCCGAACGCGAAGGCACCGCCCGCTTGTCCGGGGATCTTGTGCCGTTCATGGCGTCACTGCCTGTCGAATACTGCGCCCATGATCAACCGCCTTCCCCGCCTAACGATGTGCCAGCAGCGCGCCGGGGCTTTTTCCCGTGTAGCGCTTGAAGACGGTCGCGAAGTATTGCGATGACGAAAAGCCCAGCCGGAATGCCACCTCCGTGACAGTCGCGCCGGGCCGGACCAGCAGCCTCTTGGCCTCGGAAATCTTGCGGCGCAAGACATACTCGGCTGGCGGGATGCCGATCTCCTGTTTGAACCGCGCCTTGAATCGCGAGACGGACAGCGCCATGCGCGCCGCGAGATCCCCGACGCTCATCGACTCTTCGATTTGAGCATCGATGTGATGGAGCAGGCCGTTGATGCCGTTCGAGAGCCCGGCCTTCGGATTCCGGCGGGAGCATTCGAGAATCAGCAGAAGAAATTCCGCCAGCTTGACGCCGAGAAAAATGCGCCGCAGGGGATCCTTTCTGCGCCTTGTGGCGGCCAGGGTTTCCTCCAGCAACGACCGGAGCAGGGGCGTCCCGGAAAAGTGCCGGTGGGGAATCGCCAGGAGCTGCGCCACCAGGCGGCGGGCATCGGCCGGCGGGCAGTTCAGGAAGCGAACGACCTTGCGGGGAAGGATGAAATGGATCCAATACAGCACGCCCTTTTCCTGCGGCGCTTCGCCCGTGCTGTGTTCCTCTCCGGGAAACGTGACAAAGACATCCCCGCCGCGCAGCACGAAATCGCGGCGCCCCACTCGGTAGATTTGCGTGCCCTTCGCCAAATAGCAAATTTCCATCGCGCCGGGATGCGCGTGCTCGACGAGACCTTGGTGGGCGTGCGTGAAATTGTAACGCCCCAGCATCGGCACTTCGGGAATGCCCGCCGGACGCAGGTCCAGGACAACCCGATCGGGGATCTGCATTTCCAGCATGTTTGATTTTGTATTGCAATACGCGTCTGAAAGCCAGCCGCGATTGCGCGTGCTACATTGCCGCCACACAACCAACATGCCGCCTCCACTGCAACTCCCCACCGACCGGTTCTCCCACCCCGACTTTGCCCGCTTTGATTTTGCGAAGCACAACGCCGAACAGTCCGCGCTGTGGGCCGACTTTAACGCCGGCCGCCCGACGGCGCGTATCCCGGTCATTCTCGGCACGAACACGCGATTTTTCATGTTCAACGACGGGGCAAACCCCGGCGGGCTCGACTTCCGCAGCTACACCGAAGACCCGGATGTCATGTTCGACGCCCTGCTCCAATTCCAGCGCTGGAGCAAGTTCAACCTGCTTCAGGACGCCGGGCTGGGGTTGCCGGAAAAATGGACCGTCAGCCCCGATTTTCAGAACTACTACGAGGCCGGCTGGCTCGGATGCGGCATCCACTACTTCGACGGTCAGGTGCCGGACACCCTGCCCGATTTTTCCGGCGCACCGGAGCGGATCATGGAGAACGGGATTCCGGATCCGTTCGGCGGGCTCGGGGCGAAGGCGATCGAGTATTGGGAGCACTTCAAGGCCAGGGCCGCGCGCGAGACATTTCTCGGCCGCCCGATCGAGGTGGGCGTTCCGTTTAGCGGCACCGACGGCCCACTGACAGTTGCCTGCAATTTGTTCGGTGCCGACTTCGTCTGCGAGACGATGGCGGCCGACCAGGACCGGCTGCACAGGCTGCTCGACTTCATTACGGAATCCGCGATCCTGCGGATGACAGCATGGCGGAAGGCGGGCGGCTTGCCGGTGCCGCAAAAGGACTTTGGCTTCGCAGACGACAGCGTCGCCCTGATCTCGACGCCCATGTATCGCGAGCATGTGCTGCCGCACCACCGCCGCCTCTGCGACGCGCTGGCCGGACCGACGACGACCCCCCGCTACATCCACCTCTGCGGCGATGCCACGCGCCACTTCGAAACACTGGTCGAGGAACTGAATATAAAAACCTTTGACACCGGCTTTCCAGTGGATTTCGGGGCGATGCGAAGAGAGCTTGGCCCGGAAGTGCGGATTCAAGGCGGACCCCATGTCGATTTTCTCATGCGCGCCACTCCCGGCGAAGTGCAGGACGAGGTGCGGAGAATATTAAAATCCGGGGTTCTCGATGGCGGACGGTTTCTGCTCCGCGAAGGCAACAATCTCGCTCCCTACACGCCGCTCGCAAACACCGAGGCGATGTATCACGCGGGCCGCGAATCGGCAGCGATTCTCGCTGCGTAGCATTCGGCGACAAGAAGCGTCCCCGAAAGCGGGTCGGCGCAGTCGTCGTACGAGATGTTGCGCCGGATGAATGTCCGGTGTATTGCCGCTGTGCAGGATCTCCTATGAAAACGACATTCCAATCCATCGATATCTCAAAAGTCGCAAACAGAGGCTTCAGGGATGATGCAACGGGTCATGGCGGCTGGACCAACCAGGGGGAAGACGACCTCCGTGGCATGCAGTCCGGCCCGCTCAAGGCGGGCAAGTTGGAATTCCATATTCTCGACCCGGTCTCAAACGGCAACAAGGCGGTCGCCGCCATGCGCAAAGGCGATCCGGCCTGTGGAAAAGGCGAAGACCCGCTCGAGTTGCACTGCACGGATGCCACCATAAAAATCAATTGCGATCACCAGATCGGGAAAATACGCAGGCTCCACGGAACGAATTGTGCCGCTCCGATCTACTATGCCGCTTACCCGGCGACGGATATTTCCGAAGACTTGCGCGCGCTTGATATTCCATTAACCCGTCTTCATGACGCGCCCCTGTTCGACCATGGGATGCGCCTGGTGGACATCGACCGGGTCTTCCCCCTTTTCTATCTGAATGAAAAAGATCCCCGGAACTACTTCTTCGCCCATACCGACGACTACATAGCGAACTGCCTGAACTATGGCTCCAAAGTGCTTTATCGTCTCGGTCCTTCGATCGAACATTCCAAGAAATCCTACTTTACCATGCCGCCTCTGGACTACGATAAATGGGGCGAGATCTGCGGCCAGATCATCGCGCACTACAACGAGGGCTGGGCCGGCGGCTTCCATCACAACATTGAGTATTGGGAGATCTGGAACGAACCCGATCTGGGCCCGAAGATGTGGGCCGGAACCTGGGCCGAATATCTCAAGCTATATGTTGCCACAGCGAAGCGGTTGAAGGCGAGGTTTCCGAATATCAAAATCGGCGGCCCTGCGCTAACAAGTAACAACGAGGAAAAGATTAGAGAGTTGCTTTCGGAGTGCCGCACGCAAGGCGCCCCTCTGGATTTCTTCTCTTGGCACGGGTATCTCAGCAACCCCGCTGATGCCATTGCCTCCCCTGCAATAGTGAAGGCGTTGCTTGACGAATGCGGATTTGAAAAGACAGAGCTCCACTATAACGAATGGCACTACTTTCCAGGATCTTGGAGCATGACGAAGAATAGCCGAACCTATTTAGCGAGCTACGATAAAGTCCTGACTGGAAGCGATAGCGCGGCATTCAACTGCGCCGTCTTGAGCGGCTTACAGGATACGCCCATCACGATGGCCAACTACTATACCGGCTCTGTCACCCCAGGATTCAGTTGGGGGATCTTTGATTCGATATCCATCCTTCCCAACAAGAACTACTTTTCGCTCATGGCGTTCAACTTGATGACGAAGTATGAAACGCGCCTTGAGGCGGACGTGCCCAACGGCAGGAATCTCTGGGCTCTTGCCGGACGCGACAGCGCCGGCGGGATCGCCGTTCTGGTTTCCTGTTTCAAGACAAGCGAGCGGCATATCCATCTGGATTTCGGGGGCATAAAAATCGATGGCTTGAAAGTGAAAGTCTCCTTGCTCGACTCCGATAACGACCTGACTCCCGTCAAACCGGCGAAGATAAGCGGCGGCACGATCACATTAGAAAAGCCGGCCGGCTCGGCGGTCTTCCTTGTGGAGGTGCAGTCATAAGAACTGACAAACGAGCGATCGCCGGTCCCATGTTTATTGCGCACGCAGGCGCCTCGGATAAGGCGCCAGAAAACACCATCGCCGCATTCAACCTGGCATGGAAGGAGGATGCCGACGGCATCGAGGGGGATTACCATCTCACGAAGGATACAAAAATCGCATGTATCCATGACGACACCACCGAGCGTACAGGCAAACAGAGGATGAGGGTGGCAGAAACGACGTTCGCGAAACTGCGCCAACTTGATGTCGGCTCGTGGAAAGGAGATCGCTGGCGCGGCACCCGTATCCCGTCCCTTCAGAAAGTGTTGGCTACTGTTCCGAAAGGGAAAAAAGTGTTTATCGAGATGAAGTGCGGTCCGGAAATTATCCCTGCTCTGACACATGCGCTGGCCAAGAGCAAATTGCAGCCCGAACAGATAGCCATTATCTCATTTCATACCGAGGTCATTGCTGAAGCAAAACGACAAATTCCTGAAATGAAAGCGCTGTGGTTGACATCTTTCAGTCCCGGCAAGACCACTGGAGCAGTGGCGCCGTCTCCAAAAGAAATTGTGGCAACGTTGGAAAAGATCGGCGCCGACGGAGTGGGTTGCCAATTTCACGCAAGCCTCAATAAAAGGTTCATGAGGACTCTCCGCGCTGCTCACAAGGAGGTTCATGTATGGACAGTGGACGATGTTGCGACGGCGAATCGCCTTGTGCAACTTGGCGTCGACTCCATCACGTCAAACCGCGCCGGTTGGCTGAAGCGGCAGATTCGGGAAAAGCAGAAGGGATAAGCAGAAGGGGCCTGAATGGCGCTGACACCGGTTTCCTGTCGGCCGGGAGGGCCGCGTCACGCGGGTTTGCGAAGGAGCCAGTAGATCTCGCCCGGCCACCACGGGAAGCGGCGTCCCCAGGCGAGGTTGAACCGCATCCACGCCGCCGAATTTTCGAGCGGGCTTCCCTTGCTGCGGAGGAAAAAGGCACCGCTGGAAAACTCCGCGACGAGCCCGGCCTCACGAGCCATGGCGCGAACGCGTTCCGGCGAGAAGACGCTCACATGGCCCATCGGGCCGGCGGTCTTGCGGATCTGCGACTCGCGGATCCCGCGGAAAACCTCCGGCACCACCGGAAACCCGCCGATCAGCGACCCGCCAGGCGCGATCCCGGCGGCAATTTTTTTCAGGACCGCCTCGGGGTTCGACAAGTGCTCGAGCACATGGAGAAGGATCGCGCAGTCGTAGGTCGCGGGAAGCGCGAACGCCGGGTCTTCGAGATCCGCCTCGAAAAAATCCTCATAGCCGACCTTGGTGAGCTTGCGCGTGAGCATGACGGCATCGACCGCCGTCCAGTGCGACCACGAGATCCCTGCCGGGGCGGACTTCACAAATTCGAGCATCTGGCCGGTATGGACGCCGATTTCTGCGACGGCCAGCGGGCGTCCGGCACGCAGGCATTCCTCGCGGAGGAGCTGGTATCCGAACCAATACCTGAGGAGGCGGAGCGGGTAGCGCACGGCCTTCGCCTCGGCGGGCATTCCAAACCGCTTCGCCCGGACCGTCGGGTTGTCTGCCAGAAACCCGATGTCCCATTGGGATGTGTCGTAAGTCTTCAATGCGGTCGCGCATCGTGGCCGCCCCCGGGATCCCGGTCAAGCACCCGATGAATGCCCTGTTTTTTCTGCGTCAGATGGCCGCAGCGATCGCATCGCCCATCTCGCTTGTGCCGACAAGCCTGGTTCCGGGGGTGTGGATGTCGCCGGTGCGGAGGCCTGCGGCAATCGCCGAACGCACGGCGGATTCGATGGCCGCCGCCGGCTCCTCGCGCCCGCAGGAAAACCGGAGCATCATCGCTGCGGACAGGATCTGGGCGATCGGGTTCGCGATCCCCTTGCCCGCAATATCGGGAGCAGTCCCGCCGCTCGGCTCATAAAGGCCGAACCGCGTCGTCCCGCCGGTGGATTCCCCGAGGCTCGCGCTCGGCAGCATCCCCAGCGAACCGGCGATCATCGCCATCTCGTCGCTCAGGATGTCCCCAAAAAGGTTTTCGGCGAGCACGACGTCGAAGGCTTTCGGGTTTTTGATGAGCTGCATCGCGGCGTTGTCCACGTAGAGGTGGTTAAGGGCGACGCCGGGGAATTCCTTGGCGGTCACGGTGACGACCCGGCGCCAGAGCACGCCGTTCTGGAGGACATTCGCCTTGTCGATCGAGGTGACCCGTCCGCTGCGCTTGAGCGCGGCCTCGAACGCGACCTTCGCGATCCGCCGGATCTCGCTCTCCGAATACCTCATCGTGTCCACCGCAATTTCCTCGCCACCCTCGCGCTTCAAATATTTCGGCTCCCCGAAATAGAGCCCGCCGGTGAGCTCGCGCACGCACAGCACGTCGAACCCGCCCTCGACGAGCTGCGGATGCAGCGGCGAAGCATGGGTCAGCTCGGGAAGGCACACGGCCGGACGCAGGTTGGCAAAGAGCCCAAAATGCTTCCGCAGCGGCAGAAGCGCCGCGCGCTCGGGCTGCTCGGACGGCGGCAGCGACTCCCACTTCGGACCGCCGACCGATCCAAATAAAATCGCGCACGCCGCCTCGCAGGCCGCAAGCGTCTCCGGCGGCAGCGCCCGCCCGGCACCGTCAATCGCCGCCCCGCCGACCAGCCGGTGGTCATACTCGAACTCCAAAGAATATTTTTTAGAAACCGCGCCGAGAACCTTCAGGCCCTCGGCCATCACCTCCGGCCCGATTCCGTCGCCGGCCAAAACTGCTATGCGAAAATGATTGCTCATCCGCGCGATCTAACCTTTCGCGCGGGCCGGAGGCAAGCTCCGGCAGGCAGGTTCCCGAAGCGCCATGACGAATGGCACGAGGAGAAATGGCCAGATCGCGGTGAAGAGGTAGGCGGCCTTGAGCCCGAGCGCCTGGGGCGCGAGCCCGGAGCCGAAGATGGCCAGCGCCCATGCCGGGGGCGCGCCGCTCACACGGTCGGCGATCAGGCCGACCAGCCACGGCATGATGCCGGATCCGAAATCTCCCGCAGCCGCAAGCAGCGCGAACATCGAAGCGCCGGCCAGCGGGAATCTCGCCGCCGAGAGAGAAATCGTCCCCGGCCAGAGCATGCTCACAAAAATCCCGGAGAGCCCGGTGGCCAGCAGGGCGAGCAATGGTGAGGGCAGGAGCGCCATGGCGAGGCAGGTGACCCCGGAAAGAACCGCGCTGATCCACATGACCCGCGTCAGATCCGCGTGCCCGCCCTTCCATCCGAACCACAGCCGCCCGATAAACATGCCGATCCCGAAAAGGAGAAACCCCACGAGGTCGGCGACCACTTTGGAATACCCGAGTGCCGTCTCGACATACGCGGACGTCCACTGCGCGATCGTCACCTCGGCCGCCCCGGCCAGCGCCATCGTCGCAAGGAGCAGATAAATCGGACGCCCGCGCACGATCGAACGCAGCGTCTGCCGCCTCTCGGGATCGGCCAGCGGTGGAAGCGCGACCATCCCGAACGCCACGGTGTTCAACACCGGAAACAAACTCCACAGGGCCATGATCCACGGCCAAGCGCGCAACCCGAGCACATAAAGCGCGGCCCCGGTCACCACGATCACCGCCACTTTTCCAATAGGATAATACGCGTGCAGCACCGCCATCGCCGCGCTTTTGTTTTCCGAGGGCAGCGCGTTGATCAACGGGCTCAGCAGAACCTCTAGCA
>Ga0194053_10000794_pt1 | contig 22071 bp, 19 predicted proteins | sample SepL228m_MetaG_FD_161684 | JGI IMG/M metagenome (GOLD analysis project Ga0194053, IMG submission 161684) | Anoxic zone freshwater microbial communities from boreal shield lake in IISD Experimental Lakes Area, Ontario, Canada - Sep2016-L227-8m | ecosystem: Environmental > Aquatic > Freshwater >... | reverse complement strand
GGCCGAGTCCGTCACCAGGATCACGCCGTGGGTCCTGGCCCTGACCCGGACCCACGGCGTGATCCTGGTGACGGACTCGGCCTACGGGGACCTGCGCTTCTCCGGCAACCCCATGCCTGCCTATCGGCGGCTCGAGGGGGCGGACCACGTGATCCACCTGGGCAGCTTCTCCAAGTCCCTGGCCGCCGGGCTCCGCCTGGGCTACCTCATCGCCCGGGACGACCTGCTGCGGCGCATGGCGCCCATCCAGGAGGTCCAGACCATCGCCCAGCCCCCGCTGCTGCAGGCCGTGGTGGCGCGCTTCCTGGACAACGGCGGCTTCCGGCGCCACCTGGCCCGCCTCCGCCGGGCCCTCAAGGAGCGCCGTGACGCCATGGTCGAGGCCCTGGCCGAGTCCTTCCCCACGGGCACCCAGGTCTCCGAGCCCAAGGGCGGCATGCACCTGTGGGTGGTCATGCCCGAGGAGTTCTCGGCCCTGGACCTGCACCGGGATGCCCTCCAGCACGGTCTCGGCTTCGCCCCGGGTCCGCTGTTCTTCGTGGATGGCCGGGGCACCAACTGCCTGCGCCTGAACTTCTCTACCCATGACCCGAAGACCACCCGGGAGGCCATCGCCCGCCTCGGCCACCTGGTCCATCGGGCCTGATCTGGCCTTACCCTGTTAAGCAAGGAGTTTCCGTGACCATGCCCAAGATCGAGATCCAGCTCTCCACCCATCCGGCCTCCCCCGAGCGGCGCGCGGAGCTCATGACCAACCCCGGCTTTGGCCGCGTCTTCACAGACCACATGGTGGTGGTGCCCTACACCGAAGGCAAGGGCTGGGGGCCGGGCGTCCTGAAGGCCTACGGCCCCATCGAGCTGGACCCCGCCGCGTCGGTGCTGCACTACGGCCAGGCCATCTTCGAGGGCTTCAAGGCCTTCAAGCAGCAGGACGGCAGCATCGCCTGCTTCCGCCCCGACGCCAATGCCCGGCGCTTCAACACCTCGGCTCGCCGCCTCGCCATGCCTGACCTGCCGGAGGAGCTCTTCCTTGCGGCCGCGAAGGCCCTCATCACGCAGGAGCAGGCCTGGGTACCCGGTGCCGTGGGCGAGAGCCTCTACATGCGACCCCTGATGATCGCCACGGAGGCGGCCCTGGGCGTGAAGCCCAGCAGCGAGTATCTCTTCCTCCTCCTGGCCAGCCCCAGCGGCGCCTACTTCCCGGCGGGCGTGAAGCCCGTGACCGTGTGGATCTCCGAAGACTACGTCCGCGCGGCCCCCGGCGGCACGGGCTTCGCCAAGTGCGCGGGCAACTACGCCGCCAGCCTCGTGGCCCAGCACCAGGCCAAGGGGCAGGGCTGCGATCAGGTGGTCTGGCTGGATGCCATCCACCGCGAGTACATCGAGGAGATGGGCGGCATGAACCTCTTCTTCGTGTATCAGGAGCAGGGCGAGACCGTGGTGGTCACCCCGGAGCTGACGGGCAGCCTGCTGCCGGGCATCACCCGGGACAGCCTGCTGCAGCTGGCCCGGGAGCAGGGCTTCCGTGCCGAGGAGCGCCGGATCAGCGTCAGCGAGTGGCGCAGCGCCATCGCGGAAGGCCGCATGACCGAGGCCTTCGCCTGCGGCACCGCCGCCGTCATCACGCCCGTGGGCGAGGTCAAGTCCGTCCGTGGCGGGTGGACCATCCACGGCGGCCAGACTGGCCCCGTGGCCGCCAAGCTCCGCCAGGTGCTGCTCGACATCCAGCACGGCAGCACGCCGGATACCCACGGCTGGATGCAGAAAATCGTCTGACCCGACCCGCACCCTCAGCAGCGAGGAACCCACCTGGCTCGCCAGGCGAGGGGTTCCACCCTCCGGAAAGTGATCATGCAACCGACTGAGAACCTCAACATCGAAGCCTTCGAGACCCTGCCTACGCCGGAGGAGATCCATGCCCGGCTTCCGCTGTCGGAGCTGGCCGCTCAGACCGTCCTGGAGGGGCGCCGGACCCTCGAACGGATCCTGGACCGCAAGGATGACCGGCTCTTCCTGGTGGTGGGTCCCTGCTCCATCCACGACCCCGTGGCCGGCCTGGAGTATGCCCGTCGCCTGAAGGTCCTGGCCGACGAGGTGGCCGATACGCTGGTCCTCGTCATGCGGGTCTACTTCGAGAAGCCCCGCACCTCCACGGGCTGGAAGGGCTACATCAACGATCCCCGCATGGACGACTCCTTCCACATCGAGGAGGGGCTCCAGAAGGCGCGGACCTTCCTGCTGCAGGTCAACGAGCTGGGCATGCCCGCGGCCACGGAGGCGCTGGACCCCATCGCGCCCCAGTACCTCGGCGACCTCATCGCCTGGACCGCCATCGGCGCCCGCACCTCCGAGTCCCAGACCCATCGCGAGATGTCCTCGGGCCTGTCCACGCCGGTGGGTTTCAAGAACGGCACCGACGGCTCCGTGGAGACGGCCATCAACGCCATCCTCTCCGCCGCCAGCCCCCACAGCTTCCTGGGCCTCAACAACCAGGGCCGCTCCGCCGTGGTGCGCACCCGGGGCAACGCTTACGGCCACGTGGTGTTGCGCGGGGGCGGCGACCGGCCCAACTACGACACTGTGAGCGTGGCCATGGCCGAGCAGGCCCTGGCAAAGGCCAAGCTGGCCCGGAGCATCGTCGTGGACTGCTCCCACGCGAACAGCTACAAGAAGCCGGAGCTGCAGCCCCTGGTCCTCCGGGACTGCGTGAACCAGATCGGCTCGGGCAACCGGTCCATCGTCGGCCTCATGATCGAGAGCTTCCTGGAAGCGGGCAATCAGCCCATTCCCCAGGACCTCACCCAGCTGAAATACGGCTGCTCCGTGACCGACGCCTGCATCGACTGGGCCACCACCGAGACCATGATCCGCGAGGCCCGCACCGCCCTGCGCGAGCCCCTGAGGCGGCGCGCCAAGGCCTGAGCGCCTCCTTCTCGGACAAGCGCTGAGCCCCTGGCCTCGAGGGGGCGACGGGGTGTTCTACACTGAGAGGCGCAGGCAAGGATCCAGGGTGAAGAGCAGCTACAACGATTTCCGGGTCACCATGAGCGCCGGCGCGCCGGGACAGGTGTCCACGGCCCGGGGCAAGGGGGCGGTCGCCTCCGCCTCGCGCCAGGCCTCGGAGCTGGCGATCGCGGTGCTGCGGGACGGCGGCAACGCCTTCGACGCGGCCTTCGCCACAGCCTTCTCCCTCGCCATCTGCCATCCCCAGGCGGGCAACCTCGGGGGCGGCGGCTACCTGCTGTATCAGGAACAGGGCGGGCGGCCTCGCTACTTCAACTACCGGGAGCAGGCGCCCAGGGGCGCCACCCGGGAGGCCTATCTGAGGGCCGACGGCTCCCCCGACCCGGATAAGACTGCCTTCGGCCCCGCTTCGGTCTGTGTGCCAGGCACCGTGAAGGGTTTCTTCGAGCTCCAGGGCCGCCACGGCCGGCTGAAGGCCGGGGATCTGCTGCAGGCCGTGGCCCGCCAGGCCGATGAGGGGGCCTTCGTCACCCAGTTCGAGGCGGACTGCCTGAACCGACTGTCCTCCAAGCTCGCGGTCTCCCCCGAGGCCCGGCGCATCTATGTCCGCGCAGAGCCCTACCGGGCGGGCGACATCCTGCGGAACCCGGCCCTCGCCGAGACCCTGCGCCTGCTGGCCCGGGAGGGGGAGCCGGCCTTCTACCGGGGCCGCATCGCCGAGCAGATCGTCACGGACCTCCAGGCCCACGGCGGGTTTCTGAGTGCGGCGGATCTGGCGGACTACGCGATCCGGGAAGGCGAGCCGATCCACGCCGAGGTGGGCGGCAAGGTGGTCTGGACGGTACCCCCCGAAGGCGGCGGCGCGATGCTGCTGGAGATCCTGGGCATCCTCGATCAGGAGGCCTTCCGGCGGCTGGCCTACGACAGCCCCGCCTACCACCACCACATCGCCCAGGCCTGCAAGCTGGCCTTCATCGATCGCATGGACTACCTGGGCGACGTCCCCCCAGGCGAGGCCTACCGGCGCCTGCTGACGCGGGAGCAGCTGGACCAGCGCTTCGGGCTCATCGACCCGGACCGGGACACGCCCACGGCGACCCTCGCCCCAGGCGCCCGCGCGCCCAAGGAGGCCGGGAAGAACACCACCCACTTCGCCATCCTCGATGCCGAGGGCAACGCGGTGTCGAACTCCTACACCATGAACCTGCGGTACGGCTCCAAGTGGGCCGTGGCCGGCGCGGGCTTCCTGCTCAACGGCAGCATCGACTCCTTCTCCTTCATCGAGGGCACCGAGAACTACTTCGGGGTCATCGGCAGCGCCCCGAACCTCTTTGCGCCGGGCAAGCGTCCCGCCAGCAACATGGCGCCGGTGCTGGTGACCTCCGGCGGGGCCGTGGAGCTGCTGCTGGGCACCCCCGGCGGGCCCACCATCCCCACCACTCTGGCGAACACCCTGCTGGCCACCCTGGTCCACGGCGTGGCCCCCGAAGCCCAGATCGCCGCCAGCCGCCTGCACCACCAGGGCTGGCCCGACGTCCTCTCCCACGAGCCCGGCTTCGACCGGCCTGAGTTGCTCGCGGCTCTGGCGGCCCTGGGCTACACCCTCAAGGACAAGCACGAGCTCATCTCGGATGTGCACGGCGTCTTCCGCCAGGGCTCCGAGTGCCTAGCCGTCAGCGACCACCGCCGGGAAGGACAGGCCCTGGCCTGGCCGCCAATCGGAGAGTGACTCCGCATCGCTACAGGCTATGGCGGCCCTGACGGGGCGATGACAGAAGGGCTGGGTCAGCGTAGCTCGCTACCTCACTTGCCGGGCAAGATGCCAACACCCCAGATGATGCTCAATCTGGCGGGGGCCGGCACGCCAGGCGACATTAAGTCGCCTGCCATGCCACCCGCCTGGGTTTCGCGACTTCGAATCCCCCTCTCTCCGCCAGCGAGTGTGGCAGTTCGGTGCAGGGGGATTCCCTCCGGGGCCACCGCTGTGCGGCGTCCCCTCCGGCCGCACGAATTGCTGGCACGCCGCTTAACGGCTGCGGCAGTCCCCCGGACTGCCTACGCCTACGGCTACCTGCCAGCAATTCAGTGATTTCGAATCCCCCGCCTTCTCTTCCGCCAGAAAAAGAGCCCCGCATGCGGGGCTCTTTTTCTGGCGGAGAGAGGGGGATTCGAACCCCCGGTACTGGTTTACCCAATACACTCGCTTAGCAGGCGAGCCCGATCGGCCACTCCGGCATCTCTCCAAGGCCCTCCAGATTACCGGGCAGGGCGGGTCGGCACAAGGCTTCTTGCCGGAGGGTGCACGCACCGTTCAAGATGGAGGCGTGGAGGGTTGGCCGAGTGGTTGATGGCGCCAGTCTTGAAAACTGGAGACGTGCAAGCGTTCGGGGGTTCGAATCCCTCACCCTCCGCCAAAGCAAGGGCCCCGCATGCGGGGCCCTTGCTTTCGTGAAGAGCTGGGAAGGGGTTTGAATCCCTCATCCCTGGGCATCGTTGGCGGCAATAATCCCTGGCGGATTCCCCGCCGCCCCGTCAGCCTCAGGAACATGACGGAACAGCTGCTGCTCACGGGTGCCACGGGATTCATCGGCAACCGGGTCTTCCGCAGCCTTCGCGAGGACGGCTGGGGGGTGCGGTGTCTGACGCGGCGCCCCGAGGCGGCGCGGCAGGCTTGGCCGGACCGGGACTGGGTGGCTGGGGATGCGGAGGATGGCGAGGCCCTGGCCCGGGCCATGGACGGCTGCCGGGTGGCCTTCTACCTGATCCACGGCATGGGCGAGCTGCACCCGGACTGGGTCGAGCGGGAGCTCGCCACGGCGGAGCGGTTCTCCCGGGCCGCGGCCTGCGCCGGGGTGGAGCGCATCGTCTACTTGGGCGGGGTCGCACCCGCCGGTCCGCCCTCGGCGCACCTCCGGGCCCGCCTGGAGACGGGTCAGGCCCTGCGGGCCGGGCAGGTGTCCTGCCTGGAGCTGCGGGCCGGCATGATCGTGGGCGCTGGGAGTGCCTCCTGGACCATCGTGCGGGACCTGGCCGCGCGGCTGCCGGCCATGGTGCTGCCCGCCTGGCTGGACCACCGCAGTGAGCCAGTGGCCGTGGACGACGTGGTGGCCGCCCTGGTCCGCGCGGCCCGCCTGCCCCTGGCGGGCAGCGACCTCTGGGACCTGCCGGGCCCCGAGGCCCTGTCGGGTGTGGAGATCCTGCAGCGCAGCGCCGCGCTCATGGGCCGGAAGCCCATCCTGCTGCGAGTGCCTTTCGTGACGCCGAAGCTGTCGTCTCACTGGATCCGCCTGGTGACCCGTACGGACTACCGCCTGGCCGCGGAGCTGGTGGAAGGCCTGACCAGTGAGCTGCTGGCCAGCCGCTACGGCTTCTGGGCCTCGGCCGGGCTGCCGGAGCCCCTGCGTCTGGAGGAAGCCGCCGCCCGGGCCCTGGCGGCGGAGGCGGGCCGTCTGTCCCGCGGTGCCCGGCTCATGGAGGCCCTGGCGGGCGCCCTGATGCGGCGCGCCTAGTGAGGAACTCCTGTTGGGACGAACAACTCGGGATGGCGGCCTAGGGTCTGCTGAACGATCACCTGCCCCAGCGCTCGGTAGGCCTCCCACTGGGACTCATCGAAGAACTGATCCATGGTGGTCTGCTGGGGGAATTCCGGATTCGACTCCGCGTAGGCCAGGAGATCCAGCGGCAGGCCCGATCCCAGGGTGGGTTTCAGGATCACGAGCAGGCCGCGCTGCACCTGGCCTGGGTAGTGGAGCTCGGCCAGGGCTGCCAGGGCCGGCGCCTTCGGGTCCACCAGCTCATCGACGGAGCCGAAGGCCGAGCTGTGCTTCACCCCCAGGACCCGTTCCAATCCCGCAGGGTCGAGGTAGGTGATCTCCACTCCAAGGTCCACCCGGGCTTTGGCCACCAGGTTGGACAGGTCGAGGAGCTTGCGCTCCGGGTCCTGGCCGTTATCGCAGCCAATGATCAGAGGCAGCTGCCTGCGGATCAGTTCGAGGAGGCCGGTGTTCTCGTAGTGCCCCCCGTCTGAGAGATACCAGTGCCGGCTTGCGGTTCCCGGAAACCGTGCGAACCATTCCCCCAGCAGATGGGCGTGCACGGGGACGGCGGCCTCGAAGCCCAGACGGATTCGATCCAGCGTGGAAACCGCAGGGGTCTTCTTCCCCTGCTTGGTGACCAGGCGCTGGGAAGGGGCCAGCCCCGTCCACCACCAGTAGCCCAGTCTGACGTTCAGGAAACCCAGCAGGATGCTCAAGGAGAGGTTGGTGCGTGAGCCCAGCCCGGTGGTGAAGGCCGCGCCGCTCACACCCACCCACTGTCCGACCGTCAGGGCTTCAGGCCTGAAGATCGGCTTGTCCCGCTCCATCGATCCCGCGAAGGCATGGAAGCCGTTCAGAGGCGCAAGCCTCGGGTGGGCGGGCTCCGGGGCTACCTGGAGGGCATGGTGCTGAATCCCGAGGCTGAGGCCAGCCGGTCCCACCGCCAGCCCCAGCCCCTTCCGGTCCTTCTGGGTCACCTGGCTGCGCCCTCCAGTGGTTTCGTTCAGGGTGACGTTGATGAGGTGGAGGGGACCCCCGCGCAGCCAGGGCTTGTACTCAGCCCAGGGGATGTCATCCGCTTCCCGCCGATCCGGAGACACGTCCCCTTCGCGTCGTTCCTTGTTGCTTGCTCCCAGGTAGGCCCGGGTGATCGCGGCGGTATAGAAAGGTCCGAGGGTACTGAGGTTCAGAAAACCGATCACCCGCCCCAGCAGGATGTTCAGGAGGATGAGTCCTGAAAAGGCCAGCAGCCATTCCGGGGCGGACGGCAGGGTGATCCCTTGCCAGTCCGCCGAGGGGACGGGACCAAACGTCAAGCGATGCGCCAGGGCCGAGAAGACGCCCAGCCACAGCACGGCGACTCCCAGCGCCAGCAGGCCCACCAGCGCCTTGCCCAGGACCTTGCCTAGGGTTTGGAGAACACCATCACTCCCCTTGGCGCCCAGGAGCTTGGTGAGTTTCTCCTGGAATGAGACGGCAAAAGAGAGGACCAACACCGGGATCCCCTTTGGGCTGATGAGGGTCTGGAGCGTCTGCTCAAGCCAGCGCCAGATGCCATGAAGGAGGCCACCGGTGGCTGCGCTTGGGTCACTGGCCTTGAACCAGACCTTCCAGATCGCCCAGCCAACGCTGTCCACCACGGCCACGATGGCCAGGGCCAGCGAGGCGAGGATGGCCATCCGGAGGCCGCGCGACAGCAACCGCCGAGCCTCGGCGGGTCCCTTGGGCGAGGCCCCCCAGGAGACCAGCAGGGCCAGTCCCCCCACACCCAGGAAGAGCTTGAGGGCGGTGCTCCAGGCCTTCGGATTCAGGGTCTGGTAGGGGACCCCCGTGCTGAGCACGACCGCCGCGCCCAGCAAGGTGAGGATCAGGACCCATTTCGGGCGAGCAATCATCCCCTTGCGTCCCTGGACGGGGCTCTGGTCCACCAGCCAGTGGGCCCAGCCGATCACGAGACCGCCCGAGACCAGCACCCCAAGCGCCAGCGTGAACCACTGGCTGAGATAGAGGCCTCCCTGGCCGAGCGTCCTGGGCAACCCTCCCGTCAGAGCTCGGAAGAGCCCATCGAGCGCCATGCCTCCCGTCAGGAACACGAACCCGAGCACCACCTGGACGGCCACCCAGTTCCGCAGGATCGTGCCCACCATCAGCAGGCTGTCGCCACTGCCGCCGGGGGTCAGGTAGCGCCCGTTGTCGCGCAGCCAGGCAAAGGCGCTGGCGACGGGACCCACCGACCGGTCGGCAGCGCCAAGCTGGGACTCCACCTCGGCAGCACTCGGCTCCGCAGGTCCCTTGCGGCAGAACAGCCCGCCCAGGAAGGAGCCTGTGTAGCCTCCTCCGCTGACCGTGCTGAGGTAGTCGACGTTTTTCAGCAGCTTCAGCTGAGCCAGCCCCTGCAGGACACCCAGGGAGAACGTCGCGCTGCGAATCCCGCCCCCGGACAGCGCCAAGCCCACCCTTGGCTGATCAGCCGAAACGCCTGCTTCAGCGCGGCGGATCTTGAGCATGTCCGATTCGCTTTGGGCAAGCTCTCCGGGCATCCGGTCGGGTGGGAGCGGGCGGTAGCTCATGGGCGACCCCTGGGGAAAAGGTGGAATCGAATCCTGGCGGAGAAGGGCCTGCGAGAGGGTTGGGTGAGGCTTGGCCCACCGTTCGTGGGCTCCACCTCAGGGCTGGGGGAGCTTCAGGTACTTGGCCAGGTTGAGGGTCGTGAACAGGTAGTTCTGCTTGGGCCCCGCTGGCGTGTCATGGCGGCTGAAACCCAGCGAGGTGGCCCGGTAGTGGAACTCGACGGTGGGGCCCCACCTGGGGTGGTTGGCCCCACTGGGCCCGGTCATGATGCCGAAGGTGATCCCCCAATACCGGCTGTAGGCATCGGTGTAGCTCCCCTCCGCCGACTTTTCCAGGGGGTAGCGGATGAAGCCAAAGAGGGACACATTCAGGGTGGGCTGGATGGAGGTGCTGGCGGCCTCGCGGAGCTGTCGGAAGGTCCTCCCTTCCACCGGACCCAACGTGAACGCCAGGCTGGGATGCCCCAGAACCAGGTAGTTCTGCTGGTCACCTCCGCGGTTGAGGGCCACTTCCCAGGGGTACTGGAGGTAGCCCTTTTCGCGAATGAAGGTCAGCCGGGCGTTGAAGACCTCCTGACTGCTGCGCAGGGTCTGGACCTGGCTGTTCGTCAGGGCACAGAGGACGCCCTGGGTCGCCTGCCAGCGGAGGAGGAAGGCCGCCTGGTTCTCCGTGGGCAGCGAGGGATCCGCGATGACCACCTCGTTCGGTGTCCCAGCGAAGTAGTGGTCGCTGGGTGCGCCGGTCTCATCGGGCCGGGAGAGGGGCGGCCGAAGAAACCCCTTGAAGAAGTCCGGCCAATTCCGATGGCGCACGAAAAAGGCGGTCCCCTCCCGGAGGCCCTCGGCCTGGCTCAGGGCCGGACCCAGCTCCCGGAGCAGTTTTTGCAGGGACTCGTTCTTGCGGTGGCTGTCCAGGCGGCACTCGGTGGCGATGAGGCGGAGGGCGAGCAGCCCCACTTCCGGATTCGACAGCTCCCCCTGGATGCCGAGGAGCCGGTAATACCCCGCCACCTCCTTGGGCTCGGGACATGGGTCCGCCCGCACCGCCTCCGGGCCAGGAACCTCGGCATGCAGGGCCGACGGGCTTAGGCACGCCCCTGGGAGCGGCAGGACCAGGATGCTGATTCGGAGGAGGCGACCCCTCATGGCTTCACCCCGCAGGCCCCGAGGAACGACTTCATGAGGTCCAGGATGTCCTTGAGCTCGCCCTGGCCCAGGCCTGTGGCCTTTTTCAGGGAGGGCTCCAGTTGGCCTCGGAGGAGGTCGTTCAGCTGGTGGCTCTGTTCATAGGTGGCGATGGCCGCTGCAAGGTCCGGTGCCGGCATCCTCAAACCGGCGACGCGAGCCAGCAGGGGAAGGTGAATCCTAGGGTTCTTGAGGTAGTTCAGAAGATCGTGAACATTGGGATCACCCTCGTAGTGCTGCACCTCCGTATCCCGGTAGGTGGCCGGATCCGCCGCCCAGCCGGCGGGGGGAGGATGGAAGGGCCAGGGCATGGTGATGACATCCAGCGCGTGGTGGATGGACCAGTAGTTCGCGCAGTAGGAACCAGCGCTTGGCCGCACCAGCGTTTCATAGAGCGAATCGTGATGAGGCAGGGTGAGGACCCGACTGACGTTGGCCACCATGATGAGGTTGGCGAAGCTGAGCAGGCTCGGCGGGTAGCTGCCTCCCAGGGCCTCGTCATTCAAGGTCGCCACCGTTCGGTGGGCCACGGAAGTGCCCAGGCTGTGGGCCAGGATCGAGCACTGCGCGGTGCGGTTCCCGGCGAAGGCGTTGAACATCTGGGTGCGCACAGAGGTGATCACTTCCCTGCTGATCTGGGGGAAGAGGGTGAACAGGACCACATCGGCAAGATGGGTGTACAGCGGATCATCCTGGCTCAATTTGCGGAGGAAGCCTGCCACCGAGGCCACCTCGGGGAAGGCGGCCAGCTCGTCTCCCGCCTTGGCCCAGCGGCTCAGCCACCCCGTGAAAACGTCGTCATAGGTGATCTCCACGAACCGGGCAACGTCCTCCTGGAGGGGTTTGCCAGCAGCGGTCGCGTAACGCTCCTTGAGGAAGCTCGTGATGGGCTCACTCCAGCCGGCGGGGTGCTTGCCCATGCCGTGGACGAGGAAGACCACATGCATCGCATTCCTCCTTTGCGTGGGGCCACCTTGAGCAGACATGACAGTGGGCTGGCGTGGGGTTGGGCTGGAGGCCAGTGACCAGGCAATTCCTTGCCTGAGGTCGGACCAGCAAGATCGAAAAGGGGTCAGAAGGAGCCGCTGAGTTTGCAGGACGATTCTTCTCGCGGGAAAGAATAAAATCAAGCAATCAATGCTCGCTATTATTAAAAAATAGCTATTCATTCAATTCACAGCAAGAATTGACCTACCGCTCCAACGCCCTTCCAGCCAGGCGCCGGGGCCCCCTGAACTTCCGGCCAGTGTCGGCCACCTGCCTCCTGGAGGCGTCCTGTGCTGTCCTAGTGCACCTCGCCTGAAATACCTGGGTCAAGCTGGTGAGGGCGAGGTGCACATCCATCGGGGCAAAGCCCCTCTGGCGCCCCAGCGCGCAAACGCGCTGAGGCCGTCACCCCACTGGGGGCACTGCCCTCCAGGTCTCGCATGGAGGGCGTGCTCCTGCTCGCTTTGGCTCGCAGACCTGGAGCCTCTCCCCAGACCCCCGCCGCGGGGTGCCCAGGGGCGGGTCGGATGGTCCGACTATTTCGCGCGGGCACCACTAGAAGCCCAGGGCCCGGGGCAGCCGCGGGCTGGAGATGAGCTCGAGGAAGACCGCCCAGCGCCGGGCCGGCTGGTCGGCGGTGCCGCCCTGGAGGTTCACCCAGTCCCTGACCCGCTGCTCGCCCAGGTTGTAGTTGATGACGTAGCTGCGGTAGGTCTCGATGAAGCGCAGGCGCTGGGCGGCCTGGGCCGCCGTGCGCAGGGAATACCGCATGAGGAACGCCTCGGCCTGTGGCCGGTCAAGGCGGCCATCCAGGTAGCCGCGGGCGGCCTCGTTGTCGGCGAAGGCCAGCAGCTTCAGCTCCGCTTGCACCCGCGCCCAGAAGGCCGCGTCCTGCGGGTCGAGGCCCGCCAGAGGGAAGAGCACCTCGCGCTCGAAGGCCAGCCGCTCCGCGCCGGGAAACGCCACTTCGATGCCGAAGTTGGCGGTGCCCTCGGCGATGAGGGACTGGGGTGAGAAGAGGGGATAGACCGTGAACTCGATCCAGCCGCGCCCCTCCGGTGGCCCCTGGGCGAAGCGCTGCTCCAGCAGGGCGTTGTAGACGTGGTGGCCCGGGTAGCCTTCGTGGGCAGCCAGGTCCAGGGCCCGGTCGATGGCGATGGGCAGGTCCAGGTTCACCTGGATCACCGAGCTGCCGCCACCCTGGTACCAGTTGTAGCCAGACCAGGCCTTGTCCCGGACATATTCCACGCGGAAGTGGTCGGAGGTGGGCAGCGTGGCGTGCCGGCGGGTGCGCTCCCGGGCCTCGTGGATCGCCGCCTGGAACACGGCGTCCACGCGCTCCGTGGTCACGATGACCCGCTCCCGGACCCGCTGGTAGCGGGCCTGCACGGTGCCAGACCCCTCAAGCAGCTGGTCCAGGCGCGTCAGGGCCGCCTCGAAGTCGGCCTCGGGCGTCACCGGGGGCCGCACCTGGTAGAGGGCTTCGGCCTCGTCGTCGAAGGTGAAGACCTGGCCCGCCAGCCGGGCCAGGTGGGCCGCTACGGCGCCGAGTTGGCCCTGGAGGTAGTCGCGGCGCACGGTCTCGTCCGGCCCGGCCTGGGCCGCCTGGACGCCCGCCAGGAGCCGTGCCGCCTCGGCCCGCAGGGTGGTCAGGGGCTTTGGCGCCCCGGCCTCGGCGGCGGCCTTCCAGGCGGGCGGCCCGTAGAAGGCATCCACGAAGTCAGGATCGTGGCGCCCGGTGGCGAGCACCAGGTGCACGTAGTCGGTGGCCCAGGTTGACAGTGACATCGGGGTCGGCTCCTCGCCCGTTGACTCTACCTGGATTTTAGAGGTGGTAACAAAACCCCACGGGGCCGCGCGGCGTCACCGCCTTTGAACGATGTCCCGCATCGCCCAGCAGGCGCTTCCTTGCGTTGCAGCCCGCCTGACTTCATCGCAGCCGCGACGGGTTTTGTTACGACCTCTTAGGCCTTCGCATCCCAGCCCTCGGCGGCGCGGAAGCTGTGGTAGCGGCCCTGGCCGAGGATGAGGTGGTCCGCCAGGGGGACGCCGAGGGACTCCCCGGCGGCCTGCAGGCGGCGGGTGAGCTGGGTGTCTTCGCGGCTCGGCGTGGGGTCGCCGCTGGGGTGGTTGTGGTAGGGCAGGGCCGTGGAGGCCCCGTAGCGCAGGGCTTCGCGGAAGAACTCCCGGGGGCTGATGAGCGTGGCCGTGGCCGTGCCCTGGCTGAGGATGCGCTCGGCCAGCAGATCGCCCTTGGCGTTGAGGGCGAGCAGGCCGAAGCGCTCCTCGGTCCAGCCCTGCACCCGGGGCAGCAGGTAGTCGCCGGCGGCCCGGGGACTGGTGATGCGGGGCCGCTCCGCGCCGCGTTGGCCGCGCCGCACCAGCTCCAGGGCCGCCCACAGCTGACCGGCCTTGGCGGGGCCGAGGCCCGGCTGCTCCAGCCAGTCGCTGAGCCCCAGGGCCAGGAGGCCCGCCAGGCCGCCCGTGCGGCCGAGGACGGCCTGGGCCAGCTCCACGGCGCTCTGGCCCCGGCGTCCCGTGCCCCAGAGCAGGGCAAGGAGCTCCGCGTCGGCCAGGGCCTCGCCGTGGCCGGCCAGCAGGCGCTCCCGGGGGCGTTGGTCGGGCGAGAGATCGAGGATGCGCATGGATTCTCCTGTCAGCATCTGACCCAGGCCCTTAGCCGGGGGCGGTAGTGCAGCAGCTCCACGGCGCCGGACAGTCGCAGCTGCAAGCAGAGGGCCTCGCGGCCGTGGTGCAGGAACCAGACGTTCGCCACGGCCCGGCGCTGGGGCATGACGAGGATGGGCTGGGGGAAGCTACTGGCCCAGCGGCTGCCGATGAGGTTGGGCGGCAGCGGGGTCGCTGGAGGGCAGCCCCAGAGCACACTCGGGGGCAGCTTCAGGGCGACCCGGCCCCAGAGGGCTTCCCCGCCGGGCTCGAGCATCACCGGGTGGTGGTGGGTGGCGGCCAGCCGGAAGGCGAGCTGGAGGCTGCGGCGCAGCTCGGCGCGGGCGGCGCGCAGGGGTGGGCTGAGGGGCGCGGGCAGCAGCAGCGCGGCGAGCGCTCGGACGCTCTGCTGGAGGGCGGCAGCGGAGAGGTCCATCACATCCTCTTCCACTTCCTGAGGTCCCGCCGCCAGCGCAGCACCTGCAGGTGCCCGTTGCCGGAGAGGCGCATGCAGAGGGCTTCTTTGCCGTTGTTCAGGAACCAAGCGCTGGCGAGGGTCGTGTGGCGGGGGGTCACGGTGATGATGGGATGGGCCTCACCCGTGCGCGCGGCCACCGTGGGCGTGTCCATGCCCGGCGGCAGGGGGATGCCGTCGGGCTTGCCCCACTTCACCTTGCGGCTGAGCTGGACGGGGAGGTGCTCCCCCGCGCCGCTGGCCGCGCCCAGGGCCACCTTGACGTCGGTGCCCCGGGCGCGGGCCAGGATGAAGGCCTCCTCCACGCTGCTGCGGATCTCCTGCTGGGCGGCGATGAGGTCCACCGCGTCCGTGTCCCAGAGCGAGGTTCCCGCGGCCAGGAGGACCGCGGCCACGGCCATGACCAGGGTGACTTCCAGCAGGGAGGAGCCCCGCTGGGCGGGGTTCCCGCAGCTCCGGGAGGCGCGCATGCCGTCCCCTACTTCTTCGCGGTCGCAGGGGCCGGCGCGGCGGCCAAGGCCAGGAAGGGCTTCAGCTTGGCGAAGGACTTCTCGCCGATGCCCTTGACGTTCATCAGCTCTTCGGTCCGCTGAAAGCCCCCGTGCTGCGTCCGGAAGGCGAGGATGCGCTCGGCGGTCTTCTGGCCGATGCGGGGCAGCTGCATCAGCTCGGTGACCGTGGCGGTGTTGAGGTTCACGGGCCGCTGCGGGGCCCGGGCGGCGCGGACCGGGGCGGCGCCGAGGGGGAGGGCCAGGGCGAGTGCCAGGGCCGTGGAGGTGAAGAGGTTGGACATGGTTGCCTCCTTTCAGGCGAGTCAGTCCAATCGAGGGTTGTGCCAGGTGTAAATGTTGGGGCCGTTATGGATGAATTTGCCTGCGGCAAATTCATGTAATAAAAAAATGACAAAATCCGACACAAATGAAGCAAGTCCTTTGTTTATAGTTTTTTATTGTTTGTAATTTTTTCGATAGAAAAAATTACAACATGACAGCCCTCAGGCCCCTGAAAAACCCATCGGACATCCCGGTCCGGACCGATTATTCTGATCGGGTCCGAGGAGCGCTGCAGGACCCGGCAGATTGGCTGCGCGGGATCTCAGGCTCGGATACTTCCCTCATGGAACGGCGCTCACCTCAACCCTGAACCGGGACGAAGAGGTGGATTCACCTTGCCGTACCGGCTTTTCGAGGAGGTCCTCATGACCGTCACCGCCGCCGACTTCACCGTCGCCGATCTCGCCCTCGCCCCCTGGGGCCGCAAGGAAATGGCCATCGCCGAGGGCGAGATGCCCGCGCTCATGGCCATCCGCCAGCAGTATGCCGCCCAGCAGCCCCTGAAGGGCGCGCGCATCGCCGGCTCGCTGCACATGACCATCCAGACCGCGGTGCTCATCGAGACCCTCAACGCCCTGGGCGCTGACGTCCGCTGGGCCAGCTGCAACATCTACAGCACCCAGGACCACGCCGCCGCCGCCATCGCCGCGGGGGGCACGCCGGTCTTCGCCATCAAGGGCGAGACTCTGCCTGAGTACTGGGACTACACGCACCGCATCTTCGACTTCGCGGACGGCGCCAACATGATCCTCGACGACGGCGGCGACGCCACCCTGCTGCTGCACCTGGGCGCCCGGGCCGAGCAGGACCTCAGCGTACTGGATCACCCGGACAGCGAGGAGGCCACAGTGCTCTTCGCCGCCATCCGCCAGCGCCTGGCCGAAAAGCCGGGCTGGTACTCGACCCAGCTGGGCAAGGTGCTGGGCGTGACGGAAGAGACCACCACCGGCGTCCACCGTCTCTACGAGATGGCCAAGAAGGGCGAGCTGAAGTTCCCCGCCATCAACGTCAACGACAGCGTCACCAAGAGCAAGTTCGACAACCTCTACGGCTGCCGGGAGTCCCTGGTGGACGCCATCAAGCGCGCCACGGATGTCATGGTCGCCGGCAAGATCGCAGTGGTCTGCGGCTACGGCGATGTGGGCAAGGGCAGCGCCCAGGCTCTGCGCGCCCTCAGCGCCCAGGTGTGGGTGACCGAGATCGATCCCATCTGCGCCCTGCAGGCGGCCATGGAGGGCTACCGCGTGGTGACCATGGACGAAGTCGCCGACCAGGGCGACATCTTCGTCACCTGCACCGGCAACCTCCGTGTCATCACCCACGACCACATGGCCCGCATGAAGCACAACGCCATCGTCTGCAACATCGGCCACTTCGACAGCGAGATCGATGTGGCGAGCCTCGAGAAATACCAGTGGGAGCAGATCAAGCCCCAGGTGGACCACGTGATCTTCCCCGATGGCCACCGCATCCTCCTCCTGGCCAAGGGCCGGCTGGTGAACCTGGGCTGCGGCACGGGCCACCCCAGCTACGTCATGTCCTCATCATTTGCCAACCAGACCCTGGCGCAGATTGAGCTGTGGACCAAGCAGGGCCAGTACGCCGTGGGCGTCTATACCCTGCCCAAGCACCTGGACGAGCAGGTGGCGCGCCTGCAGCTGCAGACGCTCAACGCCCGGCTCACCACCCTGCGCCCCGAGCAGGCCAGCTACATCAGCGTGCCCGTGGAAGGGCCCTACAAGGCGGATCAGTACCGCTACTAGCATTCAGCCTTTGCTGAAACGCGACGCGTTTCAGACAGCACGGCGCCGCGAGGCGCCGTGCTTGTTTTTTGGCCGCCGATTCCGTCAGGGGGTCAGCTCGGCATCTCCGTGGGCAAGGGCATGACGTTCTGCGGAACATCGATGGCCTTGAGCACCGCGTGGCGCGTGACGGCCTCGCAGTCCAGCTGCGGGGTCTGGGTGAAGTGGCCGGCGCTGAGGTCCGAGCGGACCTTGGCCAGCACCTTGGTGCGGGACAGGTGGTTGCCGCTGGCCCTGGCCTCCCGGCAGAACTGCCAGGTGAAGGCGCCATGCCAGTCGCCCCGGATGAAGGCATCCGCGGCGGTCTGGCTCTCCTTGCAGGCGGTCCAGAGGATGTGGTGGAACAGGCCCTTTTCCAGCAGCTTCTGGTGGGCCGGCCGGGCGCGACGGAACTCGATGTCGCGGAAGGCATCGACGGAGGGCGGGGGCAGGTAGCGGGGCCTGCGGTCCATGAGCAGGTCCGCGGCCTTCAGGCCGGCGCCGCTGTGGCAGGTGTCCAGGAAGACCTCCAGCAGAACACTGGACGGCAGCCGCACCAGCAGGTCGTGCAGCTCGTCGTCCACGATCAAGTGATCGCGGTCCCACTGGCTGCCGAGGGGGGCCAGATCGTAGGGGCAGAAGGCCTCGTCGGCCCGGTCGAACTCGTCGAGGTTGAGGTCAGGCACCTGGGTGCCATGGCCGGAGAAGCTGAAGACCAGGTGGTTGAACCGGCCAGCCAGGGCGCCATCCACCATGCGCTTCAGCTCGCGCAGGATGTTGACTTTGGTGGCGGCCTGATCCGTCAGCAGGGTGATCTCGGAATCTTCGAAGCCCAGGACTTCCTTCAGCAGCGACACCATGTCCAGCGCGTCGTTGACGCAGCCGTTGAGGTTCGCGGCCGGGAAGTGCTGGTACTGGTTGATCCCGACGCAAAGCGCATTTCGATGGAGCATGGGAATCCTCCCAGGACCCCGCCACGCGGTCCGGGCGGAGCGCGCAGAAGGCCCCTTGCGCGGGGTGTCAGGGGAACGGGCAGCGCCTGCCCGTCAGAAATGACAGGACATCCGACGCATCGGCGGAGGACTGCGGCAGACAACGCACATCCCGGCGGACTCCACCCCCAACCATAGGCCGGCAGGGAGGCGGGTCAAGCAGGGGCGGGCTTGTACGTGGTAAATTAAGTCCCAGGAGAGACCATTCCCATGGCCGAAGAGAAGAAGGAAGGTTGGCTGAACCTGCTGGCCCTGACCACCGTGATCCTGGCCGTCTGCGCGACCCTGGCTACGTTCAAGGGCGGCGGGCACTCCACCAAGTCTGTGCTCAGCCAGAGTCAGGCTTCGGACCAGTGGGCCTACTACCAGGCCAAGGGCATCAAGGGAAACCTCTACGAGGTGGAGGCCATGCGCCTCAAGCGGGAGCTGGAACTGGCGCCCCGGGCCGCCGTGCCGCTGCTGGAAAAAAGCCTGGCCGACGTCGAGAAGAAGGTGATCAAGTACGACACGGAGAAGGTCGAGATCCAGAAGGTGGCCCGCGGCTTCGAGGACACCAAGGCCTCGGCCCAGAAGCACGGGGCGGCTTTCGGACTGGCGGTGATCTTCCTCCAGATCGCCATCCTGCTCTCCTCCATCGCTGCCCTGCTGAAGAAGAAGCCCGTCTACTACCTGGGCCTCCTGGTGGGCCTCGTGGGCCTCGTCTACTTCGCCAACGGGTTCCTGCTCTTCCTGCCCGCCTGATGTGGGCCCTGACGGTCGCCGCCATCATCGAGCGGGACGGCCGCTTCCTGGTCGTGGAGGAGACCGACGGGGTCTCCCCCTACCGGGTCTTCAACCAGCCCGCGGGCCACGTGGAACCCGGCGAGTCCGCCCTGGCGGCGGTGGTGCGTGAGACCCGCGAGGAGACCGGCCTGGATTTCACGCCCGAGGCTCTGGTGGGGATCTATCCGCTGCGAGCCGCCAACGGAAGGGACTACTTCCGCATGTGCTTCACGGGCACCGTGCCGGCGGAGGCCGTGGCGGCCCCGGAGGATCCCGCCATCTTCGCCTGTCACTGGCTCACCCGGGCGGAGCTGGCCGCGGCGCCCCTGCGGTCGGGGCTGGTGCTGCGGTGTCTGGATGAAGCCCTGGCGGGCCGCCGCTTCCCCCTGGGCCTGCTGGCCGAGGTGCGCACCGAGCGCTGAGGCGGGGTTTTTGCCGTTACTGATTCAATGAAAAAAGATCACCACCAAGGCACCAAGACACCAAGAACTGCAGAACCCTACACCTAGTATTTTCCTGGTGCCTTGGTGGCTAAGCCTTTTCGTCCTTTATTGATTACGGATTACTATCACGGCCCCTCGGGCTCCAGCAGGTTGGGCAGCTCCTGGAAGCCCTGGCTGAGGGCCTTGGCCCAGCTGTCGGAGATGGCGGAGAAGCGGGCGTCGGTGCGCTCAATGCGCCGGTGGATCCGGAAGGTGAGGGCATCCTTCTCGATCATGGCCAGGTCCAGGGGCATCCCCACGGAGAGGTTGCTGCGGATGGTGGAGTCCATGGAGACGCAGACGGCCTTCATGGACTCTTCGAGGGAGCTGGTGGGGGTGATGACCCGGTCCAGGATGGGCTTGCCGTACTTGTGCTCGCCCAGCTGGAAGTAGGGGGTGTCGTCCGTGGCCTGGATGAAGTTCCCGGCGGTGTAGATCAGGAACAGCCGGTGCTTGCCGCCCTTGCGCTGGCCTGCAACCAGGAGGGTGGCGTCGGCGTCGGCGCCCTGCTCGATGATGGCCTTGCGATGGACCTCCTGCATGCGCCGCATCTCGGCGCCCACGATCTCGGCCACCTCGAACATGCTCTCGACGTTCATGATGGAGCGGAAGGCGGGATCCCGGTCACCCTTCTGGATGCCGTGCTTGATGCGGGCGATGACGCCCTGGGTGATGGAGAGGTTGCCCGAGCAGAGCAGGGCAATGACCCGCTCCCCGGTCTTTTCGAAGGTCACCATCTTGGTGAAGCGGGAGATATTGTCCATCCCGGCATTGGTCCGGGTATCGGCCAGGAGCACCAGCCCCTCGGCCACCCGCAGGCCCACGCAATACGTCATCGATCCGTTCCCTTCCTCGCTACTGCTGCTGTTGGACCTGCTGGGACCCACTCGGGGCCGCCAGAGAGATCATGACATCAGCCTGGATTCCGATCTCGGTGGTGCCGTAGACCGAGCCCCGGACCGGGGCGGCATCATGAGCATCAAGTCCTGAGCAGAGACGGACATACAGCTCTGTGACGCAGAGGCCGTTGGTGGCGTCGAAGCCGATCCAGCCCAGGCCATCCACCCAGGCCTCGGCCCAGGCGTGGGTCTCCCGCAGGGCGTGGCCGGCCTCGTCGGCCAGCAGGTAGCCGCTGACGTAGCGGGCGGGGATGCCCAGGCTCCGGGCGGCGCTCACAAAGAGGTGCGTGTGGTCCTGGCAGACCCCCCGGCCCAGGGCCAGGGCCTCGGCGGCGGAGGTGGCGGTGCTGGTGGCGCCGCTCTCGTAGAGGACGGCCTCACGCACCCGCGCCGACAGGGCGTGGAGGCGGGGGATGGGTTCCCGCTCGGTGAGGGAGCGGGCGAGGGCGAGGATCGTTGTATCCGGCTGGGTGAGTTTTGTCTGCCTCAGGAAGATGGGCAGGGGAGCTTCCTGCGAGAACCCCGAGACGATGCCGTGTCGCTCCTGGGTCGTCACGGTCCCCGAGGCCACAATCTCCATCTCGCTGAAGGCGCCCCGCCGATGGTAGAAACCCTCCCCGTCCCCGAAGGCATTGAGCGGAAACGCCGTCACCGGGGTCCCGTTCACGGTGACTTCCCAGGCCCGGGGCTGCTGGCTGTCCAGTCGGCCCGGTTGCAGGCGCAGCAGCAGGGAGACCTGGTTGGCTGGCGTCGCGTAGCGGTAGGTCGTCTGGTGGCGGATCGCGAGTTCCATGCTCTTCCTAGAAGTGGTACGAGTCGGCAATTTCACTGGCCAGGCGGTTGGTCAGCATGAGGCAGTGTTGCACGGACTCGTGCAGGCCCCGCTCGATGAAGACCCCATTCCGGCCGGCCTTGAGCAGGGCGAAGAGCTCATCGGCAGTCTCATGGCAGGCGGCCCGGGTGCCATGCTCCTTCGCCAGGCGCGCCAGGTGGGTCCGCATCTGGTCCACACAGAAGGCCACGGAGCGGGGGAAGGTGCGGTTCACCATGAGGAAGTCGACGATCTGGGCCGGGGTGTGCACGCCGCCGTAGACGTGGTGGTAGGCCCGGCTGCCGGAGAGGGCGTGGAGCACCGAGGTCCACTGGTAGTGGTCGCGGCCGCCGCCGACCACATCGGTCTCCGGCAGCAGGACGTAGTACTTCACGTCCAGCAGGCGCAGGGTCATCTGGGCCCGCTCGATGGCGCCGCCGATGCGGATGAAGTCATGCCCCGCATGGCGCATGAGGCCCGTCTCCATGGCGCCCTTGAAGACCGCGGTCCGGGTCTTTACCCAGTCGATGAGCACCGGCAGCTCCTGCACGGCCTCGGCCACGGTGCAGCCCTCGAAGTGGCGCCAGCTCATGTTGAGCGCCTCCCACATGTCCTGGGTGAGCTTGGTGCGCACGGAGCGGCCATTGGCCCGGGCCCGCACCAGGCAGGACTGGATCGAGGCGGCGTTCTCCGGATCGAGGAGGAGGATGCTGACCACATCCGCCTCGGTGACGGGGCCGCTCCCCTTCAGGAGGGACTCGCAGCCCGTGACCCGCAGGACCGAGCGCCACTCGTCGCGGTAGGCCGAGCCCGGGAGTACGGCCATGCGCTGGCCCATGGTGAGCAGGCGGGCAGTGGACTCGGCCCGCTCGAGGTAGCGGGCCATCCAGAAGAGGTTGTCGGCGGTTCGGCTCAGCATGGCCCTAATCCCTTAGAACCCAAGTGTCCTTGACGCCGCCGCCCTGGCTCGAGTTGACCACCAGGGAGCCCTCGGTGAGGGCCACGCGGGTCAGGCCTCCCGCGACCAGGCGCATGCGCTTGCCCACGAGGCAGTAGGGGCGGAAGTCCGCGTGCCGCCGGACCACGCCCGCTGCCCCCAGGGTGGGGACCGTGGACAGGTCCAGGGT
>Ga0194053_10000793_pt1 | contig 22086 bp, 14 predicted proteins | sample SepL228m_MetaG_FD_161684 | JGI IMG/M metagenome (GOLD analysis project Ga0194053, IMG submission 161684) | Anoxic zone freshwater microbial communities from boreal shield lake in IISD Experimental Lakes Area, Ontario, Canada - Sep2016-L227-8m | ecosystem: Environmental > Aquatic > Freshwater >... | reverse complement strand
GAAATACATATAACCGACTGTCTTGGCTGAAGGCTTGGTGGTGAAAGTGATGTAGTCTTCTTTCGGCCAGCTGACCTGCCATTCGATAAGCGGCGATTGGAACAGCAGTTTTTTGTTGGAACCATTGGTTTTGGCAATGTAGCCGGAAGAGCCGTTCAAATCAGAAATCAGATAGAAAACTTTGTCACCAAGCGGGTTGATGGCCAGTTGTGAAATATTTTCTGGCAGGAACATGCCATCGACCCCCCCCTCAAATTCATTACCGGTAGTAGTGGCGATTTTTATTTCCACTGAAAAACTCTGAATAACATCGGCGACATCTTTGAGATAGCGGATGATCAAATTCTGGCCATTTGGCAGCCAGTTGCTCTCATAGACTTTGGGAATGGTGGTGTTGGAAATTCTTTTTGATTCGGTTGAGTCGGTATAGGTTTCATAGATGTTGCCATTGGCTCGCAGGATATAACGGATGTCGGTTCGAGCGTTGCTGTTAAAAATAATGGAACCAGAGACCGGATCGCTGGATATTTTTCGGAGAAGAGGTTGGGTGACGGGAGTATTGACTACCGGCTGTTCGGAAGTAGTGGTGGCTGGGCTGGTGCTCCCACCTCTGTTCCCTAGTCCAAACGGGTCGTAGACGTCACCGGTCGTGACAATCGTATTTGTGTTGGCCGAGGGGGTATTGGCATTAAAATAAAACCAAATCAGAGCGGCCAAAAAACCAATGAAGACGGTAAGGATCAAAAGAATGGCGTTTTTTTTGCTCATATTATTGGGTAAGCTTAAAATTAAGTATTTCCGGATTGATGGTGTAAAGAATAAGCCAAGAAACCAAGGCCAGACCTAAGCCATACAAAGCATCTTTAATTTTTGTCTTGCCGGAGTCTTTGGAAAAGACCGATTCAGACAGCATTGTCTCCACCCCACCCCAAATGATCATCACCACAGCCAAAATAGCGGCCAAAGCCAGGCCAAACTGGAAAGATTGGGAGAGAAAGGTGTTTAGTTTGGTTCCTTCATTGAAGGTAACTCCCGGGAAGGCGTTTTTTTCGAGAGGAACATAATTCAAAGCCAAGACGGTGAATTGAGGCAGAATAAAGACAACACTGAGTATTATTAAGGATAAGATTTTGACGGTTAGTAATTTTTTCATATTATTGTTTTTGGAATAGGATACTAAAGTTATTTTCAACAAATTGGAAAATTCTGGCAGTGTTGCTGATTTTTAGGCCTACATTCGCATTGCCGGCACCGGGCGTATCTTGGCGGAAGGTGACGAGGTTTGGTACAGCGGGGGTCTCAATCCCCTGCCCATTCATCGTCCAATTGTAAATCAAATTTGAGCTTTGAGGAAAACCGGCGCTGAAAAAATATGGAAAAGCCTTGACGGAAAATTCATCAGTCAATAGGCCGACGGTCTGGGTGATGGCACGGTTGAACATTGTCCCATAGACGGGGCTATCTTCATAGAAAAGTATTTTAGGCGAGACAAAAGGCACGGTCAGGGATTTGCTGGCGGTCACGGAATTGTCCGGCGAGGAAACAGACACTTCTATTTCCACATCACGAATCGGAACGGAACCGTTGAAGCTGAAGGTGTTCTTCCCGACCCCGGAAAAAGACCCTTGGACAGTGCCGTCTTTTTTCCAGGTATAAACCAGTTTTTGAGCGGCAATTTTCGTTCCGTTTTGCATAATATTCGGAATGGCAGCTAAAATGACCGAACCTTGGTTTACATTCAAGGCTTTGCCTTTATAAAAGGGTGGGACGTATGAGTAGGCCTCGTAAATCAAATCAACGCTAGCTGGAACAATCGTCGCGCTTATCTCCGATGTCTGGTTGTCTTGGGTTGTTGCCACTGCCCTAATGACGGTTGCCACCCCGCTCTTGCCCGCCTGATCATAAAAAACCTTCAAGCCGCTACCCTCTTTTTTAAGTTGGCCGTTCACATACCACCTGATGGTAGAGCGGTCTAGGTCAAAAACATAACTGGAAATTGTGGCCGAATAATTTTGACCCGGTTCCGGATTGTCTGGCGAGAGGGAAATTTGTAAAAATTGGTCGTTTAAGTTTGGCGTGGCAGTGTTTGTCGTTTGAGCCGAAGAAAGGGCCGGTAACACCCCAATGATCAGTAGGGTAAATAAAAATGAGAAGAAAAATGTTTTTTTCATACTGCAAATATTATAGCATATAGAAATAAAACGTTAAACATAGAACTCAAAAACCTACCCCTAATTGCCTTTTTAGAGACTAGTGAGGCTGACTGAGCCGAACTCGAGGAATTTTCTAGTAAGAAAATATCCGTGCTCTAAAAAGGTAATTGGGGGTAGGTATGACAAAAAAGCTAGTTCTGACTTGCCTGTAGTTCTTCTCTTGAGCGCTGAATTGCCAAGAGCTGTGATGGGTCGGAAGTGATGATTTGATCCTCAGTATATGAAGCTTTGATCTTGATTGCCACATGTTTCTGGCCGACAAAGAATAGTCCCTCACCCACATCTGACTCCAATAACAGGAATTTCTCGTCCTCGGTCAGGTTGAAAACTTCTTTCAGGTGTTCCACTGTTGATGGCGATTGTTTGAGCAGGATTTGGATCGATGAGTTGGTCACAATCGGCATACCATAAGGTGAATTCAAAAAGTCGTCGACGTCTTGGGTAATAGTCGCGAGACCCAGCCAGTATTTACGACAGCGTTTAGCAATACCAAAAAGGAAAGAAGCGGCATCGTCAGAACGCATCATCACCCACGCTTCATCCACCACCAATAATCGCTTCTTCTTTACTTTTCTGATCGCTGTCCAGATGAAGTGCGTGATGATATACATCGCGACAGCACGAAGTTCATCTTCCATATCACGGATCGAGAACACGACGAACTTGGCGTCGATGTCGACGGTTGATGGACGATTGATAAAGCCAGACCAGGAACCGCGGGTGAATTTTGACAGTTTTTGCGCCAGACTCTCCGCCCCTTCCATTCCAGATAAGACCAATTCAAAGTCCGACAAAAGCGGTGGCTCCAAATTCACAAAATCAGATTCTGGGGTAATATCTTTCAAAGCATAAGTCTCGGTGATCGCTCGATCGATGATCGCATCCTCCTCTGGAGTGAGACCACCAAACATGATTCGGAACATTCCCACCAAGTTGATGATGTTGGAACGCAAAACATCTGATGGTGCCTCGTCTTCGCGTGGGTGCGGCAGTTCAAATGGATTGATATGACTCTCCGAGTTCAAGGAAATGTTAAATACTTTTCCACCAACAGCCTCGGCGAGATAGTGGAATTCATTTTCCGGGTCGATCACGATCACATCGACATCAAACATCAAGGTTCTCAATATTTCCAGCTTGGCCGCGTAGGATTTACCGGAACCAGCCTTGGCAAAGGTGACGGAATTGTAGTTATCTTGGGAAAAACGATCAAACAAAACCAAGCTGTTGTTGTGTCGGTTGATACCATAGAGAATACCTTTTTCTTGGGTGAGGTCGAAAGAAATAAATGGGAAAATGCTGGAAAGCGGCGAAGAATTTAATTTTGAGTGAACCAAAAGCTGGTCATCGCAGGTCGGCAGGATGCTCTTATAGCCTTGTTCTTGTTGGAAAAGAGCCGGTTTGATATAGACGAGTTTGGATTCCAAAATGGTTTTCATCTCCGTCTCTACCTTGTTCAAATCGTCTTCATTGTCGCCATAAATGGTTAGATAAATTCCAGCGTCAAAAAGTTTCTCCTGCGCCTGCTGAAGACTATCACGCAAACTCTCAAGGTCTTGATAGGCGGTATCCAAGACCGGATCACGCACCAATCCCCTATTTTCCCGCTGGTTGATCTGGCTTTGCACCTCGGCCACTTTCTTTTGGAATTGGCGCAGGATCTTTGACGTTTCGATCGGGTGAATGAAGATTGAGACGTTGAAAACTTTGTCCAAGTTGATGATTGGTGCAAACCAGCTTTCGGTCAAAAAGCGCGGATAGGAAATGATAAAGAAAGTTCGGGCGATCTTTTCGCCAAGATTGATTTGGTTGGGGCTGATCTTGAGCGCTGAAGGTGCGATCACATCCTGCAACTCCAAAACGCCAGCCTCGTAGATTTCTTGAGGCAAGAATGAGGTTAGTTCATCCTTTTTCGAGCTTTTTTTGTTTAAAAAATCAAATATTCCCATGGTATTTTTATATTTAGTCTTTCAGTTCTTTTGTTTTGTCATTGCGAGGGTAATCCCGAAGCAATCCATCTTTATAATTACTGGTTTGCTTCGTCAGCCACTTCCTCGCAAAGACGGCCAACCGGAGTTTTTATTGAAACTGCATCGGCTTTCCGTGCTGCCCGGATTGAATAACTTATAAAAGACTTCGACGATTTCTTCGGTGCCTAATTGGGCGCTTCGGAGACCACAACTGAGCAGACCTTGCTGGACAACACCTAGACGCTGTTCGAGCTGGGTTCGGCTTTCATTGAAACTGTCTGTTTCAGACGTTTTAGTTTTGTTTTTTGCCCCAAAACCGAGCGATGACAGCAAGCCCCCTTCCTTTTTGGTATTTAGGAGTGTTGGGGTAAAGGGAATGACGACATAGAAACTTTTTCTCATGATATTCACCTCCTCAGTGAAGCTGCGGACGAAAGAAATATACTCGCGGATCTGTATTTTCAGCAAGTCATTGATTTGGGCGTTGTATTGCTTTTCCAAAGTGGCCAGATAAGGGCGGATATCCAAGGCACGCGATTGGATGGAAATTTGAACCGAAAAATCCAGGGAGTTTAGGAAATTTTGGAATTGGTAAATCAGGGCTTCCCTCTCATCGTTTGATTTCAAGGCAAAGTTTAAAGACGATACGGCGATTACCGCTCGCATGGAGCCGTCTTTCATGATGACTATTCCATCCCGGACTTCTTTGATCGGGACAAATTCTTGGGTGGCTTTGGCAACTACCATGTAGATTAAAAATTAAAATTCCTTCTCGTTTCCTTATTATTATACTTTATATGAACATAAGAAGCTACTTCTCCCTACTCTTTCCCTCCCACTGTTTCGTTGATATCGAGGCTCCAGGTGATGTCCTTTAGCTTACTATCGGATAATTTCGGAATGAAAAGCTGACCGCCCGCTTTTTCTGTGTTGGTTGGTTCTGTTTTGGAAATCGGTTTTCGGTCTTGTTTTTTCCAAAGATAAAGCTTGTTGGAGAAAAAATATGTGACTGCCGATTGAACAACACCGATAAAAGGCTTGTTGTTGACGGTATAGAAGGCCATGAGCAAGGAAAAGCCGATAGCGACAATAATCAAAGGGATAGCTATCATTAGCGGCAAAAAGCGGAAGATGATGAACGCCAAACCGCCGCCACCAGCCAAGTAGATGAACTGCTTGATTGTCAGTGGTCCGAAAATCTTATCTTCTATTTCGATGAATTGTGGGACTTGAAATCTCATGTTTTGTTTTCAGTAATCTGGCTAGATCGTTGGTTCCTTGTATGGATCCGAACCTTTGTATGGCGGTCGGTTGACTGGCGGCAGCTTGCTGATTTCGTTTTTCTCAACAATGTTTCTCGGTATCATTAAGGTATCTTTGAGTTTGGCGTCTAGCAAATCACCGGCTGATTTTGTTGTTGTAGTTGAGAGGCTTTCTTTTGGAGTCGTTGGAATGATTGGTGAACTTTTTTCCACTAGTACAGGGTTTACTGTTGCTGGAGTCGGATTTTTTGTAAACATCATCGAACCGTTTTGGCCAATTGTGTTTGGATTTTCTATCTCGCTAAGAATTTTATTACGTTCCGGGCTGGAGGCAACTTCTTCCGGTACGCCAGTCGCTGGTGCCCCACCCTCTTCATTAAGACCTTCATTCATCTGCCTCAATGATTCTCGAATCGGTTTGAAGATGTTTTCACTGACATCCAAAGATACTTCTTTGGCCCGCATTATCGGTAGTCCGAGTTCGTTTTGAAGGTTTGAGACATAATCACCAAGTTTTTCTAGACCAAGCAGCACCAAAGTTGTCTCGGTCTCCAGCCTGCCAGCTTGATCAATCAGAAGTTTCTGTCGTCTGGTGATTTCCTGAAGTTTTGTTTTGTAATCAATGGAAACAATAGCCGCTTTTATGTCAGCTGGAATTTTTATCAGTTGTTCCCCTATTATTTTTTTAAATTGGTCATCCATTTACTTAATTATGGCTTAGGTTGGTTCTGTTGAATAAGTTGTTGGAGAAGATCATTTGTCTTATCCGCAGTGGTTTTTGTCTTCTCCTGTTCTGCTGCATAGGCCCTATAAGCCGCAGCTGCTTGTTTGTGGGCTTCGGATGGTGCACCACTAAGTAATTCTCTTTCTTTTTGTTTTGCCTTGTCTATTGAGTCCTGCTTGGAAATACTTTTTCTTGCCTGTTCTTCGAGCTCGGCTGTTGCAATCGGATCATTGGCTGAGTTTGCTGTGCGTTGAGCTTTGGCAATCTTCTTGTCTAATTCGGCAATTTCCTGGGCAATCTTGTCTTTCTCGTCTTTGGTTTTTCTTGGGTCATTAAATTCTTGTTCCTTGTGAGATCTGTCGGTTTGATGATTTACCAAGTCATTTTGAGCATCTTGTCTCAATTGTGCTATATGACTATCAACACGGTTCTGATCTACTGACCAAGGATCAACTTTTGCACTATCGGTGTTTGTGGTAGTTTTGATCCTTGCCGCCTGAGCTTTCTTGGCTCGATCTTGGGCCCCAGCATAACCGCCGTCGGCGACCTGGGTGAATTTCGGACCACCATTCAGATCAAAGCCGGTTTGTTTACTGATCATCTCTCCTGGTTTGAAGCCAGCAATATTGGCATTTCGAACATCAAAGCTTGATTTTGATACTTTAGTTGCTGCTGCCAACTGCATTCTGGCTGATATACTACCAGCTGCCGCTCGAGCTTTGAGATCTTCATTTGAGGCCATTTTTGCTGCACTGCCACCAACTACTTTTCTCATTGCCAAAGCCGCTCCCCCGGTCGCAACACCAGCGGCTGTGCCTACGGCGAGTTTGGTTATGCCATCTACAAATGAACCAACAGCGCCAGAGAATTTTTTGGTGACTTTAACTGCGGTAATTAGTAATATTATTACCATCGCATATTTAAAATAGGCAATGTATGCCACATCAGATTCTTTAGACATAGTTTCCATCGCCGCTTTCATTTGCGAAGAGACCGTCACGATTATTTGTGTAAAAAGTAAAAAGATTGGAGCAGTTGCTACTAGGCCAAATAAATTGTCGCGCCACATTTTTTGATATGGAGCCATAAATGGCAAGACATCACCCATAAAACCTACTGGTGAAAAGGCCATTAAAAATATTAGGCCAACCGTTCGTACAATAAATAATATAGCGATATAAATGAAGGTGGCGAGAGTTATAAGTAGGGTGGTCGCTTGTACGGCGGAAATAATAAAGAATGATGTGCTAAAAACACCGCCAACACTTGCTTCACTTGCTCCCCATAGTCCTGATATACCCATACCCTTCATTAATAATGATCCTAAACCAACAGTTCCTTGGTTGGTTAGTGAATTATATAGGGCCGCCGCAACAATGTTTCCAGCATCAATAATAATCTTTGTGAAAAATAGGCTGAAATTTATAAGGAGAGCAGCCACGATGACATTCTTAAGCATATTCTTTGAATTGTTGTCTGTCTGCCCGATTATAATCTTAATAGCTGCGTACAAAAGTGCAAAAATAAAGAAAATGTTGAAAACGTTCCTGATCGTTACCCAGGCAATATTTACAGAAGAATCAATACCCGCCAAGGAACCAATAGAAAGAGTGAACTCGACTGATTTATCAACAAGAAAACTAGCAACATATATTAAAGCTGAAAGTGTTGGAATCCAAATCAATTGGAGGAATCCTCCCACAACCATGGCAACTGTTTTTGCCACAGCACCAGTGATTAAACCACCCATTTTACCAGCTTCTTTCAGCCAATTTGAAAAGAATGGATCTTCAACCGGCGCGGAGGCAGTGAGTTGTTCGGTTCTTATGTTACCAGTGGAATCTTTTATTACTGTCTTCCCTGTATTGGGGTTGTATATCATTGTTGAACCATCAGCGGTGTTTGAAATTGTATTGCCGTTTTTATCGAATTTTATGGAACTGCCATCAGGAAATACATTAATTTTTGTTCCGTCGTTAAAATTAATCGTCGCGTAGTTTGCACCACCTTGAACTTCTCTGTAATAAGCTTGGCAAGTGTATATTTTGTCACCACCCAAAGATGAACAATCTGAAATAGATCCAGCTATCGCTCTGGTACTATTGTATGGGGAGAAAGATAACCCCAAAAAGACTACTATTGAAATAGTCAGCAGGGTGAAAAATTTTGAAAATTTAATTTTCATTTCAACTTATATTCTACCGCAAAAACGATTCAAGTGCTAATTTTTTGTCCACTTTTTTCTTTTCCGTCACCTGCTATATTCCCCACATACTGAGATCGGCGGTACACATATTTGGTCGGCCGGTGTTGTCCTTATTGTAACTGTCTTTTGCCACTGACAGCCAGTTTTTTATCAAAAGATAATTTGAACCGGTGGTTTCGTAGGATTTGTCCGTCGAGCTGTGATAGGAAGCATCATCACTGATACCGGAAGCCACTTGAGAAAAATCCGTGTCGCTCGAAGCGGAAGTAATATTGCTCTTCAAATCATCAAGTTTGGAGATATTACCGGCGGTTGTCGTCAGGACTTGGGTCAGAGTAACCTTGTTTAAAGACAGCTGATTGCCGGAATTGCTGGCTACCCCATCGATTCGATTGATCACGGCGTCTTGGATCAGGCTGTTACAGCCGGTTTTGGCGGCAAAAGAGGCTCGGGCTTGGTTGAGTAAATTCAAAACGTCGTTTACTTTCTGTTGATAAGCAATCTCGATATTTCTCTGTTGTTCTACCGCGGCCAAAGCCTGACTCTTTCCATTGTTGGAATTTAGATATGACGAACCGGAGTTGCTACTGGAGTAAAAATTACTGCCATAATTTGACGGGTCGTAAGACATACCTTGTGAGGACAGCTGGGCTTGTTGTTGGGTCAGATAATCCATGTACTGGTTGTACGAATTGTCATTGGTCTTGGTTTTCTTGGCACCGGTGAGCGACTCCATGCCCAAAGTCAAGAGCTGGTTTCCCAGGGCGGTGAAGATGGCATTGATGTCATCAGCCAATTCCAATTCTCTGATCGTGCTGCTATCAGCCCAACCAAGCTTTTGGAATATCTGCAAGCCCGGAGTTACGATTTCGCAGGTTTCGGTCGTCACGCCGGTGTAAGTGCTGTTTGATTGGTCAAAATTCCTAGTAATAGACGTCGTGGGCGGAACGTTGGCCGGATGAGTGGTGGGATCACCGTGGTAAGTGTCGGTACTGATGACCTTTCCGCTAGCATCGGTCGTTTTCCTGGTGCATTCCTTGTAGGACATAAAACCATTACCCCAGCTCGATTCTGTCTGAGCGGCGGCTTGGTTATTGGCAATTCTCGCATCCAATTCTCCTTGAGCTAATATCGAGGCTCCCATCTGATTGTTCTGTGGTACGGTGGTTAGTTTTAACCAAGAGTCCCAGCCTCCCCCGTTGATAAAATCGCCGTTGACGAAATTATTATAGGCTTGATTGGTGTTATTCAAGGCACCAGAAAAACTACATTTGATCTGTTCTTTGAATGGTTGGTATTGAAGACCAAGGGCCAATTTAACTTGGATTTTAAAAGGATCACAAAGGAAACTTAGGGATGGGTCATTCAACAAAAAGTCACCGACGGTGATATCGGCTGTATTCGTTATCCACTTTTTTGGATCTGTTACGAATGATGGATTACCCTCAAAGCCGTTGTCAATCCAAGTGGTGATTGATTTTGTTAGTTCGCGCAAGATTCTTTTTAAGATCAGTTTTGGGACAGTCATTCTGATTTTGTCCTGCTGCTGACCCGGCTGCTGGCCAGAAAGAATTCCCGCGAGAACCCAGGTGTTGTGGACAGTTCCAAAATCGTAAGTCGGATAACCAACACCGGTTGGAAGAGCGGTGTTGACTGGAGCAGAGGCTGTTTGGCCAAAAGCAAAAGTGGTCGGCAGAAGGCCGATGATCAGGAGACAGCCAAGGGTTTTTTGAAGAATTTTTCTTTTAGAAAACATTTTAATTGTTGCCATTAATTATATCATAAAATAATTTGTAACCAAAATCGGTGGCAGCGAAACTTATTTTCTTTGATTGGATGTAGTTGGCCAGATTATCCAATATCGAAGAAAGATTGGTGACATTGGCATCATAATTTTCCAAAGAAGATAGGGTTAGCATAATGTCTTTTGAGGCGTCTCTCAATATCAGCAAATTCTGGGTGATTTTATAGAAACTGTTTACAAGCAAGAGGTGGCCGTTTTTTGCCTCGTTTGGTACGGATACTTTCAGTAAGCTGGCGATTGTTTTAAGATTTTTATCGATAATGGGCTGGATTTTTTGCAAGGGCGCAGTTGGAGCGGCGGCATCTTCGGAGCTGAAATAAGTCGACATGATGGTGTAGACGTCATCGGTTTTTGTTTGATAGTTATTGTATAGTATTTCTGCGACCTGGTTGGCGTAATTTTTGACTTCCGCCGTGGTGTTTGTACCAAGAACCGTAAGGTCACCGAGGGTGTATTCCTTGTAAGTCAGATTTGGCAGGTTGTCGATAAAATTCTGAACGATATATTGTTTGTCGCTCTCGGTCATTGTTTGACCGACTTTTTTGGTGGCGATGTATTGAGAAAACAAACTTCTTGCCAGTTTATCGGTCGCTGACAAATCAATATATTCTTGGACGGTTTTCTTTTCCGCGGCGATTTTTTGCGGATCGATTTTATCATTCGGTTCCTGCCCGGCCTTGGCGGTATTGGCTTTTAATGGATCCCGGCCGGCTTTTACCTCTTCCCCATCTGATGTTCCATCGCCATCGGTGTCCGGATTTTTCGGATCGGTTTTCCAAAGGGCTTCTTCCCAGTCTGGCAGGCCGTCCTTATCGGTGTCGATGGCCATAAATTCTTTAAAAGAAGTCTGGAGCGCGAGGTTTTTATTATTTGGAACAGCCGACTTGTTTTTAAGATAGTCGGTGGCTGCTTGGAAACTAAAAATAAGTATCAAAGCAACAACCAAGGACGATAAGACAATAATAAATTTTTTTGAAGGGAGATATTTTTTAAACATGGTAGAAATTATAGCATGGATCAGGTGTTAGGGAAAAATAACCTGATAATTGATTATCGTCTTCGTTTGTCATTGCGAACAAAGTGAAGCAATCCAGGAACTCTAATTCCTGGATCACTTCGTCGCCAGGCCTTCTCGTGAAGACGGAGCGAAATAGGTAAAGATGACAGAAATAAGAAGCTTCACGTTCTATTTGTATGTGATACAATAATCAGTATTAAAAGCCGCGAGCTCAAACCGCCGGTTCGTTCTCGCTATAATTATTAATTATGTCATTTAATAACAAATATTTTAGCTCGGCCATTCTCTTTATTTTTGTTTTTGTTTCGATTGTTGCCTACTATCCCGCTCTGACTCCTCGAGCCTCCGCTCAAGCGGTTGGGACGACGACTTTAACCAGTCCGGCCAACAATCCTTATCAAGGCTCAGTCACGACCGGTTTTACCTTCCAAAATGATTTACTGTCTGGTCAGACCAATGCTGATGTCAAGGAATTGCAAAAATTCCTAAACGCCAGCACTGATACAGCCGTTTCTCCTACCGGTATTGGCTCAAAAGGCCAAGAATCTAACTATTTTGGCCCGGCGACCAAAGCAGCCGTGATCAAATTCCAGGAAAAGTATCGAAGCGAGATTTTGACGCCAAACAGCCTCTCGGCTGGTACCGGTAAAGTCGGTCCAGCTACTAGGACTAAGCTAAATAGCCTTATTCCTGGGGGTTCTACAGCTAGCGGCTCGCAGATTTGTCAGTTTGTGAACCTCCTAATTGTCTCCAATGTGATTACGCCGGAAAAGGCGACTTTGGCCTTGCAGGCGGTAAATTGTATTCCAAATAACCAGACCCAACCTCAGACCCAGACTTCAGCTTCGGTGGTTGATTTGAAGGTGAATGGCCAAGATGGTCCAGTTTCTGTCTCGCCTGGGGCCACCATCACTCTTTCTTGGACATCAGCCAATGTGACCTCGTGTTCAGCGGGTAATAACACCAAATCTTTATCTGGTAGCCAGGATGTGGTTGTTAATACCTCAGCAAATTATGGTATAGACTGTAAAACAGCTTCTGGTGGTACGGTAAGTGATAGTGTGGGAGTGAATGTTGTGTTGAGTGCAGCGCAAATCCAAGCTTCCTCCACCGTTCACATCTTAGACTCTTATACACAGGTCAGTGGAACAGATGTAACTATCACTGCTACAACTGATGTTTTGGCAAATATGCAAGTGATATATCGAACCAATGCTACTGATAGCAAAGTTGCCACCGGTACAGCTACAACTACCGCACATTCAGTTACCATCAAGAACTTGAAGCCAAATACTACCTATTATGTTCAATTGGCTATCATTGATACTAACGGCCGGGGTATCTTGACTGACGAACAAACCTTCCAAACCGATACTCCCCTGGCGGAAAACGGCGGTTTGACCCAAAAAGTCTTGTATACATCCGATGGTATGGGGATTGTTTCAGTTAAAGAGTCAGATAGCTTGAAAACCAAAAGCAAAGTCACTATTGAAGCTTGGGTCAAGCCATCAGCTTGGCGCACAACTCCGGGCTTGGCTGGAACCAATGATTCCGTAATTATTTCTAAAGGCAATATTGGCGGAAATATGGATTACGCCCTATCTTTGGATGCTGGAAAATTGGTTTATAGCAACAATAATGCGGCGGCCTGGTCTTGTTCGCCGGTCGTATCCTTGAATAAATGGACTAATGTCGCGGTCGTGATCGATGAATCAACCAGAATCTTGAATATGTATGTCGATGGTAAGATCGTCCCGACCCTTTGTGGTGGTACCCGTGGGGTATTCAACAAGGCAGCCTCAATCGACAAGTCTAACTCGATCTCCGAATACGTTTCGACCAGTACTAGCGGCGGTTCAAATAGCTGGTTGTCTGGAAATACTAGTTCAAACAATACTAATACCGGTAGCTGGGGTTCATCGTCAAATACTTCCAGTGGTTGGGGCGCTAGCGCAAGCACTGGTAATACTAGTTCCAATACTGGGACCAGCCTAGGTGGTACCGTCTCTAATACCAGCAATATCTATATTGGTAATTATTATCCCAAAGCTTGTGATGTGGATGCGACCAAGACCAATGGTTTCCTTGGTTCTCTCGATGATGTGAAGATTTGGAATACGGCTCGAACGGCCACCCAGATTGTGAGCGATATGTCTTCAAGTACGGCTACTTCCACCACTGCTTCCTTCACAGTTGCTGGCCAAAGCGCTTCGGCCCTGGTTGCCGAGTGGTCCTTTGATGATGGTTTGGCGACTGATATGACGGGTAATGGCAACAACGGTGCGATCAAGGGTACGTCAGAAATAATCGAAGATGCGACCGCAAAATCGGCGGTCAAGGGCTCTCTCACTGGTGTCGCGGGTAGTGATGTGAATTTCCCAGAATCTTGTGATGCCGGCTATATGCCAAAAGAAACTGACAGTACCACTGATCAATACGAAGTTACTTTCAAGGGTAGTGTGAAAAGCGTTCAGTCTTGCGGTCAATACAAGGAAGCGATTATCCAGCCCTGTGACAATCCCCCAGCTGATGTGGTGTCGGCGGTGAATCGACCAGCCTCTTATATGTATACTTCAACCGCTTCGACAAATTCTTCTTCCAAGACTCCGGCCGATTTCAACCCTGGTTCAATTGCGGTGAAATTCTGGCCTGGTTTAGGAATGAAAGTACCAGTAGTTGGCAATACCGGTTCGGGAACTTCTCTTATGGCGGCTAGTGGTGAAAGTACTTGTTCCTCAAACTCTGGCGGTCAACAAGTGACGGCTGCCGGTAAGGCGACAAAGTGGAATATCGAGACGATTAGCTGCATGAAGCCGAAGAAGAAAAATCAATGGCAGACGATTGCGGTAGTTGTTGTCGTCGCGGTAGTCTTTGTTGTGGGTTGTCCTATTTGTGCCGCTGCCGTCGCAGCGTTGGGCGGTGGTGGTTTAGCTCTTGCTGCTGTTTGGCTTGCTGTTGCCGGTGTTGGTTCAGCTATTGGATCTGGTATGGAAAAAGCTGGGTGGTAGCGGGAATAGATTTTAGAAAAAACAAACATACAAAACCCCCGGTCGCGTGAGCGACCGGGGGTTTTGTATGTTCCACGTTCTAAGTTCTATGATATAATATTCACATTAAAAGCCGCGAGCTCAAACCGCCGGTTCGTTCTCGCTATAATTATTAATCATGTCTATTAAAAAAATAATTTCGTCAGTTTCATTGGTCGCTTTGCTCTTGGGAATCGGATCATTTTTCTTTGCCCTACCCCAAGTCTCCCAAGCGCAAAACATTGGCAGCTTGCGGGGCGTCGTCACGGCTGGTTTTTCTTTTAAGAAAGATCTGCTGCTTGGCGATACTGATCCGGACGTCAAAGAATTGCAAAAAGTCTTGAATTCCGATGTCGATACTACTATCTCCTTGAGCGGTATCGGCTCGCGCGGCCAAGAAACTACCTATTTTGGCGCTGGCACTAAAGCAGCTGTCATCAAATTCCAAGAAAAATATCGCGAAGCGATTTTGACGGCAAGCGGCCTCACAAAAGGTACTGGTTCGGTCGGCAAAGCCACCAGAACAAAATTGAACCTATTGATTGGCGTGATGAACACTTCCGACTCAGTCGGTCTGCCTCAGAGCCGGGCCGCGGTCACGACTTATGTCGCGCCGACAACAGTCGCTCAGCCAGCGGACAATGGTATTTCCATTTGTTCTTTTGTTAATCTACTTTTGAATATCGGTGTCATTGCTCCGGAAAAAGCTAACATGGCTCTTTCGGCAGTGAATTGTCCTGGTGCCGTCGCCAATTCTGCCAATCGACCATCTGTCGATCTCAAGGCTAATGGTTCTGATGGTCCGGTCTCTGTGAATTCCGGTTCTTCAGTTTCTCTGTCTTGGACATCAATCAATACAAGCGCTTGTTCGGATGGGGCAAATAATCTACAAATTGCCGGCAATGTTAATTTTTCACCAGTGACAGCAAGTCGGGTGTTTAGTATTACCTGTCGCGGAGTAGATGGAACAACCGTCAACGATTCGGTCACTGTCAACGTGGACGGTGCAACCCCAGCCCCAGCCGTGAATAATCTTGGTCCAAAAATTTTGAACAGTCAGCTTATTCCCGGCTATAGCAAGTTGATGATAAAAGTCACGACTGATAAATTAGCGAAACTCGTTGTTAGTTATGGCACAACAATGGACATGACATATCGAGCGGCCTACGAAGATTTGCAAGTTGTTCGCCAACAGATTATTCCTAACCTTTCTCCAGATACACTTTATTATATTCAACTAAATATGGTTGACGCTGATGGTAATGGTACGTTATCCAATATCTTTTCCGGCAAGACCTCAAATGATCCAACCTATGATGACTTTAGCGATGTCGCTTCATCCACAAACGAATCAGGAGCAGATATTGCACAGCGAGTCCTCTTCTCATCCGATGGTAATGGCGTTGTTTCTCTTACCGGTACTGATAGCCTAAAGACTAACAGCAAAATTACCGTGGAAGCTTGGGTCAAACCAACTTCCTGGAGAACTTCAAACGGTATGAGCGGCACCAAGGACTCGGTTATCATTTCCAAAGGAAATGTCGGCAAGAATATTGATTACGCCCTGTCGCTTGATAATGGTAAGTTGGTTTACAGCAACAATGATGCCTCGGTTTGGACTTGTTCTTCGACCGTCCCATTAAATAAATGGACTCATGTCGCTGTCGTCGCTGATGAATTGGCACAAAAATTGAGCCTTTACGTAAATGGTGTGAAGTATGATTACAATACAACTATTGGTTCATCAACAGCCTCGACCACTAATGCTACTGCTTTGTGTAGTGGTCCACGGGGGGTATTCAATAAGAAGACAAGTATCAGTAAGTTGTCATCAATCACCAATGAAGTCGGGACACTCTACTCACAAGCCACCTCTTCCGGCAGTTCCTTGTTCGGCGGTTCGACTTCCGGTTCGGCCCAAAGCATTGTCGACTCGATTTTGGGTCTCAGTTCAGGCACGAGTGGTTCGACCAATCCAACCAGCAATGTCTATTTAGGGAATATGTATCCGCGATATTGTGGATCGGTCACGGCGGATAGCAACGGCTTTATCGGCTCGCTCGATGATATCAAGATGTGGAACACGGCTCGCACCGATGCCCAAATCAAAACCGATATGAAGAGCTCGGCCAAAGGGGCGACTGGCTTGATCGGGTATTATACTTTCGACGATGGTACGGTATCGGATATCTCAATCAATAGCAATAATGGAACGATGCGCGGAAGTTTCTCAGTGATCGATGATTCTACCGCCACCTCAACTATCGTCGCGGCCGATTATACTAGCTCTGGCTACGATGTGGTCGAGCCTTGTGAAGAGTACCCCGTCCCTCCTCCAGAACCAGATGAACCAGACTACGGCGTGCAGTTTGCCGGTCAGATTATGAAAGTCAACAAATGTAGCAATGGCCGTTACCAAGTCTTGATCCAGGCTTGTTCAGGACAAAAAGCGGTTTCAATGTTGAAGCCAAATCCTGAGGCAACAGCCATCGAAGCTAGAGACGCTGCTTATTATAATACTGATAAAGGTTTCCTGATGGTTACTTCCTTGGCTAAAGTTGAAGATAAAACAATGGTATTTGCTGGTGTTGCTAATGGTGCTTGGGATGAAGTGTGCACCACAGCTGATCAAGAAGCCGGCAAACCTAGCCAGGATATCAGGGTTGCCCCTGGAGCATTACAGTTAAGTTCGTTTACTTACGGAAACACCGAAGTCAAATCAGCTGGTCGAGTGGAAAGTTGGAGTTTGAGGACAAGAGGAGTCGGAACCTGTATTTCGACTGCCAAACATCGAAATATGTGGCAGAGTTGGTTCTAGTGTTCCAGTAAAAAACAGCCCACAAGGCTGTTTTTTACTGTCCTAAAGTTGGTTAAAATTGTTTTACGAGCTCAGCCCAGTTTTTTAGTGTTAAATCCTCGGCTCGGACTTTTTCTGACAGGCCGGCGGTGTGGAAAATCTGCCGCAGATTTTCCACACCACTCCTTCCCTCTTTCAAAAAGGCTTCTTTTAGATTTCCCAGGAGCATTTTCCTTTTATGGGCAAAGCCGTAGTGCAGGATTGTGAAAAACTTTTCCGGTGATATCTTGTTTTCTTCAAAAAACTTCTTCGAGATATTATTTATGGCAAGGATGGCCGAATCCACTTTTGGCGCCGGCACAAACGCTCCCGCTGGCACGGTATCTACTAGTCTGGGTGTACCAAAACATTTGATCGAATTGGAAAGCAGACTTTCCTTGCCATCTCTCGCCACCACCCTGATGGCCACCTCTTTTTGCACTAAGACGACCATCTGGCTCGGCTGATTGTCACTTTCTAGAAATTTTCGGAAAATCTCGCCAGTGATGTAATAAGGAATGTTGGCAATTAATTTGTAGTTAGTAGATTGGATATTGTAGATTGAGGGGTCAAAATTCAAGATATCCGCATGTATGATTTGAAGTTTCCCGCCGGTAACATCGGTGCTGAATTTTTCATTTAGAATACTTATCAGTCTGTCATCTTTTTCAACCACCACCACTCGGCCAGCTTTTTCTAGGATTTTCTCGGTGAGCGCGCCAAGGCCAGGCCCGATTTCGAGCACGGTATCAGTATCCTTGATTTCCCCCGCCTCAACTATTTTTCGGAGTGCCCCTTCGGACTTCAGAAAATTTTGTCCCAGCGATTTTTTAGCTTCAATTTCCATATTTAATATACTAGCACTTACCAAGCTACAATTCCAAGTAGATAATCTTTTCCCGATATTCAAACGACCGGTCTTCTTCGGTAAAGAGCGGGTCGATGTCCGACAAGAAAGTTGATGGCGAATTGACTTGGGTTGAACCAAAAATCGTTCGTGTTTCCGTAAAAGTCATAAAGAGTTTTTTTCTGGCTCGAGTGATCGCGACATAAAACAGCCGCCTCTCCTCTTCCGAGTGTTCCTTGTTATTAATTGTGCCGATTTTTTGATGCGGAAAAAGATCTTCCTCGAGGCCGGTAATAAAAACATAATCAAATTCCAAACCCTTGGCGGCATGCACGGTCATCAACTTTACGGCATTTTCATTTTTTTCCAGCGAGTCCTGGTCGGTTGCGAGCGCCGCTTCCTCGATCAGTTTCTCTATTCCCTCGCCGAGCGGCAAGTAATCGTATTTGATGGCCAAGGTGGCCAACTCGCGCATGTTTTCCAACCGCTCGCGGTCCTCGGCATTTCCCGCTTTCAGTTCATCTTCCAGGCCGGACTCTTTGATGATAAATCTGATTACCTCGGACGGTTTTTTTTCTAGGGCTTCCTGTTCGATCCGTCGCAGCAATACATAAAAATCATCGACTTTCTTTTTGGCTGCCGCCGGTAAGGTATCTTTTTCGCCGGCAAAGACCTTTAATATTGTCACCTTGCCCAGGCCTCGGGCCGGAACATTGATTATCCTTTTGATATCCGTCAAACTTTCCTGATTCAATCCTGCCCGTAGAAAAGAAATTACATCCTTCACTTCTTTTCGGTCAAAGAATTTTGTTCCCAAGACCTGGTAAGGAAGACTGTGGGTCAGAAAAGCTTCTTCAATTGCCCGTGATTGGAAATTAGCCCGGTATAGTATAGCTATTTCTCGAGGCGCAACTCCCTGCCCGATCAATTCTTTGGCCTTGTTGGCGACGTACTGGGCCTCTTCGTTTTCATTGTGAGCGCAGAAAATTGAGACTTTTTCTCCCTCTTCGTTCTCGGTGAAAAGATTTTTTTCGACCCGGTCGGTATTTTTTTTGATTATCTCATTGGCGACTGACAAGATCGTCTGTGTGGAACGATAGTTCTGTTCCAAGAGAACGATCTTGGCTTGCGGATAATCTTTTTCAAAATTCATAATGTTCTTGATGTCGGCTCCGCGCCAGCTGTAAATGTTCTGATCGATATCTCCGACGACGCAGAGGTTCTTGTTTTTCTCCGCCAACAATTTCACGGTCATATATTGCACCTTGTTCGTGTCCTGGTACTCGTCGACGTGGATATATTTCCAAGTGTTTTGATATTTCTCCAAGATGTCCGGGTGGTTTTTTAGTATTTTGTAGGTTTTTAATAGCAGGTCATCAAAGTCCAAGGCTTTTTCTTCGGCCAATTTCTTTTCATATTGCAGCCAGACTTGCGCGACCAGTCCGTGCCAGCCAGTAAAATTTTCACCCTGAAGCGTCTCACGATACTCCTCCGCCTCGAGCAGGTTGCTTTTCTCGCGAGAAATTATTCCCAAGATTTTTCCCGGTTCATACAGCTTGATATCCAAACCCATATCTTTGATGATGTCGCGAACGGTTTTCAGTGAATCGCTTTTGTCGAATATTGAAAAATGACGGGTCAAGCCGATCATCCGGGCGTTTTCCTTGATGATATGGACGCCGAGGGAATGAAAAGTGCTCAAGAACGGTTTTTCGGCCGGAGAGATGGTTTTTAGTCCTGGGTCGTTTTCAATTGCCGTCATTACCCGGTCGCGCATTTCTTTGGCAGCTTTGTTGGTAAAAGTGATAGCTAGGATATTCTTTGGCTCCACCCCATTCTTGATGAGATGCATAATCCGATGGGTGACGGTCTTGGTTTTACCCGCTCCAGCCCCCGCAAAGACGAGTAAAGGACCTTCGGTATGTAAAACCGCCTCTTTTTGGCGTTCATTTAAGCCTGATAAGTAATTATTTTCATTGAAAAGTGAATTCATCCGCATAATATAGCACGGAATATACAAAGTTCTTATGTGGATTGAGTGTGGATCGGCCCGGCCGCCGCGGCCGGGCCTGTCTAAACATCTCCTTTTCTTAACATCTTACAATAAAAATATCTATGCAGTCAAGATTAAGACGACAAAAAGTCCTTATAATTAGCCATATATGTATTTGGAGATATCCACAGGCAATCCCCCAAGTCGTTGATTTTGGGGTGTTTTTCTGCTATTATGGTTTGGTAGGCAGGATGATAGTTTTCCCATATTCTCGACCAAAAAGGTTGAATTTCTGTTTGTCCGATCTGCCTCGATTATGTCAAACATAAGAAACAACAATAGCCAGCTTCCCGTTCTCTCCAAAAAGGAAGGTTTGGCCAAAATAGCTAGATTTATCGGACTTTCCTCAGGGAAGTCTCTTGTCGTTTTGTTGCCGATCATTATGATTATGTCTATGCCGAACGTTACCCACGCCGGCATTTTGTCTTTCTTGTCTAATCTTTTCTCCGGAAATGATGCCTCAGCTCAAACCGATACTTATATCCAGACCCCAGAGCAAAGTGCCTCCACAACCAATGATTCTGAAGGTAATTCCCAAACAATGTCCTTGTTGGAATCGGCGGCTACCCCGGATCTGACCAGTACCAAGACTCCTGTCGATGTGGCTATTACCGGAAATGAAGCTCTGTTGCCAGAAACCGGTCCATCAAATACTGCTCCAGATATCATTGAGGAAAGCAATAACGGCCAGATCAATACCTATGTCGTCCACAAGGGTGACACCGTCGCTGCAATTGCCAAGATGTTTGATGTGTCTGCCAACACTGTCCTCTGGGCGAATGATTTAACAAAAAATTCTTCCCTCAAGGAAGGTCAGACTTTGGTTATTTTGCCAATCACTGGCGTGATTCATACCGTGGCCAAGGGTGATACTTTGAAATCCATTGCCAAAAAATATGGTGGTGATGTCGACGAAATCGCTCAGTATAACGGTTTGAAAGTTACCGATAAATTATCTATCGGTGATACCGTGATCGTGCCCGATGGCGATATTTCTAGTCCAGCGCCAGCCACATCAAAAAAACCATCGACTGCTTCGCATTATTATGCTGGCGCCAGCGGTCCGGAGTATGTCGGTTATTATATGAAGCCATTTGTGGGCGGACACAAGACTCAGGGCTTGCACGGCTATAACGGCGTGGATTATGGTATGCCGATCGGCACTCCTCTTTGGGCCGCCGCTTCCGGTAAGGTGATTATTGCCAAGAATAATGGCAAGTACAACGGCGGTTACGGCAACTATGTTGCCATCCAGCATCCAAACGGCACGCAAACGGTTTATGGCCATATGAGCAAAGTCGTGGTTTCTGTCGGCGATGTTGTGGTCCAAGGACAGCTCATTGGCTATTCCGGAAATACCGGCAAGTCTACTGGCCCGCATTTGCATTTCGAAATTCGCGGTGCGAAAAATCCCTTCTAAAAAAACGCCGGCCGGCGTTTTTTTAGAAGGGATTTTATTGCGGTAAGTATTTTGTAGATAGTAGATAGGATAGATAAAAACGAATTCTTGCAAAGCAAGAATTCGTTTTTATCTCTGTCCACAATCTTACAATATACGATCTACAAACTACTATCTACTATATACTTGCTAACTTTGGCCGATATTGCAACGCCTCCAAAATATGTGTCGTCTCAATTTCTTTTTTGTTATCCAGGTCGGCGATCGTCCGAGCGAGCTTGATCAGGCGATGATAGGCACGAGCGGACAGGCCTAATTTTTGGGCGGACTTGTCCAAGATATTTTTTACTTCCCCATCAATATTTATAATGTTGCTTATGTCCCGCGAAGACATTTCGCTGTTCGTCTTTATTTTCCGACCGGCTTTGGCAAACCTTTCTTCCTGCATTTTTCTCGCCTTGGCGACGCGTCTTTTCACTTCGTCGTTTATTTTTTCTGTCACCTTGGTTTTTCCCGATAGATCGGAGTGATTGATCTGCGAAACCTCGACCCACATATCGATACGGTCCATGATCGGTCCGGAAACTTTTCTCTGATATTTAAGCAAATCGGTCGGACGGCAGATGCATTCTTTCAGCTTGGAGCCGAAATTTCCGCATGGGCAAGGATTCATGGCGGCAATCAGAATGAATTGGGCTGGGAAAAGAATTGTGCCACGGGCGCGGGAT
>Ga0194053_10000791_pt1 | contig 22183 bp, 12 predicted proteins | sample SepL228m_MetaG_FD_161684 | JGI IMG/M metagenome (GOLD analysis project Ga0194053, IMG submission 161684) | Anoxic zone freshwater microbial communities from boreal shield lake in IISD Experimental Lakes Area, Ontario, Canada - Sep2016-L227-8m | ecosystem: Environmental > Aquatic > Freshwater >... | reverse complement strand
AAATCACCGCGCCCTTCCAGATTGAACCCTCACAGCCCATTGCCAGGTCGTTGTCTGATTTGCTTCCCTTGACTCTGTGCGAGGTCAGCATCCAAAAACAGCCGGGTCAGCGTGCGCTCTTTGACGCTTTGCTCCACCATTACCATTATCTGAGCCATCGCAGCGCGGTCGACGAAAATATGCAATATTTGGCCCGGGACCGGTATGGGCGTCCGCTGGCATGCATTCTCTTTGGCGCGACTGCCTGGCAGTGCAAGGCTCGTGATCGGTACATCGGCTGGGACGCCGCCACCCTATCTGCCCACCTGCCGCAAACAGGGCCGCAACATTTGGGAAGCTTGCTATCAGGCGGTGATCGGCCAGGTATTCATGGCCAATGTCCCCGCTTCCGGTCCATGAATCGGTAAACCGGCGGCACGGCGCGCCTTGCACGATCGCTCGCAAATAGGCAGGTTTGTCCGCCAAACCTGCCCGCCACACCACACTCCCGGCCAAGGCGCTTGGTTGATTTGACTTTTGACATGAATAGTTACGCCCGGTCTATAGACATGCCGCCCCTGCGGGGCTAAACTTTCCTGCTCGCATCCTTCTCCGCGAACGGCTACCTTCGCAACGTATGACAACCTTAACCGCCCATTTCGACGGCAAAGTGATCATCCCGGACCAACCGGTGAGTCTGCCAGTGGATTGTGCCTTGGAGGTGCGCGTGCAACCGCTGCAGAAGCGCGTCCCACTTGCTGCCGAGGACCGTCCGCTCATGAAGTTGGTCAAACTGCTTGAGGAACTTCCGGACAACCCGGATGCGCCCACCGATGGCGCGGCTCAACACGACCATTATCTCTACGGCCTCCCGAAACGCCCATGATCCTGGCCGACAGTGGCTACCTAATTGCGCTGGCAAAACCCAGGGACGCGCTCCACTCCAGGGCGGTGGCTTGGTCGCGGCTCATCGATGAACCCTTGTTGGTTCCGGAGTGTGTGCTCTGGGAAACAGTGAACTTCTTATCGCCATTGCGGGACCGCACCAAGGCTCAGTGGAGTTGGGTGGAGGGATCCCATCCGGCGCCGAGGGCTTTGATCAAGGAGACGGTGGCGGCGAGGCGTTCTGCGTCCAACAGCACGACGGTTTGTTCGTGTGATAGCGCGGAGCCTTGGGCGATGGCGACCTCAAGAAAAGTAATGACGCCGCCTTTGTACTTGGTGAGCGAGATTTCCAGCGTGCGGCGGGCCGACTTTAGGGCGGCACTCTGCTTTTCGAATTGCTGCGTGAGCAGGCGTTGGGCGGCGAGCTGGTCTTCGACTTCCTGGAAAGCACCGAGCACAGTCTGACGGTAGTTGGCGACGGTGGCGTCGTAATTGGCGCGGGCGAAAGCAAGCTGGGCACGGTTGCGGCCGCCGGTGAAGAGTGGCAGCGAAAGTGACGGGCCAACGGACCAGACGCGGTTTTCCCAATTGAAAAGCGTGCTGGCATCAATGGATTGGAACCCGGCCATTCCGTTGAGCATAACGCGCGGATAAAAAGCGGCGCAGGCGATGCCGACATCCGCGTTGGCGGCTGCGACGCGGCGTTCGGCGGCGGCAATGTCAGGACGGCGTTCGAGCAACTCGCTGGGGATTCCGAGGGGGATGCCTGGACCGGCCAGGGGGACGTTTGTCGGAACGTTGACAGCGAAGTAGATGGCAGGTTGGCCACACAGGGTCGCCAGGGCGTGGAGAACCTTGGCGCGTTGCAACTCGACCGCGGGAATTTCCGCTTCGGTGCTGGTGAGCTGGGTTTCGGCTTGCGACACGTCCAGATCGGTGGCGATGCCGCCTCTGCGGCGGTTCTGGGTGAGTTCGAGCGAACGGCGAAAAGCGACGGTCGTCTCCGCCAGCACACGATTTTGGGCATCGAGCGAGCAGAGGGTGATATAGAAGATCGCCACTTGGGCCTGAATGGAGAGCCTGAAGGATTCGAGGTCATCGGCGGAGGCGGTGAGGCTGGCGCGAGCACTTTCGACCGTGCGGCGGACCCGGCCCCAGAGGTCAACTTCCCAACTGGCGTCGAGCGGCACGGCGAAGTTGTTGTAGGTGAAGCTTCGGCTCGAGGAACCGGCGCCGGGAGAACCGTTTCCGCTGGTGCGCTGACGGATGACATCGGGGGTCGCGGCGAGCTGCGGAAAGAAATCAGCCCGGGCGACGCCGACCATGGCGCGAGCCTGCTGGAGGTTGGCGAACGCGGCGGCGAGCTGCTGGTTGTTCGCATTGGCCAGTGTTTCGAGACGGTTCAACTCAGGATCGCCGAAGATGTCCCACCAGGCGCCTCGAGCGAGGTGGGCGGAGGGTTCGGCCGGCTTCCAGATTGCCGCGTTGGTGGGGATAGGGCCGGAAAAGGCGGGCGGCACCGCGTTGGTGCCGAGTGCGGGTGGGCGGTGATAATTGGGGCCGACGGCGCAGCCGGCGAGGAGCAAGGGCAACATCCGAAAACCCCAGAGGCGCCATGGACGCCGAGGAAGACAAGGTTCAGCCGCCTGAAGATTTGTCACAGCATAGTGAGTCGTTTGAGAATCCCTTCCTTTGCTCTTTTCTCTGCGCTCATCGCATCTCCGCGGTTCCATTGCGCGTGCTCCGACCGAATAGAGATGGCTAAGGAGCTTGGACATTCGACTTATTCCAGAGTTTGGAGTTTGGAGTTCGGATTTCATATTCATTCATCACGCGGGGGCCAACTGGACCTTTCGCTGCCGACGCCATGCTTTAACGCGCTGCCCGAGGCTCTCGAAGGTTAGATAGACCACCGGCGTGGTGTAAAGCGTCAGGGTTTGCGAAAGCAACAAGCCGCCGACGACCGCGATGCCCAGCGGCTGGCGCAGTTCCGAGCCGGTACCCATGCCGATGGCCAGGGGCAGCGCGCCGAACAGCGCGGCCATGGTGGTCATCATGATGGGCCGGAAGCGAATGACACAAGCCTTGTAGATCGCGTCACGCGGGCTCAGCCCCTCGTGGCGCTCGGCTTCGAGGGCAAAATCGATCATCATGATGGCGTTCTTCTTGACGATGCCCATGAGCAGAATGATACCGATGAACGAGACCAGCGACAGGTCGAATCCGAAGAACATCAGCGCAAGCAGGGCGCCGACGCCCGCCGACGGGAGGGTCGAGATGATGGTGATTGGGTGAATCAGGCTTTCGTAAAGCATGCCCAAAACCACATAAACGGTGAGCAGAGCGGCGGCAACCAGCAGGGGCGTATTGGACATGGATGCGCGAAAGACCTGGGCGGTGCCCTGGAAACTGCCCAACACGCTGGACGGCATCTTCAATTTCTCGACCGCTCGCTCGACGACATCGGTGGCCTGTCCGAGCGCGATGCCCGGCGCCAGGTTGAAGGAAATGGTGACGGCGGGAAACTGCCCCTGGTGATTGACCGACAGGAACGTGTTGGACGGTTTGAATTGGGCGACGGCGGCGAGCGGCACCTGGAACCCGTTGGTGGACCGGACGTAAATCTGGTTGAGCGCAGACGGGTCGAGCAGGTAACTGGGCTCGACTTCGAGGATGACGTGGAACTGGTTGTATTGCCGGTACATGGTCGAAACTTGCCGCTGGCCAAACGCGTCGTAGAGGGTGTTGTCAATGGCGATGGGCGAGATGCCCAGACGCGCCGCTGCGTCGCGATCAACGACCACCATGGTTTGGAGGCCTCGCGTCTGCTGGTCGCTGCTGACGTCGCGCAGTTCCGGCGAGCGTCGCAACCGGTCCACCAGGAGCGTGGACCAGCGGTTGAGTTCATCGAGGTCGCCCGACTGCAGCGCATACTGAAACTGCGCCCGGCTCATCCGCCCGCCGATGCGGATGTCTTGCGAGGCCTGGAGGAATAGATTGATGCCGCTGACCTCGCTCAATTTCTTGCGCAGGCGGGCGATGACTTGGTCCGCGCTGACTTTCCGTTCCGCCTCCGGCTTGAGAGTAATGAACATGCGGCCGTTGTTGACCGTCGAAGCGCCCCCGCCGGCCCCGATAAAGGAAGCCAGGGAGGCGACCGCCGGGTCGCTGAGAACAATCCGGGCGACCTTCTGCTGCAGTTCGGCCATTGCGGTAAAGGAGATGTCCTGGGCGGCGTCGGTTGCGCCCATAATGATGCCGGTATCTTGCTGGGGGAAGAAGCCCTTTGGGATCGCCCGGTAAAGAACGACCGTGGCCACCAGCGTCAGGAAGGCCACCGCCAGCATGAAGCTGTGATGGAGCAATACCCAACGCAGTCCGGTTTCATAATGGCCCAGCAGCCAGTTAAAGGACTGCTCGCAGGCGCGAATGAAGACGCCGGGTTTGCGGTAAGCCGCTTCTGGTTTCAGGAAGCGGGAACAGAGCATCGGCGTGAGCGTCAGCGAAATGACGCCCGAAACCAGAATGGCGAGGCTCACGGTCACGGCGAATTCGTGGAACAGCCGTCCGATCAGCCCGCCCATAAACAGCAGCGGAATGAACACCGCCACCAACGACGTGCTCATCGAGATCACCGTGAAGCTGATCTGCCGCGCCCCCTTAAAGGCCGCCTCCATCGGCGTGTCGCCGTTTTCGATGAAACGATGGATGTTCTCGATCACCACAATGGCATCGTCCACCACGAACCCGACGGAGATGGTGACAGCCATCAGAGAGAGATTATCGATGCTGTAGTGGCACAAGTACATGAAGGCGAAGGTGCCGGCCAGCGCCAGCGGCACGGTGATGCTGGCGATGAACGTCGGCCAGAACCGCCGCAGGAAAAGGAAGATGACCATCACCACCAGCGCGATGCTGAGCAGAAGCGAGAACTGCACGTCGTGGACCGAGGCGCGGATCGTCATCGTCCGGTCGCTAATCTCACGAATCTTCACCGAGGGGGGAATCCACAGTTGGAGCTGCGGCAGCACGGCGCGAATCCGGTCCACGGTCTCGATCACGTTGGCATCAGACTGTTTGAAGATGATAACGAGCACAGCGCGATTGGTGCCGGACCAACCCGCCACCCGCGTGTTTTCAGTGCCATCGAAGGCCCGGCCCAGGGCGCTGAGCCTGACAGGCGCGTTGCTGCGTTGCGTCAAAATCAGGTTCTGGTAACCCTTGCCCTCCAACAATTGGTCATTGCTGGCCAGCGTGTAGGAAAGTTGGTCGCCGTCAAAACTTCCCTTGGGCGAATCCACGTTCACCTGGCTGAGCAGGGAGCGGACATCTTCCAGGCTCATGCCGGTCGAAGCCAGCGCCCCCGGGTTGACCTGGACGCGCACCGCCGATTTATCGGCTCCGCTGATAATGGCCTGGCTGACCCCTTCAACCTGGCTCAGCCGCTGCCCAATAATGGAGTCGCCGTATTCAAAAACCTGCACGGGTGGCAGGATGTCCGACTGCATCGCCAGGATCATGATGGGGGCATCGGCCGGGTTGATTTTGCGATAGGTCGGCGGGTTTGGCAGATTGATGGGCAAATCACCGGCGGCGGCGTTGATGGCGGCCTGCACGTCGCGCGCCGCACCGTCCACGTTTCGGTCCAGATCAAACTGCACGGTGACCGAGCATCCGCCCAACGTGCTGACGGAGGTGATTTCCGTGACGCCGGCGATTTGGGCCAGGCGACGTTCCAGTGGTGCAGCCAGGGAAGAAGCGACCGTCGCCGGGTCGGCGCCGGGCAACGAGGCCGACACACTGATCATCGGGAAATCCACGCGCGGAATGGCCGCCACCGGCATGAAGTGATACGCGATAATGCCGGCCAGGAACAAGCCGATGGCCAGCAACGAGGTGCCTACCGGACGCCGAATGAATGGCGCGCAGACGTTCATGCTGGCGGAAATACGAAATCCGAATACGGAAATTCAAAGGAAAACCGAAATCCGAATAACACAGCCTGGTGAATCAGGACCGAGGCTGCGATGAAGACCGGGAGGGGAAGAAAATGGGAAGAGCCTGAGACGTTCATGTTTTCAAGCTTCGACATTCGCGGGGATGGTTCCGGCTTCTCCCTTCACGCCGAGGGCCGGCCGCCCGCGCCGGACCCAGCGGCCGAGGCGGTCCAGGTACAGGTAAACGACCGGAGTGGTGTAGAGCGTGATAAGCTGGGAGAGCAGGAGACCGCCGACGATGGAGATGCCCAGCGGGCGGCGCAACTCGGAGCCGGTGCCCCGCTGCAGCGCCAGCGGCAGCGCGCCGAGCAGCGCCGCCATCGTGGTCATCATGATCGGACGAAACCGCAGCAGGCAGGCCTGGTAAATTGACTTCTCCGGCGGCAAACCGGTCGTGCGTTCGGCATCGAGCGCGAAGTCGATCATCATGATGGCGTTCTTCTGGACGATGCCGATTAACAGGATGATGCCGATCAGTGCCACCAGCGAAAGGTTCTCGCCGCACAGCAGCAACGCCAGCAGCGCGCCGACGCCCGCCGATGGCAGGCTCGACAGGATCGTGATGGGATGGACGTAGCTCTCATAGAGCACACCCAGAACGATGTAGATCACGATGATGGCGGCCAGGATCAAGAACGGTTCGCTCTTAAGCGAGGATTGGAATTCCGCGGCACTGCCGGAAAACGTCGCCACAACCGTGTCTGGCAAGCCGATTTCCTTCTCCGCCTGCTGGATCGCCTTTACAGCCTCGCCCAGCGAGCTGCCGGGCTGCAGGTTGAAGGAGAGTGTCACGGCGGGAAACTGGCCCTGGTGGACGATGGTGAGCGGAGCGGTGGCCACTTTCACGGTGGCAAAGGCGTTGAGGGGCACCATCTGCCCGGTGCTGGACTTGACGTAAATCCGGTTCAAGGACTCGGGGTTGAGCTGGTGCTGCGGATCGACCTCGAGGATGACCCGATATTGATTGAGCTGGGTGAAAATCGTGGAGACCTGGCGCTGCCCGAACGCGTCATAAAGTGTGTCGTCGATGGCCTGGGTGCGGACATTCAGGCGCGAGGCCCTCTCGCGGTCCACTTCCACGCTGACTTGCAGGCCGCCGGACTGTTGGTCTGAGGCAACATCAGTCAGTTCCGGCTTGTTGCGCAGCACGTTCAGAAGTCTCGGCGCCCATTCTGACAGCTCCAGCACGTCGGCGTCGGTCAGGGTGTATTGATACTGAGTGCGGCTGATGCGGCTGTCAATCTGCACATCCTGGGCTGCCTGCATGAAGAGGGAAATGCCCTCGACCGAGTCAGTGGCGGCCCGCAGCCGGTCGATGATCTGGCTGGCGCTGGCCTGGCGTCTGTCGCGCGGCTTGAGGTTGATGTAGAGACGGCCGGAATTGACCGTGGGGTTCACGGTGCCGGCGCCGACGAAGGAAGCCACGCTGACGACATCCGGGTCACGCCGCACGATGTTGGCAACGGCCCGCTGGCGTGCGACCATCATCTTGAACGAAATGGACTGGGCCGAGTCGGTGACGCCAACAATCAGGCCGGTGTCCTGCTCGGGCAGCAGGCCTTTGGGCACGATGATATAGAGCCAGATGGTCGCTGCCATGGTCACAATCGCCACCCCCAGCGTGAGTGCCTGGTGTCGCAGCACCCATTGCAGGCTGCGGTCATAAGCATCCAGCAACCCTTGGAACATGCGGTCGGTAAGCAGATACAGACGTCCGTGCTTGGTTTTGTCCTCCGCTTTTAACAGGCGCGCGCACATCATCGGAGTGAGGGTCAGCGACACAACGGCGGAGATGACGACGGCTGCGCTGAGTGTGATGGCAAACTCGCGGAACAGGCGGCCCACAATGCCCGTCATGAAGATCAACGGGATGAAGACCGCGACCAGGGAGACGCTCAGCGAGATGATCGTGAAGCCAATCTGCTTGGCGCCCTTGAGCGCGGCTTGCATGGGGGCTTCACCCCCCTCGATAAAGCGGACGATGTTCTCGATCATCACAATCGCGTCATCGACCACGAACCCGGTTGAAATGGTCAGGGCCATCAGCGAGAGGTTGTCCAGGCTGAAGCCGGCCAGCTTCATAATGCCGAACGTGCCGACCAGGGTTAGCGGCAGAGCCACGCTGGGAATCACCGTAGCCCAGAACTTCCGCAGAAAGACAAAGATCACCATGACGACGAGCAAGATCGCCAGAACGAGCGTGAACTGAACATCCTGCACTGAGGCGCGAATGGTGGCCGTCCGGTCGGTGAGAATGGCAATCTTAACGGCAGGCGGCACTGTCGAACGCAGCTTCGGCAACAACGCTTTCACGCGGTTGGCGGTCTCGATGATGTTGGCGCCAGGCTGACGTTGGATATCCACGATGACGGCGGGCTGGCCGTCCACCCATCCCGCCATGCGGACGTTTTCCACGTTGTCGATCACGTCCCCCACGTCACGCAGGCGGACCGTTGCGCCGTTTTTCGAGACGATGATGACCTCGCGAAATTCCGCCGCGGAAAATATCTGATCGTTGGCATTAATGGCGTATGACTGGCGCGGTCCATCGAAGCTGCCCTTGGGAGCATTCACGTTGTTCTGGATCAATGCGGTGCGCACGTCCTCGAGGCTGAGTCCCTGCGAGGCGAGGGCGGTCGGGTTGATGCGGACTCGCACGGCGGGTTTCTGATTGCCTTCGATGGTCACCAGGCCGACGCCGGTGACTTCGCTGAGCTTTTGCGCAAGGACTGTGTCAGCCAGGTCGTTGACCTTCTCCAGCGGCAGGGTGTCGGAAGTAATTTTCAGCGTGAGGATTGGCGTATCGGCGGGGTTGACCTTGCTGTAGGTGGGCGGGTTGGGCATGCGCGGCAGGACGCCGTTCGCCGCATTCATCGCCGCCTGAACATCCTGGGCGGCAGCGTCGATGTCCCGATCAAGCACGAATTGGAGCGTAATGCTGGCGTTGCCAAACGAGCTGACGGAAGTCATCTGTGCCAGGCCGCTGATCTGACCGAACTGCCGTTCGAGCGGCGTGGTCACCGAGGAAACCATCACGTCCGGGCTCGCCCCGGGATATTGTGCGGTGACCTGAATGGTGGGAAAATCCACTGGTGGCAGCGATGAGATGGGGAGGAGACTGTAGCCCAGCATTCCCATCAGCAGCACGCCAGCCATGAGGAGCGACGTGGCGATCGGGCGGTGAATGAATGGCTCGGAGACGTTCAAAGTCGGAGAGGGTTGGAACTTGCTTGTTCTGGTCGGGACGCGCCCCTGCCAGGTGGATTGGGCCGCTGCACCTTTGCGTCTTTGCGTTGAAAGTCGAATGCCATCTGACGCCTCAGCTCTTGGTCTTACCTCGGGTTTCGGCCTTCGGTTTTCCTTCGGGTTTCGGATTTCGGATTTCGGTTTTCGGATTTCGACTTTCGGCTTTGTCCGTCGCCTCTGCCATCTTAACGTGGGAACCCTGCTGGAGCTTATACTGGCCATCCACGACGATCCGCTCGCCGGGGCGGAGACCTTCCTCGATCACTGTCTCCGCTTGCTCGACCTGGTCTGCGATTATGGGCGCCACCTTCACCGGGCGGACCTCGACCGTCTGGTCATCCTTGATGACAAAGGCAAAATTGCCTTCGGGTCCGCGTTGGATGACCGAATCCGGCACCACGACGCTGTCCTTGCGGACGGCCAGCAGCAAATGGCCATTCACAAACTGACCGGGCCAGAGCCGGAGGTCGGTGTTGGGGAAAGTCGCCTTCAGTTTGATGGTGCCGCTGTTGATGTCAATCTGGTTGTCGATAACGGCGAGCTTGCCTTCGCCAAGGACGGTCGTGTTGTCGCGGCCGATCGCCAGCACGGGGAGGTCGCCACCCAGGAGCCGCATCTGGTCCTGGATACGGGGAAGATTCTGGGCTGCCAGGATGAAGACGACGGAGATGGGCTTAAGTTGGGTAATGACGACCAGGCCGTTGGCGTCGTTGGCGTGAACGATGTTGCCTGCATCGACCTGGCGGATGCCGATGCGCCCGTCGATGGGCGAGACGATGGTGGTGTAGGCGAGTTGGACCTTGGTGCTCTCGATGGCCGCCTGGTCGGCGTTGACCGTCGCTACCAACTGGTTCACCAGCGCCTGCTGCGTGTCGCATTGCTGCTGGGTAACCCCTTCTTTGGCCAGCAAATCGGCGTAGCGCTTCAGGTCCACTCGCGCGTTGGCGAGCTGCGCTTCATCCTGCCCTTTTTTGGCCACTGCCTGCTCCATGGCCGCGCGGTAAGGATCGGGATCAATCTGCGCCAGCACATCACCGGCATGTGCGTCCTGCCCCTCGGTAAAAGCAATCTTCTGCACCTGCCCATCGACCCGGGCGCGGACGGTCACGGTGTTAAACGCCTGGACGGTGCCGATTCCGCCCAGATAGATCGGCACATCCTTTTCGGCGGCCGTGCCCGCCACGACCGGCACCAGCGGCATCTCGAGCCGGCCGGCCCCAGGCCCTTTCTTAGCGGCACCCGCGGCCTGATGCCGCGCCAGCCACACCGCCCCTCCCACCACCACCAGCAGGCACAGCGCAACGATCACCGCCATTTTCCCGCGCGAGGACTCCCGGTTTTCCATGCCCGCTCCTGTTGGCGGGGGACTGGCGCCGGCGGCCACAGGATGCGGAGGTTCAGTCATTTGATCTTTTGTCATTTGAATAGGATTTGCTTCGCTGGTGCGTCATTGGACTCGATTCGGCACAGGCTTGGTCAGGGTGCGTTAGTTGCCGGCCCGTATTTCTTGCGCAAGTAGTCGTGCCGCTCATGTTCCAACACCTCAAATTTCGCCTTCTGCTCGGGGGTCAGCACGATGACCACCTGCTCGTGCAGGTGGGATACGTTGGCGAAGACTCGGTTGGCGGTATCTTTGCGAATCACCTCAACCTGCCGCATCGCCTGCTCGATTATCGGGTCGATCTTCTGCACCTGGTCGGCGGTCAGATCCAGCCGTGACTTGAATCGGGCGCGCAGACGTGTCCCGATCTCCTCCGGCGTGAGCGGCGTGCCGGCGATACGCTGGCCCACCTGCCAGGTGATGAGCGCCCCGCTCCCGCCCCCGGCCAGAAAGATGGCGAGGACGTACAAACCGAGCTTCCATTTGCCGACAAGGTTCATGGATTCAGACTCATTTGGGCTTCGTAGTTGCAAAGGATCGCTTCGTCAGTGGTCATATCGGCGCCAGACGGCGTAAAACTCCAGGCGGCGCTGAACAAGAACACGAGCGTGGCGCAGAGCATCGCGCGGCGGAAGAAGGCGAAGAGGAAGTCCGATTCGTCATCCGTTTCCGCCCTCGGCCAATGAGCCAGCACCCGTGTTTCGAGCCCGAGGGGCGGGGCGCTGGCGGTCTCGGGCGCTGCCTTGGCGGCGGCGTTAAGCAACCTTTGCAATAGTTGGTCAGTTGGTTTCATAGGCTTTCATGGCCCCCTGAACCGGCCGGGCCGGGCAGTGGGGCAGGCGTCTCGCCCTTCTCCGACATCAACTTCTCGAAGTGTTTTCTCAATTTCCGGCGTGCGCGAAAGGCGCGCACTTTAATGACCGGCACGTTCCAGCCGGTGACTTGCCGGACCTCGGCCATCGACCGGCCTTCGAGGTGCAGCAGCGTCATCAGCAACCGATCCGCCGGAGCAAGCTGAGCGAGCAGTTTCTCGACGATCTCCCGCGCCGCCAGGTTCTGGGATGGATCCGCCTCGTCCGGATGGGACATTACCGTTTCCAGGGCCTCGCTCTGTTCTTCGCTCAAGTCGGCCCAGCGCAATTCGGGGCGCGCTTTTTCGGCAGCCAGTTGGTTCAGGCAGGTGTTAATGGCGATGCGCGAGACCCAGTGCTCCAGCGGCACTGTGCCAGAGAACCGGTCAAGATTCGCGAACACTTTCATGAATATGATCTGCACCAAATCTTCCGGGCTTGTGCGCCGGGGCAGGTGCGACCGCACCAGCCGCGCTACCAGCGGATACAAATGCCGAAACATCGCCCGCGCGGCGTCCTCGTCCCGTTGGCGAACCCGTTCCACACAGGCCGCCACGTCGAGATTTTGTTCCGGCATGTTGTTCACCGACGCAACATTGCCATATTGAGTAATGACCGGCTAGTGCCAGAATGGTTACCATCTCAGGGTGGTTTCAAGAAATCGTAGCCGCCGACGGCAGTCGGCGCTAATCTCAGTAATTGAGCAAAAGTGCGCCGACTGCCGTCGGCGGCTACGATTTTGCAGGTTCTTGAATCCGCCCTGTTACCATCTCGACTTATCGGGATCGGTCTTGCCGCAACGAGGGGCATCCATTATGCTGGCAGCCGCGATGTTTTATGAATGGGGAAATCTCTGGAGCACCGAACCGGTTCGACTGACCGGGACGTGACGCATGCCGGCCCTCACGCCACCCCCTCCCGCTGTCAATTGGCGCACCCTTTTGTTCCGGGGGATTCTTCCCATCGACCGCTCACGGCTGAGGCTGGACATCATAGCGGGCATCACCCTGGCGGCGATGAACATCCCGCAGGCGATGGGCTATACCAAGATCGCCGGCACGCCCGCGGTCACCGGCCTTTACACGCTGCTCCTGCCGGTGATTGCGTTCGCTGTTTTTGGCGCTTCGCGGTATTTGGTCGTCGCGGCGGACTCGGCGACGGCGGCGATTCTGGCTGTGGGGGTTGCGCCGCTGGCCGCTGCGGGCAGTCCGAAGTATCTGGCGCTGGCTTCGATGGTGGCGCTGCTCGCAGCGGGTTTTCTTCTGTTGGCAAGGCTGCTGCGGCTCGGGTTTCTCTCGGATTTCCTCTCGCGCACGGTGCTGATCGGTTTTCTGACGGGCGTTGGCATTCAAGTGGGCATCGCCGTGTTGGGCGAGATGCTCGGCATCGAGGTGCATAGCCGCCGGACGGTTGTGCAACTTTGGACCGTGCTCGGCAAGCTGCCGCGCCTGCACTGGCCTACGCTCGCCGTTTCTGTGGGCGTGGTGGCGGTCATCCTCGGCACGCGCCGGTTTGCGCCGCGGCTGCCGGGACCGCTTTTCGCCGTGGGCGGTGCGATCGCGTTAAGCGCGGCGCTGGATTTTGGCGGGCACGGCATCGCGTTGCTCGGGCCAGTGGCCGGCGGGTTGCCCCGGCTCGGTTTCCCCGAGGTATCGTGGACCGACGTGGTTACACTTTTGCCGACAGCCGGCGCGTGTTTCGTGATGATCGTGGCGCAGAGCTCGGTGACGGCGCGGGCTTATGCCACCAGGCATCAGCAGACGCTCGATGAGAATCGCGACTTGCTCGGCTTGAGCGCGGCGGAAGCGGCCGCCGCCGTGAGCGGCACTTTCGTCGTGAATGGCAGTCCGACGCAGACCGCCATGGTGGAGACCTGCGGCGGCCGCAGCCAGATCACCCACCTCACCACTGCAGCCGCCGTTGCCCTTGTGCTCCTGCTTTTCACCGGCCCGCTCCGCTACCTGCCCATCTGCACTCTCGGGGCGATTGTCTTTGTCGTGGCGGTGCATCTCATTGACGTGAGCGGGCTGGCCGAGATTTACCGCAAGAAACCGAAAGAGTTCGCATTGGCAGTGACCACCACTGCCACGGTGGTGGTGGTGGGGGTCGAGCAAGGCATCATTCTCGCCCTGGTCTTGTCGCTGCTGCAGCATGTGCGGCGCAGTTATCAGCCGCACACCGCCCTCATTCTTCGTGATCCCACCGACCACTGGCGCATGGAGCCGGTAGCCACAGGCAGCATGCTGACGCCGGGTCTGGTGATGTACTGGTTTGGGGCTGAACTATTCTACGCCAACGCTGCTCATCTCACCGAGGAGACGCACAGGATCGTGAGCGCATCCCCATCTCCGGTGCGGTGGCTGGTCATTGATGGGGGCGCCATCACCGCCATCGACTTCTCAGCCGGCGCAGCACTTAAGGAATTGCAGCAGGACATGGTCAAACAGAACGTCGTGCTGGCGCTGACCCGCGTTAGCCCGGACCTCCGGCGCGACTTGGACCGTCTGGAGTTGACCGCATTGATCGGGGCCAACCACATTTTCTCATCCCGGAAACAATGCCTCCGGGCTTATGAGTCGGCGGGCGGGACCGGGATTGTCGCGCCCGCAAATCCCAGTCCCAGGGCGCCAGGGTGAGACCGAGCCTGTCTCAGGCTCGACAGGTCCCGCCAAAGAGCTTGTCCGATCCGCCAAAACCGCTTAAGATGCGCCCGTGATACTATCGCGATCAAGTCGTTCCGGGACGTTTTCGAACATGCGTCCCGGCGGTCTGCCGCACATTAATATGAAATACATTTTATTGACTGGCTGCCTCGTTCTCGCCACGCACGTGGCTCGATGCGAAGACAAAGCCGCATCCTCAGCCCAGCAACCTGGAGTTCAGGCCTCGGAACCAGCCGCCGGGTTTTCCGGCAAGGTGGTGGAAACCATGAATGCCGCCGGCTATACTTATTTGCTGGTGGACACGGGCGCCAAGAAGCTATGGGCGGCAGCGCCGGCGTTTGCGGTTAAAGTCGGCGATTCGGCCGCGGTGGCGCAGGCGATGGCAATGCCCAAGTATCACAGCAAGACTCTGAACCGGGATTTCGACGTGGTTTACTTTGCAACCGGCGTGGTGGTCAATGGGAATCAGCCCGCGGTCGGCGCCGAAATGCGGGAGCTCCCGAAAAACCATCCGCCGATCGGCAGCGGAGCCGCGACGCCGAAAGTGGATTTCTCCGGCATCAAGAAGGCCGCCGGAGGCAAGACTATTGCGGAGATCTTTGACGGCAAGGCCGCTCTGGGCGGGCAGTCGGTCAAGGTGCGAGGCAAGGTGGTCAAGTATAGCGCCAACATCCTGGGCAAGAATTGGCTTCATATCCGGGATGGCACCGGCAGCGAAGGAAGCAATGATCTGGTGGTTACAACGGCCGCCGATGCCAAGGCCGGTGATAGGGTGGTGGTCTCCGGGGCTGTCTCGCTCAACAAGGACTTTGGCGCCGGGTACAAGTATGCCGTGATTATCGAGGACGCCAAAGTGACGGTTGAGTGAGGGGCTGAAGCAACGGTCTCAGGGCTTGGCTTCGACTAGCGCCACTTTGCCATCGAAATCAGTCGTGAGCACCTGGGTGGAGCTGAGCGCCACGACGGTATTCATCACGCCCGAGCCGAGTTTGTGCTCCCATTTGATGGCGCCGGTCCGGGCGTCAAGGGCCAGGAGCAAATCGTTCTTGGTGCCATAGAATACGACGCCGTCTTTCTCGGCGAGCATGGCGGAGTTGATGTCGTATCCGAAGCCGGCGTTGATCTCCCATAGCTTCTCCGGGTTGGCAGCCGAGGTGGAGAGGGCATAAATGAAATCGTTCATCGCGCGGACGTAAAAACGCGTTTGGTCCTGGGACAAACCGATGGATTCGCGCACCACATAAGTGCCAGTGCGCCAGATCTGTTCGCCGGTCCTGGCGTCGAGGGCGGTCATCTTGCGGTCGGGGGCGACGATGAAGACTTTGCCGTTGGCGGCGACCGGCCAGCAGGCGGCGGGGGAGAGGAGCGTGCCGGGTTTGTCGCCTTTCCATTTCCAGGCCAGTTTGCCGGTCTTGGCGTCGAGGGCATAGAGGTAAGAGTCCCAGGCGCCGAAGATGACTTTGCCGTCATAGACCAGCGGTTTGGTTTCCACAAAACCGGCCAGGCCGTCGAATTGCCACCGGAGTTTGCCCGAAGCGAGATCAAGGGCCCGGAAAACCCCCTCGCTCGAACCGATATACACCATGCCCTCGGCGATGCGCGGGGATGCGACGATGGGCCGGCCGCTGGTATAGCGCCAGACCTCTTTGCCGGTCGCGGCTTCGAGCGCGTAAACGTTCCCGTCTGTCGAGGCAAAGACGACGAGGTTCCCGCTGACGTCGGGGGTGGCATACATGGCGTTTTGGCATTTGAATTTCCACCGGACCTGGCCCGATCTGAGGGCGAGGGCGTAAACGGTGCCCGAGGCGTCACCAACCATCGCCAGGTCTTGCCAAACAGCCGGCGAACTGGAAATGGTATAGCCGGTGTCGTAAGTCCAGAGGATTTTCACATTGGGATAGCGCGAATTGACGGAGAAATCCGGGCGCGGGTACTGGTTGGGGCCGCTCGCATAATCGTGTTTCTGGAGGACGACGGAATGCCAGGGTGGTTTGGTTTCCTGACCGATGGTGTGTTCGGAATCGGTCAGCTTGCCGTCGTTGATTTCGACGAGGTTGAATCCGCCGACGGGCGCGCGGGCGCGCAGGTTCGAGCGGCCTTCGACGCCCGGAACTCCTTCGAACAAGAAGTGGTGATTGGCGTGGCCGTGGCCGCACAGGATTGCCTGGGTGTTGTATCTCTTGAGCAGGTCCAGCACAACATACCAGTTTGCGATGCCGTCATCGATGGGGTAATGGGTGATGAAAATAATCGGCTGATCCTTGGGCAGCTTTTTCAGAGTCTCATCGAGCCAGCGCACATCCTGTGGCGCCCAGTGGCCGTCGCCCATCTTCATCAGCGGCCCCTGGTGCATGCCGATGAAGCAGAACCCGCCCTGCTCGAATACAAAACGGTCCTGCTGCCAGATTCGCGGGAAATCCGTCGCGCCAGACTCCGACCACTTGGTGTCGTGATTGCCCGGGATGATGTGGCAGGGAATTTTGATGCCATCGAGGATTTCCTTGGCCAGGGTGAGTTGCTCGCGAGAACCGTATTCGGTGACATCGCCGGATACCACGACGAAGCTCAAGCCGGTGAGGGAATTGATGTCGTGAACCGCGGCACGCAAGTCCTGCTCGCCGTTGGTTGATCCGACGTGGGTGTCGCTTAGCCAGGCGAACCGAAAGGGCGCGGATTCGGCGAAAAGTAACAGCGGAAGCAGCAGCAAGAAGCTGAGAAGCGTCTTTGACGGCATGAAGTTCCGGATCCGAACGGATGAACGATGCTGGCACATGACGCGATTCTCATCCGATCCGCCATCGCTTTCAAGTCAGGAAAGCGGGGCGGATTTCACCGCGCTGCCAATCCAGGCGCAAACTTTCCCAGGGAGCGGCATTTCCCGGGGCGCAGCATTGAGCAGATCATCGGTCGCAGAGATAGCATAAAATAATGTGAAGTTTCTTCTTCACAAACCGTGGTGAAAGTTGTAAACAATAAAGTTACATGTTGTCGAACAGAACCGAAGTGAACCAAAACTGGGGAAAAACGAAAAATAATTCTCCGGTAATCGGCGCACGGCCCCTCAACAAACGGACCAAATAAAACAGACCAAATAAAACGCAAACCCAAGAGAAGAACGTATGAAATCACAATTGCTCATCTATAGCATGGCGCTGGCGCTCGCCAGCATATCGCAAGCGGCATACACCCCGGTTGCCATCCAAAGCAGCAGCTACAACGCTGACGTCATTGTCGAGTCGAACGCGATACCCACCCTTACACTCTCGACCAGCGCCTCGGTGGACCAGGGCACTAACAATTGGCAGAACACATGGTTCGAGATCGGTTTTGATACCGCCAACCCTGGAAACGGTCTGCCTGCGGCTGGCAGCACTTTTACAGCCCTTGACGATCCGACCCATTCGTTTACGATGGCCGCGAGCTATACGGCGCCGAACGGGATTCTTATTGATACAGTCGTCACGACCGGCACTTTCACACTCGTCACCCCGGCGGCTTATACCAAGCTATCCTTTCTGTGCAGTGGCGGGAATGGGGGCGACCAGATCAATGTGCGGGTAAACCATCAAGATGGCACGTTTGAAACGGGCACGTTTGGCTGCCCGGATTGGTATAATGGCAACGGTGTGGCCTACATTGCAGGAGGCCGCTGCACTTCGACCGTCAACCTGACCACCGAAGTGTCCGGCAACGGGGGCAGCCCGAGTCGAGGAAATCCGCGCATCTATTTCCGCGACATCACTCTGGCCAACACGACCAGCCCGGTCACCAACATTGTATTGAGTTACGCCAGCGGCGATCCAAGTTCCCACAATGATATCATGGGGGTCAGCGGCGCCACCCCCGCCTCCGGCACGACGGTCGTTCCCATTGCCGTTACCGGGTACGATTATGACTTCGTTGTCGAAGCCGGCGCGCCTCAACGTGGCCGCGTCAGCAGCCGGACTATTGTTGACGGCACCAATGTGTGGGCCACCACTCAATCCATGGACAACGAAAACAACACGGGCGCTTCCTGGTATGAGCAGGGTTACAACATCAACAACGCCGCTTCAGGCACATATAACAACCCCACACAAAACTTGACCGGCACCGGTCTGCCTCATCCGGACAGCTTCATCACCAACGCGGCGCAGGACCACATTTACCGAATGCCGCCGGACTACACGGTGAACAACGCCATTTATATCGCCACGCCGGCGTCAATCACCAATGCCACCATCACGCTGGCGACCCCGGCCGCCTTTACTGGATTGTCCTTCCTGGGCTCGGCCGGCAATGGTCCGGTGAGTGTCAACGTGGTGATCAACCATCAGGGTGGCGCGCCGGAGACGCAAACGCTCACGGTTAATGATTGGTTCAACTACACTCCGTATGCTTATATCGCCAGCGGACGTGTGACGGTGGAGAGTGGCCAATACGACCAGGTCAACGCCAACAACCCCCGCTTGCTGCAAAACGATATCGTCTTGTCCGACACAATTAATCCGGTCACCAGCATTTACCTGGAAAATACGAACACGACTGGCGGGCGCTTTGCTATTTTCGCGGTCAGCGGTTCGGCCGGGGCGCTGCCACCGGTTTTTGTGCTGCAGCCTGTATCCGTGAAAGCGTATGCTGGAGCCACTGTTTCCTTTACTGGGACGGCGACGGCGAATGCGCCCATTACTTATCAGTGGCAGAAGGCAACCAACGGTGTTTTTGTCAATCTCTCGAACGGTGGCAACATCACCGGGGCGACCAACACGACCTTGAACATCAGTCCGATTGGGTTTGCGGATCAAGCAAATTATCAATTGGTGGCCACCGATATAGCCGGCACCGCGAATAGCTTTACGGCGACACTGAGCGTCTTCTCAACCAATACAGATGTCACCGAGCCGGGTGATTCGATCAACGCACTGAACGTTTCTCCTTGGGGTGATGGACCAGCTTCGCAGGCGATTGATAACAGCATGAACCAAAAATTCGGAGGAGACATCTCCGGCGGAATCGCAGCTTTGGTCATCAGCCCCGCCGCTGGACGCACGGTGGTCAGCGCACTGCGGATTTACACCGGCAACGATTCGCCAGATCGCGATCCTTCATCTTACAAGCTGGAAGGTTCCACGGATGGCGGCTCTAGTTATACGCTAATTTCGTCCAATTCGATTGTGCTGCCTGACGGCCGAAATAACACGCCTGGTGCGCCCGATCCGCTCACGCAGTTCGTGACCGAGGTGCGTTTCAACAACGCCAACGGCTACACGACCTATAAACTGTCCTTCCCGACTTACAAAGGCGGAGCAGGCCAAAACCTGGTGCAGCTTGAGGAGCTTGAACTGCCGGGTGTGCTTGATAATTCAAAGCCTTACTTCAACCCTCAACCCGTTGCTCAGAAGGTTTTTGATGGAGCCAGCGCATCGTTTACCGCCGTTGCCATCTTCACTCCCACTCCGAGCATAAGCTGGCGCAAGGGAACCAACGGAATCTATGTTCCGCTGACGGATGGCGGGAACATTTCCGGATCGCAGACCACGACCCTCAGTGTCAATCCCGCCACCTTTGCTGACTCGGCTGACTACATAGCGGTCGCCAACAGCACGGCTGGATATGTTACGAGTTCCATTGCCCACCTCTACATCTATAGCACCGGGGTTGATGTGAGCCAGCCGGGTGACCCAATAACCAGCTTTGGCGATGAGAGCGGAACCCAACACGGCACCAGCGCAGATCCCTTCAATGCCATAGACAACACATTCATCAAATGGATAAACGGCGGGAGCGGTTTGAACGCGAGTGCTGGTTTCCCGCCGTTCGTAGGGCCGGTAGGCGTCGTTCTCACGCCTTCGGCTGGGAGCACTGTGCTCTCCGGTCTGCGGGTTTATCCCGGCCAGGATGGGGTGGCTAACGACCCCAGTGGATTTAAACTCGAAGGTTCGAATGATGGCGGAATCAACTATACCCCCATTGCCTCGGGTCTTCTTTTATTGCCGGTGGAGCGCAATCCCGTCGCCACCCCGGTGGATCCCACTCAAGCTTCGGTGCAGGAGCTGCTGTTCTCGAACGCGCGCGGCTTCACCACGTATCGTTTGACATTCCCCAGCGCGGTGGACGCCGCTCATGTCTCTTATTTGGAGGTTGGCGAGGTTGAATTCCTCGGTGTTCCTGGGATCGGGGTGCAGCAGCCGGTGTTTTCCAACCCGAAGTTGAGTGGTGGAAATCTGAGCCTGAGCGGGTTCGGCGGCCCTGCGAATGGAACGTTCACGGTTCGGACCAATGCAAACCTGACGGTGCCGGTGGCCAATTGGGGTGCAGCCGCGACCGGGACATTTGATGGCGGTGGCAGCTTCTCGATCAGCTTGCCGGTCAGCCCGGCAAATCCACGTCTGTTCTATCTGATCAAGACGCCATAAGTTCAATACGCACTGAATAATCAGTATCAGCGAAGGCCGGGCGTCTGTCCGGCCTTCGCGCTTTGCCGTCCGGCACCAATCGGAATACCATCAGGGCGGATTCAAGAACCTGCAAAATCGTAGCCGCCGACGGCAGTCGGCGCACTTTTCCTCGATTATCGGAGTGTTAGCGCCGACTGCCGTCGGCGGCTACGATTTCTTGAAACCACCCTGGAAGATGGGCAGGGCGGATTCAAGAACCTGCAAAATCGTAGCCGCCGACGGCAGTCGGCGCACTTTTCCTCGATTATCGGAGTGTCAGCGCCGACTGCCGTCGGCGGCTACGATTTCTTGAAACCACCCTGGAATACCATCGAATCTGCATTTTTCCTCTATCCGAAATCGCCAGCTTCGGGTATTCTAAGAGCGGCTAAACGCTGTGTCTCAGCCGCACATTGAAAACTCTCTATTTCAGCATTGCCTCGGTTGCGACCGCCGCCGCCCTGCTGACCCTGACTGCGCCTTGCACCCTCGCGGCCAACATGACGCCAGTCGCCCTCACCGGTTTCAATTGGGATGTGATCGTTGAGAACACCTCCCCCGGCCCGCCTTATACCACGGCCTCGGAGCTGAACCCCGGCGAGGGCAATGCGTTTTATCAGAGCGGCCTCCCGGCCACGAGCTACGGTCTGCCTGTCTCCGGCAGCTTCACCAGCGCGGTGGGTGACGGGACCGTTTTCCAGTTCCAGCCTTGCACGGCGAAGAACGCTCTGGTGTTGAACACCGACACGGGAGTGAGCACGGGCACGCTGACGCTGGCAACGCCCGCCGTCTATAACCGCATTGCGGTCATCGCCAATTCGGCCAATGCCACCGCGACCAGCGCCGGGACGCTGACGTTGACCTTCAGCGACCACAGCACAGTCGTCACCAACTACAACGCGCCGGACTGGTTCGACAACAACGGTTATGCGCTCGAGGGCGTCGAGCGCATCAATCTCAGCACTGGCGCGACAATGGGGGCGCCGAGCAATCCGCGCTTTTATCAAACGACAATAAACATGGCCGCGCTGTTCGGAACGACCAACAAATCCCTGGTGAGTATCACGTTCGGGCAGGCTTCTTCCGCCAGATCCACCGGCGTTTACGCCCTTAGCGGCGAACTGGCGCCGCTGACGCCGCTCGTGATTCTCAGCCAGCCGGACGACGTGACGGTGAGTGAGTTCAGTCCAGCCAGCTTCACCGGTGGCGTTGCCGGCAATCCGACACCGGCAGTGCAATGGTATAAAAATGACGCGGCAATTTCCGGCGCAACCAATTTGACGTGCCTGATTGCGGCGGCAGCGTTGGCGGACAACGGAGCCGCGTTCAGATTCGTGGCTGCGAACGTCGTGAACAACCTCAGCAACTCGGTGACCAGCCGAGTGGCGACGCTCACGGTCAGGGCAGACACCAATCCGCCGGTGTTGATCGGCGCCCAGGCGCTCGGGTTGGACCAGGTGCGGGTCAGCCTCTCGAAGCGCATCGCCAAGGCAACCGCGACCAACGAGGCCAACTACTCGATTAGCGGCGCCAACGGCAGCCGGTTGATCAGCCGCGCCGTTTTGGATGCCTCCCAGAGCAACGTCGTGTTGACCGTGGCGACCATGCTCGACCGCGCCGCCTATACTTTGACGGTGAACAATCTGGCGGACCAATCTGCCACTGCCAATGTCATCGCTCCGAACTCGCAGGCCGCGTTTATCGCCAGCGTCTATATGCCGTTGGACATCGGCAGCCCGACTCCTTCCGGCGGCCAAATCCCGAG
>Ga0194053_10000790_pt1 | contig 22198 bp, 13 predicted proteins | sample SepL228m_MetaG_FD_161684 | JGI IMG/M metagenome (GOLD analysis project Ga0194053, IMG submission 161684) | Anoxic zone freshwater microbial communities from boreal shield lake in IISD Experimental Lakes Area, Ontario, Canada - Sep2016-L227-8m | ecosystem: Environmental > Aquatic > Freshwater >... | reverse complement strand
CCGCCGGCGATTTCACCAATCCGATCGGCACCGGAGCGACCGCCAAAACGATCTGCTTCTTGGGAGACTCCGGCCTGAGCGCATACGGCGCAAACCGTGTGGTGAATTTCGGCGGAAACGTTACGACGCCTACCACAGCCACATGGGGCACCGGCGGTTTCCTGACCAATACGGACGGATCAGACGGCGGCTACACGTTCAAGCTCTCCTCAGCAGCGTCCAATGCGTCCATCGAAGTCCAGAACCCGATCGCCCTGGGCACCAGCAAGACCCGCGTTGTTGACGTGGCGGACGGTTCCTCCACAACGGATGCAATTCTCAGCGGGGTATTGAGCGGCAACGGTACCATGTTCACCAAGACCGGGGCCGGAACTCTGAGTCTGACCGGCAATAACACCTACGACGGCGGCACGACGATCAGCGCGGGTATTTTGAAGATTGGCAGCGCGACGGCATTGGGCGCGAATGGCGGGGTGGCCAGCGTAGCCAGTAACGCGGCCCTGGACCTGAACGGCATCACAATGACGGGCACCAACGCCCTCACCTTGAACGGCATGGGCATCAGCAGCGGAGGCGCGCTGATCAACAGCAGTGCAACGGGGGGAACTTACGCCGGGCTGATCGCTCTCGGCAGCGCCAGCAGCATCGTAGCAAGTAGCGGCAACATTACCCTCTCCAGCGCCGGCACGATCACCGGTTCGGGTTTCGCCCTCACCCTCGACGGCACGGCCACGGGTTGCAGCATCGCCAGCATCATTGGCACGGGCTCGGGCACCCTCACCAAGCAGGGGGCGGGCACTTGGATCCTAACCGGTGCGAACACCTACACCGGCACGACCACGATCACCAGCGGCACGCTGCAACTCGATGGCTCCACCGCATCGGCCAGCACGGTCGCTATCGGAACCGCTGGCACTCTGTCGGGCAACGGCACGGTGAACGGCAACGCGACGCTCACCGGCAACGGCGTCATCAACAAATCCTCGGGCACCATTGCAGGCACCCTGGGAGTCACGGGCGGAAACTGGAATGGCAACGGCACTGTGACCGGCGCGGTCACATCGAGCAGCGGGAACTTCACCATCGGCAACGGAGCGAACCTCACCGCGAACGGCGGCATGAACGTCACCGGCGGCACCCTCCTCGCAGGCAATGCAACCAGCACGATCACCAGCAGCCTCAGCTACACCAGCTCCAGCAACAGCACGTTCCAAGGCACCATCGCCGGCAGCGGCAAGACCCTCACGATGGACGCCACGGGGGCCATATTGACCCTCTCGGGCAACAACACCTACACCGGCCCCACGAACGTAACCGGCGGCACCTTGCTCGTGAACGGCAACCAGACCTCCGCCATCGGCGCGGTGACCGTGGCCTCGGGCGCGATCCTCGGCGGCAATGGCACGATCGGCGGGGCGACCACCATCGCCGGCATCCTTTCCCCTGACAACGGCGGGATCGGCACATTGAACATTGCCAACAGCGTGACCTGGCAGGGGGCCGCCGCCGGCGGATCCCCTACCGACTGGATCTTCCAACTCGGGGCCTCGAATAACTCCGACCTCCTAAACATCACCGGCAACTTCACCAAGGCCTCCACCACTACCGAAAAAACTTTCCGCTTCGACTTTGCCGGCAGCACGAGCACCGGCACATTCAAGGTGGTGGATTGGTCCGGCACCTCCTCCTTCATCGCCAGCGATTTCAGCTACACCAACCTCGGCAGCGGGCTCACGGGATCCTTCTCCATGAGCGGTTCGCAGCTTGATTTCTCAGTCTTGCCTGCCGTCCCCGAACCCTCAACCTGGGTCGCCATGGTCGCCCTCGCCATCACCGGAGGAATAATGGCCATACGCTCCCGCTGTCGGCTGGCAACGGAAAATTTGTGAATTTGGCACGCCCCTGGGGAGGGATGTGCCAATATTGGGGGGAGGAACCGGCGGTCTTTTCATGCCGCTGGTTCCGTAAGCGCCCCGTCGGCTCTTGGGGGGTCGGCGGGGCATTTTTTATCGACCGGATCATTCGACCGGGATCGCGCGCTTCCAGCATGCACGGTTCGGCATCCTGCCGGACCATTTTCCCCGGCAGGTTGCCGGGAAAAGCAACCAAGATGGGCGCGCTCCCCATTTTTCTTCAGCTTTCCAAGAGGGGGGTGGCGGATCAATCTGAAAATGCGTCGCGGTAGGCTGACTCGATGTCCGTCATTTCGCGCTCTGTCAGCTCGGAGAACTCACCCTCTCTTCGTTTGCGGGCCAGTTTTCCGCCATTTTTGTGAAGCCTCATCAAGAGCTGTTCCCGCTTGCGGTCGGGCAGATCGACAATCTCGGCGATGGCCGCACGGGCGCGATCAAACTTTTGAAGAAAATGAATTTCCTGGGGGACCGCCTGCCGGATCGTTCTTTCCAGCATCTGAGCCAAAAACTCGCATTGTCGGGTGAGATCCGGGTAGCGGTAGAACCCCTCGATTTCTGCGGGGTTGTGAACTGTGAGGACCCCGGCTTCATCGAGAGAATATTCCGCGGCTGCGACCAGAGGTTTGGAAAACTGTTCCAGGCAGGCGTCGTAGAGACGGATGTTGAGCAGGATTTCTGCCGACACCGGAAGAAGAACCCCTTCCCCACCGATTTGAGCGCGAGCCAGCACGTCATGGATGAGGTAGCGGTGGAGACGCCCGTTTCCGTCCTCAAAAGGATGGATGAAAACGAACGGAAAGGAGATGGCGGCGGCGCGGAGGACCGGTGACACGTCCCCGCTGGCGTGAAAATAGGAGGCGAGGCCATCCATGAGGTCGTGAAGAGTGGCGGGAGGAGTTCCCACCGTGTGGATAATTTCCCGGAAATAGGCGGTGGTCTGGCCCACGTAGTTCTGGTGGGAGCGGAAGCCGTTTTCGCGGTAGCGCTCATCCACGATCGCGTTTTGCAGGAGCGTCAGGGCTTCCTCGCCGAGCGGGTTTTGTTCGAGCCCCGCTCCGTGCAGGATCGCCACAAATTTTTCCGCGCGCGAAGCTCCCGGCTCCTCGCGCTCGATGGCGAAGGAAGATTTGGTTTCCTTGAAGTAAAGATACGATAATGCCCGGTGGAGCACGTCTTGAGGAAATGCCCCCAAGGTCTCGGCGATCATCGCCTTCCAGTCGGTTTGTTCAGCCGCCCGAATGGCCGGAGTCCGCCTGATGAGAGGCAGAAATTTTCCGGAACCAACGGCATTGTTGGCGATGCGCCAGCGGGCACTTCTGACGGCCTTCCGGGTCGTGACGTAGAAATCCGGGTCCAAAAGAGGTTCGTAGTTTCCCGTTACGCGAACGTTCAGAGGAACCTCCGAGCCGGTCAATTCCTCATACCAATACCCGATCTGGCGGGCGAATCTTCCCGAGGGGGTTTCCGCCACAAAATCCGCGATCTCCTGTGGCGGGATGTGACGAAAGACCTTGAGGAATAGATCGAGGTCGAGGACGTCGTATTTCAGCGCAAATACCAGGTGATCCAAAGCCCTGTTGCCAGGCTCATACGAGCGGATATAGTGCTCTTCCACCGTTCCGTCGGCCCGTTCGCGGCGAAGCATCTTGGGGCCAATGAACGAGCTGTGGACAAGCGGGCGTGCCTTGATCGCGTATCGCTCAATCAACCAGGTATTGCCGATCTTCGTCATAGAAATTCCTTCTTCCGGAAAGGATTCTATTACAAATCGACACATTTGAAAGAAAATCATTTCCTGTTCAGCCGGCTTCCCCTTTCCGCCGCGGCCTCGTCATTTCCTGTCTTCGGGCTCTTTGTGGTGGTGAATGGCGGGGCGCGCACGCTGACCAGCGCGGACCTGGACTTGCGGATTCCCTCCACAACCCGTTTTCTGGGACAGTAATTTTTCAAAAATATCTTTTGACAGCGTTCTGCCATATGATATATGTCCGCCTACGATTAAAAATCCGTCAGCAAAACAACTCTAAAAAACAATCCCCTACCATGAAAACACTGTCATTTCGAAACCACACTGATCTCGCCAAGGCGATCTCCCTGCTGCTGATGCTCGTCGTGGTGGCCCCGGGACTGCGGGCAGCAAGCGGGACATGGACCAACGGCGCGAGCACCAATCTTTGGCAGACTTCTTCCAACTGGAGCGTGTCGCCGTTTCCCGGGACAACGAGCGGATTCGCCAGCACCGACACGGCGACCTTCGGCTCGACAGGAAGCGGCACGATTGCTCTTGGCGGAACGCTCAACGTGAAATTCATTTCAATCGGCGTCAGCGGCGGGAATGCGGGGGCTTTCACCCTCGGAAATGCAACGGATACCCTGAACCTCACCTCCTTCGGCATCATCACAGTCAACGGCGGGGTCACGGCAAACGAGACCATCGGCACCGCAGGAGGCGGAATTATCAACACCTCGACGGTCGCAGGTTCCACCGCTTCCTTCCTCAATAATGGCCAGGGAACACTCACCGTGGCCGGTGCCCTGACAGCAAATCAGACCTCGGGCAACGCGACGACCGTGACTCTCGGCGGAGTTGGCAACGGCAATATCTCAGGCGTGATCAGTGGGGGAGGAACAGCCGGCACTGCGGCTATGAAAATCGTCAAGGCCGGCAGTGGCACATGGACGCTTGCCGGGGCGAATACCTACACCGGGAACACGACGGTAAACGGAGGAAAGCTTGTCTTTGACTACACGACGAACGTCCCGATCGCTACCACTTCCACTATTGCGACCGACAATGGGGCCGTGACATTCAAAGGTAATACATCCGGCACGACTTCGGCTACTGTGGGCAGCCTGTGGCTCAGCAGTTCCGGCACTGGAACTAAAATTGGAACAAGCAATACTCTCACTCTGGACTCCAACGGTGGTTCGGGAGTGAATCTTACCATCGCCAGCTTCTCTGGTGCTGCAGCCCCATGGGCAAGCAACTTGATCGATCTTTCCAGCAACGTAAACAATTCCATCAATGTCACGGCGCTGGGCACAAATACGTCGAGCGCCAGTGGCGTATTGATGACTGGAAGCCGCGCCGTTTATATCGTGCGCGATACTGGCGGATACGGCTTTGCCACGCTTTCTGGAAATACCACTGGCACGATCGGACGTTTGACCACAGGAACAACCTTGGACGCAAGCACTGCGGGAAATAATACGCTCAACTATTTCCTGACATCGAACCTGACGCGAACTGCCACGCTGGCCTACAACACGCTGACCATCAACTCCACTGCGGGGGCCGTTACTTTGGCCATGGGGGCCAATAATATTCAGGGTGACGGCAGCGGCCGCGGCCTGCTTGTCTTCGGCAACCACGATGTCAACATCACCGGCACAGGGAATTTTACAGCGTCTAGCGGCTGGGTTTTTAACTACGGCACGGCCACGCTCACGATGAGCCAGGGCACGGGCACCTCGGCCGGCATGGTGTTCGGCGGAACCGGCTTGACCGACTACGCGGGAACGGTTGGAGGCACTATGACCAACGGCCTTTACTTCGAGGGCGGCATTGTCCGCCTCTCCAAAGCTCAGGATCTTACTGCCGTAACCTCCACCTTTTTCAATGTGACCGGGGACGGGGTGTTGGAAATCGGGGCGGATCTGAATGGAGGCGCCACCGCCGGCGATTTCACCAATCCGATCGGCACCGGAGCGACCGCCAAAACGATCTGCTTCTTGGGAGACTCCGGCCTGAGCGCATACGGCGCAAACCGTGTGGTGAATTTCGGCGGAAACGTTACGACTCCTACCACAGCCACATGGGGCACCGGCGGTTTCCTGACCAATAATACGGACGGATCAGACGGCGGCTACACGTTCAAGCTTTCGTCGACAGCGTCCAATGCGTCCATCGAAGTCCAGAACCCGATCGCCCTGGGCACCAGCAAGACCCGCGTTGTTGATGTGGCGGACGGTTCCTCCACAACGGATGCAATTCTAAGCGGGGTATTGAGCGGCAGCGGTACCATGTTCACCAAGACCGGGGCCGGAACTCTGAGTCTGACCGGCAATAACACCTACGACGGCGGCACGACCGTCTCGGCAGGCACGTTGATCGTAAACAACAGCACGGGCAGCGGCACGGGCAGCGGGACAGTCTCCGTCTCAAGCGGAGCCACTCTCGGAGGAAACGGCACGATCTCCGGCGCGACCACGCTCGACGGAGCCACCATCGGCACCTCTGCCAACACGCTCACGCTTGCCAACACGCTCACATCCACAGGCTCCAGCACAGTTGCTTCTGGCTCGACCGTCAACGTGGCCGGTGCCAAGTCGGTCACCTCCGGCACCCTTCTCATCGATGGCACTCTGGGTGGAAGCGGGAACACGACCGTCTCCAGTGGTGCCACCATCGGTGGAACCGGCACAGTCGCCGGCGGTCTCACCGTCAGCGGCGGGGGCTTCCTGGCTCCGGGTAGTAACACCTTTGGCAATCTCACCGCAGCCTCGCTAACGTTGAGTCCCGGGGCGATCTCCAACTTCGAGATCGGTGGCACGACCGTCGGGGCTTTCGATACGATCACCACCACCGGCGGGGCAGGTTCGATCACCTTGAACGGCACGCTCAACCTGATCTTCAGTGTGTCGCTGGCCAACAACTCGCCCATCGACCTCTTTATCGGGCCCGACACAAACACAGGGGATTTCAGCGCCATTAATTTGTCCGGCAGCGGCTACACCGGTAACTTCACCTACCAGGGCGGAACCCTCTGGAAATCCACACAAGGAACCCAGACCCTTAGCTTCGAGGCCTCCACCGGCGTGCTCAGCGCCGTCCCCGAACCCGCCACATGGGGGCTCCTCGCCTTCAGCCTCACAACCGTCATGATCCTCCGCCGCCGCCGGAATTCCTAATTCATCCTTTTCCTTTTTGGGGGAGGCTCCGGTCCGTTCTTGGGGGGTGGACCGGAGCCGCAAAAGACGTCCGGCAATTCACTTTGCCGGACGTTTCGTTTTCGCGACCGCAGATTAGCCACGCCACCGCGCCCCCCTCCCCAGTTGGGGACGCCTCGCCGTAGGCGTCCCTCGATCGATTTGATCGGGCGGGGCTGCCGCACCAAAAGTCCCCCAGGGAGCGCGCGCTTCCAGCGTGCACGGTTCGGCAGCCTGCCGGACCATTGTGGTTTAACTGCCTTTTTCTCGGAGAGCCACCTTCGCGAACCGACACAACAGAAAACAGAAGTTTTTCCGTTGATCATTTCCCCCGGGATCGCTCTAATCACATAAGATAAATGAAATCCTCCCGAAAATGTCTTTTCTCTGCGCCCTCCGCGTCTTTGCACGAGGGATCGCTGGATTCGAGATTATGAGTGTTACCCAGATGGTGATCAGCCAGCAGGTGGGGGTATCCCGCTCCGCAGTAAGCCATGTGCTCAACGGGCGGGGACATATGGTGAGTGCGGAGACCAGAAAGAGCATAGAGCAGGCGCTGACTGACAACGGCTACCACCGCAATGCCTTGGTGCGTGCGTTGAAGGCAAATCGCACGCACGTCATCGGAATCATCGTGCCGACGATCGCGCTTTCGTTTTTTACCGAGGTCATCGAGGCAGCCGAAAAGCAGGCGAGCGTCCACGGCCTGCAATGTTTTTTGTGCCAGACCGGCAGCCGTGTGGATGTCTTAGAGAAAGAACTCAATGCTCTGCGCGAATATCGGGTGGATGGCGTGTTGATCCTCCCAAGCAGTTCCACTGCGTATCAGGTCTATCGTGATCTCGAAAAACAGAAATATCCGTTTGTGATTGTCGATGTGCCGATTGATGGACTCAAGACGGCCTACGTCGGCAATGACAATGTCTGCGCGGGCCGGCTCGCGGCAGAGCATCTGCTCGGGCTCGGGCACCGGCGGATCGTCTTTATCAGAGGGTATCACGAGAGCCTCGTCGCCCGGGATCGTCTGGCCGGATTCCAGCAGGCCTTGAAAAAAGCGCGGGTCTCCCTGGATTCCTCGCTCGTCGTTGGGCACGGCTTCACTTTTGAGCAGGGACGCTCCGTCGTGGCCCAGCTCCTCAATTGCAAAGCGAAGTTTTCTGCGATCGTGGCCCTCTCCGACTACGTCGCCCTGGGAGTGATGCAGGAACTCGCCGACAGAGGGCTCCGGGTGCCGGAGGATGTTTCCGTCATCGGTTGCGGGAATCTGAATTTTTCCTCCATGGTCACGCCTTCCCTGACCACGATTAACCAGAACCCGCAGAAGCTCGGACGCGAGGCGATCAACGCTCTCGTCAAACAGATCGAAGGCAAGGCCACCCGCGCGCACCAGCTCACCGTCGTCCCGGAACTCATCGTCCGCAAAAGCACCGCCGCTTCGAAATAACCCCGCGCATTTCTGCTTTGTTGACTCCACATTGTCTTTATTCTACAACTCACATATGAGAGTAACTCGCGCGCCCAACCTCGGCCAGCGGCTGGATGACCTGCCGGCAGCGACGAAAAAACCGCGCAACGCTGATTCAGCTTTTATCTGAACGAAGCATGAATCCTTCCCCGATACCAACCGCTACTGGGCCGCGTCTCTACACTACCGAAAACCTCACCTACACCAAGGGCGGGCTGCTTGTGCTTTCGTTCTGGTTGCTGTGGGGGGACTTTGCCTTCAATTTCTTCGAGTCGGTCTTCGGGCGGTTCCTGCCGATCTATCTCAAAGATCTCCAGGCTTCAAACACGCTGATCGGCGTGATGGGCGGCAGTTTCGCCGGCCTGGTGAACGTGCTGTTTCTTCCGGGCATCAGCCGGTGGAGCGATGATCTGCGAACCTCGATCGGGAGACGCATCCCGCTTCTCTACGTGATTACTCCTCTCACGGTCGGGGCTGTCGTGGCTGTCGGATTCGCGCCGGAAATCGGCAATTGGATGTTTGAACACACGTCCGTCCATCTGCCCGCATCAGTGACCAAGGCGGGCATGATTTTGGGGCTGATGTGCGTCCTGACCGTGAGCTTTCACTTTTTCAACATGGTTCTGGTTAACGCCTACAACTGGCTGATCCGCGATGTGGTGCCCCTGGAGGTCATGTCCCGGTTTCTGGCCTGGTTCAGTATTGTGGGAGGGGTGAGCGGAACGCTCTTCCTGTGGTTAGTATTCCCGCACCTGATGACCCACCGGAGGGTGATCTTCGCCGGCGTCGGCGTGTTCTATCTCGTCGCATTTTTTCTCATGTGTTACAAGGTCAAGGAAGGAAAATATCCGCCTCCCACACCTCTGGAGGACCGTCCGGGCATCCTGAAGACGTATGTGGTTTACTTCCGCGAATGCCTGCAAATCCCACTCTACCGCAATTATTTTATCGTCTCACTCCTCGTGACCGCGGCTATGAACTGCGCGGGGAACTTCCTCACCCTCTTTGCCAGTGAAACTCTGGGTCTCGACATGGAAAAGATGGGGCATATTTTCGCTTGGACCGGAGTGGTTTCCCTCGTCTTCCTTTATCCGATCGGCTGGCTTTGCGACCGGTTTTCGCCCATGCATGTCACCTTGGGCTCGATCATTTGCATGTGTTTCGGGGCGAGCCTGGCCCCGGTCCTCATCCACAGCGAGACCGGTTTGCTTGTGTATTTGCTGGCGGTTTCCTTTCCGGCCATGGCGTGGTATCTGAGCCAGCGAGCTGCCTCGATGAAGCTCTTTCCGCTGGAGAAGTTCGGCCAGTTTTCTGGCGGGCTCAACGTCTTCAGTTGCGGTGCCTTGATCGTCGGGAACATCCTCATCGGCCTCCTCATGGATCTGACCCACAGCAACTACCGGATGGCATTCCTCTGGACCGCCGTCATCTCCGCCGCAGCGATTTGGCCGATGATCCTTGTCATCCGAGGATGGAAACAGCACGGCGGCCACGAGAGCTATGTGGCACCGCTCCCAGATTAGGTCGCGCAGCAAACGATCCCATTTTATGAACAACGCAATCTGGTTTGGCGAAGCGCGCTACGGGATGTTTATCCACTCGGGTGCGTATTCGGTGACCGCACCACAAAAGCAGAAGATAAGGATCAATGAACTGGATTTTCAGAGCTTTCCCGCCTCCGCGCTGACGCTTTGCCAGTTTTGCAAACAGGAAAAAGTCTCCTCACATTCTTTCACGACATGACACATAAGCCGCTCCAATTCCGTCAAATCCACCTCGATTACCATACGTCGCCGCACATTCCCGATATCGGGAAGCAATTTGATCGTGCGCACTGGCAAAAGACGCTTTCGGATGCCAGGGTCAACTCGATCACGCTCTTTTCCAAATGCCACCACGGGTGGAGCTACCATCCGACGAAAGTCGGGAAAATGCACCCGCATCTGACGTTCGACCTTCTGCGCGCCCAGTATGATGCCTGCAAGGAGATCGGCATCCAGGCTCCGATCTATCTCTCGGCGGGGGTTGATAATCTGGCGAGCTACAAGCATCCCGAGTGGCGGCAGATGACCGAGGCGGGGAGTTATCAGGGCTGGGCGACAAGCCCCCTGCAGGCGGGTTTCCACACGATGGATTTTCTCAGCCCCTATACGGACTATCTGTGCGAGCAGATCCGCGAGGTGGTGGAGCTGTTTCCCGATTGCGATGGCATTTTTCTGGATATCATCGCGCAGGCGGCGGTTTGCAACCGATGGGGCATGGATTACATGCTGGCAAATGGACTGGATCCCGAGAGCAAGGATGATCGTGCGAAGGCGGTCGAGGCCGCATTGGAGAGATACTATCAAATGACGACCGCTGCATCCCGGAGCAACCGCCCCGACATGCCGGTCCTCCACAACTCGGGCCATCTTCAAAGGGGCCGCCGGGACCTTCTGCAATACTTCAGCCACTTGGAGTTGGAATCGCTGCCGACAGGAGGCTGGGGATACGATCACTTTCCGATGTCGGCCAAGTATGCGGGGAATCTGGGGCTGGACTTCCTCGGGATGACCGGAAAATTCCACACGACATGGGGGGAGTTCGGAGGATACAAACACCCGAACGCCCTACGCTACGAATGCGCCGCCATGCTGGCATTTAATTCGAAATGCAGCGTCGGCGACCAATTGCATCCGGGCGGGAGGCTTGATGAATCGACCTACCGGAATATCGGAGTCGCCTACCGGGAGGTGGAGGCCAAGGAACCCTGGTGTGCCGGAGCAAAGGCGGTTTCTGATATCGCGATCCTGTCGAGCGAGGCCGAGAACGGATCCCACGGACAGAACAGCGCCGACGAGGGCGCGGTCCGCATATTATTGGAGAGCCATGCGCTCTTCGATGTCATCGATCGCGACGAGAGCTTTGAGCGATACAAGCTTCTTATCCTCCCCGATGACATTCGGATCGACGAGGCACTGAAAATCCAGATCGCTGCCTACATCAACCAGGGCGGAAAGATTCTCCTCACTGGTGAAAGCGGCTTGTGGAAGGATTGTGCGGAATTCGCCTTCGACATCGGCGCAAGCCACGAAGGCGCCAGCGGGTTTTCTCCGGACTATCTCCTTCCTGCCGCGGAACTGCGTCCCGATTTCGTAGATTCTCCGGTGGTCATGTATCTCCGCTCGCAGCGGATTCGAACGACAGCCGGGCAATCGCTGGGAGAAATCTACGATCCCTACTTCAACCGGACCCACCAACATTTTTGCAGCCACCAGCATACTCCTCCGCGCCCGGAACCATCGGGATTTGATTGCGGGGTCATTCATGGAAATATCGCCTATCTCGCGCACCCCGTCTTTTCCCTGTATCGCACTTACGGTGCCGTCGCTTACCGCTCCTATGTGGCAAAGGTGATTGATCGGATTCTCGGCCCCACGGCCACGTTGAAAACCAACCTGCCCACGACGGCAAGGGTATCCCTGAACTACCAGCATGCCGAGCGGCGATACATCCTGCACCTGCTCTACGCAAACACCATCAGCCGGGGAGGAGCCATGAGCCTGAGCGGCGGGACGGTTTCGGCATCGGGGCTCACGATTGAAGTCATCGAGGACCTTCTCCCATTGCATGACATCAGCGTCACACTGGCCAATCTGCCTCGGATCTCCCGCGTGACCTTGGAACCGCTGGGGCAAGCTGCGGAGTTTGTCCAGGAGGATGGAGCTCTTCGTCTGCAACTGGACGGATTCACGTGCCACCAAATGATCGCCCTCCAGGAGTCCTAACGGCCAACGCCAGGTATTTGCCCACATATATTTACAACGGCACAGGATGCTGCCATGCACCTACCAAAATCCCGTTAAAACTCGAATGAACCATGCATCAAATATCGCGATCATCCTTTCGGGAGCTCTGCTCTTGGGTAGCCAGGAGGCTTATACCATGAATTCAAATGTCCCCGTGCCGTGGGGCTACAAGTGCTCACCTCCCCAGACGCCGGAGCTTGCCTTTTACAGCCCCCAATCGGAGACCCTGCTCTTCGAAAAGTCTGAGCCCATCGAGATCTTCTGCCAAAGCGGGCTTCGAGCCGTTGGCCTGAAGTGGTCGCTCCATCGAAACATGATCCAGAAACCATTCCTGGAAGGCAATGCGGAATCGCTTCCCAGCAACCGATTCAAAATCACGATTGATCCGTCCAAGCTGCAACCCGGGTTCTACGATATCAAAGTGAAGCTCGACCATGGGACAGACAAACCGCTCGAGGGCGTTTGCGTATTTGGCTGGCAACCGGAGAAAATGGCATTGAGGGAGACTCGCCCAGCCGACTTCCTCAACTTTTGGCAATGGGCGCTGGCCGAGTATACAAAATTACCGCTCGACGTGCGGATCGAGGACGAGGTGAAGATCTTCCGAGGTAAGGAAATTGACGATTACAACGTCCGCTCCGCTGCGTTGCCTCCGGATTACGATCCTGCTGGCCATCGTTGCGAAGAGGTCGAGTCCTGCAAAATGAGTTTCGCAGGGCCGGATGGCGGGCGCGTGTATGGGTGGCTCGCCAAGCCCAAGGGGAACGGCCCGTTTCCCGCGATGCTCGTCCTCCCCGGGGCTGGTTTCGGAGCACGGCCACGGCCCTTGGAACAGGCGCGCCATGGATATTTGGCGCTCGACATCCAGATCCATGGGCAGGAAGTCAACTTAGAGAAATACGAATCCATCCCCGGCTATAACGATCACCAAGTCTACGAACCCGCCGATCAGTTTTATTTCAGGAACGTCTACTTGCGTGCCGCGAAAGCCGTGGAGTATCTCCTCTCCCGCCCAGATGTTTCCAAGGATCGCCTGGCTGTGGTCGGCGGAAGCCAGGGCGGACGCCTTTCCATCATCGTCGCTGCCTTGGACAAGCGGGTTGCAGCAATCGTGCCGTGCATCGCAAACTCCCCGAATTACCCCCATTTGGCCTGGGTGGCGCGCTGTAACGGGCTGAAAAGTCCGACGGATAATCCCGGGACCCCCGGCTACCAACTCGGGCCGCAGACCGACGGCATGGAACTCGACGGCGCACCGCCGCAACCCGCCACCCCAGAAGGGCGTTGCTGGAGCTATTACGACCCCATGAACTTCGCCCCCGACATTCACTGTCCCGTCTTGATGAATGCGGGGTTGATTGACCCTATCTCCCCTCCCTATAGCGTGTGGGCCGTTTACAACCGGCTCGGATCGGCGGACAAGAAGATCATCCCGCTCCCAGGCCTCGGCCACGATTGGTCGGCGGAGTTCGACCGCCGGGCGTGGCGCTGGCTCGATCGACAATTTAATAGGGCGCAATGAAGAATGTCGTATTTGTACTTGGTCGAAGGAATCCCACTGGGAATGAACCTGGTCGAGATCTTCAAGGTCATCGCAGCCGAAGCCTCCCTCCCTTGGACACTCGATGAACAATGAAGGCCGTCAACTCCATTTTGACGACGTGAAAATCGAACCAATGTCCCGATCGATAACTTCCTCAACCCGCTTCTCTCTCTCGGGCATTGTCGCGATCCTGGTATCGGGCTTTGCAGTTTTGGCGCCAGCACAGCAGTTTAATCAGCGGCACGCGGCCGTCCATCTCCTCCGGAGCGGAGCGTTGACGGTCGAGGTAATGGACCCCGACGCCCCTGATCGTTACTATCGCGGGAACCGATTTTCTCCGGTAGCAGCCGTTCTGCGCGCGGTGCTGGATGGGAAGGACTTTTTATTTTCCCCGGTTGCTCATAATCCGGAGAATGAAAACGGCGGGCTCGCGATGGAATTTGACATTGAGTCGCCGGAAGGGCCGCCCGGGTTCGCGGACGCGGCGATAGGAGAAGGCTTCCTAAAAATCGGAGTGGGCGTGCTGCGCAAGGAGGAGCCGGTTTATCGCTTTTTCAAACCGGCGGAAATGATTGAGCCGGCGAGGACGACGGTGGCATGGGGGGCGGACTGCGCCGACTTCAGCCAGGAGTGTGCCGGAATCAATGGGCTCGCCTACAAACTGGCCGCCGAAGTCCGGCTCCAACCCGATTCGATCACCATCCGTTACCGCTTGACGAACTCCGGAACAAAAGCCTTCACCACCGAGCAATACGTCCACAACTATTTTTCCTTTTCCGATGCGCCGGTAGGGCCGGATTACGAAGTGCAATTTCCCTATGATGTTGATGCCGCCGGCATGGAGCCGCCACAAAGGGTAGATGGCCGCAGCATATTCTATGAGGAGACCTTGGTCAAAGCGGTGAATATCCGCGTTCCCATGCCGCAAAACTATTCGGGGTCCAATACCGCCAGCGTTCGCCATCGTGCCAATGGACAGAAAATCGTGGCGACGACCTCGATTCCAGGGAAATACACCTTAATTCACGCGCGCTCAAAGTATATTTGCCCGGAGCAGTTCGTTCTTCTCAGCCTCGAACCCGGCAAATCTGCAGAATGGTGGCGACAGTATAAATTGTATTAGAAAAATCCGCTGCGCCGAGCGGCTCAATAAGATTTCTGTAGTTCGAAGGAAACCACTGCCATTTTTAAATTCAGTCCAAACCTCCAAACCGCGTCGGAAAGGAGCCTGGGATCTCGCTCAACTCAACCATTCTGTTGGGGCTCCACCGTTTTCAGTTCCCGTGCTGATTGGGGTAGCACTCGAACCACAATATAATATTTGACAGACAACTCACATATGGTATATGTTGCTTTAAAAAGTCCCTCGTGCTAGTGAACGCAATAAAATCTGATAATAAATAGCGCATCTCAAATCTCTAATGACCAGCATGAAAACCTTGAATGTATTATTAACAGCATCAATTTTGTTCGCGGGAACTCTATTTGCAACAGATCGGAAAGAGTTGTTCAAAGTTCCCGATTTCAAGGAACTCCCACCTCAAACAAAAGTTATGTGGGAGAAGACGATTGATGGGGTGGTGATTCAGGAATTGCAATTCCAGGGGGCCTCATTCGCTGGAAGTCCCACGACTATTTACGGGTGGTATGCCCGTCCACAAGCGCCAGGAAAATATCCCGGCGTGGTAAATCTTCATGGGGCTGGCCTTGTCGCACAGTTGGGCAACAAGGGGCCGGTGTTCTATGCGAAGAATGGCTTTGCCTGCCTGAGCATCGACTGGGCCGGACCGAGGGATTGGGCGGGGAAGCATGAAGCACGGACGATTCCGTGCTCGGAATTCGATAACCCTGGTATCATGGCAGAAAAGGGTCACATTTTCGGGTCAGAGGTTGATACGATTACCAATGGCGTGCGTTTTGTGGAACGCGCTTTCATGTTCCTGCGCAGCCGACCCGAGGTTGATTCAAGCAACCTGTTCCTATCCGGAGCGTCAGCAGGCGCTCATCTTTCTCTGTTGGTGTTAGGAGTAGACCGGGGCATTAAAGGAGCGGCAGTCAAATATGGATGCGGTTACATCCGCGATTTTCCTACATACTTTGGCGGTTACTTTGGGCCGTTGACGCAAGTTCCGAAGGATGAACAGGACACATGGCTGGCGGCTCTCGATCCCAAGCACGGCATTCCAGACTTCAAGGCCAACGTGCTGATGCTTTCTGGCACTAACGACATATTTTTCGCGATGCCACTTGTGCTCGAAACCTACCGGCAGATTCCCTCGGGAAAAAATCTTCTTATGTTGCCTAACGACAACCACAGCCAAGTTGCGAATGACGAAATACCCCTTCGTTTCTTCCAATCCTGCATGGGGACTCAACCGGCATTACCCGCGATCCAGAGTCCTACAGCCAAGCAGGAAGGAGAAGCCCTGGGCCTTCAAGTGAAAATCACGGCACCCTCTCCGCTTTCCAAGGTCGAGTTTTGGTTCAAGCGGATGCCTTCCAAGGCATTCTTCCATGGGGGCGGTGAGAAGTGGCAGTCTGTTGCGGCTGAGGAAAAAGACGGGGTTTGGTGTGCCGCCGTGCCGGCTGTTGGCCCCGACGAGCAATTAGTCGCCTACGCTACGGCAGAAGATCAGACTGGAGCCAAGGCATCATCGGACACCGTTGAAGTCCCGGATTTTCCAAAGTGGAGAGGAAAATAGGGGGGCCTCCCCCGACGGGCCGCCCTCTCCCTATCCATGAATTTCCGCAAAACCCATCAACCTCGGTATCAAAGATTCTTTGCCAAGGAAAACGGAGCATTCACCTTGCTGGAGTTGCTGGCCGTGATCGCCATTATTGCGATTCTTACGGCTCTTCTTATCCCCAATGTCAAATCCATGCAGGATCGCGCAAATGGCACCCTGTGCAGCCAGCGACTGAAGACTCTTGTCCAGTCCACGCTTTTGTATGCCCAGGATAATGACGGCTGGCTTCCAGCCGCTCTCAACGCGCAGAATAACCCCGAGGGAATAAACGTATTGAATCCCTACTTGGGTAATAATCCCAGGACGCAACCCTCCAGCGGTAGCACCAGCACGCCTCGATGGAAATCGATTTGGTGGTGCCCTGGAACTCCGAAAACTACGCCAGCCTGGGTCGAAACCACCTATGGATACAACATGGGGCTTGGAGGGTATAACCCGCCCACGATTGACTGGCCACGACATAGAGTGGGGGGCATTGACAGGCCATCCAAAACCGCCGTGTTTGATTGCCAGTGCTCGAACTACATCACGTTTTCATGGTATGCTTTCCAGCAAACCCCGCAAGCACCGACCGGACAATTGGCTGACTGGCACTCTGGCGGATGCAATGTCGCGTTTTTGGACGGCCATGTATTGCAGAGCGTAATCATCCAACCAAACGACCCACGCTATCGCTGGTGGAAGGTGAATGATCCCCAAGCCCCGTAATCTGAACATCGTCCCCGCTGACTGTAAATTGATTTTTCTGTCGAAGTTTGGAAGTTCTATGTGCGTCGTCAACCCGGCCACTAGTCGGCTACATCGACATGCACGTCGTCGAAATACATCTTGCGTCCTTCCGGGAGGGTCTCGGGTGGTTTTAAATTGTTGGCAAGCCAGGTGACGATCCCCAGCGTGCGAAATGCCGGTTCGTATGTGGTATCCTTCGCCGAGACCGCTTCCTTGCCGTTCAAAATCACCTGGAGAGAGCCATCGGCCTTCCAATGAAAACTGACCGTGTTCCACCCCGGCTGATACGATTCAACGGGCAGCGTGGCCGCCGCAAGTTCGGTGAACTTGCCCCTGCCGGCTTCGGGGTCCACACGGCTGATTGTCACTTGGGGCTTCCTGTCGTTTGTCTTTCCCGAGTATTCAAGCCGAACGGAGTAGCCGTCAACAAGGAATGGTCCGTTGAGGATGCGGGCGGCGAACAATGTCCATGTCGTTTTCCATTCGTCATTCGCCTCATCAGCATTGAACCGGAAGCTCAGCAGCAGCCCGGATCCCGCAGTGACCTTCGGCTCGACGTGGTAGAGATACAACTGCGTTCCCATCGCCGGCGTGCAGAGAACGTTGTGCTTCACGGCGGTGGCAACATCCGGATCGGGAACGATCTTCCATTCCTGACCCTCCGCCCCCAGAGATCCGTCCGGTCCCGACTGCCAGACTCCCCGGAGCTCGCCGCTCTGGAAGTCGTCTTGAAAAATCGCGGCCTTGACGGGCGGGCTGAACGCCAAGGCGAGAACGGTGGTCAGGAGGAGAGCATGGGCCCAGGTGGAGTGGGATTTTGTGGAATTTATCATGGTGCTTTTTCAGTATCGCTTTCGGAGAGTTGAGGGCTTGTCATCGGGGCGAACCTGAGGTCGCCGGGGTTGTTCACGGCCAACCAGAAACCATTTCCGCCCGCTCCCGATCCGACCTTGAGGAGGAGCTCATTGACTCCCTTTTTGAGATGTAAGTCCATCTTCAATTGCCCCTTTTCCGGATGCCCGCCAGGACGGTAGAAATCCTGCACCACAGCGTCGTTGATCCACATTCTTGTGAAGTAATCGGAGGAGAATGAAACGGCCACATCGCGCTCGACCGGGGAGACGATATAGGTCACCGCATAGTGGATGCTCCCATTGCGCTGCCCAGTCAGCTTTTCGAAGTCGATGTAGTCCTCCTGTCCGCCCAGGCGCTGCCACTTCCAAGGCTTGCCGGAAGCCTCTGGCACGGAGGAAAAGTCGCGCGCCGCCTCCGGGGGGAATGCCTTGTTTTTCATCGCATCCACGATTGCCGCATCCGGTCCCTGGCCTGCGGCGGCGGTTGCTTCAAACGGACCTGCGATCATCCAACGGTTCGCCACAATATCCTGATAGACAGGCGTCAGTTGCAAAAATAGCAGCGCCTGGCGCTTGTTGCTGCCAGTCGGCACCAAGGAGAGCTGATGCGGGCCTTTGGTCAAAGATACCGCGCGAGGAAGCACCGACAGGATGAGGTGGACCGATTCGGGTCTGGACGGAAGAATACCGACTTCCTTGCCGTCCACTTTGACCGTGGAGGAGGGAAACCCTTCTCCAACGACCTGTCCAAATTGGATTTGGTATTTCCCATCCATCGGCACCTCAATACGGAAAGTTAATTCTCCCTCAGGCGAGACAACAAGCTGCTGCGCAGCCAACTCAGGGGCGACTTTCACAGATGCCACCAAAGCGGCCGACTTCGACGTCACTTTCGAGAACAGTGCCGTATCATAAAGAGCGCCCTCGGGAATTTTCAGCGGGCCATTTTGATCCAGTAAGGAAGGAATCCGTTCACACTTGCTGTAGATTTCGCGCAGGCGCTGATCTTCCTGCAAGGTGCGCGCCCGCCAGGTGCGCCCCTCCTTGAGGCAGGTTTCGGCTTCCGCACTCGCCCGCCCCAGCAACGCTCTCTGCTCGGGAGTTAACGTCTCGCCAGTCTTGCCTGCCGTCACGTCATCAGCCAATCGTCTCAGCCATTCCGTCATCTTGCGGACGCGGTCAAGATCGACCTCTGGAACGGTCTCCGTAACCGCCTCGATCTTCGTTCCCGCCCCTGCGCTGAAGGTTCTCAGCTCGTAAGGCTGCAATTCCATCTGAAGCGTTTTGTCTTTCACCGGCACGCTCTCGCCTGTGGCGAGCCGCTTGAGTGAAGGAGCGGAGGAAAACTGTATCTCGACCTTTACGGGGTAGCGCTCGCGATTGACCGCATAGAATAGAAAATCCCCAGCGCCTTGACGTTCCCATACCGCAACGGGATCACGCGCCTCCTTTCTGGCCTGGAACTTCTCCTGCGGCAACGCGCGATATTCTCTCAGAAACTCCTGCAATAAGGGCTGTCCGATTGTATAGCCGTTTCCGCCATCGCCCAAACTCGCCGCATCGTATTCCGCCAAAGGCAATGCAAAGCGTTCGAGATAATGCCTCCCGGCGGGATTGACACACCCCGACATCCAGCCGTGTCGCGTCTTCTCGGGGTATCCCATATCCTTGGGGGGCGCGACGACCGGTGTTGCCTCGAAATAGGCCTGCGTTGTCATAAAACGCATGGGTTTCCCCTCTTGCTTCGTCACCCCTAGAAAATCAGGATTGAGTAAACTATCGCGCCCCCGTTGGGCCACGGCTTCCGATGTCCTACGCCCATAACTGACGGTTGAGTGGATCAACTCGACTCCCTGCACCTTCGCCAGTTCCGCAGGGTCAATACCTGCATCCTTCAGAGTGTTAGGAAATCCTTCATACCAGCTCTGGGAAGTGGCGGGGTTCGGGCTCAGGAAATCGTTCAGGAACAGCTTGGCTTGGGGATGTTTCTGGCGGATCCGGGCGCTCACCTTGGCAAACAACTCCGTCGCCTTCGCACAACGCCAGGCGATCCATTGCGGTTTTGCATTAGCCATGAGCCATTGATAGCGCTTCCCAAAACGTTCAGGATCCTCTTCCGAAACGGGAATTTTGATCTGGGTGTCCTGCTCGAAAAGGCGGATCGTGAAATCGCCGTAGCCCCAATTCAGACTGCTAAAGTTTCCAAAGCCAGTATTCACCCACTCCATGAGCCGGATGGAAACCCCTTCGAATGCCGGAGAATCCCCATAACGATCCGCGAACTCTCCGATGATCCCAAGAACAAATCCTTCGACGCTCGGGTTGAGAAAATTGAACCTGGGGCCGTCTGCGCCAGCCGCAACCTTTCCCATGCGATTAAACTGGTAGATCGAATCCGGCGTCTTCGCCTGAGCCGTGACCGTGCTCAGATCCCGTGCCTCCGTATGGAATTCCGCAGCGAACTTGAGCCCGTATTTTTCGCACATCAACTCGATGACCCGCACTGCATCAAAGTCACCCGAAAACGGATTATAGGCACTGGGATACATGCCCATTTGATAGATGGAAACGGTGGGCAGAAGAATGCTGGCACCCATATGGGACATGACGCGTGCCCAGTTGTCGGACGAGGGAATGACCGACTCCGGATTTTTGTTCCCAGCTCCGAAGAAACCCAAAAAGCTGCTGCCTTCTTCATACCAATGAATGAAATCGCGTCCGTTTTTTGCATGAGGCAACGGCGCAAAATCACCTTTCACCTTGTAGATGCGTATTTTTGAAACCGCAGCGCGCAGCCCGCTTTGCGGCTGGATCACCGCTGCCCGCAAATCGGTGTCGTGCGGCCAGAAGTAGATCCCCATCGTCTGCATCCGGTTGGTGAGGGAATACTCGCGCCCCGAGTCTGGACCGGTTGCAGGGCCTGCATACATCAGCGCATTGCCACTGCGTGGAATGACCAGGAACGTCCTTCTGGCGTCGTCCGGGTAATCGAATTCCAACCAATAAAGGGCCTCGGGGTCATCCACCTGAAACTTGTACGCGAACCAGCTCGGATCGATGGAATTCATTTTCTGCAGATAGCCAACATCTCCCGATTCGCGATAACTTCCAAAAGGCTTGCTCACCACACGGGTCTCGCCACCTTTGAAATAATCCGGCACCTGCTTCGAGAGGTCGATCTCCGCGACCAGTCGCTTTTCAACCTTCCCATCGGACGGAGCCACGGGACTCGTATCCACGACACCAAACTGGATGGAAGGCAGGACGGCGGGGTGAATATTGACGTCATTGATTTGATAGCCGATTCTATAGAATCCCTGCTTTCCACTGGGAATCTCGACCTTCATTTCCTGAAAGCCGCCGCCCGCGGGCAGGGTAACAGGAATGGTCTGAAGCACATCGGGCTTGGCCTGCTCCCGCACCAGCAAAGAGAGCTTTACCGGGGCCGCGAGATTCCCATAACTCACAGTAACCGGCAGGGTTTCTCCTTTGCGAATCACCTTCCAACGATGCGGTGTCCGCACCAAAATCCGGTCTGCGGGATCCGCTCCGGCCGGGGTCAGCTTCCAGCTCGTGATCGGCGCGAAGCCCGTCCAATAATCCCGCTGAATGCGCAGAGTGTGCTTACCTGCACCCAGCCAAAGATTCGACACCTTCGCACCTCCTGCATAGTCGCAATCTTTGCCATCAACAACAAATTCATGCCCCCCCGCACCGGGCTGGACGCTGAGTCCATACCACCCCTCATTGGTCACAGAGAAATCATACTCCACCCAGCCGGTTACGGCAGGCTGACCGCCGGGACTCCCCGGCCCCTTGCCCGAGAGATTGCCGCTTTTTCGAATCCACTCGACCTTGGCATTGTCATCGAGCTCAAACCGCGCGAAATCCACGGCTTCCTTATTGAGGATATTCGTGGCTGCCGGTTCGGTTTGAGCATGAGATGCCATCGGCACACAAAGCAGCGACAACACAAGAAAGTTAAGATGAAATCTCATTGGAGGACACAAAAGAGGGGCGTTAAAGGTAGATACCATATGGTATTTCGGAAGTCAAAACATTTTAAGATGTTTTCCAGACGCTTCAGTGATGGCATTTGACTACTAGTGTAGTGTCTCGTAAATAGCTTTACGATGTGCTTGCCTTCTTTTTTCCCCTCGGCTGAGTGCATCCGGGTTTGATTTCCTCCAGTTTCGCCCTTGCCCGATCAATCTTTTTCATAATGTCCTC
>Ga0194053_10000788_pt1 | contig 22228 bp, 17 predicted proteins | sample SepL228m_MetaG_FD_161684 | JGI IMG/M metagenome (GOLD analysis project Ga0194053, IMG submission 161684) | Anoxic zone freshwater microbial communities from boreal shield lake in IISD Experimental Lakes Area, Ontario, Canada - Sep2016-L227-8m | ecosystem: Environmental > Aquatic > Freshwater >... | reverse complement strand
GGGGACGGAGCTGTCACCAGGCAGTGAGCGTCGGGTGGCACTGATGACCCCGGCTGTTACCGTACTCTCAAAACCAAAGGGTGATCCTATGGCCATCACCCATTCGCCCACGCGCAGCGGCGTGGGTGGCGTGAGCGATACGGCCTGGAGCTTGCTGGCATCAATCTTGAGTACAGCAATATCGGTCAATTTGTCGCTGCCCAATAGTTTGGCGACGAACTCGCGACGATCTGTCAATTTGACCACCACTTCCTCTGCATCGCTGACCACATGGGCGTTGGTGAGGATCAAGCCGTCAGAACTGACGATGAAACCAGATCCTTCGCCGCGCGTCGGCATTTCGATTTGTGGCGGCAAGCCGCCAAACCGCTGCTGGAAGCCGCGCAGAAAGTCGCTCATGGCATCTTCTTCTTGAGACTTCTGCGCATCGCTACTGCTGTCCCCGGCAGCGTCACCGGATGTCGATACTTTTCGCGTCCCACGAACACTGATGTTCACCACCGTCGGGGCGAATTGAGCCGCGATGCTCGTCATGTCTGGAAGTGCAGCCGGGTTAGGCACGATCGCGGTTGCCATCCGCACGGGCTGAGCACTACTGACTTGGGGAAGTCCTGCGCTGGCGATACCCGTGATTAGCAGAATCGTAGGGAATGCCAGGCGTGACAGGGGTCGGATTTTCTTGTAATTCATGATCTGTTAGGTAGGGTATGTATCACTGACTATGCGCGTTCTCGCACGGTTGACGAGGACGGCAACAAGTACCGCAGCCGCAGCCGAACTCGCCATCAATGGAGACGCCGCGAGGATCTGGGCAACGCCATCGAGAGCTTCGACGCTGACCTGCTGAACACGGTCAACGAGCGCTATCACATCGTTCACCTGTACATTTTGAGCGTCTGCCATCTGCACACGCATGTCCGGCCAACTGCTGCGAAAGCGAATCTTTGCAAAGATGCCGTTGGCGATGGAGACAAGGGCGAGCACGCCCAATGGCCTCATAAGGTGTTCCAGCAAGCTGCTCTGCAAGGTCACAGGAGCTGTTTCATAGACCTTGCCGACCAGTTGCGCAAGCATTCGATCTTGAACTTCTGGCCGCGCTGACGCATACGTTTGGCGCACTAACTGGTCAACTGGCATTACTTTCCCTGGAAAGTCCGGCGCATTGGAATTCATGATCTCGATCTCCGGGTTGAATGAACCGCCCGAGAGGGGGGGCGCCTGACGGTAAATGGCAATTGCCTATATCGACGTGGCCACTATGGCCAAGCGACGTTGCGGGCAAGTACCCCGTTTGTGAAGCCCTTGCAAAGAATGAAAGCATTTTGTCTCGTACTTCACCCCATCCAAGACTCCTCGTCAAAGCAGGCATCCTTTCGCCATTAAGATAGAACAAACAGGTGGCCGACACCGGGCAATACAAGGGACGTGCTTGTCGGAGCCTGCGGACTAGCGAGGCCCAGTCGTTTGCCTTCGCGAACCAGAAAGCCGAAGGCATCAGTAAGATTGTTGGTCTTCTTCAGTCTTGCGCGCGGGGCTGATCGTGTACCGGGGCAAACGAAGACTAATCAGGATACTGATGCCCGAAATCAGCGAACACAAAACGAATGCAGCGTGGGTCCCGTTGACCAAACCATCACGCGCGGCTTGCATCAAGGGGACGGCATCCAGTCCAAGACGGTGGGTCAATTCCTCCAGCGCCTCCTGGTCCTGCCTCCGGATCAGAATTTGCGGTGAAGAAAGCAAGCTGATCAGGGTGGAATCCTGAATGTGAAACTTGTCGAGTACCGAAACGATCTTCTGCGCGTACAAGGTGTTGACAAGCACGCTGGCAATGCCGACGCCGATCATGCTGCCAATCATGCGTGTCGACTGCGCCAGCGCTCCGGCAACGCCCAAATTGGCGCGTCCCGCAACCGCCATGATCTGCAGTGTCAAGTTGGGTAACTGAAACCCGAGACTGATTCCACACAGGGCAAACACCAGCATCATCAGGCCTCTTGGTGTCTGCGACTCAAGCTGAGTCAACAACAGGCAACTGATGAGCATCCCCAACTGACCCCAAGCGATGATGCGCTCCGCGCGGCGCAGGCGCGGCAGCAGCCTTCCGTTGACGATACTGCCGATCGTAATGAAGACCAGCAGCGGTGTCATGACCAGTCCCGCCTGATTCGGTGATTGGCCAAAACTTCCCTGCAGCAGCAAGGGCGTGTAGAAGATCAGCATGAACATCGTCAGGCCGGTCAGCACACCGAGCAGCATCAGCTTGCGCGCGCCGCTGTCATTCAGAACCTTGGGCGGAACAATGGGCGCAGTGGTGTGATACTGATGGCGGAAGAAGCTGTAGGCCAGGATGCTCGCCGCTGCCCACAAGCTCAAAGACATGGCGTTGACAAAGCCATGGCCCTGACTGTATTCCGCGGATCCCAGCAGGCCGCAGATGGCCAGCAGGAGCAGCACAGCACCCAGCCAGTCAATGCTGCGATCCGTTTCTTCGTGATGAACAATGTGCGGGAAGAATATCCAGACCATGAGTAGCGCAGCCACAGCAACCGGCAGATTGACAAAGAACACGAAACGCCAACTCGCATGTTCAGTCAACCATCCCCCGAGCCATGGTCCGACCGTCAACGCGACACCGTAACTTGAAGACAGAAGAACCTGCCAACGTACGCGCTGCGCGGGATCCGGGAAGAGGTCAGGTACGCAGGCCGAAGCAACGCCGAGCAGCATGCCTCCAGCCAGTCCTTGCAAGCCTCTCGAAACTACAAGTTGCAGCATGGTTTGAGAAAATCCGCAAGCAACCGAGGCCACGGCAAAGAGAAAGACAGCGGTCAGCACAAAGGGTTTGCGGCCATACAGGTCGCCCAGTCGCCCCGTGATCGGGATCATTACAGCATTACCCACCAAAAAGGCCGATGCCGCCCACTGGTAAAGGTCATAACCACGCAGGTCGGCAACGATGCGCGGCATGGCTGTGCCAACCACGGAAGTGTTGATAGCAATCAACATGAAGGCGAGGCAAATTCCAGCCATCGCAGCCAGAGATGCACGGAAGCTGCGCACAGATTGCGGCATCTTAGGCAGCGACCAGGAGAGGCAGTAAACGTTTCATTGCGAAATTGTATTGGTGCACTGGCCTTGTCGAACAACAACGGTCGTCTTGATCGAGAATGTTTGCTTGTACTTGACAACAATGAAGAGCACGAGCGAACTGTCTGCCGAAGGTCGACTGTGAGTATTCGCCAGTTCAAAGTACGAGCCAACAAGGCGACATTGAACTCAGTGGTGTCCCATAAATGCATTGCACGGCAAAAACACTGGATGAGCTTTACTCGCGATTTACTTCCGGCACTATGTCCCATTCCCTGCGTCCAGCCTAGAATCGCGACCTTATCAACGACCGGCCAAACTTATGGACTCAGATAGTTCCTGGCCTCCGGTAAGTCTGATGGGTTTCTAGGCTCCAGTCAGCCACAGAACCAGTCACGCTCGGCACGGAGGCTTTCATAAACGTGCCTGGCAGATTGGATGCAGCCTTATCAAAGGCTGCTGAGACTACCAGGAATCTTTTTCCATGCTCTATCGAGCGATGACGTGCCTTTAGCTGGCATGCAGGGGGCCTATTACCATGGTGACTCAAGCTACAAAGGAATTTGTAAACCGTCTCGGACCTGGACTCATCACGGGTGCTGCGGATGACGACCCGAGCGGTATCGCGACTTACTCGCAGGCCGGCTCTCAATTCAGGTTTGCTTTGGTCTGGACGCTGCTCATCACGACGCCGCTAATGATTGGCATTCAGATGCTGTCGGCGCGAATTGGCTGGGTGACCGGCGAAGGTCTGGCCGCCAATATCAACAAGATGTTTCCAAGATGGCTCACCACAAGCCTGGTGGGGTTGTTGGTGGTGGCCAACACAATTAACATCGCCGCTGACATTGGCGCCATGGGCGAGGCTTTGCGTCTTCTTGTAGGAGGTCCACTGGCTCTGTATGTCCTGAGCTTTGGCGCACTTTGCGTAAGCACCCAGGTATTCTTCTCCTACGAACGAACAGTGCGGATTCTCAAGTGGCTCACTCTGGCGTTGTTTTCGTATGTGGCTGTTATTCTTACGGTGCATGTTCCCTGGAAGCAGGTCATCTCTGAATCGTTGCATCCTTGGGTATTTTCTCTGGAACATGCGTCGGTCAAGGAGTACGCGGCAATGGTAGTGGCGGTCTTGGGAACCACCATCAGCCCCTACTTGTTCTTCTGGCAGGCCGCGCAGGAAGTTGAAGACAGCAACCGCAGGCCCGGTGCCAAGGCTTTGAAATCTCATCCAGAATACGCTGCGGAGCATCTGTCCCGCATCAAGGATGACACATTCGTTGGAATGACGTTCTCCAACGTCGTGGCACTTTGTATTGTGATTGCCACTGCCGTCACGCTCAATGAGCAAGGTATTACCAACATCCAGACCTCTGCCCAGGCAGCAGAAGCGCTACGCCCCGTCGCGGGTGAATTCGCATTCCTGATCTTCGCGCTTGGAATCATCGGCACAGGACTGCTAGCAGTCCCGGTCTTGGCTGGCTCTGCTGCATACGCAGTCAGTGAGTTGTACGACTGGAAAGCTAGTCTGTCACACGACTTTCATGAAGCTAAGGGCTTCTACCTCATCATCATTGCTGCCACGGGATTTGGAACTCTCATGGGCTATCTTGAGGTGGACCCGATCAAGGCTTTGGTGTGGAGTGCCATCGTCAATGGCGTAATTGCAGTTCCCATCATGGCCGCAATGATGTGGGTAGGGCAATCTGAACGCCTGATGGGGAAACACACCATCACCGCACGCCATCGACTCTTTGGATGGTCGGCGACCGGGGTCATGGCGCTGGCCGTCTTGGTGATGTTGGCGACCAGCTTTTGAAGCGGTGTATTCCTCGATCTAGGGAGTCAAGCGTAACTGCCGGCAGCTGAAAGGTCTACCCTGTCACACGCTAGGAAAGTACTTTCCGAAAGCGATCAATATCAAGGTAAGAAGAAAGATGGCGATGATCGCCCAACGTACGATTTTCAAGTCGGTAAGCCCTGTGGAGCGATTTTCTTCCTCGATTTTAGTTGACCTTCAGCCTTGCGTCAGACATGCAGTCGAAACCGCTATTGCCTAGCCCGCCACCTCTTGAATTATGCAGATTGGCGACGCACGCCGCCAGAGTTCCCGCATCTCAAATGAAGCGCTTCCGCATCGTAAATGGACGTACGTGAACTGTCAGCTCTGCACCATAATGCCCCTGATCGCTGGTGAATCCGGGGCTGGATTTGGCAGCACAAGCAAGTGTTTCCGAAATGTGCCCCCTTTTTTCAAAAATCCATATGAAAGTAACCAACTACGAGGAGGTCAGAGAACCTATGGCTGTGATATGAGTGAACTTGTCGGAGCTTGGCGCTGTCTAATCATCGAAGATGACGAGGAGAACGCCAACTACATTGCCAGAGAGCTCAAGGACCTGGGGTACCAAACAAAAATAGCACGGGACGGGCGAGCCGGGATGGAGTTGGCGACCACTGCGAGTTGGGAAGTCATCATTCTTGACCGCATGCTTCCTAATGAGGTTGATGGGCTGAGCATACTGACCGCATTGAGGGGTATGGGCAACAAGACGCCTGTCCTTGTTTTGAGCGCACTGAGTGCGTTGGATCAACGTGTGCGTGGCTTGAAGGCGGGAGGCGACGATTACCTCACGAAACCGTTCGCCATTTCGGAACTTGCAGCCCGCGCGGAAGCCCTGATTCGCCGCTCAAGTTCAGTCGCCGAAAGCCGCAAACTGGAGATCGCAGACCTGTCCCTGGATCTGGCAAGCCGGCGCGTGGAGCGAGCGGGACGATTGATTACTCTGCAGCCACGCGAATTTCGCCTACTGGCCTACTTCATGATGAACCCGGACCGGGTGCTAACCCGGACCATGCTGCTTGAATCCGTATGGGACTATCGATTTGACCCGCAAACCAATGTGATCGACGTCCACGTCAGCAGGCTGCGTGGCAAACTTGAAGCGGCTGGAGAGCGTCCTTTGATTCATACGGAGCGCGGCACTGGCTACAGAATGACTGCAGACTTGCAGCCTAACAAGAAAAAATGAACGACAACACGCGTCCCATGCATCGCCCGTGGCGTTCGGTCGGCTTTCGGCTCGCCTTCTACTATGGCCTGCTGGTCATCATTACGATGATCATCACGATATCGATCATCTACATGCAGACAGTGGGTGTGCTGTACCAGGGCATGACACGGCAGGTCATCACCGTGAGTCAAAAATTGACGACCCGATTTGAGAACGGCGGTCCACAGGCACTGATACTGGATATCCAACGCGAGCTTGGTGATGACCAGAACACGTCGACGGAGTTGCTGCTGTATGTCGATTCGACGGGATTCAAGCTAGCAGGCAACCTGGATCAACCCCCCACCAAGGTAGATGGACTGCGCGGTGGCGATCACCGACTGATGGTGCGACGTGGTCGAGAAATATCGGGCTATGTCATCGCTCGGACTTTTATGGATGGCAGCCAGCTGTTCGTCGGCAATGATTTGCACGACCAGGAGACCATGGATTCACTGGTCACGCGGGGCATTGCGCTCGCCTGTGCGGTGGCTTTCGTGCTTCTTGTCGGCGGGCTGTTCGTATTCCGACAGGAGCTGGACCGCAGCGTCGAACCGATCCGGCGTACCTTGACGCGTGTCGCTGCGGGAGAGATCAAGGAACGCGTAGAGCCGCTGGGTCAAGAAGACGAATTCGCGCTGCTGGGAAACGATATCAACCAAATGCTCGACCGGATCGAAGTGTTGATGAATGGCGTGCGACATGTATCAGACACCATTGCCCACAATCTGCGCACACCGCTGACCAGGATTCTCTTGCGCTTGCGAACGGCGGCAGAGGACACAAGCGCAACTGCCATCCAGAAGAAGCATATCGAAGATGCCATCGCCGATGTCGAAGAACTGACATTGGTCTTTGAGAAGTTGCTTCAAATTGCCGAGGCTGAAGCAGGAGCGCGTCGAATCGATTTTCAGCCGGTCTCGCTTTCAGCTGTCGTCAGCGAAGTAGTGGACTTCTATCAGGCAGTCGCTGAAGTTCAGGACGCCGAGATCAGACTTGATGTTTCTGGAAGCCCGGTTGTCATGGGGGATCCGGATCTGCTTGCCGGTGCCATTTCAAACCTTGTCGATAACGCGCTGAAATATGGCGGCATCGGCACCAAAGTAATGCTAAAGAGTGAGGTCACTAGAGATCGTGTTCTGCTCACAATTGAAGATGACGGTCCCGGTATTCCGGTGCAGGAACTGAATAAACTCGGTACTCGCTTTTTTCGATTGGACCGCAACATGAGGGGCCACGGCTTGGGTCTCGCGAGCGTCGTGGCGATGGTCACCATGCATGGCGGGCGCATTTCGTTTGATTCCGCGACGCCGGGCCTGAAGGTCTTTCTGGAATTTCCCCGGCACCTGCCCTAGCGCTTTCAGCCGGGTCACTTGCGCCCGCCCGCCAGGTCCAACATGCTGTCCCGGCAAACATGGACATATCGTAATGATTGTGACGATTCAAGTGCAATCTTCCGCCCTACCATACCGTCTCACAAACGAGGCAACGCGAAGTAGGCAAACGTCCGAAATGAACAATACAAATCTAGTCAGAGGCCTGGTCCTCATGGCGATTGCCCTGGTCTTTGGCCTGGGATCGCTCAATTACCAGATAGGCCACTTTAGCCGATCGGGCCCGGGCCTGTTTCCGATCATGGTGAGTTCCATGCTCTTCCTGATTGGTGCTGTCTCGGTGGTGCGTTCGCGCTTCGTCAAGCCCGTCCCCCTGAACTACAACATGAAGAACATAGCTCTCGTGCTAATGGGTCTGTGCGGGTTTGCACTGCTATCTCAACACGTGAACATGATCGCTGGCATTGTGTTCTTGGTGTTTTGCGTGTCCTTTGCCGGCACCACTTATTCCGTCGTGCGCAACATCAAAATCTCGGCAGGCCTGATTGCTATTGCCTTTGCGTTTCGCTATCTGCTCGGCCTGCAACTACCCTTATTCTGATGGACATACTTCATAACCTCGCGTTTGGTTTCGAGCACGCACTGACCCTGCAAAACCTGATGTACTGCGCCATCGGCTGCGTGGTCGGCACCCTCATTGGGCTGTTGCCTGGACTGGGCCCCTTGTCAACCATCAGCCTGCTGCTGCCCTTGACCTATTCCATTCCCACTACGGGCTCGCTCATCATGCTCTCCGGGATCTACTACGGTGCCCAGTACGGTGACTCCGTCAGTGCCATCACCATGAAGATCCCGCACGCCAGCAGCATCGTGGCCTGCATTGACGGCTACCAGATGACGCTCAATGGCAAGACCGGTCTGGCCCTGTTCACTGCCGGTATCTCCAGCTTCATTGGCGGCACCGTGGCCATTGTGGTTCTGGCAACGGCGGCCCCGGCCCTGGGCGAGGTGGCTTTCCTGTTTGGTCCGGCCGACTACTGTTCCCTCATGCTGTTCGGGTTCATGTGCGTGAGCTTTGTCACGACCGGCAGCCTGCTCAATGGTCTTGCCATGGCATTTATTGGCGTGCTGCTTGGCGTGATTGGAACGGACGTGAACAGCGGCGTTGCGCGCTTCACCATGGACATGCCCTTCCTGATGGACGGCATTGGCCTGATCAGCATTGCCCTGGGTTGTTTCGGCATTGCCGAGGTTGTGAAGAACCTTGACAGTGGCAGTCAACTCACGCCGTTCAACGGGCAAATCAAGCTGATGCCGACCTGGCCCGAGTTCAAGCGCATCATTCCCAGTGCCCTGCGTGGCAGTGCCGTTGGCTCGGTCCTGGGCCTTTTGCCTGGCGGTGGACCCACCATCGCCCAGTTCGCCGCTTATGCCATCGACAAGCGATTCAGCAAATACAAGGATGAAATCGGACACGGCGCCATTGAAGGCGTGGCCGGCCAGGCTGCAGCCGACGAAGCGGCTGCGCGTACCAGCTTTATTCCGCTCATGGCGATTGGCATTCCGGAGAACGCGGTGATGGCACTCATGATGGGCGCCTTCATCATCAAGGGCATCCAGCCCGGCCCGAACATGATCGGAAGTCACCCCGAGTTGTTCTGGGGTCTGGTGGCCAGCATGTGGGTCGGCAACTGCTTTCTGCTTGTTCTCAACGTGCCGCTGGTGCGCTACTGGTTGTCGGTGTTCAAGATTCCCTTCAGTGTGCTGTTTCCATCGATTCTGTTCTTCTGCTGCATCGGAACTTACAGCATCAACAACAACCTCGATGACATCTTCATCACCTCCATCTTTGGCTTCATGGGCTATCTGTTCATGCGCCTCAAACTGGACGCTGCGCCGCTGATGCTGGGCTTTATTCTGGGTCCCATGCTGGAAGAAAACTTCCGCCGCGCGATGCTCATCAGCAGGGGGAGTTTTGGCGTCTTCGTCACTCGCCCCATCAGTGGCACGCTGCTGGGCATGATTGCTCTCTTTATCGTTTGGCAGATCTCGGCATTTATCTTCCAGTCGCGAAGAGCGGGTCCAGAGTTGCAGTCCGCCTAAGAATCGCATGGGGAATCAATACGGAGCGCCTTGAGAGCTAAGCGCGAGCCGCTCATCCGGACAGTGGCCACTCTGCCAGCCTGTGTGAAGCAAACCAAGACAAATCAGACACTGCATTCCGTGTCGCAGGTGCTCACTCTCGGCACACCCGCGGGACTGCAAATGCTAAACGCTGTGTTAAACAGTGCCGCCAATGGCTACGAACCGAAATTCGATTTCTCGGCCGGAACCTTCTTTACTCTTACTTTACTCTTCGCGAACAAGATTTGCACATAGCTTGAGCGATCATCAACTGCAGCACCAAAATTAATTGAGGAGGATCACCGATGAAGACACCATTTGGCGTGATGGGTTTGTCGATCCTATCGGCCATGGTTGCTGTCTTCGCCATCACTGAGCTGTGCGTCAAGCCAAGTCCCGGTGCATCCTCAAGCGACGGAGTTCGCGCCAAGTCCACAGAGACCGGAGCACCAAACACAAGCCAAAAGGTTCGACTATGGGTTAACCACTAGGTGCCGCGTTCTCGATCTGCCAAGACGCGATGCCTGCTACTCGGTCAAGAATATGAAACTAATACATGTGGTTCGACGCTATGGTCCTGTGGGCGGCATGGAGCGGTATGTCTGGAATCTCACCCAAGAATTGCGTGACCTCGGGTATCCAGTCGAAGTTCTGTGCGAAGTATGTCTGGGCGAGAAACGGCAGGGGATTGTTGTGCATGAACTGGGCAAGGCTGCGATGCGACCCCGGTGGCGAGCGCACATGCAGTTCGCCAACACGGTTAGCGCTTGGCTGCAGGCAAACCCGCGTCCCGGGTGGCTGATACACAGTCATGAGCGGGTCAACTGCCATGACATCACCACGTTCCACGGTTCGCCATTTGCCACGATCTTTGAAAAGCCTTGGTGGCGGCTGATTTCGCTGCGCGTGGCGATGCAACTGTTTCTGGAACGACGTGAGCTTTCTGTTGCCAAGCGCATTGTTCCGAATTCTGAATTCATGAAGCAGCAGTTGATTCATTACTACCCGGAATTTGCGTACAAGATCACGCAGCCCATTACACCTGGAGTAACGACTGGAGTTTTGCGCGAAGACAGGAACGTGCCACGCGATGCAGGAGTAATTGGCTTTGTTGGAAGCGAATGGAAGCGCAAGGGTCTGTTATTGGCAATTGCGGCAATTCGGCAATTGCGCCACAGCCGACCCAACTTGAAAATTGTCGTGGTTGGCCCTGAGGTTGCCAAGGTAAAGAAACTATTTGCGGGCTGGCAGGGTGGCTATGAATTAGCGGGTTGGACTAATCCAGTGCGCCATTGGGATTTTGATGTGCTGCTGCATCCTGCCAAAGCTGAGCCTTATGGCATGGCGATCAGCGAAGCAATGGCGGCAAGAGTGCCCGTAGTGGTGTCCGATGTGTGCGGTGCTGCTGCAGATGTCACGCCTGATGCAGGCTCAGTGTTGTCTCTGACAGCATCGCTCGAAAAGTGGGTCGATGCAATCGAACAACAGTTGTGTCGCAGCAAGCCAGTGCCCAACTTTGTGCGGGCATGGAATGAAGTGGCCCAAGAACACGAACAGCTTTACCAAAGATGGTATGAAAGCAGAAACTTCTCGTACGAGGCCAGACGAGTCCCTCAGGCGGTAAACACTGAACGACCGGTGTCACTACACACCACGAATCTGGGCGCCTGAACGGGCCCAGGCAAGAACCCAATCCCGGTGGCTTCACTGACCAAGTGTTGGCGACGCGTGCCACTTCACTTGAAACGAGGAGCCCCAGCTTACAGCCGACAGGCCCAGTTGGCATGCAGCAGTCTCACAAAACACGGTGCTCTAGCGGAAGTGCGCTTGCGTAGTGCCGTGAAGACCTAGCGGTTTGAAGGAGAAATTGAAAACCGCTGCCAGGCGATTGCCTGACGCCGATCTGTATAGCTCACCCACAGACTATTGTCGGCCCAAGCCATCGCCGGATAGGAGTATTCGTCATTCCCTGTTCCGAGTGCTAATGCCTGCATCAAAGCCCAGTTCTGACCATCGGAGGAAGTACTCAAGTCCAGCGCCGTGCGACCTAATGGTAAGGAGTTGTGCGCCAAAAACATTAGTCCTGGTGTCAGACCCAGACCGGCCACCGAGGAATTCGGGTTATTCAGGGCCAAATCGGGCAAATCGGACCAGTTGAGCCCGCCGTCTAGCGTTTGTGCCACCGCCACTTTCCCTTCAGGGCGTTGATCACGCATCAACGCCAACCAGCGGGATTCAGTAGCCTCCACCAACGTCGGTTGCAACAAATGACTCCGACTGGAAATTCTCACCATACCGAGAAACTCACCACCGGCATCAAAACGCAACGCGACCGGATACTTGATGCCCAATTCAAAATAAACCGGCAGCATCATGCCACCATCCTTCAAAGGCAGCGGTGCCGTGCGCACCAGAAAACTCGTGTTCCACAACCAAGACAGAGGTAATACGCGGTCCACTGCAAAGGACAGCGCAGCAAAGTCTTCGCCTTGATTGCTTTGACGCAAGTGCAAAATGCGGGATGCGGCCCAGCCACCCAGACCTGTTGCCACCACAAACAGGTGAATCCTGCCTTGGTTGTCGCGCCAGGCCACAGGATTTCCTAGGCGTCGCAGGCCAAACCCCAGTTGCTTGGCCATGGCATGGCGATTCACTACGAAACGTGGAGCACTCCATTGCTGGGTGGCTCGATCAAAATGAGATGCCGCAATCTGGACATCAGAAGCACTTTCGCGAGATCCGGCAAACCAGAACGCCAGCAGGACCGATGGATGCGTGGCAGGCATCGGCAGCAATGAGCTGGCGTGCGCGACCGGCGTATTGATGGGCACCGGAATTCTTCCCTCGGCCTTGAGTGTCAGTGTGCCATTAGCTGGCAGCTTCTCAGCTAGCGGCCAGGTAGCACGGGGTGCTGCTGGCGAAGGTGAACGCGGCAGTCGATCAAGCAACAGCAATACGCAGCAGATCAATGCGGCGCACGCAATCCGGAAAATGGGGAGTCGCACAGACATACTGGGGATCAGCTTACAACATCGGCAAAGAAGCAGCTAGTTTTCGAGGTGAGCAGGCTAGAAGAAACCTCAATTTGTGACGACCCGGGCGACAGGGCTCATGCTGCGGGTGATTTGAGCAACAGGAAAGCTGCCGGTCGCGAGCACTCCACACACTGAAGAAAGGTATACCCGTATCGCACGCTGAAGTCGCAAAAAAACCCCGGCACAAAGTCCGGGGTGATAAGCCTGTTTGCTGTCACACATCAAGGCCCTGCTCAGGGAGGAAAAGCAGGGAACGCTTTCGCGCTCGGGTGCAATGTAGCACCACATAGGTGGCGCAAACATTAAGATTTGTAAAGGCCAATACGCAGGCAGAGCCCTGATTCAAGTCGCCACTGAATCCGGTTCACTTGCGGGGATCTTCGCGGTGCATCGGTTGATGAAGCCAGCGCATCTTGTCTCTAGGCTGTAGGTATTTGAGCGTTTCAAGATCAAATACCTTCTGTTGCGAAAGAGTCAGGACTGCATAAAACTTTTTCGCGGCTTCAGCACGCTTGTCCAGCAATCCCGCGTGCTGTGCTCGCATCGCGTTCAGTCGATCAATACGTTCTGGTGTGGTGAGTTTCTCGAACTCCTGTGGATTTGGCGGTGTCGGTCTGACTGCAGGGGGTGTCATCGCAGAATTAAAGGCCACCCAGTCGCCTTCTTGGTTTGGTGTCAATTGCAATAAGGTCTTAAGCCGGGACATGTGCTTGTCGAACATTGCCTGCACTTTTGCCGGGTCTGGCCTGTGCATCGGTCCGAAATGTCGCCCAGGCATGCCGAATGCGTCGGGAGGACCGCCGGGATTGGGTGACTGGGCAAGCGCCATCACTGCCACTGAACCCGTGCACACCAAGGCCGCTGCCATCAGGGTCTTCTTCAAAGCTCTATTCATAAGTTTCTCCTTCGATAGGTCCACCAACCGTAGCAGGTTTACCCTGCGCAATTTGAGTGTATGCCCCGACTTGCAAAATCTGATGAAGTTTGTGTAAACGTTGGGTCGTCAATGCCAATAGCGAGCGCAATGTAGGGGACCGCGAGCAGGTTTGAAGTATGTAAAGAAAACCAAAGCCGTCAACGCCCCTGCGGCGCGTACGTTTTGGTGGGGTGGAGCAATGAAGCTCCCGTTCAACCCAAAGGAGCTACTGAACCATGAAACCGATCAACATCTTGCTTGCAACCATTCTGGCTACAGCTTCTGTGGCTTCATTGGCTCAAACGTCGCCGACCCCGCCAGCGCATACTCCCAACCCGGCCGTACAGGCTGACAAAGCTGCTCTAAAAGCCGATAAGGCAAAGCTGCACGCAGACAAGGCGGCTAGTGCTCCCAAGGCAAGCATCGCCTCTGACAAGGCTGCGGTGAAAGCGGATAAGGCAAAGCTGCAGGCGGACAAGGCAGCTGCTCACGCCAACAAGAAAAAATAGCTCGCTCCTGACAGTCTGCCTATTGGCGGTAACAACCCGGCCCTCGTGCTGGGTTTTCTTTTGGGCTCCCGCGATCCCCCATTGGATGCGAGTGGCGAGTCCAGTGACGTTTCGACCCCGAAGCGGATCGGTTCACACCCCGTTGGACTTCCCTAGAGCTGCCACTGGTGAGCGACAAGCAACGCTGCGCTGAAGCCGACCGCCCACACATCTGCTCTTCGGCACCGGATGACCGCTCTGGAGAATTCTGTGCGGCCAACGGCCGCTTTGGAGCACTGGCCGCCAATACCGGCTACTGGTCCAGGCCGTGTAAAAACAGTTTTAGTGCGGGTCACACGCAAGTCTGGCTCGGTAGATGAGCATGGAATCACTCACCAGGCGCATGAGCGGGTTGATATTTTTGGAATCCGTGGGTTTGTGTTTTTGAGAAGATGGTGCTTGCGAGCTCTAAGGAGCGTGAATTGGGCCTTAAACAGCCCAGTAAAAGGCCCCCTCAGGCCCTCATCGCCGTCATCAAGGCTTGCGGCCCCAATATCGACAGCATCCGCTTGAAGTTGTACGCCAGAACATGCAAGCTCATCTCGGCACTGACCTTGGGCAGCGTCCTGGTGAGGAAATGTGTGGCACCCATCCAGGCTTTCAGCGTGCCGAAAGGATGCTCGACGGTTTGCCTTCTCGTTCGCATGGCATCGGGGGTCTGGTCCAGGCGGGTTTGCATCGCATCCAGTATGTCTTCATGCTCCCAGCGCGTCACCTTGCGTTGCGTGCTTGGCGTGCACTGCTGCTTGAGGCTGCAGTTCTTGCAATTGGAGCTCCAGTAGTTATGCAAAGTTGACCCCTTCTCTACATTGGTGAAGCGCCAGATCAAGCTCTCACCTGCAGGGCAGCGGTACGTGTTCGTCGGGGTGTCAAAGATGAAGTCAGCTTTGCCAAAGCGACCATCAGCAGATGCGCCAGAAGTGAGTGACTTTGCAACAATGGAATCGATGCCTGCCTCATGACAGGCTTGGATTTCGGAACCTTTGAAGTAGCCCCGGTCCGCGATGGCGGTCAGGTCTTTGGTCCCCATCTCACTGCGTGCCAGCTTGGCCATAGAAGACAACTGCTCTCGGTCAGAGCCGACGTTGGTCACAACGTGCGCGACGATCAGGTGGTGTTTGGCATCTACTGCGGTCTGGACGTTGTAGCCCACGATGCCGGTGCCCTGCGATTTCATGGCACGGGCATCCGGATCAGTCTGGGATATCTGCTTGTCTGGTGCAGCCTGCAGTTGAACTTCGATCTCTTTGAGCTTTTGCATTTGTGCCTTGAGCGCTGCAATGTTCCCTTGCAGTCGTTCAGTCTTGAGTGCTGCCACCTGTGGCTCATGCCTGTCAGCAGTATCCAGATCCTTGAGGTAGCGGTTGATGCTGTCCTCGATCGTCTTCATGCGGTACTGCAGTTTGGCAGCTGTGAAGTTGCGGTCATGGTTGTTAACGGCCTTGAATTTGCTGCCGTCGATGGCCACAACCGCTTCCGTGAACATTCCAAGTTGCTGGCACATCAGGACAAATTGACGCGAGACGCTGCGGATGGCCGGGCCGTTGTCTTTACGGAAGTTGGCAATTGTTTTGAAGTCAGGTGTCAGGCGCCCCGTTAACCACATCAACTCCACATTGCGCTGGGCTTCCTTCTCCAGACGACGACTCGACTGGATGCGGTTGAGGTAGCCATAGATGTAAATCTTCAGCAGTGCCGCCGGGTGATAAGAGGGGCGTCCAGTCATCGCCGGATTGATGCCATCGAACTTCAGTGCAGCCAGATCAAGTTCATCTACAAATACATCAATGACACGCACCGGATTGTTCTCCGTGACGTAATCGTCGAGTTGTTCGGGGAGCAAGAGCGCTTGCGTACGATCAATACCTTCAATGAAACGTTTCATCCAGATTCCCCTGCATACAACGCGATCTTTCAATAACGTTTGAGGGTACGAACTGTTTACCGTTTGGGGCTAATATTGAAAATATTCCCGCAGCGTTTTGACACAGTCTCGGTCGATTACGGGTATCCTATTGATCGAATTCGCGACCACACTGCAGTCGTAGGTCTACTAGAAGGAACGACCGCAATCTGGCGGTCAATTTGAACTTCTGTATTTCCGGATGTGCTGCAGTGCAGGTCCTCGATTTTCTTCATTGCAGCCGGCAAGTTTCCCAGCGTGGGGGCATTCAAAGTTTGCCGTCATGCCTCATGGAACCGAATTGCATTGCGCCCGGCGTCCTTGGCCCGGTACATCGCTGCATCAGCCCGTTGAAGGACATCTGTCATGCTGGCCTCACTGCTCTTGAAGACGGCGACCCCCATGCTGGCAGAGCAGTGATGTTCGATGGTGACATTGGTCGCAGCGACCTGCGTGACGTTCAGCAGGTAGGGTTCCGACAAGCCGATGCGAATCTTCTCGGCAACCTCGCTGGTCTGCGAAGTGGCGACTGCCTTGTTGGCATCGAGTACGCCCAGTATGACGGCGAACTCATCACCCCCGGTACGCGCCACGGTGTCGATCTCGCGCACACAGGCTGAGATACGCCTTGCCGCCTCAATCAGCAGCAGATCGCCCACCGGGTGACCGTGCTTGTCGTTCAGAGGTTTGAAGTTGTCCAGATCAAGAGCGATCACTGCAATGTGGCAAGCACTGCGCCGACTCAGTGCCATCGCCTGATTCAGGCGGTCTTGGAGGAGCCGACGGTTAGCCAATTGAGTGAGCGGATCATGGAAAGCCATCACCAGTGTGAGGTGATGTCCCAGTGTCCACCATGTGAGCGCCCCCGCCATCAGGCTCAAGACAATGGCCGCAAGCAGCAGGCGCTGTTGTATGTCCCTGATCGAGCCAAAAATCTCTTCGGTGGGAATGGAAACGACGATACGCCAATCTGCAATCGGAATGCTTTTTGCCGTATTCATCACCTCCGTTCCGAGAGCATTGACGATGATGTAGGTGCCTTCATAACCATTGAGCATACGGTCCAGCGCAGGGATGAGGCCCTTGGCCGGGAGTGCTTCCATGACGCGTCTTTTGTCGGACGAGGTAACGACAAGCCGGTCCTTCGGTGAATTCACGGAATAGCCGCCCGTCTTGCCGTATTTGTTCTCCATGATCCCGTCCAGAAATCCGGGCTTGCTCAGGTCGGTTATCCCGGCCAGCGCACCTATCACCTTGCCTTGGCTATCCCGAATCGGCACCGTCATGGCGAAACTTGGTGCGCGTACCATCTTGCCAACAACAGGTTTGCCAACCGTTGCTTTACCGTCCTTGAGCGCAGAAGCAATGTGATCCCGGTCCAGGTAATTGACGCCGACCCGGGCTATGTGAGGAACTTCGGCAATGGCTGTGCCGTCAATCCGCGTGACAAAGACGCCTGTGTTGAAAAGGATTTGAAGAATGGGGCGCTGTTCAACATAAGCCTGAACGGAAGCTGGCTGGTTGAGCAAAGGCGCATCAATTTCACTGGCGAACTGTTCCAGCGCATTCATCCTTTCCCTGAATTCGACACCGACGTCCTCGGCAATGAACGAAGCAGTGGAGGACTGCTGCTCGCCCATCAGGCGCTGCGTCTCCTTACGCAAGACGTGGTTGAAGTAGCCCGTCAGCGACCAGATGCTGATCAAGAATAGGGTCAGTACGGTCAACGTAACCTTGGTCTTGGGCGAGCGCCACCGGGAGCTGGTCGAAATTAGATGCGTCATTGTGCCAATAGTGGATTCGATACTTGTTTCATCCCTCGGGCCCCACTGGTTTGCTCAGTGGGAGTGCTTTGACGTGTGACTGGGGTGACTTTAGCTCGCCATGAAACGTCGGTATGTGCGGCACCACACATCGAAACCAAAAAAGGGGAGCTTCGGCCCATTAGGATGGTCTTAGCTCTTGCGGGCCGCCGGAAGCAATGTCCGTTAACTGGCGGAAATTTGAACTTCTGTATTTCCGGACTCGCTGCAATCCGTGTTCAGAGCATTCTCCAGCCCTGCCATTCGCTCGATGCGGTCGGCTTCAGAGAATGCTCACTGTCTGTCACAGACTACCTGCGAGTGAGTGCTGCTGTGTTGGTCTTTTTTCATTTCAGGCAGGTCAATGCAAACTGAACTCCGGCCAACAGTTCATGACCCTTTAGCAGTTCGACGCAATGGGAATCTGCCGCTACTTTGCTAGCACAGTCATGGTGAAGTCGGGACTGGCGCCTGGCGGCACGGGGTTCCATGGCTGCCGGTAAGTGCCCCTGAGGTCCGATGAGCCGATTTTGGTGACTTTCAAGGTGACGATCTGCTTGCCCCCCGCGCCGGTCGTACCTGCTGGACTCGGGTCTGCCGCGTAATTGCTGCTAACGATCTCGAAGGTGTCGCCGGCGGTGAATGTCCATGCGAAGCCGGTCGTCGCGTTGGCTTTGAGGTTGACGATGATCGTGTCCCCAACCGCCGCGTCAATCGTGCTGGCGGTCAGTTCCACGGGCGTGATCTCGATAGTCTTCGGGGCTGCCGAACTCCCGCCGCAAGAAGCCAGCAAGGCTGCGGTCAGCAATGCCGTCAGAGCCAGCATCAACGGCAGGCCCGTCCTTTTGCCTATCAACATGTCCATGTCCTCGCCCCAAATCAGCGCAGTCTACCAGCGGCCGCTTACCAGTTCAAGCGCCAATCGAAAAGGGCTGTGGCCTAGCAGTTCCGCACCCATTTGACGGCCATTCAACTCTCTCGATGAACACCGGCGCTTCTCTGAGTGGGCCGTCGATGCGGTCAAGATGGTTGCTATGGATCGCTTGCCTGAAATGTATTGCAGCGATTGACGTTAGTGCGTCCCTTTTACAAAATACATATCGATCTGGCCTTTCCCTTTTGCATTCATTTTTCCCCTGTACTCGCAATCGAACTCGGTCTGGATCAGATCGTAGGTATAGGCCGAAACGTTTACGCGTCCAGCCTCACCTGCGCTCTCCATACGCGATGCGATGTTGACGGTATCGCCCCACACGTCAAACGCATACTTTCGCTTGCCCACGACACCGCTGACCACCGGTCCCGAATGAATCCCGACCCGAAGCGACCACTTGAAGGCTGCGGTTTGGTTTCTATGTGCCAGATAGTCGAGCATGCGAAGGCCGCAGTGCACGCATCTCTGCGCGTGATCAACGCAGGGCTTGGGCAAGCCGGCCGCCGCCATGTAGGCGTCGCCAATGGTCTTGATCTTTTCGACACCCAGTTCATCGCAGATGTCATCGAAAGCACCGAATATCTCGTTCAGCTCCGCCACCATCCGGTCCGCCGGCATAGCGGATGCCGTCTCGGTGAATCCGCTGAAGTCAGTAAACAACACGGACACCGATTCGTGCCTCGCGGAGCGCGCCACTCCGGTCGCTGACAACTCTTGCGCCAGCTCAGCCGGCAAAATGTTGAGCAGCAATCGCTCGGAGCGTTCGTGCTCGACGGCGACCTCACGTAGCGCCAGGAAGGCGCGTCGCAGGGCCAAGTCCATCTGATAGCAAATCAGCATGCCCCAAAGATTTGCGCCAAGGAGCGCTTCCGCATGCCGGAACATGGCGCTTTCGCTCAGCAGTCCGAGAGCGTGGACAAAGGCGAGGTAAATGGCCATGCCCATCAGTCCGGCGACTGTTGCTGCGGGAAAACGCAGACGCAACAGGCCGTAGATGCTGAACAAATGAATGACCATCAAGTAGAACCCGGACGCCTCCAGCAGCTGCGCAGGATACTGGTGCAAGACGCTGGCGACTCCCACCGACATCGCGCATGCCAGCGCGAGCATCACCCACTGATTGCGGCGTAGAAAAATCTGCGTATGAGTCAAGGCATAGCAGGCACCAATCGTGGCAAGAACCATGACAACGATTCCCGGCATATGCTCCTGCATGGACGGCGCTATCCGGTTGATCGCGGGCCAGACAAAGAACATCAGCGCGCCGGCGGAGGCGAGCGTGATTCGAACCGGTCGCAGGGATTTGCGCGCCTGTTCCTCGGCAAAGGACTGCTCCAACTCCGCATCTTTGAAGCGCAGCGTAAGACGATGCATGCGGGCGGTGTCGGCATTCATGCTGGTGCTCCAATGGAGAACGACAGAAGTCCGCATCCTACGCCTAGCCTGAACTTCAAGTACAGTTGCCGCAACTGAGGGGGAGCGCACTAGACTGCCATTGCGTTGTCTCGCACCCAAGCTATGAACCCACAGACCATTCTCACCAACTACGACAACGGCCAGCTCTGGGCTGAATCTCCAAGCAACGAAGCTGGCTTTGGCGTGCCTGCTGCATACCAAAGCTCGTTGACAGTCCGCGAACTTCGCATAGCACGTGGCGAGGTGCCCCGTGGTTTCAAGATTGGCTTTACCAACCGGAATATTTGGTCGCGCTACAACGTCTACGCGCCCATCTGGGGCACGGTGTACGACAGCACGTTGTCGTTCTGTGAGGGCCGCGGCACGATCTCACTCGCAAGAACCTGCCAACCACGCATCGAACCCGAGGCCGTATTCGGCATCAAGTCGACGGTTGTACCCAATGCGTCGTTTGATGATCTGTTCAATGCCATTGAGTGGGTTGCACCGGGCTTTGAGATCGTTCAATCGCATCTGCCAGACTGGAAGTTCAAAGCTTCTGATTCGGTGGCCGATGGGGGTCTGCATGCACATCTATTGGTCGGCCGCAGGGTTCCTATGGGCGCCCTTGCAGTCAGTGCCGGTGAACTTGACGACCTCCTGGCTGCGACACAAGTCAGTCTGAGGAGGGGCGATCAACTCATTGACACAGGGTTCGGCGCGAACGTGCTGGACAGCCCGCTTCGAGCCCTTCACCACTTCCTGCTGGAGCTTCGCCAGTGTCCAGGGGCTCCTGATCTGATGCCAGGTGATGTGGTCACAACCGGCACCTGGACTGACGCCTGGCCCGTTAAGCCGGGAGAATGCTGGACCGGCGCCTTCGGTATGCCACTGTCCCACTTGGAAGTTGAGCTTCGGTAGCTGTCCAAGGGATTCCCCCTTCTTCCAGCGCTATGGGTAAACTGCCCTGCATGCAAACCACCAAACCCTGGGACGCGCTGAGTGGGCAGTACCAATTGCAGCCCGGCACCTCGCCCGGCATCGTTGGTCAGCGACCCGTGTTGGGTGCTGGCAGGCTCGGTCGCTTGCTGCAGGGACAGAGTGGTGAGCAGGTGGGTCGCACGCTGAGCAGTGTCTTCACGCTCTGTGCCCATGCGCATCGGCGCTGCGCTGCGCTGGCGCTTGGTGCAGCGGAGTCGGCGCAGGCAGCACCCGAGCAGCCGTCGCCCGTGCTGCTGTACCTGGAGACAGCCCGTGATCATTTGCGCAGCATCGCGCTCGATTGGCCGCAGCGATTACCGGAACTCGGGATGGACGCGCAGCGCTTGGACTGGCTGCGCGCTTGTCCGCTGCCGCTGGCCTCAGCCCGACCTGTGACGGACGATGAAGTTGCGTGGCAGACGCTGGGCGCCTTGCGCAGTTGGCTGGAGACGGCAGTGCTCCAGCAGGACGCGCTTTCGTGGCTGCGGGACCGTCGCGAGCCCGATGCCCTGGCACAGTGGTGCCAGGCGCAGGCAGACAGACTGGTGCCGGCGCGCTGTCTGCTTGCCTGGCATCCAATCGCTCATGCTCTGCGACCGCCACTGCGCGCCTTGGATGTGCTGAGTGATGCCGCGCCGCTGCAGCAAGCAGGTCTGCGCGAACTCGGGCACGCCCTGGCGCAAGAGGGCGATTTTGCGCAACACCCGACCTGGCTGGGACAGCCTGCCGAGACCGGCGCCTGGACCCGGTTGCGCCATCGCCAGCAGGACATTGCGAGCAGTGCCTGGACGCGGATGAGCGCGCGCTGGCTGGAACTGGTGGAGCTTGCGGTAGTCGACCCGCAAAATGCAGGGCAGGGCGGCGCGCCACTGCTTGCCAGCGGCGCCCTGCATCTGGCTGAAGGCCAGGCGCTGGCCTGGTGCGAAATGGCGCGTGGCCTCCTGCTGCATTGGGTCAAGGTCGATGCTGCTGGTGCGGTGCAGGACTACCGTGTGCTGGCGCCGACAGAGTGGAATTTTCATCCGCAGGGTGCGTTAGCGCAGGCCGTGGCCGCTTTGCCGGCCGATGCGGTCACGACAGCGCGCACGCTGGCTGCGGCCTACGACCCCTGCGTGC
>Ga0194053_10000786_pt1 | contig 22316 bp, 23 predicted proteins | sample SepL228m_MetaG_FD_161684 | JGI IMG/M metagenome (GOLD analysis project Ga0194053, IMG submission 161684) | Anoxic zone freshwater microbial communities from boreal shield lake in IISD Experimental Lakes Area, Ontario, Canada - Sep2016-L227-8m | ecosystem: Environmental > Aquatic > Freshwater >... | reverse complement strand
CCGCTTCGTGGAGCAGGGCCAGACCATCCAGCCGGGCCAGGGTCTGCTGACGCTGATCCCCCTGCACCGCACCTGGGTCACGGCCAACTTCAAGGAGACCCAGATCGCCCGCATGCGGCCCGGCCAGGAAGTCGAGATCAAAGTGGACATGACCGGCACCACCCTCAAGGGCCGCGTGGACTCCATCGCCGGCTCCACGGGCTCTCGCATGAGCCTGCTGCCCCCCGAGAACGCCGTGGGCAACTTCGTGAAGGTGGTCCAGCGCATCCCCGTGAAGATCCGCATCGACGAAGCCGAAGCCGGCAAGGTCATCCTCCGCCCCGGCATGAACGTCGAAGTTACTGTGATCCTCAAGTAGTTCCAGCCTCAGTCTGCGAGGGCTTCTCCACAAAGAAACTCAAACAGATACTTGCGTGAAATCTCCTTCAGCTAGAAAAGATTTTTTATCCACAAAGAACACAATGGGCACAGAAAAAGCATCCCCGGTAAGACCAAGGTAGGTCCCTAGATTTGGCCCCAAGACGCTTTACCCCTTTGTGCTTTTTTTTGTGTTCTTTGTGCCCTTTGTGTTCTTTGTGGTTAATTTGCCCTTTTTTTGTGGATCTCCCAGTTCATGAACGCCTCCCGCCCCATCAACCCCTGGATCATCGCCCTCACGGTGATGATCGCGACGTTCATGGAGGTGCTGGACACCAGCGTGGCGAACGTGGCGCTGCCGAACATCGCGGGGAACCTGTCGGCCACGGTGGAGGAGACCACCTGGGTGCTGACGTCCTACCTGGTGGCCAACGCGGTAGTGCTGCCCCTGGGCGGCTACTTCTCCAGCCTCATGGGGCGGAAGCGGTTCTACCTCACCTGCGTGACCGTCTTCACGGTGGCGTCCTTCCTCTGCGGCATCGCGCCGTCCCTGGGCTGGCTCATCTTCTTCCGCGTGCTCCAGGGTCTGGGCGGCGGCGGCCTGCAGCCCATCTCCCAGGCCATCCTGGTGGAGACCTTCCCGCACGAGAAGCGCGGCGCCGCCATGGCGGTGTATGGCATGGGCGTGGTGCTGGCCCCCATCATCGGCCCGGTGCTGGGTGGGTGGATCACGGACAACTTCAGCTGGCACTGGATCTTCCTCATCAACATTCCAGTCGGCATCCTGTCCTTCACCCTCACCAGCGCCCTGGTGAAGGACCCGCCGAACTTCCACCGCATCTCGCTCAAGGAAGGCGCCCGCTTCGACTACCTGGGCATCGGCGTCCTCACCCTGGGCCTCGCCTCGCTGGAGATCGTGCTGGATGAAGGCCAGCGGAAGGACTGGTTCTCCTCGGGCTTCATCGTCTTCTTCGCCATCGTGGCGGTGGTGGCGCTGCTCTTCGCGGTCATCTACGAGCTGGGCAAGGAGCGGCCCATCGTGGACCTGCGCCTGCTGAAGGACCGCACCTTCGCGGTGGCCATCCTGATGCTCTTCGTGCTGGGCTTCGTGCTCTACGGCAGCCTGGCGCTGCTGCCCATCTTCCTCCAGACCCTGCTGGGCTACACGGCCCTGCTCAGCGGCTGGGTGCTCAGTCCAGGTGGCCTGGCGGTCATGTTCATGATGCCCATCGTGGCGATGCTGCTGAAGAAGGTCGACACCCGCTGGCTCATCGGCATCGGCTTCACGGTCTGCGGGCTCGGACTCATCCAGATGTCGGGTTTCAACCTGCAGGTGGACTTCCAGACGGCCATGACCTCCCGCATCGTGCAGAGCCTCGGCTTCGCCTTCCTGTTCATCCCCATCAACGTGCTCGCCTTCCAGCACATCCCGCCGCACAAGACGGCCTACGCCGCAGGCCTCATGAACCTGGTGCGCAACATCGGCGGCAGCACGGGCATCGCTATCGTCACGACGCTGCTGTCCCGCCGCTCCCAGTTCCACCAAGCCAACCTGGTCGGGAACCTAGCCCCGGGCAACCCGGCCTACCAGGGCTTCCTGGACCGGGCGACCCAGCTGGGCGTCACGAGCGGCGGCCTCTCGCCCGTGGATGCCGCCCACGTGGCGCAGGGCGCGGTCTACGGCACCATGGCCAAGCAGTCCGCCATGATGGCCTTCTCTGACACGTTCTGGTTCATGGGCATCATGTGCTTCCTGCTCTTCCCCCTGCTCTTCCTCATGCGCCAGGGCAAGTCCGCCGGACCCGTCGCCATCGACTGAAGTCGGCAGAGGGCCTATGACGGAGAAAAACAGGCACCACGAAGACCACTAAGACCACGAAGGAAGACAAGAACAATCCGTCTTCTTGTTTGTGGTTAAAAAGTGGTTCGCTTTAGTCCCGCCGGGCCAGGGCCAGGAACACGGGGTAGCGCCGGTTCTCCTTCTCGACTTCGCAGACGGTCTCGAGGTGGATGTCGCGGAAACCAGCCTGGGTGAGCTGCGCCCAGAAGGCCTCCCGGTCGAAGCCGCGGTGAACCTCGGCCTCGGGGCCATGGAAGGAGCCGTCCTCGGCCTCCAGGTCCGCCAGGGCCACCCAGCCACCCAGCCACCCGGGGCCAGGACCTGACGGAAGCGCCCGAGGATGCCCTGAGTGTCGGGAATGTGGTGCAGGGTCATGAGGCTGCACACGAGGTCATAGCGGGCCTCGGGCACGGCCTCCGCCAGCAGGTCCAGGCGCACAGGAGTCATGTTCGCCGCCCCGGCCGCGGCGATCTTGGCGCGCAGCGCGGCCAGCATCCCCTCGGAGGTATCCGCCAGGGTCACCCAGGCCACCTGGGGCTGTAAGGTAAAGCCCAGCAGCCCCGTGCCGCAGCCGTACTCGAGGACCCGCAGGCCCGCCAGGGGCACAACCTGGGCGACGGCCCGGCCCACCGTCAGGGCCCGCGCCACCTTGGCGGGATCCTGGTCCCAGGTGCCTGCCCTGGCATCGAACTCACTCATGCCGCCTCCTCCGAGATGATGCACCTTCCGAGTCTAGGGCCGCCGGAGCCGTCTAGGATGGATCCATGTCCCTGCGGGTCCTGCCCCTCTCCCGACGCATCGTGACCACCTTGGCCCTGGTCGGGCTGGTTGGCGTGTTCACCTCGGCCCTGGTCCTCGTCAGCCTGCGCGAGTTGTTGCCGAAGGCGCAACCGCCCCCACGCTCTCGCCTTTTGGCGGCACTGGAGGGCCCCATGGCCTCGAATACCAGCCCCTCGGAGCGGGAGCGGGTCCAGGTCTGGCTGGCTGCCGGCGCCAAGCAAGAGGGACTTCCCCCGGTGGAGGCGCTGGTAGGGAACAACTGCGCCAGCTGCCACGCCCCCGGGAGCGAATATCCCCGGGTATCCAGCCTCGAGGACCTGCGCCAGCTGGCACTGTTGACGGAGCCCACCGCTGCGACGGGACGCCTGCCGACCCGCCTGCTCCACTTGTTTGCTTTTCCGCTGATACTCGTTGCCTGTGGGGGCCTGCTCCTGCGGACCCGGTGGCCCGGGCGGCGGGCGCTGGCGGCCGCCTCTGCGCTGGCGGTGCTCTTCAATGCCGGGCAGTGGTGGCTCGGTCAGGGCAGGCCGGAGCTGCTCTGGCTGGCGCGCGCGGCGGCCGGGGGGCTGGTCCTGGCCCTGGCGGCGCTCACCGGCGCCGTATTGCGGGACCTCTGGACAGAGCCCCGTCAACGCTGACCTCAACTCACAAGTGCGTGCAGGCAACAAGGCTTCACCACCAAGACACCAAGAAAGACCGCCCGTCTTCAGCTATTGCAGTTCTTGGTGTCTTGGCGCCTTGGCGGTGATTCCTACTCTTTCCATGCAAATCGGGACTAGCCGGTGGCCCATAGACGAACCGCCAGGAACCCGGAGGTGGCCTGGCGGTGCGGCTCTTGCTCAAAGGTATCGGCCGACCTACTGGGCGGCGGGCTCGTCCACGAAGTCTTCATCGGAGAGGCCGCTGTCCGGGGGCAGCTTGGCCAGCTCCGCGGTGACGAGGTTGGTGTGGTGCACTTCCTCGTCGCGCAGTTCCTCGAAGAGGGCCTTCACGCCGGCATCCTTCAGGGCGGGCAGGGCCGCCACGAAGAAGGCGTGGGCCTTCACCTCGGAGGCCAGGGCGGCTTTCATGGCCTGGCGCGGCGTCATGAAGGCGCGGGCCGCATCGAAGTCCGGGGCTTCGATGTCGTAGATCATCTCCCGGGTCACGGCCTTGGGCTCAGCTCCGAAGAGCGAGCTGCGCCGTGCGGCCAGTTCCTCGCCGTGCTTGGCTTCGTTCTGGGCCATGAGACGGAAGAAGGTCGCCGCCTCAGGGGTCCGGTGCTGTTCCATCTGCGCCGCGAAGTCCTCGTAGCGCTCCTGGGCCTCCTCCTCGATGAGGACGGCCAGATCGAGGGCGTCCTTCAGGGAGAGGCTCGCATAGTCAATGCCGCGGGTGGTCATCGGATCCTCGCTTACTTCTTGATGAAGAGGTCGAGGATGTTCTCCGCCGGAGGGGCATCCTTGGACAGCAGGGCCTGCCGCTCACGCACGAGGCCGTCGTAGGTGGGCGCCGGCTCGGGGTTGCGGTAGAACACGCCCAGGTGCAGCTTCTGGCCATAGTGCTGAGCCAGATCCATGGCGGCCAGGCGGTCGGCGGGGTTGTGACCCAGCGCCGTGAGGTTCTCGCTGATGGCCTTGAGGCCCTTGATCTGCTGGGCTTCTTCGCCGTAGGTGACGCAGGGGGACTGGATGTTCACGAAGGCGAACCCGGGGTAGCGGATGGCCTCCTCGATGGTGGCCGCCATGCCCGCCAGATCCGTAGGCGAGGCCTGGGCCACGAAGCCCGCGCCGTAGGCCAGCACGTAGAGCAGCGGGTTCACCGGCTCTTCGAGGCTGCCGTAGCGGGAGGTGCAGGTGGTGCGCCCCTTCTGGGACGTCGGGGAAAGCTGCCCCTTGGTGAGACCGTAGATCTGGTTGTCCATCACGATGTAGGTGATGTCCATGTTGCGGCGGATCAGGTGGGCAATGTGCCCGCCGCCGATGGAGAAGCCGTCACCGTCACCGCCGGCGGCCAGGACCAGCAGGTCGGGGTTGGCCAGCTTGATGCCCTGGGCGATGGGCAGTGAGCGGCCGTGGACGCTGTTGAAGCCATAGGCCGTGGTGTAGCCGGGGATGCGGCTGGAGCAGCCGATGCCCGACACGAAGGCGATCTCATGGGGCGGGCGGCCGATGGCGGCCAGGGCGCGGTAGATGCCCTGGACCACGGAGAAGTCGCCGCAACCGGGGCACCAGATGGGCTTGAGGTCGCTCTTGTAGTCTTTTGCTTGGTATTCGCAGGTTGCGCTCATGGTGGACCTCACTCCTGGGGCTGAAGCTGGCCCTCGTGGCTGCGCTGCAGCTCCGAGAGGAGACGATGGAGAGCCGCGACGATGTCGGTGGGCAGGAAGGGGTTGGCGCCGCTGCGGGCGAGGGACTGGACGCCCTTGGGCAGGTCAATGTGCATGCGAAGCAGCTTGAAAGTCTGGGCCAGGTGGGTCTGCTCGACGATCAGGCCCTTCTGCACGGACTGGAAGAACTCGTTGTAGATGCCCTCGGCCACGGGATACAGCAGGTAGGGGACCATGAGCTTCACGTTGATGCCCTCGGCCTGAGCCATCTCCAGAGCCTCGCGGCAGACACCAGCAACGCTGCCCCAGGCCAGGATGGCGATGGGAGCATCGGGGTTGCCGGTCACTTCGAACAGGTCCTTGCGCTCCTTGAGCGGATCGAACTTCTTGGTGCGCTTGTCGTTCATGCGCTGGTGGACCGAGCCGCTGTTGGTCGGCGCGCCAGACTCCACGTGCTCGATGCCGGAGGCCAGGTAGGTGCCGCCGAGCATGCCCGGATGGCTGATGGGGCTGATGTGGTTGTCCGTCTGCTTGAAGCGCTTGTAGTCCACCAGGTCGACGCCCGTGGGCACCACCCGGTTGATGATCTTGAACTGGGAGGTGTCGATGGGATCCAGGGTCTCTTTGCGCGAGGCGATCTCCTGGTCGGAGAGGACAATCACCGGCGTCTGATAGTACTCGGCGATGTTGAAGGCCTCGATGGTGATGCGGAAGGTGTCGGCCACGGATGTGGGGGCCAGCACCGGCCGGATCACATCGCCGTGGGCCGAGAAGGCCGCCGCGAAGAGATCAGACTGCTCGGTCTTGGTGGGCAGGCCGGTGGAGGGGCCGCCGCGCTGGACGTCCACGATCACCAGGGGCAGCTCGGCGATGCTGGCGAGGCCCATCATCTCGGACTTCAGGGAGAGACCAGGACCGCTGGTGGCGGTCATGGACTTGGTGCCTGCGAAAGAGGCGCCCACGGCTGCGCCGATGCCGGCGATCTCGTCCTCGGCCTGCAGCACCGCGCCGTTGTACTTCCAGACATGATCCGTGAAGAACTGCATCACCTCGGTGGAGGGGGTGATGGGGTAGCCGCCGAAGAAGCGGCAGCCCGCAAAGATCGCCGCCGCGGCGCACATGTCATTGCCGTCGGTGATGAGCTTGACCTGGCCCTTGGTAGCCGAGGCCGCAACGTTCATGCTGACCTTGAGCGGGTGCTCCATGGCGAAGGCGCGGCCCGCGTCGAAGGCGCGCTGGTTGGCGTCGACCAGCTCCTCGCCCTTCTTGGCCAGCTTCTTTCGGATGCCCTTCATCACGGCCACGGCCCCGATGCCGAACCAGCCGGCGATGAGCCCTAACACCACGGTGTTCTTGGCGCGCTCGGTGCCGGCGGTGGCCTTGGCCATCTCGGCGATGGGCACCGCGATCACCTGCAGGGGCGTCACGCCCACCAGGGGAATGTCCGCCTCGAGAATCTTGGTGGCGGCCTCGTAGATCACCACGGTGTTGCCGCTCACGGGCAGCTCGGCGCCGAACTTGAGGAAGTCATCCCAGTTCAGGGCCACAGCCACATCGAGGTTGCCGCCGGGGTTGAGGATGGGGGTCGTGCTGATGCGCACGCGGCAGGAGGACTCGCCGCCGCGGATCTGGGAGCCGAAGCTCTTGGTCATGACCCCGTGGTATCCCTCGGCGGCCGCGGCCTGGAGCAATGAATCACCGGCGGAGACAATACCATCTCCTCCCGAACCGGCCATTCCGAAGACTAGATCCTTGCGCATGAGCACCTCCAGGCGGGGAGTGGATGGGGGATGGGCGGACGGCTGCGCGCAGCCCAACATCCCGCACACGAATACCGTGATCGCGGCGTTTATTTACCCTACCGTTGAAGGCCGTTGCTTTCCATCACACCTTCCCCGGAGGCAGCCTCCCAGGGGGGTGTCAACCTAGCTGGGCCAGGTCCTCGGGGGCACCCAGGCTGAGGGCGGTCACCTCCAGGCCCCGCTCCTTGGCCTGCCGCTTGACCAGACCCGCCAGGACCTTGCCGGGGCCCAGCTCGAGGAAGGTGGTCACGCCCTGGTCCAGGAGCAGGTCCAGAGTGGCCTGCCAGCGCACGGCGCCGGGGATCTGGCGCACCAGGCCGTCCCGCAGGGCCTCCGGCTCCGACACGGCGGCGGCGTCCACGTTGTTCACCAGGGGGCAGAGGGGCGCCCGGAAGCTGAGGGCGCGCAGGACCGGCTCCATGTGGGCCTGGGCCGGCTCCATGAGGGGGGAGTGGAATGGGGCGCTCACGGGCAGTTTCATGGCCTTCCGGCACCCCCGGGCCTTCACGGCCTCAAGCGCCGCGTCCACGGCCTCGGCGTGCCCGGCGATGACGATCTGGCCGGGGCCGTTGAAGTTGGCCGGCACCACAATCTTGCCGGTGGCGGCCTGAGCCTCGGCGCAGCTGGCCTCCACATCGGCCTGGCTCATGCTCAGGATGGCCGCCATGGCGCCCACCCCCACGGGCACGGCCACCTGCATGGCCCGGCCCCGCTCACGCACCGTGCGGACCGCGTCCTGGAAGCCGAGGGCGCCCAGGGCCACCAGGGCGCTGTATTCGCCCAGGGAGTGGCCGGCGGCGAAGTCGGGGCGCGGCAGCCGGTCGCCCAGGGCCCGCACCACCATGATGCTGTGGGTCAGGATGGCGGGCTGGGTGTGCTCTGTGAGCTTGAGGGTCTCTTCCGGCCCTTCGGCCATCAGCGCCGACAGGGCAAACCCCAGGGCCGCATCGGCCTCCTGAAGCACGGCCTGGGCCGCCGGTTCCGCCGCGGCCAGCGTCATGCCCATGCCCACCGCCTGGGACCCCTGCCCCGGGAACAGCCAAGCCACCTTGCCCATGGAAATCCCCCTGGTTTTGTATTCATCACAGAAAAAATATCACCGCCAAGTCGCCAAGATGCCAAGGACTGCAGGGTGGGTAAAGAGGTCTTTACTTGGCGCTCTTGGCGCCTTGGCGGTGAAAAGCCCTTTCATGACCCACTGAACGCGGGTTCAGTCCTGGGGCAGCAGGAGGGCGACGCGCTCCTGGATGCGCTCGTGCAGGTTGTGCTCGGCGGCGCGGAGGGCGGCGCGGATGGCGTTGCGCACGGCCTTGGCGTCGCTGCGGCCGTGGCCGATGATGCTCACGCCCTTGACGCCCAGCAGCGGGGCCCCGCCGTACTCTGAGTAGTCCAGCTTCTTCTTGAAGTTCTTCATGGCCGGCTTGGCCAGGAGGCCCGCGAACTTGGTCAGGGCGCTCTGCATGAAGCTCTCGCGCAGGCCGGAGATGATGCCCTCCGCCAGAGCCTCGCTGGACTTGAGCACGATGTTGCCCACGAAGCCGTCGCAGGCGATGACCTCGAAGCTGCCATTCCAGATGTCGCGCCCCTCGGCGTTGCCTTCGAAGTTGATCTCCATCTGCCGCAGCATGGCCGAGGCGTCCTTGGTCACATCAGTGCCCTTGCCGTCCTCCTCGCCCACGCTGAGGATGCCCACCCGGGGCCGCTCCAGGCCCAGCACCTCTTCGGCATAGACCGAGCCCATGACCGCGAACTGGGCGATGTGGACCGCGCGGCAGTCCACGTTGGCGCCGACGTCCAGCAGCACCGTGGGGGTGCCTTTCATGTTCGGCAGGACGCTGGCCAGGGCGGGCCGGTCCACGCCGTCGAGCTTGCCGATCACCAGGCTGGAGGCCACCATGGCGGCCCCGGTGTGACCCATGGACACGACGCCGTGGGCCCGCCCCTCGCGGACCAGCTGAGCCGCCACCCGGATGGAGCTGTCCTTCTTCTCCTTGAGGATGCAGGTGGCCTTGTCCTCCATCCCCACGGTATGGAAGGCATGCACCAATTCCACCCGCGCCATGAGGGCCGGGGTGAAGCCGTGCTTCGAAAGTTCGGGGCGGATCACGCCCTCATTGCCCACCAGGAACAGCTGGAGCCCGGGCCAGGCCTCGAGAGCCTCCCGGGCGCCCTGCAAAGTGGCATGAGGGGCGAAATCCCCCCCCATGACATCCAGTGCAATGCGGTGGCTGTCCACCGGAGTGTTCTTAGGCCGTCGCGGCGACGCGGACGGCCAGCTTGCCGCGGTAGAAGCCGCAGCTGGGGCACACGCGGTGCGGCAGCTTGGGCGTCTGGCAGTTCGGGCAGGTGCTGGCGCTCATGACCTCGAGCGAGTCATGGGTGCGCCGGCGGTCGCGGCGGGCCTTGGAATGGCGGCGCTTGGGATTCGGCATGGCTTGCTCCTAGGGGTAGAACACAAAGTTCCAGGTTAAGGGGTTCAGGATTGCGGGTCCAGCTTGATTCCCGCCAGGGCCCTGGCAAGGGCCTGGTTGAGGGCGGAAGGGGTGGTGGCGGTCTCGGGCTGGCAGTGGCAGGGGCCCTTGTTCCAGTTCTTGCCGCAGGAGGGGCAGAGCCCCTGGCAGTTTTCCGTGCAGAGAGGATGCATGGGCGCCTGGAGCTCGAACTGCTCGCGCACCAGCTCCGCCTCGTCCAGGGTGTCCTCGGGCAGAAAGACCACGTCGAGGTCCTGGGAGCCCAGCGTGTGACAGCCCCGGGCCACCAGCTCCGCATCCTTGCTGCCCAGGAACTGGCTCTCGACCGTGAGGGGCCGATCCAGGTGGGCCAGACAGCGGCTACAGGCGCCCTGCCACACGGCCTGGCCCTTCACTTCGAGGAAGACGTCGCCATCCGAAGCCAAGGCGAAGACGGACCAGGTGAGGTCCCGCAGGGACACATCTCCCTCCAGCGCCAGCTTTTCAGTGGTGCCGTTCAGGCGGAGGCCCTCCTGGGGCAGCTTGTAGAGGTGGATCACTTCTTGGCTCCGCCGTCGGTGGGCGCGCCACCAGCCTTGGGGCCGCTCACGGGCGAGGAGCTCGTCGCACCCTGACCGGGCGTGCGGGTGATGGGACCGGCATCCTCGGGGTTGCCCGGGTCGCCAGTGCACTTCAGCTCGTAGTCGAGGCGGGTGGACTTGCCCTCGTAAGGCTGGCCGAAAGGATCCTGGGCGGACATGCCCGCCTTGATGAGGTTGCCCTTCACCAGAAGCGAGTTGCCGTCCACCATGGCGTCATAGGTGCCGAAATCAGGGTAGCGACCGTTCCGAAGGTAGTACTGGTCGAGGCCCTCGGCCACGATCTTCAGGTCGTCCTGAGCCTTGAGATAGCGAGCCTGGGCCGAGTGCTTCCGGTACTGGGAGAACCCAAGGGTCCCCAGTACGGCGATGATCATCATGGCTACCAGCAACTCCAGCAGCGAGAAGCCACGGCTCTTCAGGCGGGACTTGCGGCGGGCGGGTGCGGGGGTCATGGTCGGGATCCGGGAAAAGGGCTCGGCGGTGGTGCATCCGAGCGTTCCAGTGTGCCTGGAATGGCTGAAAAAGCAAGCATTCATGGGCATCATGCCTCCTTTGAGCTTTCGGTTCCCCCGGATTCTTCCACCACCGGCGCAGGGAAGTCCCCCGGCCAGGGAAAGCCCGTGGGCAGAGCGTCCAGACCCCCCAGCTCGGCCAGCCAGTAGCGGTAGGCGCGGAAGCTCATGCCCAGGCGCTTGCCCGCCTTGGTCTTGACCCCACCCACCTCGTCCAGGGCTCGCCGGAGGAAGTAGCCCTTCATGGCCTGGACCCAGGCCTCCAGGTCAAAGCCCTCCGCGGGGATCGCCAGGGGCGCCACCCGCTCTCCGGTCGCCGTCCCCCCGGCCAGGCCGAAGCCCTCGGGCAGCAGGTCCCGGGTGATGGGGCCGCCGGGGTTGAGCGCCACGCAGCGCTCCATGAGGTTCTCCAGCTCCCGCACGTTGCCCGGAAACCGGTAGCTCAGCAGCTGGCCCATGGCCTCAGGGTGCAGCTGCATGGGGGCCTTGCCCAGCTTGTGGCAGAAGCGGCGGATGAAGTGTTCGGCCAGGACCGGCAGGTCCTCCGGCCGGTCCCGCAGGGGCGGCATCTGGATCTGGAGGATGTTGACTCGGTAGAAGAGGTCCTCGCGGAAGGCGCCGGACTCGGCCCGGGCGCGGAGGTCCCGGTTGGTGGCGGCGATGACCCGCACATCCACGGACCGCTCCTCCGTGGCGCCGAGGCGGCGGACCTTGCGCTCCTGGAGCACCCGGAGCAGCTTCACCTGGAGCGCCAGCGGCAGCTCGCCGATCTCATCCAGGAAGAGGATGCCGCCGCCCGCCTCCTCGAAGAGCCCGCGCTTCAGGGCGCTGGCCCCGGTGAAGGCGCCCTTCTCGAAGCCGAACAGCTCGCTCTCCAGCAGGGCCTCGGGCAGCGCGCCGCAGTTGATGGGCACGAAGGGTCCCTTGGCGCGGTCGGAGTAGCGGTGGATGAGCCGGGCCACCACCTCCTTGCCGGTGCCGCTCTCGCCGGTGAGCAGGACCGTGGTGTCAGCCCGGGAGACCTTGCCGATGAGGGCATTTATCTTGCGCATCATCGGACCCACGCCCACCAGCTCGCCCAAGTCCTGGGGCGGCGGCGCCTCGGGCTCGGCCGCGGCCAGCAGCCCCTTCAGGGTGGCGATGAGGTCTTCGTGCTTGAAGGGCTTGGTGATGAAGTCCACTGCCCCCTGGTTGAGGGCCTGCACGGTGGTCTCCGTGGTGGCGTAGGCGGTCATGATCACCACCGGCGTCTCCAGAGCCTGCTCCTTCATCCAGGTGAGCAGCTCAATGCCGGAGCCATCCTTGAGCTTGAGGTCCGAGAGCACCCCGTCAAAGCTGGCCTCCCGCAGGGCCCGCTGGGCCTCCTGGATGCCCGGAGTGGCCTCGCACTGGAACCCCGCCCCCTCCAAGGCCAGGGTGAGCACCTCCCGGAGGCTGGGTTCATCCTCTACCAGCAGGATCCGTTGGGTCGAGGCAAGAGACATGGCAACCTGTGAGTGGGACGCGCTGGATCAGCCATCCTATCCTGAACCCATCTCCGCCTTGCATCCATTCCGAAGTCAGACCCTCCCCTGGAGTCCTGTGAAGCACGTCGTGTTCGCCCACCGGAAGCTGTCCTTCGGGGGCGGCGAGCGGGTGCTCATCGAGCAGGTGGCGGCGCTGGCCGGGCTGCCTGTCAAGGTGTCCGTGCTCTTCCGGAAGGAGCCGGGCAAGCGGGACATCGAGCCGGAGCTGCGGGCGCGAAACCCGAACGTGGCGGAAGTGGTCCACCTGCCCGGAGCCCTGGGCGCCTTCCGCTGGCTCTGGCGGACCCAGCCCAACCTGCTGATCCTCTGCAACCACAAGGGCGTGCAGCGGGCCCTGCCCTGGCTGGCCCGGCTGGGCCTGCGGCTGCCCACGGTGCTCACCCTCCACGAGCACTACGAGCGCCACCTGCGCAAGTATCGGGGCGTCCGGAACCTCGTGGACCGCTGGCTCTGCACCTACGACTTCACCGCCGCCGTCCGGGAGCACCTCAGCGGCGCCCCCTGCAGCATCATCCACCCCCTCTATCCCCGGCCCGAGGCGGCGGCCACCACTCAGGCGGAGCGGTGTGCGGCCCGGCGGCAGCTGGGTCTGCCCGAGGAGGCGACCGTGGTGGGCTACGTGGGGCAGATTGACGCCCGCAAGGATCCCCTGGGCGTCGTCCGGTTCGCCGAGGAGCTCGGCGCGGTCCACCTGCTCTTCGCGGGGCGGGAGGATGCCGCCACCGCCGCCGAGCTGGCAGCCCGCCTGGCGAACTCGCCCCTGCGGGAGCGCACCCTGCGCCTGGGTCCCCAGGTCGACCTCGGCCCCGCCTTCAAAGCTCTCGACCTCTATGTGATGACCAGCAAAAACGAAGGTTTCTTCCCCCTGGCCCTCATCGAGGCCATGGAACGGGGCGTGCCCGTGCTGGCGCCCAGCGTCGGCGGCATCGGCACCGTCATCCGGGAGGGCGAGGGCGCCTTCCTCATGCCCAAGCCCGATGACCGGCGCCCCATCGACGAGGCCCTGCTGGTGGCCGCTGCGGGCCGCCTCAGGCCCCTGCTGGCCGATCCCACAGAGTGGGAGGACCAGCGCCGTCAGGCGCACGCCTTCGGCACGGCCCTCACCCGTGGCTATGACGCCGCCGCGGCCTTCCGTGAGGCGGTGGCGCCGTGGCTGTGATCCCCCGCCACGCCACCTGGCTCCGCTTCCCGCGGTTTGTGGGCGACGCCGGGGCCCCCTCCGCGATCGCAAGCCAGAGGCGCAGCGGGAGCGGGAGGACGCGACTCGATGTCGCGTCCGATCGGGGCGGTAGTCCGAGGCGAGCCCTGCCCGTTGGGCACGGGAGGCGGTCGTGATCCCCCGCCACGCCACCTGGCTCCGCTTCCCGCGGTTTGTGGGCGACGCCGCCATGCAACTGCCGGTGTTGCGGCTGCTGCGGCAGCTCGGCGAGGGCCCTCTGGTGGTCTGGGGACCTAAGACCACCGTGGGCCTGGTGGAGGGCACCTGGTTCTGCGACGCGACCCTGCCCGACGAGGGCAAGCCCAGCCCCCTGGCCATGGCCCGAGTTCTGCGGGAGCACCAGGCGGCCCGCAGCATCCACTTCCCCAAGTCCCTGCGCCCCGCCCTGGCGGCCTGGCTGGCGCGGGTGCCCGAGCGCATCGGCGTGGACGAGAGCCTCGCCGGCCCCTTCAACACCCACAGCGGCCCCTTCTGGGACGCGCCGGGTCCCTTTCTGCTGCGGTATCACGCGGTGCTGCAGCGGCGCTGGCCGGACCTGCCCCCCATGCCCTTCGCGGACTTCGACCCGGGCGTGGCCGTGGACCTGCCCGGGCAGCGCCACCTCTGCCTCATGCCTGGGTCCACCTGGCCCTCCAAGGCCTGGCCCGTGGCCCACTACCGGACCCTCCTGCTGCGGGCCCGGGCGGAGGGCTTCGCCGTGGCGGTGCTGGGCACCCCGGACGAGGCGGCCACCTGCGCGGCGGTGGCCGGGACCGAGGGCATCAACCTCTGCGGCCGCACAACCCTGAAGGAAGCCGCGGCCTGGATGCGGGCCGCCACGGCGGTGTTGGGCAACGACTCGGGCCTCAGCCACCTGGCCGCCGCCTGCGGCGTCCCGGTGCTGGCCCTCTACGGCGCCACGGATCCCGGTGGCTCCACCCCCTGGGGACCCTACAGCCGGGGTCTCCGCAAGGAGGGGGTGTCCTGCGCGCCCTGCTTCAAGCCCGCCTGCTTTACCCCAGGGCACCCATGCCTCGAGGACATCGGACCGGACCAGGTCTGGACCGAGCTGCTGGCGACCCTGCCGGTGCGTCCAGGTCCCTGAGGGTCCGCGCGAGCCAGGAGTGGGGATAGAATCGTGGAGTCCTTCTCCTGCGAGGTCATCTTGATGCGCTTCCGGCACGTCCTCCCCTTCCTGGTCCCCGCCCTGCTGCTGGCCCAGGCTCCCACCATCACCTTCGACAAGACGCACCACAACTTCGGCCGCATCACGCCGGACCGGAAGGTTGCGGCCAAGTACCACGTGACGAACACCGGTAATGCCTTCCTGAACATCACCCAGCTGCGCCCGGCCTGCGGCTGCACCTACACCATGCTGGGCAAGTGGTCCCTGGCCCCGGGTGAGTCCACGGACATCGAGGCCACCTTCGACCCCAAGGGCATGCGGGGCGCGGTGCGCAAGTCCATCACCGTGGTCTCGGACGACCCCAAGAACCAGGCGGCCAGCCTCACGCTGGAAGCAGAGGTGGTGCAGGAGATCATGCCATCCGTGGAGACGGTCTACTTCTTCCAGGCGCCCAAGTCCACCACGACCCGCAGCGTGGTCCGCTACGCCACCGGCAACGGTGAGCCGGTGCAGATCGTGGACGTGAAGGTCCCGGGCGCGGCGTTCCTCACCTTCAGCCACAGAGCCGAGGGCAAGGATCAGGTACTGGAGGTCGTGCTGGATGGCCGCAAGGTACCCACGGGCCAGTTCCGTGGCGTCGAGCAGGCCACCGTGCGCTTCACGAACCCTCGCCTGGCGCAGCTGCCTCTGAACATCCAGTGGGACCTGAAGCCGTCGATCCTGGCCACTCCCGCGGAGCTGGTCTTCCAGGATGCCGCCGGTAAAGAGGTGCGCCAGAAGCTGAACCTCAAGCAGGCCGATGGCCGGGCTTTCCGCGTGACGTCCGCCCAGCCCTCCCTGGCGGGCATGCGGGTGGAGGGCCTGAATCAGAAGGCCGGGGCCCAGGACCTGACCGTGGTCCTGCCAGCTTCCCTCAAGCCGGGCCGCTACAACGAGCTGCTGGTGCTCGCCACGGACGATCCCGATCAGCCTGAGTTGACGGTTCGGGTTGTTGCCATTCTGAAATAGTCTCAGCCGGGTGGTTACGGGCAAGCAGCCTTGACAGTTCGGCTGAAAGTCCGTCGATTGATACGCCGGGGCGTTAGCCTGGAGGGATGCCGGATTCCCGCCGTTCCCACCTGACTGCCGTCCTGGCCCTCGCGGCCATTGCCCTGGTGTGGGCGGGCGGCTTTCCAGCGGCCAAGTACTCCCTGCAAGCGGGTTTGTCCGTCGGTGCCCTGCTGAGCATCCGCTTCGGCATCGGGGCCGCCGGGCTGGGCTTCATGCTGCTGCTCCTGAAGATCCCCATCCGCCGGCAAGATGCCCAGGATGGACTCTGGCTGGGCCTGATCCTGGTCACGCTCTTCTGGCTTCAGACCGACGGCCTGCGCTTCACCAGCACCTCGAAGTCCGGCTTCATCACGGGCCTCTACGTGATCTTCACGCCCATCGTGGCCCTGTTGGTGGGCGATCGGCTGCGGCTCTTCCATGGCCTGGGCGCCCTGGTGGCCCTGGCCGGCCTGACCCTCCTGGTGCGGGAGCCCGGCGCCGCCTGGGGCGGCTGGAACCGGGGCGACTCGGAGACCCTGCTGGCGGCCATCCTCTGCGGCTTCCACATCGTCATGACCGGGCACTTCTCCCGCCGGTCCTCCGGCTGGGTGCTGGCCTTCATGCAGGTGGCGGTGACCGGGGTCATGTCCCTGGTCATCACCCTCGCCCTGCCCGCCCCCTACGGCTTCCAGAGCGCCGGTCCGGCCCTCGCGCAGCCGGGCACCTGGGTGGCCCTGGGCTTCATGGGGCTGCTGGCCACGACCCTGGCCTTCTATGTGCAGAGCACTTTCCAGTCGCGCGTGGGCGCCACGGAGTGCGGCGTGATCTTCTCCATGGAGCCCGTGTGGACGGCGCTGCTGGCTATCAGTGGCTGGGTGCCGGGCATCCGGGAACACCTCAGCCCGGTCCAGTTCCTGGGGGGCGGCCTCATCCTCGCGGCAACCTTTGTGGCAGAGCTGGGCCCGAGGCTGCTGCGCAAGACACCAGGCACCGAGGGCGAAGAGGTCATCGGATAGCCAGTATCATCATCCAGGAAGAGGAGTCCTCATGTTCATCGTCACGGGCGGCGCGGGATTCGTGGGCAGCAACCTGGTGCGGGAGCTGAACCGGCGCGGGCACACCGACATCCTCCTGGTGGACAACCTGACCCGGGGCGAGAAGTCCCGGAACCTGGCGGATCTGACGATCTCCGACTACATGGACAAGCGGGAGTTCCGGGCCCGGCTCGACGCCTTCACGCTGGACCTGAATCCCGAGGCCGTGTTTCACAACGGCGCCTGCTCCGACACCATGGAGACCGACGGGCGCTACATGATGGAGAACAACTTCGGGGACTCCCGCGCCCTGCTCCACTGGTGCCTGGCCCGGAAGGTGCCGCTGGTCTACGCGAGCAGCGCGGCCACCTACGGCGCCAGCTCCGACTTCGAGCCGGTCCCGAGCAACGAAGGCCCCCTGAACGTCTACGGCTACTCGAAGCTGGCCTTCGACCAGCACGTGCGCAGCCTGATGCCCGCCATCCAGAGTCCCGTGGTGGGCCTGCGCTACTTCAACGTGTTCGGCCCCCGGGAGCACCACAAGGGCCGCATGATGTCCGTGCTGCACCAGCTGCTGCGCCAGCTCAAAGAGGAAGGCGTCTGCCGCCTCTTCCGCGGCACCGAGGGCTATGGGGATGGTGAGCAGCAGCGGGACTTCATCTTTGTCGGCGATATCGTCGCCATCAACCTACACTTCGGCGCCGGTGGCATGGCCAAGGCCATCGTGAACGCCGGTACCGGCCGGGCCCGCAGCTTCAACGACATCGCGAAGGCCCTCATCGCCCACCTGGGCCGGGGCCGCATCGACTACATCCCCTTCCCTGATGAGCTGCGCGGCAAGTACCAGAGCTTCACCCAGGCCGATGTCCGCAGCCTCCGCGCAGCGGGTTATCGCGCCCCCTTCACCGAGCTCGAAGCTGGCATCGCCGCGACCCTGGCCGACCTCTAGTGCCTGCAGGGCTTCAGGAAGGCTATCTAACCGCAGAGAACGCAGAGGGCGCAGCGTGAAATACGGGCTCTTCTGAAACCTGAAGGGGGAAGTGATTCGGTGAGGCCGCCCGGAGTCACGCTCACCGCTTGCCGCCGTCACCACTGCCCCGGAAAACATCCCCTCCGGGGCGAGGTCCGCAGCGTGCTCTGGCGAACATCCTCTGCGCCCTCTGCGCACTCTGCGGTTGGATTTTCCTGTTCTCCGGAATCCCCGAATTCACCGATACCTACTCCATCCGGTCGAGGATCACCAGGGTGACGTCGTCGACGAAGGGCGCCGGGCTGTTGAAGGACCGGGTCTGGGCGATCACCACGTCCGCGGATTCCTCGGCCCCCGCCGGCAGCTCTGCGCAGATGCGGCGCAGCCCGGCCTCTTCCAGCATGGAGCGGTCCTCCCGCTCCACCTCGACCAGACCGTCCGTGTAGAGCACCAGCCGATCGCCGGGCAGGAACTCGGACTCGTGCTCGCTGAAGGGCAGCTGCGGGTCCAACCCCAGCATGAAGCCCTTGCCCCGGAGCACCTCGGACCGCTGCAGGCCCCCGCGCGTGCCGCCGACGATGCGGAAGGGCGCGCAGTGGCCGGCCACCACGTAGCGCAGCCGGTTGGTGAGCGGGTCGAGCCGGCCCAGCCAGGCCGTGGCGAACTGCTCGGCCAGCGTGGACCGGCAGAGGTCCTCGTTCATGCCCTCGGCCCAGTCCAGGGGACCGCCGCCCAGGCGCACCTGGTTCTCGAAGGAGGTCTTCACCATGGCGGAGATGAGCGCGGCGGTGACGCCGTGGCCGCTCACGTCCGCGATCATCATCCCGGTGCAGCCCCCGGGCAGCTGCACCACGGCATAGATGTCGCCGCCGATGCCCGCCGCCGGCAGGTAGCGGTGCGTGTACCGCGCGCCGGTCACCTCGCCGGGGAGCTTGGGCAGCAGCCCCATCTGGAGGGCGGCGGCCAGCTCCATCTCCTCCTGCACCCGCTGCTGGAAGGTGGTCAGCTCCTTGTTCTGGCGCTTGATCTCCTTCTGCATCTCGATGAGGCGGAAGGTGGAGTCCACCTTCGCCAGCACCTCCTGCGCGTGGAAGGGCTTGGGGATCATGTCATCGGCGCCCAAGGCGAGGCCGCCGATGCGCGAGGCGGTGCCATCCAGGGCGGAGAGGATGATGAAATAGATGTCGCGGGTGGCTGGATCCGACTTGACGCGCTTGCACAACTCGTCGCCCGGCAGCTCGGGCATGCGCAGGTCCGAGATGATGAGATCGGGCCGCGAGCGACCCATCTCGGCAAGGGCCTCCAAGCCATTGCCCGCGGTCAGGACCTGGTAGCCCGCCCGCTTGAGGTAGAAGCTGAGTATGTCCCGGATGGGGGCTTCGTCATCCACCACCAGGACCAGGCCCTTGGCCATGGTGAGGCGCCGCTCAGGAGCCGCGGAGGGCGTCCTGCTCCGTGGCGAAGATGGAGAAATAATTGGTGAGATTGGTCTGGTCGAAGGTCTTCTTCACCGTCGCGGGCAGGCAGCAGAGGTGCAACTTGCCCCCGGACTTGTCCACACTGTTGCGCGCGGCCACCAGCAGACCCAGACCCGAGGAGTCGATAAAGCTGACCCCCTCCAGGTTGATCGCCAAGAGCTTGGGCTGCACCGTGGCCACGGTCTCGCGGATCACGTCCCTAAGCTGCGCGGTCACCTCGAAATTGACCTTGCCCTGGATGGACACGACCGACGCGTTGCCTTCTTGGCGCGTCTGGATGTTCAACATGGATCCTCCTGAAGAATTCCCCTGAGCACTCTTCGCCGCGCGGCATCCCGCTGGCGCTGTTTGTATTCCGAATGTGATGCCGGACCCGATAGTGAGCTTTGAAACCCTGATTGTTCCATTACTTGGACTTCATGTGCGAAGAAGAAAGTAAATTCCTCCTGATCCCGGAGCAAGTCAGGAATGCCAGCAAGGTCGGATAATTCCGTGTCCCCCATGGTCTGGAGCCGGTCCTGGAGGATCTCCAGAGCCCGGGTGGCGGGACTTGGGAGGCGAACGAGAGTTCGGGCCGTAAACTGGATTGCAGCGTAATCCTTGCTGGAGAATGGGTTCTTCTCCTTGCCCTGGGCCTTCAGGGACAGGGAATGGCTCAGGGCGCGCCGCTCGGCGGGGTCCATGTCCTGCAGACAGAAGGCTGGCGGCAGCTCCTCCATCCAGACCTGGAGGGCCTCCATGTCGATCATGAGGTTCCGGCTCCGGCTGGGCTTGATGTGGGTGGGCATGAGCACGTGGTGGTCCAGGAGGAACCGGATCACCATGAGCACACCCAGATGGTCCTCGGCCACCAGCCGGATGCCGATCTGGTCGTAGATGGTCTCCGCCACGTTCTCGGGCTTGTGGAGCATCTTGAGCAGCATGGACACGCGGTCCTTGTTCTCCTTGCGCTCCACAGCCACCAGGGGCACTTCGTAGGCCCCCCGCAGGCACCAGCGGCCCTCCTCGCAGACCAGGAACTGGTCGTAGCGGCTGAAGACCTGGTGCTGGATCTCCGGCAGGTAGCGCAGGTTCACGTTGTGGTCCACGTGGAAGAGCGTGTGCATGAGCCGGAGGATGGCGCAGGACCAGCGCGCTCGCAGGTCCTGGGGACGCTCCGAGGCCCAGACCAGCAGGTCCAGCGGATCCTGGAGATCCCGCACGTCCAGGGGCACGTGGAGGTCGGTCCCATCCAGGATCACGCCCTCCAGGAAGTCCACGGCATCCTCGTAGACCCGCAGCACGGCGGCCCGCTGGACGGGCACCGCCATGTCATAGCCGTAGTTCAGCGCGAAGGACCAGGCCTCGTCCGGCGACTGGATGCGGAGCCCATCCAGATCGATGGGCGAGCCTCCCCCGAGGATCAACTGAGTGACCTCCAGGGGCAGGGGGAACAACGCTAGGTTTTTCATGACTTCCAGATTCTCTATCGGGCCGCTGCGGGAAAGCATAAAAAAACGAGGCGCCCAGTCAAAGGGCGCCTCGCAGGAACCGGATCAGCCTACTTGATGGCGAAGGCGGCGACGAGCACGTAGATCACAAGGGCCTCGATGAGGGCCAGGCCGATGATCATGGTGGTGCGGATGTTACCAGCGGCCTGGGGGTTGCGGGCGACGCCTTCGCAGGCGGCCATCACAGCCTTGCCCTGGCCCAGACCGCAGCCAGCGGCGGCGATGGCAAGCGAGAGGTGAGCGACGTACTGGCCTTCGAAGAGGCTCTTCTGCACGACGGGGGCGCCCTGGGCGAACGCAACGGCAGCCAGGGTGAAGAGGAAGGCGGTGGTGAGGAACTTCTTCATGGTGGTGCTCCTGTGAGGTTGTCCCAGGGGTTCGGAATCCCCAGAACGGTTAAAAAGTTTTTTTGAGCGGAAATCGCTGCGCGATTTCCGAAGGCTCAATGTTCGTGAGAGACGGCACCACTCAGATAGATTGTGGTCAGCATCGTGAACACGAAGGTCTGGATCAGGCCGAAGAAGAGACCGAGGAACATCATGGGCACCGGCAGCAGGATCGGCATCAGGCCGAAGAAGATGCCCGCCACCACGTGCTCGCCGGCGATGTTGCCGAAGAGACGGAGGGAGTGGCTGAGGATGCGGCTGAGCAGGCCCAGGATCTCCAGGGGGAAGAGCAGCGGAGCCAGCCACCAGATGGGGCCCATGAAGTGCGCCCAGTACTTGAGGAAGCCCTGCTCCCGCATGCCGTGGAAGTTGTAGTAGCCGAAGACCACCAGCGCTGAGCCGAGGGTGATGTTCCAGTTGCTGGTACCCGGACTCAGGGCCGGGATCAGACCGAAGAAGTTGTTGAAGAAGACAAACAGCGCCATGGTGCCGATGAAAGGCAGGTACCGCTCGCCGTGGTGGGCGATGTTGTCGTTGATCATCTCCTTGAGGCCCTCGACGACGCCCTCGAAGATCTGCTGCAGAGGGCCGGGGATGCGGGCCAGATTCTTGCGGACCAGGGCCGTGATGAGCATGGCAGTGAGGGCCGCGAGAGCCGCGTTCAGCAGGTGGTCATAGCGCTCCAGGACTGACAGGGGCGCCCCGTGGGCGAAGCCGAGCCAGGCGTGCCGGGAGAGTCCCAGGACCTGGGTGAGCCATTGGGCGAGCAGCGATGCGTGATGTTCCATCTCGGTCAGACCTCAATCAGGCGGGGTGTCTTCGGGTTTCTGGAAGGCCAAGCGCAGGGCCTCGAGGAGGATGCCGGCCACGAAGAGAAGGACCCCCAGGGCCAGCGGTAAGGCTTCCGCCGGGTATAGGGCTATCATCCCACGCAACACCAGTGCGATCAACGCCAGTTTGCCCAGGGACAGGAACCCGTAGACCCACCGGAGGCGGACCGAGGGGGTCAGCATCCGGCCCGTGAGCACCCGGTGCAGCCCCCAGAAACTGAAGCTGGTCAGGCAGCCCACCCCGAAGGCCAGGGCGGCGGTCCAGGAGCGGAATAGCCCCCACAGGAGCACGCCCAGGAGGCCCACCACCACCATGGCCTGGGTGATCCGCCGCAGGTGGTGTTCACCCTCGTCCATGGGGGTCCTTGCCATCGGGCTGATTCGCCTCTAGCTTGCGCAATTCCTCCGCGTCCCGCCGGGCCATGCGCCGGTTCAGCTTGTAGAGCTCCCAGAAGGCGGCGCCGATGCCCCAGATGAGACCCACCCACTGCCCCCGGGTGGGATGGCCAAACCACCCGCCGACCCAGCGCCCCAGGAAAAAGCCCAGGGCGATGCAGAGCGGAAAGGTGATGCCCAGGGACATGAGGTCCCCCCAGAG
>Ga0194053_10000785_pt1 | contig 22328 bp, 12 predicted proteins | sample SepL228m_MetaG_FD_161684 | JGI IMG/M metagenome (GOLD analysis project Ga0194053, IMG submission 161684) | Anoxic zone freshwater microbial communities from boreal shield lake in IISD Experimental Lakes Area, Ontario, Canada - Sep2016-L227-8m | ecosystem: Environmental > Aquatic > Freshwater >... | reverse complement strand
GGGAGCCACTAATTCTTTAAACCGCCGTCATCTGCCGGCGGTTTTTTTGTTTTGGTGTGGATAATGCTTGATAAAAATAACAAAATGAAAGTATAATCAACTACCATAAATAATTGATAAAAGTATATAAATGGGTGACTGTCCCTATTTATTCTACAACACGCTGGATGTCATCTATACGCACTGACAGGTTTCCTGTATAATATTCCACAAGCGTCGCCTCAGAATAGCTTGCTGTGGACGGACCGCCGGAACTTGTGACTGTCGAGTAGTTTCAGAGGTTTACACTTTTTGGAGGAAGAGCTCATGTGGAAATTTGTCATTCTGTCAGCCGTGGCGTCCTGGTCGCTGTGCCTGTCCGCCCGAACCGAGCAGGCCGATGCGCGCCCGGTTTCCGTGATCACCGAAGCGATCACACTGGATGGGAAGCTCGACGAGCCAGCCTGGGCTCAGGCGGCTGTCGTCGAGCAGTTCTACTACAAAAAGGATGTGCCGCCCCCGGCGAAGACCACCGTCCGCATACTGGCCGACAGCCGATTCTTGTATCTCGGCTGGAGATGCGAGGACAAGAGCCCCAAGACGCTGAAGGGCGACGTCGCCGTGCCGAACGGGCCATGCTGGTCCGATGACGCGGTGGAGTTTTTCATCGATCCGGGGCACTCGTTTGTCAGTCTCATTCAGATCATCGTCACCTGCCGGGGCTTCGTTTTCCAGAACGGCTCCGGCGTGTTGTACGAGAAGCTCGGACAAGACTTTGGCGTCGAGGCCAAAATTTTTGTGGGGGAGGACTTCTGGAATGTGGAGACGTGTGTGCCGTTGGATCGGGTGGGTTTGTCGTTGCCGGCGTACCGCCAGGGCGAGGAAAGCCGCTTCTTCATGAACTTCTCCCGCGACCTCCGCAATCCGGCGTATGATACGTCGTCGGGGCGTCTGGATTTCTGCGCCTCGCCGCTGGGCTTCTTCGAGAGGAAAGGCTTCCAGGTGTTCAAGTTCGCCGGCTCCGCCCCTGTACTCAAGGTGTCCGGGGATGAGACGGACAAGTTCGTCAACACGGTAGTGGCCAATGTGACGCTGACCAATAGTTCTGCCAACGATCTGCCGCTCGAATACACATGGGGGAAGGCGTTGCAGTTTTCTGATCGCATGAAAGTCCCGTTGGTCGTCAAGGCTGGCGAGGCGAAGTCTGTGCCATTGTTAATTCCCGAATTCGAGGCGGGCGACTACACCTACCGGCTGGAAGTCTTCGACAAGAGCCGCAGGCTGTTCGCCCGCGACCTTTGGTTCACGCTTGACGAGGCAGTCGAGATCGCGCCGATGTTCCCGTGCCGTTCCATCGACGGCGGAGACAAGGAGTTCCGTCTGCTGGTCGCTCCGTACGTGCTGGCGACAGGAAAAGCATTCACGCTGGAGGTTGTCGTCAAGGACCGTTTCCTGCCGGTCTTGACGCGGCGCTTCGCTCAAGCGGCGGCGGAGCAGAACGTGTCGATCACGGATCTGTTCTCGAAACTGAGCGAAGGCCGCTACACGGTCACGGCCACCCTGCGCGACGGCGAGAAGCCGGTCGCCGCCAACCAGTATGCGTTTTACAAGGGACTGACGAAGATCGACACACGTGATCCTCGGGTCATCATCAAGAACTGGGGCTTCGAGGAAACATCCGCCAACCGGCCGTACAACTCGGTCAACAACTGGAGGGATGCCAATCCGCAGACGCCGGACAAGGTGTTCCCGTCCGGCTGGGACCAGTACAAGCCAGGAGAGTGGGTTGGCTGGGGGGATTTAACGAGATATCCGCGCTCGATATACGAAGGGCAACGCACCATGGTGCTGAAAGGCCGCGCCCCGGGGGCACAACTGCATTGGGCCGGATCGCAGTTCAAAGTGAACTTGAGTTCGACCTACTCGCTCAGCATCGTGGCCCGTGGCAAGGGACGGCTTTGCTGCTGCTATTACGCCATCAACGACGAGAAAAAATGGATGCACCGCTATTTTTATTCACGCGACATCCAATTGACAGACGACTGGACTGAATATCAATTCGATCCAGTGGACTTCAACGTGAAAATCGACTATGGCTGGGACTTCAAACCGCTGGGCGAGCACAATCGACTCGCCGCCGCCCACCCGATCGTATGGGTGAAAGAAGACGGTCTCGCGTTCATCGACAACGTGATCCTCATCGAGAATAAGAACTGAGGCGGTGCAAAACCATGTGAGGTTCTTTTGGTCACTGATGATAATCAGGGGACATGATAAGGGAATGAACATGAACCACGGCTTTTTCGGGATAAGAAAATTGGAGCCATAGGGGTCGTAATAACTGACCATAGCCTGAACAATGCGGATTGGGGCAACAGATATTACAAAATAAATTAGTCAATAAACCCCTGAAATCCCGGTTATAAGCTTCGACAGAAATACCCATATGTTGTATAATCGTTATGGTATTATACTGGGGGAAAGGACGTATGCGCAAGTATGTGGTCAGAAAGCGCCTTGCCGTAAAAACTTTCCCCGTCCCTTTCTTATAAGATGATGCTTAGTGTACCTAATCAAACACCACACTGTCATCTTAATGGACATTTAAGTTAAGCAAAATGGAGATGTAGAGGGTAAGCAATTACACCTGGGGAGGCAACTTGTTGAACACACAACTATCATCTGCACCAGTGACATCACGGGACGTCACCGGAATGTGGTTTTGTTCCGTGTTCGAGCAGGCATGGGATGTGGTGGTATTCGGCGGCGGCTATGCCGGCTTCGCGGCGGCGCGCGCGTGTTCCGGACGGGTGTTGCTCGTTGAGAGGCGGGCTGCTTTGTTGACGGAGAGCGGGTGGGCGTTCGCCACGCAGACCGGCGAATCCCACGCGGAGCCATGGCAGGCCTGGCTAGCGGCGTTGGCAGCCAGGGGAGGAGTTCGCGACGGGATTATTGATGGCGCCATCGCCGAGGTGCTAGCGAGCGAGGAGTGTCGAAGGGGGCCGATCGCGATGCTCTACTACGCCACACCGGTGGCCGTAGAGAAGAACGGCTCCCTGCTGGGTTCCGTCGTCGTCGGCACCAAGGCGGGTCTGCGCCGCGTGAGCGCCAGGCAGTGGATCGACGCCTCCGAGACCGGCGAATTAGCATGCCTGTTGGATCCCGGTTGGGACACGGAGGCGCCCGTCCGGCAGGTTGAGCACTTCCATTTCCGCCATGCCGCCTGGAAACCTGCCGTGGAAGGCGTCATCGAAGCCTGCGGCATCCCGGGTGCGCACCTGCACTGGCAACAGGGGCACTGGCCCAACGAACGACGGCTAAGCCTCACATTGCCGGGCGAAGCAGCGGCTCCGAGGCACGCCTGGCAGTCGGCACTGCGCATACTCCATGCGGCGCGCGCAGGCGAACTGGCAGAGGCAGTAATGACGCACGCCAGTGTCGTGCCCTTCGTCGTACGGCAAGGCACGCCACGGGCCGGAGCGCGGCTGCCGGACAACGTGGTGCGGCCAGAGTCCGTGGCCACGCTAGCGGGGCGGTTTTGCGCCGGATTAGACGCAGCGGCTACGCTACGACACCGCCCGCAGGCAGACATCGATCTCCGCGTTCGGCCATGCCATTGGCCGGAGGATCTCCCTGAAGATACAGTCGAGGTGGCCGTGGCAGGTCTGGGCACAGGTGGAGCCCTGGCGGCGCTGGCCGCGGGCAGGATGGGTGCCGCCGTGCTGGGATTCGACCCGTTGCCGTTCGCGGGCGGCATCGGTACCGGCGGAGGTATCCACTGGTACTACTTCGGCGTGAAAGGCGGTCTGCAAGAGGAGGTTGACGACCGGGTGCGCCAGCTCATGCCACTTTTCGGCCCGCTTGCGCAAGTCTACGGGTTTCATCCGGACGCGAAAAAGTTGGCGCTGGATGAGTTGCTTGGCGAGGCAGGCGTGCAACTACGGTTTGGCACAACGCTGTGCGGCGTCAAGGCCGCATCGGGACGCGTGACCGAGGCCTTGGTCAGCACACCGCATGGTCCGCGACGCATTCGGGCTGAGATGTGGGTGGATGGTACCGGCGATGGCGACCTGGCGGCGCCGGCCGGCGCGCCATATCGCCTGGGCCGCGCCGGTGACGGTTTGTTACACGCTTACAGCCAGTCTTCCGGGCGGACCGGCGTCGATCAGGGGCTGGCCAAAATGGTTGGCGTTAACTTCGATGCAGGCTTCTGCGACCCGACCGATGTTGAGGACCTGACACGGGCGCGCCTGGTGGGCCTTAGCCATTATATCCAGCAGCAATACGACCAGATCGAACGTCCCACCTACATCGCCCCAGCAATCGGCCTGCGCCAGGGACGCCAAATTGAGACCGACTATCGGCTAACGCTGGATGACCTGATCGAGCATCGACACTTCGCCGACACGGTGGGATACACGGCCTGCCATTACGACAATCACGCGCGGGATTATGAGTTCGAATCGCTTGACTCACTATTCTGGACCTGGGTGTGCCTGCAACTCTTTACCGGCAGAACTGCGTGTGCGATACCTTATCGCATCCTGCTGCCGAAGACATTGGACAACGTCTGGCTGGCTTGCCGGGCACTCGGTGTCTCGGAGGAGGCACACCACTCGGTTCGCATGCAGCGGGACATGCAGCGGATCGGCGAAGTCGTCGGCATAGCGGCGGTATTGGCCATGAGACTGCACACGACCAATCGAGCAGTTCCGTTTACCGTGCTGCGCGAAAAATTGCTTGCGAGCGGCGCGATCCCATTGCGCGACCTGGGCGAAGACTCCTTTGGCGACACCGAGCCAGCAGGCAACTTTCAAGGAGACAATCCGCTCGAAGATGCAGTGCTGAAGGCGTTGCATGCGCGGAGTTGCAGTGCCGTGCTGTGGCAGGTTTACCATGCCGGACCTGCCGCAGCGTCCAGGATGGCGGATATGTTGGCGGATGCCGACGACACCGTCTCCTGGCGTGCTGCCGTCATCTTGGCGATGTGGGGCGACCGCCGGGCCGAGTCGCGCCTTCTGCAGGCATTGCGCAACCGTGAGGACATCGACCGGAACCGGGATATTGGCGACGAGCGCCAGGGCTGGTTCTGCGTACCCCGCTGGCTGCCGGCGATCTCCCTGCTGCGCAAGTGCGGTTCTGTCGCCTGCCTGCCGGATCTGTTGGTACTGGCGCGCGACGTAACATTGGTGTTTACAGCTCGCACCTCCGTGGCGCTGGCATGCGACGCTATTATACGACGCATGGACCTGAACGATGCCGAACGGTGTTGCGCGGGCGAGATTCTCGATTGTCTACTCGCTACACCGGCGCCACAGGCGCTGCGCGACCCCGGCCGATATGTCGAAGCTAATCCGTTGCCCACGACCACGGTGGCGCCCGGTCCGGCGGCGCCGACGGCGCGACCGGAGGTGTTGGAAGACCGCACATGGCAATTGCACCTGGCGGTACTGCGGGCACGGCAAGCCCTGGGGCTTACCATACTAACGGATGTATCCGCATTCCGTGGAGATACCCGGGCGTTGGTGCGTCGCGCCTTTGCCGGCACAGCGAATGAAGCGCGTGATGAATCACGGTGAAGATCAGCGGGCGCCGGGGCGTAACGCTGACGAAACTGGCCGAACCGCGGGGGACACCTGTCGGCTTCAAAAAATGCGTCCGAGGGTACTTTGAATGGGTTTTATCCTGATTCTCAGAGGCTTTCGCCTGTCATGACTGCCGGAAATGGGCTGTCGCGCATCATTCACAATGGCTGATTTTCGGGTAAGTGGGCAGAGGTTTAGATACCAAGACGACAACACACCATTCAACAGAGCGCGGGCATGTTGAGGTGGGAACGACACCAAGTTGGAATGTGATCAGGCGACTCTCCGGTAGGTGTGATAGAGACCTCCGAGTACCGGTTCTGCTGTTAGTGGGATTATGCTGGGAGCCAAGATCGGTGGGCTTACCTGGGGCAATGGCGTTTGCCTTTCGATGCCTTGATGCGTCCTCACCGGGTTGTAGTAGCGGGTGATGTATTTCGGTAAGCCTTTGAGTTTTTGCTGCCGCTGGGTATGACCTCCGAACAACCTGCACCGGAATTCCCCGTGTTGGGACCAGGACCGCACAGGGATCAGTCGCGATCAAATGGTGATTCTGCAGGCATGTGTCACGCCGAAATCGACAAGCGAGCTCATGTCATTGTTGCACCAGACAAATCGCACAAAATTCCGAGCGGCGAATATTTCCCCGATGGTAGCGGTAGGGCTCCTGGAGTTGACGTTACCATCAGCACCAAGCAGTAAACATCAACAGTATCGGACGACTAAAGCTGGAGACGCCAAGATCTCTGATGAAGCCTTGCGGGAATGAAGTCTTCCCGCCCGAGCAAAGCTGGGCTGTTAACCGGCGATTTTTCGCCATTTAACAATCTGGGAGACGGCGCCATACACCTGAGAGGTCTGAGAGTTTTCCCAAATCTCTCAGTCATCTCTCAGTATCCCTCTGCACGCAACGTCTCCGACATGTGGAGCCACTAATTCTTTAAACCGCCGTCATCTGCCGGCGTTTTTTTTGTTTTGGTAGGGTGATAGTTGTTTAGTGCCTTGTATTTATGTATAATTTAAAAAATAAATGATATGATTTTTTTATGATAATTTTAGAGGAAAGGTTTTTTTGAGTTGTCTGTCCACGAATTTAGTGATTTTCGCCTGTGGGATCATTCACCTGCTTTAAAACGGGGCTTTGTCCCGCTTGATTTCACCATGGTCGGGTTTAAACCCGCGAAGGAGCCAAAATGAGCGACGTTGTGATGAAAATACCTCCCAAATTTGACCAATCCGAACGGATTCAAAAGCTGGCCCAACGGAGCCGCGAGTTGGCGATTAGTGGCAAAAGGAAACTCGGCTGGGCTGCCAATTCGGTCGGCGACCATGCCTGCTGGATTGATATTGGTCATTTCCCCGAGTTGGAGCAAATGCCTTCGAAGGTAAATGGATACGAGGCCACTGGCGAGAGCTGGGGCCGCGATTACGCTTTCCTCGTCGACAACTTCCCGGTCGAGATTCATCCCAACGAACGCATTGTGGGCGAAATCCACTGGGAAATGCACATGGTGCGCCAGTATGTCTGGCCTGATCAAGTGCGCGAGATGGAAAAAGAAGCTTTTGAGATGGGCGCCGGCGGCATCAGTAGCGGTCATACCTGCCCGGACCTGGCTATCGGTCTGACCCAGGGTTGGGGCACCATCCTTGAACGGATCAAAGACAGCCGTGCGATGTACCTGCGCCTGGACAACCAGGCCAAGGCTTCCTACCTGCACGGGATGCAGATGATCTGTGAATCGGTCATTCGCTTTATCCGCCGTCATGCCGAAAAAGCTTATGAACTGGCGGAGAAAGAGACCGAGCCCTGGCAGAAGGCGACTTATCTTCGTATCGCTGAATGCTGCGCCAACATCGCCTGGGACGCCCCGCGCTCATATTACGAGGGCGTGCAGTGGATTCACTTTGGCGTGATGATGGACCGCGTGGTTGGGCACGGCAACGGCTACGGCCGCCTGGATCTTTACCTGATCGACCTATACCGCAAGAGCAAAGCGGCGATCGAGCTGTCGGACGAAGAGGCGCGCGAATACGTGGCGGAAATGTACCTTAAACTGCGCGGCCACTTCTTCAGCTTTGGCGGACGTGACGCGGATCTTAAGGACGCCACCAACGAGATGAGTTTTGTCGCCCTCGAAGCCTATGACCTGGTTGGCGATTACAACAACATCGGCGTGATGTGGCACCCTGACATCGACCCAAAGTATTATGCATATGCCTGCGACGTGCTGGCGCGGCACGGAGAGAGCCTCCCGGTCCTGGTCAACTACGATCTGATGTACGAGTCCGAGCTGCGTTCGGGCATCCCGCGCGAGGACGCCTGGAAGGTGGTCTACAGCGGCTGCCAATGGTTCAGCATCCCGGGCAAGGAATTCTGCGACCAGGACTGCAACTCCATTTACCTCATCAAGCCGATGAAACGTGCCATCGCAGCGGCAATTGAGCGAGATGTCGCCGATTTTGAAACATTCTATACCCTATTTGAGGAAGAGCTGACAGTGACGGCACGCTGGCTGCGGGACTGGAAGAATGCCCAGTACGAGCTGCTTGGCAGTCTGTGGCCGGAGATGTATACCTCAATGATCAGTCACGGGCCGATCGAACGCGGCATTGACATGGTCGACAACCGCGGGGTGGATTATCAGTTCACCTCGGTTAATATCATGGGTATCCCCAACGTGGCCGACTCGTTCCATGCCATCAAGAAGCTGGTGTTCGAGAAAAAGAAGTACTCGTTGGCGGAAGTTAAAGAAGCAACCGACAGCAATTGGGAAGGGCGTGAGCCGATGCGCCAGCGCTTCCTGAACCAGGATAAATTTGGCAATGACCTGGATGAAGTCGACGACCTGTTCGTGCGCATCACCGAGTCGCTGGCCGAAATATTGGGCAGCATGGTCAACCTTCGTGGGCAGGAGTTCCGAGCCTCACTCTTCCATTTCCAGGGTCACCTGTCTCCCGAGCTTTACGGCGCCACGCCCGATGGCCGCCTGGCGACCGAATACCTGGCCCATGGAATCAACCCCCAGCTCGGGCGCAACACCAAAGGCCTGCTCGCTACTGCCAATTCCATTGCCAAGGCGGACCAGCGCAAGTTCCAGGGCGGGACGATGCAAATTGAGCTGCAGCCCAAATTCTTTGACGGCAAAGAAGATATCTGGAAGTACGTGCGTGACTTTTCAGAAGTGTTTTTCAGAAAAGGTGGCGTCCAGATCAATCTCAATATCATGGATCTGAAGAAGCTGCGGGATGCCATGGATCACCCTGAAAATCCGGAATATCAGAATATCATCGTACGCGTGACCGGTTACGCCTCCCGCTTTATCTGTCTGAACCGCGTTTACCAGAAGGAATTTATCGAACGGATGAATTACGAAAGATTTTAATGGGTAGTGAAATGAAGTGTCAGGTAATCGAAATTACGCGCGGGACGACACACGATGGGCCGGGGATGCGGACGACCGTGTTTATGAAAGGTTGTCCCTTGAACTGCCAGTGGTGCCAGAACCCGGAGGGGATCAAGCCCGGGCAGGACATCTGGTGGGAGGAGCGCAAATGTATTCACTGTTTGAGCTGCATCGCCGCCTGTGAGCAAGCCGGGTTGACGGAAGTGGACAACAGGATCGACCGCGACCGCGAGAAGTGCACCCTGTGTGGCGAGTGCGTGGAAGCCTGCCCGGCGCAGGCGATGACCTTCACCGGCAGCGAGTGGGATATGGAGCAGTTGCTGCGCGAGGTGCTTAAGGACCTGGATTACTATAGGGCTTTTGGCGGGGGGGTAACCGTCTCTGGCGGCGAGCCGCTCTCACAGGCGCGCTTTGTGGCTGAGTTCTTCAGGCGGCTGAAGGAAAGCAGCGTGCATACCGCCCTGGATACCTGTGGGCTGGCGCCGCGTGAAGCGCTGGACGCTGTTCTGCCGTTCGCGGACGCTGTCCTGTTTGATATCAAGATTATTGACCCGGCGGAGCATAAAAAATACACCGGTCAATCCAATGCAACAATCCTGCAAAACCTGCTGTATATCGCCAGCTATATGCGCAATGCCAACACCGCATCGTCCGGCAGCATGCGCCTGTGGATTCGCACCCCATTGATCCCGGATACGACCGCCACGCCCGAAAATATCGCCGCGATCAGCGCCTTCATCCGCGACAACCTGGCAGACGTGATCGAGCGCTGGGAACTGTGTGCCTTTAACAGTATCTGCCGCGCCAAGTATGACAAAATGGATTTGGTCTGGGCTTACGAGGGCATTCCCCTGATGGATCAAAGCCAGATCGATGAGATCAAATCGACAGCCCTTTCGACCGGCATTGCCGTCGACAAATTGGTGATTTCAGGACTGGTCGCCAAGGGTGTAGGACAAGGAAGAGAGCTTCAAGGGGGCAGCTCGAAAGCGCCGATTAAAAACGGCAGAGAGTAGGGAAGCGTTACAGGGGAAACACAGACGAACTATTGAATTTCGAAAACACTAAATTCCAGGAGCTAAGTCCGTGGGCTGGTGACGAAGGCGACGTTGTCGGCTTTAAAAAATCGTCCGCAATCATTTGAGGTAATTTTCATTAATAAAACGAGATATTTAACTATCTGATTACAGGATTATTGGTGGGTATTGTTTGATGAAATCGGTAAAAATGTCAGATCAAGGATAAGTTTGTAGTTAGAGAAAATTGGTAATTGTTTACTAAATTTAGCAATTCTCTCTACCTGTTAAATAAGAAAATCAGAAAAAAATCGCATTTTTACGTTTTTGAAAAAAGAGAGAGTTCTCTCTTCTCTCTCCATTTTCTCTCCTCATGAACAAGTATGTCTTGGGGAGCCAGTTTTTCTTAAACCTACGGCAACTGCTGGCGGTTTTTTTTGTTATCTTGTCTGCTTGTCAGATATATTTTTTATTTGTACGAATTACCTCAAGTTATCTACAGAAGATAGAAATAGCAAATTTTATTAAATTGTGGAAGAAGAGAGACGAGATAAGCGATTTATGCATTAAAAAATCTTTTAATAATTGATATAATTACCTTAATCAAAAGATTTGTCAAAGATGAGGAATAGGTAAATGACAACAATGCAAAATAACAGTTTATTATGTCAGAATACAGAGCGTAGCAGTTGGATGGGTAAATGGATTTGGGTTGATAGCGACTTTGCCGCCCGCAATATTTATGCCATGTTCAGACGTACAGTATCTATTGAATCATCCGGGAAATTGAATATTTCTATCAGTGCGGATAGTCATTATATGTTGTATGTTGATGGTGAGTTTATTGCCCGTGGTCCCGCCCGTGCGCCACTCGACTATTATTTATATGATTCATTTTATCTGCTGCTTGCTCCCGGTTCACATTGTATTGCGGTAGTGGTACATCACGCTGGTGAGGTGAATGCCTGTATGATGTTGGGACGACCGGGTTTGCTGGCTGATATTAGTATTAATAGCGCCGGCAATGTTATTGATTTGTCTACTGGTCCGGAATGGTTGTGTTTGTTATCAGATGCCTGGTTGCGCGATTTACCGAAGATGATGTCGCATTTTAGCTTTTGGGAGGATTGTAATCTGGCAAAAATACCGGTTGACTGGATGCTGGCTGATTTTTGCTGTGAAAATTGGAAACAGGCAGTAGTAATTGGAGAACCGCCATGCGCACCATGGATACGGTTAATGCAACGCGATATTTCAATGCCTGAGATAACAAAAATCGCGGAAAATAAAATCGTTGGAAATGGCAATTGGGAAGAATCACCAGAGAATGCGACTATTCCATCCATACAGGTTGCAGCGCGAAATAGAGAGCCGGATATTGATATAATTTCATTACCGGCAAAGTTTTCTTTGATACCAGAAAAAACAGGACGATATATCACTATTGATTATGGCAGCACAATTTCCGGATACTTAGAAATAGAAATTGCGCTGTCGTCGCCGGGAACAATAATCGAACTTTCATACGACGAATTACTGACCCAGGATAGTTTTGTTAATCCGGAACGCAGTTATGCTCACCTTACAGATCGTTTTCATCTTCCTGGCGGTGCGTGTATATTCCGCACATTGCATCCGCGTGGTTTTCGTTATGTCATGATTGATATCTCAGGGGAAGGATATATAGAAATAAAACGGGCAACAGCCATTCAAGAAGTATATCCATTTATTCCACAGCCATCTTTTAAGACAGATGATAATATCCTTATGACATTTGTCAGCAAGTCTTTGAAAACAGTGAAGGCATGTACCACTGATTCATTTACTGATTGTCCTACCCGCGAACGTGTTCAATGGATGGAAGATTTATACATGCATAGCAAAGCATCAGCATATTCATTTGGAGATACCGGAATGATGCGTCACGCATTATTTCAGGGAGCGCAATGCGCTTTGCCGGATGGCAGAATAAATGGATTTTTTCCTTCAGAACGCACCGGATGCGCCTTTGCCGCTGGCAGCATTATGTGGCTGCATTTGTTGGTTGATTATTGGTTACATGCAGGCAATGATGATATTCGTAATTTACTGCCCACAGCCGTAAAGCTGATTAATTTTATTAACAGTCAAATTGATGATACTGATGTTATAGCCGGGTGGCCTGTCGGGCAGTTTTGGGACTGGGCACCGATAGAAGATCGCGGCTGTTTGTTGCTGACTAATGCCTGTTATGTCTGGGCACTTGAGCGATTGCAAGGATATGACATCTTTTCTGAGATTGGGATTGATTTATCTGGTTGTGCTGAAAAAATTCGTCAATCCGCTCACCTGCTTTTTTGGGATAATAACCGGGGATTGTATTGTGACACGCCAACAGGAAAATCGGATTCGCCAATATACAGCCAGCAGGCAAATACTATGGCAGTATTATCCGGAATATGTCCGGTAAATAAACGCGCAGCGTTACTGAGTAGTATAATAGACTCGGCAAATCTTGGACCAGTACCGGTAGGTGAACAATCTTTTGGTAAAGTTCCGAAATATGAAAAAATAGTGCCAATGGGCACATTATGGTTTGCGCATTTCCTGTGCCAGGCGTTGTTTGAAGAAGGCATGGATGAAATAGCATTATCACAGATGCGTAATTTTTGGGGTCAGTATGACAATTTGCCTACCTTCCCGGAGACACGCATCCAGGATGGTAACACTGGCCATTGCCATGGTTGGACTGCCGGGCCGGCGTATCTGTTGCCGGCGTATGTTTTAGGGGTACAACCTATTGGTGCCGGTTGGTCAAAGGTACGGGTTAATCCCCACCCCGGGGATTTGACAACTGCAAAAGGAACTTTCAATACACCAAACGGACAGGTAACTGCGGAATGGAAATTAAAAAATGGTAAAGTTGATATAGAAGTTATTGCAAATGATAAAATTATTGTATGCAGGTAAACTTATTTCAGGACTTCGCTTTTGGGGACTGTGCGGACTGTACCCAAAAGCGAAGTCCTGATCATTTATCAAACTTGATATCTTGATAAAGAGTTGAAACGACCTGATTTGAGAGAGCATACAATTATTAAAAATAGGTGGTAGATGTGGAATAGAAATAATGCCATATATGATTTATTCAGATGTTGTCTATAGTTTATTAGAAAATTTAATAAATTTTCTCTCTACCTGTTAAATAAGAAAATTAGCAAAAAATCGCATTTTTTTCGTTTTTTTTAAAGAGAGAATTCTCTCTTCTCTCGTCATTTTCTTTCATCACAAACAAGTATGTCTCGGGGAGCCAGTTTTTCTTAAACCTACGGCAACTGCTGGCGTTTTTTTTATTTTGGTGTTGTCGACTTTAAAAAATCATCCGTTGTTATTCGGGGTGATTTCCAGTGATAAAACGAGATTTTAATACTATTAAATTACAACTAAAAAGGGTTTGATTGCGAGCAAGATGCTCGCAATACATTTGGGTTTGCAATTCACTCTTGATATATCGATTTTGTTGCTGACAAGAAAAAGGTTTATCGCTATACTTGTCGTGAGGTAGAATATGCAATATCGTTCGTTAGGTAACACCGGTCACTCGCTGTCCTTTGTTGGATTCGGTGGTATTGTCGTGTCAAATGAGGAGCAATCGACCGCTGATGCTATGGTGAAGTGCGCCGTCGAAATGGGCATTAATTACTTCGATGTCGCACCGAGTTATGGCGACGCTGAATTGAAGTTGGGACATGCGCTGCTCCCCTACAGGGATGAGGTGTTTCTCGCCGGGAAAACTGTCAAGCGTGATCGAGATGGAGCGGCGGAAGAATTACAAGCGACGCTGCGCAACCTGCAGACGCCGTATCTCGATCTCTACCAGTTCCACGGCGTCACGCGGATGGAGGAGGTAGAGCAGATATTCGCGCCAGGCGGTGCGATGAAAGCCGTCCTTGCCGCCCGCGACGCTGGACAGGTGCATCATATCGGCTTTTCATGTCACAGCGAAGAAGCAGCACTCGCCATGTTGGATAATTTTCCCTTCGAGACCGTCCTGTTCCCTTTCAACTGGGTTTGCTGGCTCCAGGGGCAATTCGGCCCTCGCCTGGTTTCCCGCGCGCAGGAGATGGGTACCGGACTTCTCGCGTTAAAGAGCATGGCCTGGCGCGCTTGGGCGGAAGGCGAGGAGCATGTCTGGCCAAAATGCTGGTACCGTCCCATTGACGACCCCGCTGTCGCCGCACTGGCGGTGCGTTTCACCCTCTCGCTGCCGATTACCGCCGCCTTGCCGCCTGGACATGCCGAACTGCTCTGGCAATGTTGCGAGATAGCCGAATCATTCACTCCCCTTAACGACGCGGAAATGGAACAATTGCGGTTGCGCTCGAAAGGAATCGAACCGCTGTTTCGCGGGTAATAGTCAGTTAGCAATTAAATGCGAACAAATAAATCATGATTTTAAATCGAAGATTGCATGTAGTCGAAAACCACCCCGACCTTCGGCCACCCCTCCTTGGCAAGGAGGGGAGTTTAAAATATAGGTTTTGATTATTAAAACATCCATTATTTTATCAAGTAACTACCATAACTCCCCTCCTTGACAAGGAGGGGGTAGGGGGTGGTTGGGTTGATTATATATTTAGTATGGTTTTGCAAAAGCCTGGGAAAATCACCAATTATTTATAAAATCGTCATTTTTCAATGTTGTTGTTATGACTTGCCAATTGATTAATTGTCAGTATGTTGATATAATCATAGTGTTAAAACTTGGTTGGAATTAGTAATTCCGGCAGTCCCAGAAGTTATGTGAATGTAGAATAAATAAAAGGAGGAAACCACATGAACGGTTTCAATCTCAAAATCAGCAGTGATGTCACCGGACCCGAGCGTATTAAAATCATAATCACTGCCATTCTCGCGGCCTTCACGATTATAGGTATTATGTTCGTGTTTGCGCTTTTCTTGATCAAGATTCTATGGGCGTGGACAATACCAGACTTGTTTCCCGGTGCGGTGCAGCAAGGACTGATCGCGAAGTCCATCTCCTGGATAACAGCCGCAAAACTCGCTATTTTCTTATCCATCCTGGCAGGCGTTGCGGGAATTGCCCGGGAATCTAAAAAAGAAGGGGAAGTCCAGGTATAGGATACTGAATATAACTCATATTTTAAACCGCCGACATCTGTCGGCGGTTTTTTGTTTTTGGATAAGGTTAAATTGATTATCTGAATAGCGAATTATGAAGGTCAAGATATGTAGGATAGGTTATTAATTATTTGTCACCGTTTGGAAAAGGACGCAAGTCCGGCTCGATTTACATCAGAATTTACTTTTTGGTGCTATTAATATTTGATATTCAGGTGGTAATAATGATGAATTGTGGAAAATCCGCCGGACTTGCATCCCTTCTCACACGGTGACTATAGATTTTTACAATTTTTGTGTAAAAAATGACAAAATATATAGAATATTAAAGGGAAGTTGTATACAAATTCCCTTGTAAATAAACCATCATTTTTTGTTTGGATTTGGTTGCTAACTATCCCATTACCTCATACACCTGCCACGCTTCTGCGTTAATGCTGCCGGTGCCTTTGGCGCCGGTGAGCACATTGCGGTAGGCGGTGCCGGCTGGCAGCGCGATTGGGCCGGCTTTGAAGGTATAGATGGCGCTTAAATTGCCCTGGCGATCTTGCCATTGTACACCGGCATCGTTGTGCAGGATGGTGCGGGTGTGCATGCGTGGCTGCACGGCGCGGTAGGCAAGGTTGGCGGCGCGCAGCAATGGGCTGGCAACCTGGTCTATGCGCGCACGTTTGCCGTCGGCGTCATTCACCCACAGGTTTAATGTACTTGGTGCTTTGTTTGCAAGCAGACGGAAGTAGAACTCAGGTCCAACTTCTTCTTTGCCGGTGCTGGTATCTGGTGTAGGTATAACGGAGTAGCCGATATTTACTGCGCATTGGTATGCCAACGCTCCGCCGGCAGCGCGGTAATTTCCCTGCACGCCGTGCTGCGGCTGACCCCACGGACCCAGCGACTCGATGAGCATGTGCACGCCGCTGCGCTGCCAGTGCGCCATAATCTCTGCCACTTGCCGCCACTGGGTATGCGCACTTAACGTTCCCTGGTGTGGATCGGTGGGTTTCTCGGGGTCAGGGGTATGGAAATTAATCGGCATCCATCCGAAGTTATAGAACGAGTCGTAAAGATAGCCGCTGACCGTGGTTGACTGTTGTCCGCGCAGGATATTATCGCGGAACATGGTGCCAAATGGTGAAGATATATCCATCCCATAAATGGCATCATAGCCGGATCCGTAGGTATGACGGCCGTCAGGACCTTTGATTACTTCGACAGGATGTTTTCGCAAGTAGGGTGAGTTCTGGCTTTGGTGCGAGCCGATCCAGGATATCAGTTCCACGCCTTGCGCACGGGCAATCTCCGCTACCCGTTTATATCCCTCGATGCCGCCCAGCACTTTTGCCACCTCGTATTCGTGCGGGCAGCACATGTTGCCGGTGGCGAAGTCGGGCAGTATACCTTCGCGATTGCTGGTCATATCGTTTTCCCAATAAGGGTCGATGAAAACTTGCTGAAAACCAAGGGCCGCGGCCGCGGGAATCAGATCATCCAGGTAACTGTCGCAGGTGAAGTTGTTCCAGAAGTTGTGTGACAGTGTGGTGCGCGCATAGGTGCGCTCCATGCCAAACTGACCCAGTACATTATCCTGGTCGGCGTCGAAAACCTGCGTCCAGGCATTCAGGTGGTCGGTATCGTCGCCAATCACGGCGATGCCGATGAATTTTGATATAGTTTGACCGGCAGCGGTTTGGTCAAAGATATGTTTGTCAAAGTGGCGGATCTGCGCGTCACCCGGGTCGCGAGCCACGATAGTACGGATGAGACCGCATTCCGCGAAAAAGCCAATGAGAGCGATATCGCCGCGATACTGATAGTCAAATCCCTGTTCGGAAGCCCAGCGCGGGCAGTCATGGGTCATTACTGGATTGAGCGGGAAGGGAATGTTTGCCGCAGTGGAATAACGGGTGTTGGCAGCAACAGTAACAATCGGGTCACCGCCCATCTGCTGACGCAGCAGAGTGACGCCTACCGCCTCGCCACCAAGTTCCCAAGTGGCGCGGTCCATCATATAATAAAGTTCTTCGTTTTCTGACTTGAAGGCGATGCTATAGCTGAATCCCGTCCAGGTGCGACCGGAAATCTCGCGGCTATCCGCCTTCAGTATCCAATCAACCTGCATTTCGGATAGTACGTTCTGGTTCCATGGGCGAATGCTCCATACCGGATCAAGTGAATGGTCCTGCAATGCAGGGACGTTGAGGCCGATGCCCAACGCGCGGGTGTGCAGTATAACGCCATCGACACCAAACGACTCTACCTGTTCAAGTACGAAGCGGTCGAATTCGATGCCAAAATGCGTCGCCATATATGGCCGCATTGGCAGCGCATTGCTGCGCACCACTTGGCCATCAATAGTGATTTCACCCAGGCCAAGAAATAATTCCCCCTGGTGCAACAGTTCAATTTCAACTGAACCGATGGAAAGAGACGCAGGCTGTGTAATCATAGCAAAACTCCAGTAAAAGTATGGTGATGTGTCATTTAATATTTCCCAGAAAAAGTTGAAATCTTTCCAGTTATTTTCTAAGCGAATAGTAGTCTTACGCCGCATATTGTGTCAAGCGGTTGTGTGTCATCCAAGCATGCGGTTTTTATTTTAATTGTTGCATTCGCACAATAAATATTAGCAAATATTTATTGTGGAGCGCCGGCTTCCAGCCGGCGAATGAATGATGGTTACATCTTATACGCGCCGGCTGGAAGCCAGCACTCCGTTGAATAAGATGTTTAAAATCTATTAAATTTCAAATGAAAGGCATAGAGTACATGGACATATTACATATAAACCTCCTCCAGCATCCAATCCAGCTCCTGGGCGTTGAAACATAATTTATAGGCGTTTCCCGCGGCGGTGACGGCAAAGTAGTACAGCCTGATGCTGCCGTTGCGTCCGGCCCATTTCTGGTTTACCACATCTACCTGGTACGTGCGCCCCGCCCAGCGGAATGCCCGCGGCACCACCTGGCCGTGCATAAATACCGCGTATACGTCCACTGACTCGTGCACCCTTGATTGACTCATAATTTATTACCTCTCTCTTTACGGATGCAGAGCATCTTTATTATCTACTGCATATCTCTTGCGCAGGGCATTTACCGGGCCTCCGCGCGGAATGTCGTCATTGCATTTAAAATGTGCTGCCGGTGCAACTGTCAACTCGCCGTACTTGTCGTTAACCGCATCCATCATCTGCTGCAATCGCTGTTTTTTTACCCGATCCTCCACCAGCGACAGTTGCATTTCTCCCCGGCACAGGCCGCTTACGCACACGCTTACCCGGCGTATTGGGCGCGGCAAGCCATACGGCGGCATAAAGCGCTGCGCCTCCGCGTAAATCTCCATGGTGCTGTCCACCGCGTGGGGCAGGGTATGGCGTCCGCCAATGCCGCCGGGGTCGTCCTGAAAACTTATCCATAAATGAAATGTCCGCGCCATGAATCCTTTTGACCGCAACCGCCGTCCCACCCGTTCGCACAGGCGCATCAGCACCCCGTCCACTTCGGCGCGGTTATACACCGGCTTTTCCATCGTCTGGGTATGGCCGATGGATTTCTCGTCTTCCTGCTGGTGATACGGTGTGACCGGCGACAAATCCATTCCGCGTCCCCACAGCCAGTATAAATTCCCCAATACGCCAAATTCGCGCACCAGCAGTTCCCGCGGAAAACGTCCCAACTGCTCCACGGTATAGATCCCCAGCCGGTTCAGCCGCTTCAGCACCCGCGGGCCAATGCCGCAGATATCTATCAGCGATATATGTTTTACCAGTTCCGGTATTTCCGACGGCCGCACATGGGTTATTCCGTCGGGTTTGTGAAAATGCGACACCAGCTTTGCCAGCATTTTGTTCGGCCCTATTCCGATGGAACAGGTGACGCTGTCCCCCAGTTCCATGCGTAAATCGCGCTTGATATTCTGTGCCAGTATGTGCGGATCGCCGTACACCTCCACCAGGTCGGTCACGTCCATAAACGCCTCATCTATGGAAAAAGGCTCCACCAGGTTGGTGTAACCGGTAAGTACCCGCAGCGACTTGGTGCAGATATTAACGTACATATCCATATCCGGCGGCACGAACAATATATTGGGACATAGAGCCTTCGCCTCGCTCAGCGGCGTGCCGGTTTTAATTCCCCGCGCCTTCGCCTCTGTCGATGCCGCGATGATTATCGCCCCGCTGGCTGGCCCGCGCACCGCCATCGGCTTGCCGCGCAGCGGCGGGTAAGCCTGCTGCATGCACCGAGCAAAAAAAGAATCATAATCCAGCAAAAAAATCGTTCGTTTATCCTCGCACTCATCGGGGGCAAAGGCAACCCGCGCCTGCGCCTGCAAAGAAACTGCCAGCGAAGAACGAAAACCTGTAACCATAACGCCACCCCCTTTAACTTGTTGTATTTAGTAAATAATTCCATAGCCCACGGTATCGCTCTCACCCTTATACATATTTTGTAAATAGACATTAAAAAATTTAAAGATACTGCATTTGTACCTTTTAAATTTAGAAATATCTGGTAAAGGTAGGGGAGCTGTCCTCAGCTCCCGCGACAGTGTCTTTCTTATAAAAAAGAATGGGTCGTAGCGACAAAATTAGGTTAAAAAACACAACACCACTTGAGAAATCTGTCGCTATTTCGCTTTTTCACATTATTATTCCGGTTCATCGCGGGAATTGGGGACAATTCCCCTACCTCGTCATCCAATATTTCAATTCCAAAAATGTGTATAAGGGTAAGAGCATCGCTATGGGTCTGGAATTATGAAATAAAAGAAAATCATTATATATCTACACATTTTCGCTTTGTGTAGAATATTATTGGCTGCCTGTCCCATAACACAGCAAAATTATTTTAGTGATAAATTAGCTATTTGTCAAACATTTGTTTGCTATTTATATCTTTTTTTTGGAACTTTAATTCAGAAATATATGGTAGATGGTATTTTTAATATCTTATTTGACAACACTTTCACCTGAATAGTACTATTTAAGAAAATGGAGATTATATTAAATGAACAAGGTAATGTTAATCGTATTTCTGGCATGCATTTCAGGGAGTATCGTGTGGTCAGCCGACGCTCCTGCGACAACCCCGGCAACTCAGTTGCCAGCCGTGAAAGTGAACCCAAAAGACGGTGCTGAAATGGTGCTTATTCCCGCTGGTGAGTTTTTGATGGGTACAAGCGAAGATCAAATAGTAGTTATGCAGAAAGCTAATCCAGACTACAAGAGCGAGTATTTCTCAAATGAGTTGCCACAGCATAAAGTCTACTTGGATGCTTATTATATCTACAAGACCGAGGTGACAGTGGCTCAGTATCGTAAGTTTTGCAAGACAACAAAATACGCAATGCCACCAGAGCCACCTTGGAAGTGGCAGGATACTCATCCTATAGTGAATGTAACTTGGAATGATGCGAAAGCTTATGCAGATTGGGCAGGTGTAATTCTACCTTCAGAGGCGCAATGGGAGAAGGCAGCAAGGGGTGATGATGGACGCATTTATCCATGGGGGAATGACTGGGATGCAGGGAAATGTGCCAATCGGATTAATTCAGACGGTGAAAAAGGGCATATCAAAGGAACACACCCGGTGGGCAGTTATCCGGCAGGTGCCAGTCCTAATGGCGTTATGGATATGGTGGGCAACGTGTGGGAGTGGTGCGCGGATTGGTATAGCGCGGATTATTTTAAAAACGCACCGGCTAAGAATCCTACCGGCCCAAAAACGGGAAAATTCCGCGTGGAGAAAGGTGGTTCGTGGGCAGACGGCAACAACTATAGTATTCGTGGTGCATGTCGCTACAGCGAAGGTCCAGGCATCCTTAACTACGATGCCGGTTTCCGTTGCGCCATGCCAGGGTTGTAATTTATCCCTTTACCCCTTTACAAGGAGCAGGAACGCTATAATGACCAGTGAAGGCTTGTTTGAAAAGTAAAGAAAATGTTCTACAGTTCTTTCTCTAAAAACTCAAAGAAGTTGCCTGAAAATAGTTTCTTGATATCTCTTGCCAATTCTCTTTCGGTGATTTGCCAGCCGGTTTCCATCAGGTCAGTATATTTGTCGTTTAGCACATTGGCGATTATTCTACGGCTGTGGTCCCATTTGTAAATTAGCTGGTCCAGTACCCGGGCGTCGGAGTGTTGGGGGATAACTGCCGTTCCCAGCAGTTCCAGGCGCATGCGGGTCATCTCTTCGATTAATGACGGGATATTCAGGAACCACCAGCAGCCGAATACCATCAGGTTGCGAAATTTGCGGGCGGCTACGTTAAGGCTGTGCTGGTTTTCCCGCTGCAGCATGGTAACCAGAAACTTGTTTTGCGGGTATTTGGCACACAGGTATTCGACGGACTCAATCTGCGACAGGCCGACGCCATCGCCAGCCAACTTCAGGTTGGGGTTAATCAGCTTCTTCACGCCTATCATCATGGCAAACGGCTTGTTGGTTTCCCGGCTAACCGGCAATACCGCCTGTTCTATCAATACTCCGCATGGCGAGTTATCGGGCATGGCGAATGTCGGGGGCAGCGAAGCCGCCATATACAGCGCATCTTGCCTTACAAGCCATTCTGTGAGGAATCTGCGCACTTCTGCCAGGGTTGTTTCATTTAGCTCAACCGTCACCTCGTAACCCCATTCCTGCAGAGATTTGTGGGCGTTAGGCCAATCAAGCAGCAAATTATCTATTCGTAAAGCCGCCATGAAACGCGGGTCGGCCTGGTAGCCGTCAAACCATATCGGGCGTTCTTCCGGGTCAAACGGGTTATTGGTCATCACCAGGCGGTCTACATTTGCTACTTCAAATACCTTGTCGATATATTCGGCAGAGGTCATGGAGTCGAAATAAGCGCGGTATGCTGCCAAATCGCGGGTTGATGTGTCCAAACCCAGCTTGTCCAATACGGTCAATACGCCGCGGGTCGCCTCGCTGATGGGGCTGTTTTCAATAAATAATGTCTGCCAAATCAAGTCTGCCTGCTGGCGTTTCGTCATCTTCCAGTATTCATCATAAGAGAGATTTTTCCAGCGGAAAGTTTCCGCCACCAGGTAGTGGTATGTCAGCAGTTCATCGATACCCCATAACAGCAAATTGCCAAAACAAGGCGTATACAGATGAGTGTGAATGTCGGTAACAGGGGTATTTTCAACTATATTATCAATAGTCGACCGCAAATTTTCAGCAGCAATAATAGACATAATTTCTCCGTTTTATAGTATCTAAATT
>Ga0194053_10000784_pt1 | contig 22328 bp, 18 predicted proteins | sample SepL228m_MetaG_FD_161684 | JGI IMG/M metagenome (GOLD analysis project Ga0194053, IMG submission 161684) | Anoxic zone freshwater microbial communities from boreal shield lake in IISD Experimental Lakes Area, Ontario, Canada - Sep2016-L227-8m | ecosystem: Environmental > Aquatic > Freshwater >... | reverse complement strand
TCCGAACGCAAGGCGTTCAGCCCCGAGGCCATCGCCGAGATCCACGCGATCATGGCGCAGTACCCGGACAAGCTGGCCGCCACGCTGCCCGCCCTCTACATCGCCCAGCGGGAGTTCGGCTTCGTCAGCCTCGCGGCCATGAAGGCCGTGGCCGCGGCCATCGGGATCCCCGAGGGCCATGTCTTCGGCGTGGCGACCTTCTACACCATGTATCAGAAGGCCCCGGTGGGTAAGTTCCACCTTCAGGTCTGCACCAACATCAGCTGCGCCCTGCGCGGCGCGGCCCAGCTGCTCGAGAAGGTCTGCGAGCGCACCGGCGTGAAGCCCGGTCAGGGCCCCAGCCCCGATGGGATGTGGAGCGTCGAAGAGGTGGAGTGCCTGGCCGGTTGCGGGGTGGCCCCCTGCGTCCAGGTGAACCAGGATGTCTACGACGAGCTGGTGAACGAAGACAAGCTCGTCGAGGTCATGGAAGCCTGCAAGCGGGGCGACTACCGTCCCTGGGGCTACTGATGTCCTTCGGGAGAACCGCCTGCCCGCTACTCATCCGGCAAAGCCGTATTCGCAGCCTCTCGAGGTAATGTCATGGCCGCCATCCGCACCAAGCCCGATCACCACACCTACACCTTCCCCGGCTTCGGCTCGGAGAAGTTCCCGAACCTGTTGCTCCGCGGCGCGGGCGACCTGAACAACTGGCACCTGCCGGTCTACGAGCAGCAGCACGAGGGCTACGTGGCCATGCGCAAGGCGCTCCAGATGGAGCCCGTCGCCGTGACCGAGGAGGTCAAGGCCTCCGGCCTCCGGGGCCGTGGCGGCGCGGGTTTCCCGGCGGGACTCAAGTGGTCCTTCATGCCCAAGGACACCCCCGAACGGAAGCTCACGCGCTACCTGGTCTGCAACGGCGACGAGGGCGAGCCTGGCACCTTCAAGGACCGCGTCATCCTGGAATACAACCCCCACCAGCTCATCGAGGGCATGATCATCGGCGGCTGGGCCATGCAGTGCGCCATGGGTTACGTCTACATCCGCGGTGAGTTCCTCTGGCTCATCGAGAAGCTCGAGGCCGCCATCCAACAGGCCCGGGACGCGGGCTACCTCGGCAAGAACATCCTCGGCACCGGCTGGGACTACGACATCCTGGTCTACCGCGGCGCGGGCGCCTACATCTGCGGTGAGGAGACGGCCCTGCTCAACTCGCTGGAAGGCCGCCGCGGCGAGCCCCGGGTCAAGCCGCCGTTCCCGGCGGCCAAGGGCGCCTTCGGCCAGCCCACCACTGTGAACAACGTGGAGACGCTGGCTGCCGTGCCGCCGATCATGCGCATGGGCGGCGCCGAGTATGCCAAGATCGGCTCCCCCAAGAACTCGGGTACCCGCATCTTCGGTGTCAGCGGCCACGTCAAGCGCCCGGGCATCTACGAGCTGCCCATGGGCACCCCCATGAACTTCCTGGTGGAGGAGCTGGCCGGCGGCTCCAGTACGGGCCGGAAGATCAAGGCCATCATCCCCGGCGGCGCTAGCTGCCCGATGCTGGACGAGAAAGACTTCGACGTCCCCATGGACTTCGACAACCTGAAGGCCCGGGGCTCCATGGGTGGGTCCGGCGGCCTCATCGTCATGGACGAGTCCGTCTGCATCGTCCAGGCCACGCTCCGCCTGATCCGCTTCTACGCCCATGAGAGCTGCGGCCAGTGCACCCCCTGCCGCGAAGGTTGCAACTGGATGCAGCTGATCCTGCACCGCATCGAGCACGGCCAGGGCCGCATGGAGGACCTGGACCTGCTGGCCAGCCTCACGCCCCGCATCGGCATGCGGACCCTCTGCCCCCTGGGTGACGCCGCCTGCGGTCCCATGGACTCGGCCCTGCAGAAGTTCCGGCACGAGTTCGAGCATCACATCATCCACAAGACCTGCTACGCCCAGGGGTCCAAACTGCTGAGCAGCGTGGGCGCGCACTAGGCCGCTGACGCCATGTCCATAACCGGGATCGGCCTGGCCTTCACTCTCGCCGCAGCCTTGAGCTGGGCGCTCTTCGACGCCCTCCGCAAGCGGCTGGCGCGGGACGTGTCCCCGGTCCACCTCGGCCTGCTGCTGCCCCTGGCGCAGGCGCCTTTGCTGGCCCTGTGGGCCGCCTCCCGAGAGCCCCTGGGGCTTCCCCTGGCCGCGCTCTCGCCGCTGGCGGGCTCCGCCCTGCTGAACGCCCTGGCGCTGGTCCTCTTCCTGGATGCCCTGCGCCTGTCGCCCATGAGCCTCACCATTCCGCTGCTGAGCTTCACGCCGGTGCTCTCCACCACCCTGGCGTGGCTCTTCCGGGGTCAGGCGCCGGGGGCCGCCCAGTTTGCCGGCGCCGCCCTGGTGGTGCTCGGCGCGGTGGTACTGGGCATGGGCGGCGGCGCCTGGCGCGGCCTGGCGGTCTCGGTGCGCGAGCCCGGGGTGCGCCGCATGGCCCTGGTTGCGCTGCTCTGGAGCTGCACCAGCGTGCTGGATCAGCTGGCGGTGTCCCGGGGCGCGGGCTCCTGGTACGCCCCGGCGGTCACCGCCGGAGTGGCGCTGCTGCTGCTGCTGCGGGCCGTCCTGCGTGGGCAGGTCCAGGCCTTTGTGGCCGCGGCGCGCCCGCTGGTCGCCCAGCCCCTGCTCGCTGGGACGGCCGTGGCGATCGGTGCCGCCGCCCTGGCCGTCCAGATCGAGGCCTTCCGCTGGGCCCCCATCGGCTTCATTGAGGTGGTCAAGCGGGGCATCGGCATGACCAGCGCCGTGGTCCTAGGGCGCTTCGTCTTCGGCGAGCTGCTCGACGGACGCAAGTGGGCGGCCGTGGGTCTCCTGACCCTCGGCGTGGCTCTTGTGGTGGGCCTGCGTTAAGGGTGAGCTGCGATCGGGTTTCATCGATACGGGCTTTAGCCACCGATGAACGCCGATTGAAAGCGATGAACACCGATAAAAACAACCGAGTCACCGGCCTGACCCCGCTGAAAGGCCCTCCACGAAGTCCACGAAGACGCCCTGTCGGCGCGATGAATGCGCCTTCGTGCCCCTTGGGCCAACTACTTCGTGCCCTTCGTGGAGATCCTTGAAGGCCCACGTTGGCGGGGCTTTGGTGTGCCCCGAAGCTAGCTGCAGTTATCGGTGTTCATCAGCTTTTATCGGTGTTCATCGGTGGCTGATCCTTGTTCTGCATGGGCCCGGGCGGACCACTCCTTTCATCACCTTCCCCCTTGGGGTTACTTCTTTTTGACCCCGCATCGCCTGCCCTGACACGCAGGGCAAGCTGGGATACTGGCGGGATGCGCCTCCGGACTGCTCTCCTCACTGCCTGCCTCGCCTTCAGCCTCAGCGCCCAGGAGGCCTTCCTGGTGAAGCCCTACCTGCAGCTTGGGGATGCGCCGGTCCCCGCCACCCGCGAGCGGCTGGACCTGCTGTGGCACACCGCGGACCGCGACGAGGTCTGGACCGTGGAGGTGCGCCTCGGGAAGAACTGGGTTCTGCAGGCCCCGGTCACACAGCGCCGCCTGGCTGCGCCGCCCCTGCCGCCCCACCGCATCTGCCGCGCGACCCTGCGGGGCCTGCCCCCGGGAGCCCAGGTGCCCTATCGCGTGAAGCGGGACGGGGCTGTGGTCTTCGAGGCCGAGGCCCGCTCCCGCAAGGCCGGGGCGCACCGCATGGTCATCTTCGGTGACTCGGGGGACGGCTCCGCCAATCAGGTTGCCGTCGCCAAGGCCTTCGCCGCGGAACAGCCGGATGCGGTCTTCATGGTGGGAGACCTGGTCTATGGCCGGGGCCGGGCCTCGGAGTATCGGCCGAACTTCTTCTCGGTCTACAACGGTGCAAGCGCGCTGATGGCGAAGGTGCCTTTCCTGGGCATGCCCGGCAACCACGACGCGCCCTTCCCTGGCTTCGAGGATGCGTCCGCCTATTACGCCTACTGGTCCCTGCCTCTGAACGGACCGGCGCTCAAGCCCGGTGAGCCCGGTGCCGCGCCCGTCAAGGCCGGTCTCCATGACGCCATCGTCGCCGCGGCGGGCCCGGCCTTTCCGCGCATGGCCAGCTACAGCTTCAACTGGGGGCCAGTGCACTGGACCGTGCTGGACTCGAACCCCTATGTGGATTGGGACAGCCCCGTGCTGAAGGCCTGGCTGGAGGCGGACCTGAAGGCCGCCAAGGGCGCGGCCTGGCGCATCCTGGCGGTGCACCACCCGCTGTTCCAGAGCTCGCGGACCCACTTCGACGACCAGTGGCTGCGCCCCCTCAGCCCGCTGTTCGAGAAGCACGGTGTGGCCCTGGTCTTCGCGGGCCACGTCCACAACTACCAGCGCACGGCGCCGCTGACCTTCGTCCCCTCGAAGATCGGACCCCGCGGCAAGGCGGTGGAAGGGACCTTCACGGTGGACGACGCTTTCGATGGCAGGACCACCACCCGGCCCAAGGGCACCATCCACATCGTCACCGGGGCAGGGGGCGCCGACCTCTACGACCGCTGGCAGACGGACGTGAAGAGCAGCTGGCAGCCCTGGACCCGCGCCTTCGTCGCCGACCTGCACTCCTTCACGGTGCTGGACGTAGAGGCCCGTCGCCTACGGCTGCGCCAGCTCGACGTCCAGGGCCGCGAACTGGATGCCATCACGCTGACGAAGTGACCTAGCGGCTGAAGCTGATGGAGTAGGTCAGCGGCCTGGGCAGCTGGGGGCTCTTGACGGTGGCAGACATGGTGAGGGTCTTGCCATCGGCGCTCAGCTTGAAGATGTTGGTGCGCTCGCCCTCGTCGTTCTTGAAAGTCTGGATCATCTGATCCTTGGTCACCTGGGCGGCCACCATGAACTTGTCGCCGTCCTCGCGGGTCCAGGGGCCGGGCCGGCCACCGGGAGGCATGGGGATGACATCCCGGTCGTCGAACTTGACCAGAGTCTCCTTGTCGGAGATGGCGATGATCACCTTCTTGTAGACCGGGTTCAGGCGCACCAGCTTCGGGCGGGCAATGGGCCGCTTGAGAAAGAGCATGTCTGCCACCACGGCGTTGATGGCCCCGACCACGTCATCGGCCCGGGCCTGGACCCAGGTGCCGGACAGGGCGGACTCCTGGGCGGCGAGCGAGAGGGTCGCGAGTACAGAGATGGCAAGCAAGCGAAGCAAGCGCATAGGAAACTCCTCGGGGTGGGTGGTCCCTACCATAGCATTTCACACAGAGAATTGGCCCCGTCCGGGGCCAATTCTCTTCAGACAAGCGTCGCCACCATCACCGCCTTGATCGTGTGCAGGCGGTTCTCGGCCTCGTCGAAGACGATACTGTGGGCGCTGCGGAAGACCTCGTCCGTGACCTCCCGGATGTCGTGGCCCAGGGCCATCTGCTCCTTGGCCAGCTTGGTCTCGAAGTCGTGGAAGGCGGGCAGGCAGTGGAGGAACTTCACATCCGGGTTGCCCGTCTTCTGGAGCAGTTCCAGCGTGACCTTGAAGGGGCTGAGCAGCTTCACGCGCTCGGGGATCAGGGCCTCCTCGCCCATGCTGGCCCAAACGTCCGTGTAGATGGCGTCGGCGCCCCGCAGGGCAGTGTCCGGGTCGTCCGAGACCTCGATGACGGCGCCAGTCTCCTCCCCCGCCTTCCGGGCCGCAGCCAGCACCGCGGGATCCGGCGCCAGCGCCTTTGGCCCCAGGACCACCAGGTGCATCCCGGTCTTGGCGGCGCCGTACATCAGGGCGTAGCTCATGTTGTTGCGGATATCGCCGCAGAACACCAGCTTTATGGCAGAGAGTGGCTTGGCGATGTGCTCCTCCAGGGTGAGGAAGTCAGCCAGGATCTGGGTGGGATGGTCCGTGTCCGTGAGGCCGTTCCAGACGGGCACGCCGCTGTGCCGGGCCAGGGACTCCACCACCGCCTGGCTGAAACCCCGGTACTCGATGCCGTCGTAGAAACGCCCCAGCACCTTGGCGCTGTCCTCGATGGACTCCTTCTTGCCCACCTGGGAGCCGGCGGGGTCCAGATAGGTGACGTGGGCGCCCTCATCCAGGGCCGCCACCTCGAAGGCGCAGCGGGTCCGGGTGCTGGCCTTCTCGAAGAGCAGCACGATGTTCTTGCCCTGGAGCCGGGGGGCGTGGATGCCCTGACGCTTCTTGGCCTTCAGCTCCCGAGCCAGGTCCAGCAGGTGGCGCACCTCGGCCGGGGTGAAGTCCATGAGGGTAAGGAAGCTGCGGCCCTTCAGGTTGACGGTCATGGCTATCTCCGGCGGTAATTCGGCGCATCAGGTTAACGCCGCCCTGGTAAAACAGCGATCCGAAACCGGGCTGCCGGCCTCGGCCTTGACAGTGTGTCAGACCAGCCTTGGCCCGGGGCTGCGGCCCGCCTCCCGGGAAGAGGAGGGGGCCCCAGCTTTCACTGCTTTGCTTTTCTGACCTTGGCCGTATAGTCATGCCACGGAATCAATGCGATCCCACCCGAAGACACGCAGCGGAGGCAGCCATGCGACCCCTGAAGCAGCTGATCGAAGAGAAGCCGACCACGGTGACCGTGGGACCCGACGACACCGTCTTCGCGGCCCTGACCCTGCTGGCCCAGTTCGACATCGGCGCCCTGCTGGTGCTGGATCAGGGGCGGCTCGTGGGCCTCTTCTCTGAGCGCGACTACGCCCGCAAGATCATCCTCAAGGGCAAGGCCTCCAAGGACACGCTGGTGCGCGAGATCATGAGCGAGAAACTCAGCTGTGTGACCCTCTCCCAGACCGTCCAGGAGTGCATGGCCCTTATGACCGAGCGGCACGTGCGCCACCTACCGGTGATCAACGACAGGGACGAAGTGCTCGGCATCCTCTCCATCGGCGACCTGGTCAAGGAGACCATCTCCGACCAGAAGTTCACCATCGAGCAGCTGGTGCACTACATCCAGAACTAGCTGTTGCCTGGGCCCTCGGCGCGGAAGAACCGCAGGATCTCGTCCTTCTGCCGCATGGCGTCGGCGTGGCCGAGGGCGATGAGCTCCCGGGTGTAGCTGGCTTCGAAGAGCAGGTAGCTCAGGACCGAAGACCCGGTGCGGTGGGTGATGCCCGCCCGTCGGAAGAAGAACCGCACCACCGGCGGCAGGGACCGGGTGTGCTTGCCTGACAGGGAGGCCAGGTTCCGGCTCGGGGAGATGACCAGGGTCTCGATGGGACGCAGGTCCAGGTCAAGCAGCAGCGCTTCGGGGATCCGCTCCAGGGTCTGGTTCACGCGCTGGAGCTGCTCCAGGTCGCTGCTGAGGCTGTCTAGGAAGACACTATCCAGCACCTGCCCGGCGACCTCCGCGAGGGTGGGGTAGCGGTGGCCGTCCATGGCCTTGCGCTCCTCCCGCTCGGTGCCGGCGACGCCGATGATCATCACGCGGTCCGCCCCCAGGTGCAGGGCTGGGCTGACGGGGGCGAGGAAGCGCACGGAGCCATCCCCGAAATACTCCCGGTGGATCTTCACCGCCGGGAAGAGGAGGGGGATGGCGCTGGAGGCCAGCAAGTGGTCGATGCCGATGCGGGTGCGGGCCCCGGCGCGCCGGAACCGCTGCCAGGACGTGAGTTCCGGGTGTCCCTCGAAGAAGCTCACGGACTCGCCGGAGCCGTAGCCCGAGCAGGTCACGGACAGGGCGAAGAGATGGCCCTGCCGCAGGGCCGACTCGATCTGGTCGAAGCGGATGATCCGCTTGAGCAGCCGCCGCAGGGGCGCGTTGTCCAGCAGGGACCGGCGGGACGGCGCGAGGCGGCGCGGGCGGAACAGCGAGGCGAACCAGCGCAGGCTGTTCAGGGTCATGCCCCAGGCATCGGCGCGGTAGATCTGGCCGCTGGTGAAGTTCGCCCAGACCTGCTCCAGGCGCCGGACCCCCACCTTGAACCGGGAGGCGTGGCAGGCCAGGACCGCGGCGTTGATGGCCCCGGCGGAAGAGCCGCAGAGGATCGGGAAGGGGAGTGTCTTCTCCTCGGGCAACAGCTCCGCGAGCGCCTTCAGGACGCCCACCTGGTAGGCGCCCCGGGCGCCGCCTCCGGAGAGCACCAGGGCCGTACGGCTGATGGCTGGGTTCATGTCCCTAAGCGTGGACCCGGCGACCAGAGGACGCTAGCCCTTCCGACCGCCGCTCTCGCGCCAGGCGGCGAGCAGCTTGGCTTCCTGCTCAGCGGTGGGGCCCGCGAGCTTGTTGCGGCCCTTCTCGAGCTTCTCCTGGGTCTTGTACCAGGTGAGGGTGTCCTTCACGGTCTGGTCGGCGGGCCGGAAGCGCAGGCCCGCCTTCACGGCGCGGTCGTTGCGCCAGGTGTGGAAGCCCTTGGTCTCGCCCGCAAAGGGGGCCCAGATGGGGAACTCGAGGTCCTTCTGGGCGGCGATGAAGTCCCCGGGAATCCAGACGGGCTTGCTGCTGGGGTTGCCCGCCTTCTGGCAGGCCTCCACCACGGTGCCCCAGGCCAGGCGCTTGGTGGGGCCGCAGGCGTTGAAGACGCCCAGGGTGCGCTGCTCCACCAGCAGGACCAGCCAGGTGGCGAGGTCGCGCACGTCGATGATCTGCAGGGGATCGCCGGGGGCGCCGGGCACGGCGACCTCGCCGCCCCGGTCGAAGCGCGCGGGCCAGTAGGTGAAGCGGCCGGAAGGGTCATCGGGGCCCACGATGTAGCCCGGCCGGATCACCGTGGTGCGGCCGGGCATGGCCTTCTGGGCCGCCTGCTCGCACAGGGCCTTGAGGGCGCCGTAGTATTCGAAGCTCTTGCCCATGTCCTCCAGGGTGGGATCGGGCATGGTGGCCAGGGCCGCATCCTCGGTGCCGGCCTCGGGGTTGGGCTCCTTGTAGGCGCTGATGCTGGAGATGATCAGGTAGTGGCCGACGCGCGGCGCCAGCAGGCTCGCTGAGGCGGCGACCATGCGCGGGTAGTAGGCGCTGTTGTCGATGACGGCATCCCAGGTGCCCTTCTCCAGGGCCTGGAGGCCTTCGCCTTTTTTTGGGTCACGGTCGCCGTGCAGCTTCTCCACCCCGGGGAAGAGCTCCGGCCGGGTTTTCCCGCGGTTGAACATTGTCACCTGGTGACCGCGGGCCTGGGCCGCCTCGATGGTGGCGGGGCCCAGGAATCCCGTGCCGCCGAGGATGAGGATCTTCAGCTTCCCGGCCTTGGGGGTGGTCTTGGCGGGGGTGGCGGCCAGGTCCAGACCCGCGCCCGCCAGAGCGGCGGTGGCGGACCACTGAAGGAACTGGCGGCGGGAGGCGGTCATGGGGAACTCCTGGCGGGGTGATCAGCGCGGGAATCGGGTTGACATTTTCAACGCATGCTTGAAAATATTGGACATGCACATGTCGGTGGAAGGCTCCTCCTGCACGCAGCGGCTCACCGCTGGCGGCCGGGGACTGTCCACGACGACCACCACCACTAATATTACGCTCGCCATCCCGCGGGGCGCCTGACCTGATTCCACCTTTCAGACTCGGCCCCGCGGTTACCCCGCGGGGCTTTTTCGTATCGACTTCCCGGAGCCCCCTATGCAGCCCAGCGCCATCCGCGTCATGAAATTCGGCGGTACCAGCCTCGGCGGTGCCGTCCGCCTGCGGGCCGCCGTCGAGCTCGCCGCCGTCGCCCGGACCACCCACCGTGTCTGTGTCGTGGCCTCGGCCATGTCGGGCATCACCAACCTGCTGCTGCACGGCGGCCGGGTCCCCAACCGCGAGGAGGCGGACCGCCTGCTGGAGACCTACCGCGATCGGCATACCGAGGTGGTGGATTCCATGGCTGCCGACCTGGGTCCCGAAGCGGTCGGGGTCCGCGAGGAACTGGCTGCCCTGGAGACCCTGGGCCGCCGCCTGCTGCATGGCATGGCGCTCCTGGAGGAGGGACCGCCCTCGGTGCTGGCCCAGGTGTCGAGTCTCGGCGAGCGGGCCTCCTGCGCCATCCTTATGGGCCTGCTGCGGGCCCGGGGCCTGGCCCCGAGCTACCTGGATCCCGTGACCTACATCCGGGTGGAGGGCGACCCCCTCCAGGCCCGGCCGGTGATGGCGGCCATCGATGAGGCCTTTGCGCCCCTGAAAGCTGGTCCGGGTGGCCTCTGGGTGCTGCCCGGCTTCTTTGGTGGCGACAGCCAGGGCCGGATCCTCTCCCTGGGTCGGGGCGGCTCGGACCACAGCGCGGCCCTGGCCGCTGCGGCTTTCGGCGCGGACCTGCTGGAGATCTGGACGGACGTGGCCGGCCTCTACAGTGCCGATCCCGGCCTGGTGTCCGAGGCCTTCCCGCTGCCGGAGGCCAGCTTCGAGGAGGCCATGGAGCTCTCCTTCTTCGGGGCCAAGGTCCTGCATCCCAAGACCATCCCGCCGGTGCGGGAGCGGGGCATCCCGGTGCGGGTGTGCAGCAGCTTCGACCCCGCCCACCCGGGCACCATCATCCGCGAAGACGTGCCGCCCCCGCCCAGCGGCGTGCGCGGGCTGTCCTTCCTGGGCGACCTCTCCGTGGTGAACCTCACGGGCCCCGGCATGCCCGGCACGCCCGGCATCGCGGGCCGCGTCTTCAGCGCCCTGGCCCGGAAGGGCATCTCCGCGGTGCTCATCACCCAGAGCTCGTCCGAGCTCTCCATCTGCTTCGCCGTCCGCCGGGCCGAGGGCCCGGGAGCCGTGGCGGCCATCCAGGAGGCCTTCCCCAGCGAGCTGGCCGCGGGCTTCCTGGATCCCGTGGATCTGCGCCGGGGTCTGGCCGTGCTGAGCATCGTCGGCGACGGCATGCGCACCCGGGCCGGGGTGGCCGGCACCTTCTTCGATGCCTTGGCGGAAGTGGGCTGCAATGTGGTGGCCATCGCCCAGGGCGCCAGCGAGCGCATCATCTCCGCCGTGGTGGACGAGCGCGACGGCGCCCGCGCCATGGTCCACATCCACCGCCGCTTCTTCCAGGCCAAGGTGGTGGTGGACCTGCACCTGCTCGGCGCGGGCAACGTCGGCGGCAGCCTGCTGGGCCAGATCCAGCGGCAGCATGATCAGCTGGCGGCCCAGGGCCTGGATCTCCGCGTCGTGACCATCGCCACCAGCCGCTTCATGCTCACGGACCCCAAGGGCCTCGACCTTGCCCGCTGGCGGGAGGAGCTGCCGAAGGCCGGTCCCATGAACCTGGATCAGCTGCTGGACACCGTCCGCAGCGGACCGCCGGCCCTGCCGGTGCTGGTGGATTGCACCACCAGTGGCGACCTCGCCGCCCGCTACGTCGAGCTCTTCGACGCCGGGTTCCACGTGGTCACGGCCAACAAGAAGGCCAACAGCGGCACCCAGGAGTCCTACCGCGAGCTGCGCAAGCGCTCCACCCGGCGGGGGCTGCGCTTCCTCTACGAAGCCAACGTCGGTGCGGGCCTGCCCATCATCGACACCGTGAAGAACCTGGTACTCACCGGCGACCGCGTCCTGCGCGGCGAGGGCATCCTGTCTGGCTCCATGTCCTACATCCTGGGCCTGCTGGGCGAGGGCGTGCCGCTGTCCGAGGCCGTGCGCTCCGCCAAGGAGAGCGGCTTCACCGAGCCCGATCCCCGGGACGACCTCAGCGGCATGGATGTGGCCCGCAAGCTCATCATCCTGGCCCGGGAGTGCGGCATGGAGCTGGAGCTGGCCGACGTGGTGGTGGAGGGCCTGCTGCCCGCGGATTTCGACGCCACCGGGGACATCCCCTCGTTCATGGACCGCCTGCCCAGCCTGGACGAGGCCTTCAAGCTGCGCCTCGCGGCCCTGAAGGCCGAGGGCAAGACCCTGCGCTACGTGGGCAGCCTGTCCGAGGAAGGCTGCCGCGTGGGTCTGCTGGCCGTGCCGGCAGACCATCCCTTCGTCCCCATCAAGGGCGGAGAGAACGCCCTGGCCCTGCTGACGGAGCGCTACCAGCCCCACCCCATGGTCATCCGCGGCTACGGGGCGGGGGCCGAGGTCACCGCCGCCGGGGTGTTGGCGGATGTGCTGCGGCTGGTGCCTCCCGGCGCCCGCCCCGCAAGGAGGCACTGATGCTGGCCTACGCCGACCTCCCGCCCGCAGGTGTGGTGGCCTACGCACCCGCGAGCATCGGCAACGTCGCTGCAGGTTTCGACCTGCTGGGCGCGGCCCTGGCGCCTCTGGACGGCAGCCTCCTCGGGGACCTGGTCCACGTCGCCCCCGCCGCCCAGGACAGCTTCCGCATGGTGGGCGCCTACGCCGCGGCCCTCGCCGGGGACACCCGGCCCAATCTTGCCGAGCGCGCCCGGGACCTCTTCCGCGAGGCCCTGGTGGCCCATGGCGGCGAGGTGGGACCCCTTGCCATCACCCTGGAGAAGCGCCTGCCCGTGGCCAGCGGCCTGGGCTCCAGCGCCAGCTCCATCGTGGCCGCCATCGCCGCCCTCCAGGCCCTCTACGGCGACCCGCTGGAGATCGCGGAGCTGGTGGACCTGACGGGCCGCACCGAGGGCCTCACCAGCGGCGGCGTCCACCTCGACAACGTGGTGCCGTCCCTGCTGGGCGGCCTGCAGGTGGTGGTGCCGGGCCGCGGCGGCAAGCCCGCCACGCGCCGCCTCCCCTGGCCCGCGGACCTGCTGCTGGTGGTCGCCCACCCGGACGTGCAGCTCTCCACCGCCGACAGCCGCAAGGCGCTGCCCGAGCGGCCCGAGTGGCACGCCACCCTCGACTTCGCGGGCAACCTGGCGGGGCTGGTGCACGCCCTCCACACCGGCGACCGCTCTTTGCTGGCGCGCTGCCTGCGCGACCCCCTGGTGGAGGCCCATCGTGCCCCGCTGGTACCGGGCTTCCGCGCCGCCCAGGCCGCTGCTCTGGCCGCCGGGGCCCTGGGCTGCAGCCTGTCCGGTTCGGGCCCGTCGGTGTTTGCCGTGGCGGAGCATGAAGCCCAGGCCAGCCAGATCCTGCGCGGGATCCGCGACGCGTTCAGCGCCGTCGGGCTCGCCAGCCAGGGCTGGCTCTGCGCCCTCGATCCCAACGGCGCCCGCATCCTGGCCGCCGACGCAAGCCCGCTGGCAAAGGAATAAATAAAGTCCACCGCCAAGGCGCCAAGTAAAACAACAGCAGTTCTTGGCATCTTGGCATCTTGGCGGTGAAAGGTTTTTAGCATTTGTCGCACACGAAATTTCTGATTGAGGAATCACCATGCAGCTCGTCAGCACGCGCAATCCCTCTCTCGAGAACAGCTTCCTGGGCGCGGTCCAGGCGGGCCTCGCGCCGGATGGCGGGCTCTACATCCCCACCGAGATTCCCCGCTTCACTGACATGGCCGACCTGCTGGCCGCGGACTTCCAGGTCCGCTCCGCGGAGATCCTGCACCGCTTCATCGGCGAGGAGATCCCCCGCGCCGAGCTGGACGCCCTGGTGCGGCGGACCTTCACCTTCCCCGCGCCCGTGGTGCCCGTGACGGACCGCCTCGCGGCCCTGGAGTTGTGGCACGGGCCGACCCTGGCCTTCAAGGACTTCGGCGCGCGCTTCCTGGCCCAGGTCATGGCCTACGCCAGCACCGGCGCCCGCTGCACGGTGCTCACTGCCACTTCGGGTGACACCGGCGCCGCCGTGGCCCAGGCCTTCTGGGGCCTCCCCGGGGTGCAGGTGGTGGTGCTCTATCCCAGGGGCCGAGTCTCGCCCCTGCAGGAGCGCCAGTTCGCCACCTGCGGCGGCAATGTGCTGGCCCTGGCCGTGGAGGGTGCCTTCGACGACTGCCAGCGGCTGGTGAAGGCTGCCTTCGAGGACAAGGCGCTGGTGGCGCAGCTGGGCCTCACCTCTGCCAACAGCATCAACATCGCGCGGCTTCTGGCCCAGACACTTTATTACTTCGAGGCCGCGGCCCAGATCAAGAACCCCGCCCCCCTGGTGGTGTCGGTGCCCAGCGGCAACTTCGGCGACCTCTACGCGGGCCTGCTGGCCCAAGCCTGCGGTGCGCCCATCGCGCAGTTCGTGGTGGCCACCAACGCCAACCGGGTGGTGCCGGAATACCTCGAGACCGGCACCTACACACCGCGGCCCTCCGTGGCCACGGTGTCCAACGCCATGGACGTGGGTGCCCCCAGCAACTGGGAGCGCATCCACGCCCTCTTTGGCGGCGACCACGACGCCATGGCCGGCGCCCTGCGCTGGGGCAGCCGCACGGACGCGGAGACCTGCGTGACGCTGGCCGAGCTCTACGCAAAAGGCTACCTCGCGGATCCCCACGGGGCCGTGGCCTGCGGGGTCCTGCAGGCCTGCCTGCGGGACGGTGAGCAGGGTCTCTTCCTGGCCACCGCCCACCCGGCCAAGTTCGGCGAAGTGCTGGAGCGCGACCTGGGCATTCAGGTACCGCTGCCGGAGGCCCTCCTCGCGGTCCAGGACCGTCCCCTGGTCTCGGAGCCCCTGGCCGCCGACATGGCCGACCTCAAGGCTCGGTTGCTGGCGTGGGAGCCCGAGGCCTGATGGCAGCTCTCGATTCACAGAAGGCAAAAGGACCTTCACCACCAAGACACCAAGGCACCAAGAAAAACTTCAGATAATCGGCTCTGCAGTTCTTGGTGTCTTGGTGCCTTGGTGGTGATCTTTTTGTAAAGGCAAAGCCGAAACAGGCCGCGGGGGTTCGTTGCGGCTTGCCTACCAGACCAGGCTCCGCCGGACGATCCGAACGTCGGTGTAGGGATCGACGGGGGCGGGCATCAGGCCCGCCGGTCGCGGAGGTGTGTCCGGAGGCAGGCCCGGCAGGATCATCTCCAGGGTGAGGCGCGCGCCGGGCGAGGCGTCCAGGGTGAGGGTGAAGCTCTCCGCCGGGGCGAACCAGAGGAAGGAGCCGCTGGTGAGCAGGGGGCGGCCATCCAGGCTGTGGGTGGTCAGGGGTGCATCGCTGGTGAGGGACACCGCCAGGGCCCGCTGGGGCAGGGTGATCCGCAACTCGCGACCTGCGCGGTGGAGCTCCGGGACGGGTAGGCGCAGACCCGGCGCGGGGCCGGCGAAGGCGCTGCGGCCCCCCAGGCGGGTGGGGGTCGGGGTGCTCCCCAGCAGGCTCCGGGTCCAAGGGTCGGGCTTCTGGAAGCTCACCCACTGGGCCGTGCCCGCATCCGCATCCTGGACGAAGGCCAGGGTGCTGATGCGGGGCCCCGTCTGCCGCGTGCCCACGGCGAAGCAGAGCACGCCGAGGCCCGCCAGCAGGGCGGGCGGGAGCCAGGCCCGAGTGGGCTGGGCGCGACGCAGCAGGGGCAGCAGGGGCAGCAGGCCGAAGGCCGCCAGTGCACCCAGGAAGGGGGGCAGGCCGAAGCCCAGCAGCAGGGCCAGGTTGTGCCAAAGGGGCGGGAAGAGGAGGAGCAGGGGCAGGGCCGCCAGCCAGGGCCGCTCCCACCATAGACCCGCCAACGCAAAGAACAGCGGCCACAGGAAGAAGTAGGAGGCAGCTGGCAGCAGGGCCGTGGTGGCCACCAGGGCGAGCAGCCACCATCCCAGGGCGCCCAGGGCCAGGCCCCGGCCTTCCGCCCGCCGGAGGGCCCGGCTCCAGGCCATCACCGCCGCCGCCAGGGCCGTGAGCGCCAGGGCAGCTTCAAACCAGGTGACGCCGTAGGGATCGTGGTTGGGCGCCGCCTGACGGAAGGGGTCCGCGAGGCGGCCCAGGCCCCAGCCCACCAGGGCGCCCAGCACCAGGGTGCCGAGGCTCAAACCCAGGCCCAGGAGGACGCCCTTCACCAGACCCGTTTCCCGCCAGCAGCGCCACAGTACGGCGCCGAAGGCTGCCAGGGTCAGCAGGGTCAGGGGCCAGACCAGGGTGGCGGGATACCAGAGCAGGATGCGCCCCAGGAGGTCGAAGTAGATGGCCTCACCCTTGCCCGGCATCAGGGTGGCGAGGTCCGCAGAAAGGAAGTGGCGCCCGAGGGCCAGCACGGTGGCGCCCTCCTGCTGGAGGCTGCGCAGATCCAGGTTCTCCGGCGTGTCGAGGGCCGTGTGGTAGTGGGACCAGCGATCCACGAAGGCGAAGTTGAGGCCCGCCATGCCGGCCTTCTTGAACACGGTGAGGTCCGTGTCGTTGGGGAGCAGCTTATACAGCGCGTAGGTCAGTGAGGAGGCGTGGGGCGAGGGCACGGCGGCGGCGAAGGCGCGGATCAGGGGCAGGTTGCCGTCGCTGGTCTCGAACATGAAGACCGGGCCGCCACCGCCCCGGGCCTCCAGGTTGAGCACCAGGGTCGGGGTCCATTTTCCCAGGTTTTCCGCATAGGCCCGGGCGCCCAGCAGGCCCACTTCCTCGGCGTCGGTGATGAGAATGCGAAGGGTGTTCCGGCCCGTTCCCAGAGCCCGCGCGGCCTCCAGCAGCGCCGCCACCCCAGCCCCATCATCGGCCGCCCCCGGCCCGGTGCCGTGGGAGTCGTAGTGGGCCGTCAGCAGGAGGGTGCCTGTGGGAGCTGTGCCCGGCCGCTCGGCGATGACGTTCTCCACCGTGGCCAGCACCACCCGCCGCCCCTGGACCTCGTGCACCACGGCCTTCTGGATGCGGGTGCTGAACCCCAGTTGTTGGAGAGCCCCCACCAGGTGGTCCCGTACGCGGTCGTGCTCGGCCGAGCCCAGCGGGTGGGGTGCCCGGGTGATGGCTCGCACCTGGACCAGGGCCCGCTCGGCGGAGAAGACCTCGGCGGGCGCGTTGGCCGGGACTGGTGCGGGCGGGGCCTGCAGCCAGAGCACTCCGGCGGTCCCCAGGCTGAGGAGCAGCCAGATGAGGAGGGCGCGGGGGAAGCGGATCCTCACGGCAGCCGGCTCAGAGCCCGTCGACGATGAGCACCGCAGGCACGAAGGGCAGGCCTGCGGCTTCGGCGGGGGTCTTCATGGCCCAGAGGGCGAGGCGGTCGGCATAGGGCGCCCACAGCTCCGGCTGGGCCAGGACGGCCTTGAGGGGCGGATGCAACCAGAGGGCCTCGGGCAGGTCGGCCAGCTCTTCGGCGCTCAGCTCCAGGGCCTCATCCGTCGTCCAGAGAAAGCCGCAGCGGGCGGTCTCACAGGCGGCCCAGAGCTGCAGCACCTCGCTGGGCTCGAAGCTGCTGAACAGCACCCGATCCAGGGCCTCGGCGGCCTCCACCGTGGCCAGGGCCTGCTGCCAGCCCGGCTCGCCCTTCAGCTCCACGTTGATGAGCCGGGCGGGCAGATCCAGAACGTCCCCCAGCCGGGGCAGGGGCTCGCCGTTCTTGAGCGGCGGCAGCTCGGCCGCCTTCATCTGCCGCAAAATGCCCGCGCCGTTGGCGGTGCGGTGGAGGTCCTCATCGTGGAGCACGGCGCAGACGCCGTCCCGGGTCGGCTGCACATCCAGCTCGAAGCCGTCCATGCCTGCGGCCAGGGCGGCGCGGAAGGCCTCCATGGAGTTCTCCAGGTGCTTCGAGGAGAGGCCGCGGTGACCGAGGATGAGGGGGCGGGTGGAGGACATGGGGACTCCTGGACCTGAGGCTTGATTCTGCCTGGAAACGGCGCTGGCGAGGCGGAACTAGCCCAAAGGCGTCGCGAGACCGATGAGTTGAGCCTGGGAAGGGGAGGGGGCTTCAGCGATGCGCATCCTGCTGGTGATTGGGGACGAGAGCCTGCTGCAGAGCACTCGGCGGGTGTTCTGGCAGAGCCACCGGACCTGGGAGGTCGTCCCGACTGCGAGCGGCAGGGAGGCCCTGGAGGCGCTGCGGCGGGATCGGGTCGACATCGTCGTATCGGACCTGCAGTTGCAGGACATGGAGGGCGCCGAGCTCCTCCACCGCGTGCGGGAAGTCCAGCCCGGAGCGGTGCGGATCGGCCTGGCGGACCACCCCATGGCGGAGTGGCTGGAGAAGGAGGAAGGGGACCTGCACCGGCTTTTCATCAAGCCCTTCGAGACGCAGTTCCTGATCGGTGCCATCGAGAGCCTCAACATCGAGGACGACGAGACCAACGTCCGTGCGGTCCGGGCCTTCGTGGGCGGGCTTGGGCACATTCCCAGCCTGCCCAGCCTCTACGCTGAACTCACGAAGCTGCTGGAGCGGGAGGGTGCGGGCATGGGCGAGGTGGCCCGGCTCATCCGGAAAGATCTGGGCGTGGCGAGTCAGGTATTGAAGCTGGCCAACTCGGTCCACTGCTCCACGGGGCGGCCCGTGGCGGAGATCGGCCAGGCGGTGGCGCTGCTGGGGATGGACTCGCTGAAGTCACTGGTGCTCTTCCGGGGGCTGCTCGGCGGCTTCGACTCGCCGCGGCCGCAGGGACTCGATCTCGAAAAGTTGTGGTTCCACTCCTTTCAGGTGGCCACCGGGACCCGCAAGCTGGCGGTCCTCGAGGGCCAGACGCAGCTCGCCGATCTGGCCTTCTCCGTGGGGCTGCTGCACGACATCGGCCTGGTGGTGCTGGCCACGGATCCTGGGGGCCGCTACCGGTCCGTGTTGGATCGGGCCCTGTCCACGCGGATCCCGCTGGCGGTGCTCGAGCACGACCTCTACGGGGTGGACCACACCCAGGTTGGCGCCCACCTGCTGAGCCTCTGGGGGCTGCCTGCGAACTTCTGCCGGCCCATCCGGGAACACCACGCTCCCCCGGCCGAGGCGGAGGGCTTCCCGCTCTCCCAGGCCCTGCACCTGGCGGACGCCCGCCACGGCGGCGGCGCCACCGCAGGCATCTTCGCCGACGGGCGTTGGGGCCTCCACCCGCACCTGCTGGTGGACACCGAGCGATTCACCCGCTGGAAGACCTGCCTGGCCCAGGATTCGCGGTAGTCAGATCACCTTGCCCGGGTTGAAGATGCCGCAGGGGTCGAGGGCCTGTTTCAGGGCGCGCAGGGCACGGAGCTGGCCGGGATCGGCCAGGGTCAGGAAGGCCTCCCGCTTGGCGAGGCCGATGCCGTGCTCACCGCTGAGGGTGCCGCCCAGGCCCACGGCGAGGCGGAAGAGCTCCATCACCTGGCCCTCGATTACAGCGGGGTCAGTGTCGCCTGCCGCCAGCAGGTTCACGTGGAGGTTGCCGTCGCCCAGGTGGCCGTAGGTCACGGCGGGCAGGCCCAGGCGCTCCAGCCCCTCGAAGAAGGCCCCCAGGCGGCTGCGGGGAACCACGATGTCCTCGCTCACCTTGCGGGGGTGGCGCTCTTTCAGGAAGGCGCTGGTCAGGCGGCGCACGCCCCAGATGGCCTGGCGCTGGCGCTCGTCCGCGGCCACCTCCAGCCCGTCCGCCAGGGGGCCCAGCAGGTCCAGGAGGGCCTCGAGGAAGCCGTCCGAGGTGCAGCCCCGCTCGTCGAACTCGAGGATCGCCAGGGCTTCTCCCGGCAGGCGACGGGCCTCCTCCGGGCCATGGGCGCGCAGCTCGGCCAGCACGGCGGGGTCGAAGAACTCGAAGGCGCTGGGCAGGAAGCCCGCCGCGCAGAGGCGTCCGGGCAGGTCCAGCAGGTCGCTCCAGCGGCGCGCGGGCAGCAGCAGGGTGGTGAACTCCCGGGGCGCAGGCGCGAGGCGCAGGGTGGCGCCCACGATGAAGCCGAAGATGCCCTCGCTGCCCACCAGCAACTGGGCGAGGTTCGGTCCGGTGTTGGCCTTGACGCTGGGGATGCCGAACGTGTGGACCTCCCCGTCCTCCAGGAGGGCGTCTACCGCCAGCACCCAGTGCCGGGTCATGCCGTACTTGCAGGCGTTGGGCCCGCCGGCGTTGGTGGCCAGGGTGCCGCCCAGGGCGCAGCTCTCCCAGGAGTTGGGGTCGGGGGGGTAGAACAGGCCATGGGCCGCGGCGGCGGCCTTCACGTCGCGCAGCAGAGCACTGGCGGGGGCGCGGAGGCAGAGGTCCTGGGGTGATACGCAGAGCTCGCCGGGCCAGGCGGAGAAGTCCACGACCACGCTGCGGGCCGTGGGTACGCAGCCGCCGGCCTTCCCGGTGCCCGCGCCCCGGGGCACCAGGCCGAAGCCCTCGGTCTTGGCGAGCCGCACCAGCTCGCGCAGGGCCGCAGGGCCGTGGGGTTTCACCGCGGCCAGGGGCAGCACGCCGCAGATGTGGGACTCGTCCCGGAGGTAGGCCTCCAGGTCGCTTGGGTCCCGGATGACCGTGGCCTCGGGAAGGCCCTTCAGCAGGTCCATGGCTCCAGTGTGCCGGAATCCAGGTGGCTTAGCCGACCCGGGTTCCGACGTGCTCGCCCTGGACCGCCGCGACGAGGTTGCCCGGCTTCTTCATGTCGAACACGATGATGGGCAGCTTGTTCTCCATACAGAGGGCGATGGCGGCGGCATCCATGACTCGCAGGCCCTTCTCCAGGACCTCCTGGAAGCTGATGCGGTCATAGCGCGTGGCGGTGGGGTCCAGCTTGGGATCGGCGGAATAGATGCCGTCCACATTGGTGGCCTTCATGACCACCTCGGCGCAGACCTCGTTGGCGCGCAGGGCGGCAGCGGTGTCTGTGCTGAAGTAGGGGTTGCCCGTGCCCGCGCCGAAGATCACGACGCGGCCCTTCTCCAGGTGGCGGGTGGCCCGGCGGCGGATGTAGGTCTCGGACACCTTGGGCATCTCCAGCCCCGACAGGGTGCGGGTGTGGACGCCCTTGTGCTCCAGCGCGTCCTGGAGGGCCAGGGCGTTGATCATGGTGGCCAGCATGCCCATGTGGTCAGCGGTCGTGCGGTCCATGCCCTTGGTGGCGCCCGCCACACCGCGGAAGATGTTGCCGCCGCCAATGACCAGGCTCACTTCGATGCCCATCTCCCGGATGGTCTTGACCTGGTCCGCGATCATGGAGACCACGGCGGGATCGATGCCGTACTTCTGGTCGCCCATGAGGGCTTCGCCGGAGAGCTTGAGGAGGATGCGCCTGAACTTCATGGTTGCCTCGTGGGTGCCATGGTGGGGGTCCAGCTACAAAAAGGGCGGCCTGATGGCCGCCCCCTTTGTAGCAGAGAAAAGACTACTTGGCGGCGGCGACTTCGGCGGCGAAGTTCTCGCTGCGCTTCTCCAGGCCCTCGCCCATGATGTACTTCGTGAAGCGGCGGATGCTGAGCTTCTCGCCGATCTCCGCGGTCTTCGAGGACAGGTACTGCTGGACCGTGAGGTCGGGGTTCATGATGAAGGGCTGTTCGAGGAGGCAGACCTCCTTGAAGATGCTGTTCATCTTGCCCTCGACGATGCGCTCGATGATGTTGGCAGGCTTGCCGGTGGCGAGGGCCTGCTCCGTCGCGATGCGCTTCTCGGTCTCGAGGAAGTCCTGGGTGACCTCGTCCTTGGTGACGAAGCGGGGGGCGGGATCGGCGGCGGCGATGTGCATCGCGATCTCACGGACCATGCGCTGGAAGGCAGGGTTGCGGGCCACGAAGTCGGTCTCGGAATTGACCTCGACCAGCACGCCCACCCGGCCACCGGGGTGGATGTAGGCTTCGACGATGCCTTCGGCGGCGATGCGGTCGGCCTTCTTGGCGGAAGCCGCCAGGCCCTTCTTGCGCAGCCACTCGTTGGCCTGCTCCATGTCGCCGTTGTTCTCTTCCAGGGCCTTCTTGCAGTCCATCATGCCGAGGCCGGTCTTCTCGCGCAGTGCCTTCACGTCTAGAGCGGTGAATGCCATCTTGGTCTCCTAACCTTCAACTTCCATTTTCTCGGCCATCATCTTCTTCATGTCGTCGCTGTCGCCCTTGTCCCGGAAGGACTGGCGCCCTTCGAGGATGGAGTCGGCCACGCGCTCGGAGAAGAGCAGGATGGAGCGGATCGCGTCGTCATTGGCGGGGATGATGTAGTCCACCATGTCGGGGTCGCAGTTGGTGTCGACGATGCCGACGACCTTGATGCCCAGCTTCTTGGCCTCGGTGACGGCGATGTCCTCGCGGTGCGGATCGATGACGAAGATGACATCAGGCAGCGAGCGCATGTCGCGGATGCCGAGGAAGGAGGCCTCCAGCTTCAAGCGGGTGCGGTTCAGGGTCAGCAGCTCTTTCTTGGAGAGCAGGGCCGTCCGGACGGGATCCGCCAGGGTGGCTTCCACTTCGCGGAACTTCTCCAGGCTCTTCTTGATGGTGGAGAAGTTGGTGAGCATGCCGCCCAGCCAGCGGTTGTTGACGTAGAAGGCGCCGCAGCGGGCAGCCTGCTCGGCGATGAGGTCCTGGGCCTGGGGCTTGGTGGCCACGAAGAGGAAGTTCTTCCCCTCGGAGGCGCACTTGGTCAGGTAGTTCGCGGCGGTATTCCAGAGGCGCAGGGTCTTCTGGAGGTCGATGATGTAGATGCTGTTGCGCGCCCCGAAGATGTACTGCTTCATCTTGGGATTCCAACGCTTGGTCTGGTGTCCGAAGTGGGCACCGGCCTCGAGAAGTTCCTTCATCTGGATGGCAGCCATGCTGGCCTCCCTGGTCAAGCGGCGAAGGCGCCGCGGGTGGGATGAAAGGCGTCGGGTTGATCCCCTCCGCCCGAATCGTCCGCGCCAGGTGATTCCGGAGCGGACCGGGAAAACAGAAGGGGGATCCGAGGATCCCCCTTCCTGAGAAAC
>Ga0194053_10000783_pt1 | contig 22341 bp, 19 predicted proteins | sample SepL228m_MetaG_FD_161684 | JGI IMG/M metagenome (GOLD analysis project Ga0194053, IMG submission 161684) | Anoxic zone freshwater microbial communities from boreal shield lake in IISD Experimental Lakes Area, Ontario, Canada - Sep2016-L227-8m | ecosystem: Environmental > Aquatic > Freshwater >... | reverse complement strand
TCCGGGCTGTAGGAAAAATGCTCAACAAAATCAACTAGTTAGCTTGCTTTGGCGGCAGATAACTTTTCTGTTCGCCGCATACGGCTTCCATGCGGTGGCGTTTGGGGGCCAGGCCCGGGCACTTGCGTTGCGGGTGCTGTTGCCAAGTTGCAATGGGTTACAGCTTTGGCGTGCCGGGCACGCATAGAATCTGATTGCACACACTCCGTGCCTGCAATGCAGGCAGACACCATGAAATCAGCCAACCACATCCACCATTGTCCAGACGTGCAGCCCCCGTCCGGTCGCGGAGGTGCGTCGCATGAATGACCTGCCCGTGGGTGAGTACGCCCAATTGCTGGGCGCGCAGGCCAAGGCGGCTTCGGCGCTGATGGCACGTGCGCCCACTGCCACCAAGAACAAGGCGCTTCGGACCCTGACCCAACTGCTGCGCGCCAATGTTGCGCAGCTTGCGGTCGACAACGCCCTGGATATTGCGCGTGCCCAGGCAGCGGGCCTGGCCGCTCCCATGGTGGACAGGCTCAAGCTCACGCCGCAGGTGATTGAGACCTGTGCCCTGGGGTGCGAGCAACTTGCGGCCATGCCCGACGTGATTGGCGAGATCATCGGCATGAAGCAGCAGCCCAGCGGAATCCGGGTTGGTCAGATGCGCGTACCCATTGGCGTGTTTGGCATGATTTTCGAGAGCCGCCCGAATGTAACGATTGAGGCCGCCAGCCTGTCGATCAAAAGCGGCAACGCCTGCATTCTGCGCGGTGGCTCCGAGGCCATTGCGTCCAACCAGGCGCTCGCGCGCCTGGTGCAGCAGGCGCTGGTGGAGGCAGGTCTGCCCGCCGAGGCGGTGCAACTGGTGCAGATTACCGACCGCGAGATGGTGGGAGCGCTCATCACCATGCCGCAGTATGTGGACGTGATCATCCCGCGCGGCGGCAAGGGCCTGATCGAGCGCATCAGCCGCGACGCCCGGGTGCCGGTGATCAAACACCTCGACGGCAACTGCCATGTCTATGTGGACGACCCCTGCGATCTGGCGATGGCGGTTACCGTGGCCGACAACGCCAAGACCCAAAAATACAGCCCCTGCAACGCCGCCGAAGGCTTGCTGGTGGCACGCGGCGTGGCCGCCACATTTTTGCCACTAATTGGCCGCATCTTTGCCGACAAGGGCGTGGAAATGCGCGTCTGCCCGCAGGCGCAGGCGCTGCTGCAGCCGCTTGCCGGGGCCAAGCTGGTGAGCGCCACCGAGGCCGACTGGTACGAGGAATACCTGGCACCCATCATCAGCATCAAGGTGGTGGACGGGCTCTCTGAAGCCATTGCCCATATCAATCAGTACAGCAGCCACCACACCGACGCCATTCTGACCACCGACCACATGCATGCCCAGCGCTTTGTGCGCGAGGTCGATTCGGCCAGCGTCATGGTCAACACCAGCACCCGTTTTGCCGATGGGTTTGAGTACGGTCTGGGTGCCGAAATCGGCATCTCGACCGACAAATTTCACGCCCGTGGGCCAGTCGGCATTGAAGGACTGACCTCGCTCAAGTACGTTGTGCTGGGCGACGGGGAAGTAAGGAGTTAAATCAATGGTTCCCCATCTTGTGACTGCGCTCACCGGCCCGATCAATGAGTTGGAGCAACGCCTGCTCGACTCCATGCCTGCAATCGAGCGCTGGTTTCGCCTGGAGTGGATGGAGCACACACCGCCGTTTTACAGCGCAGTTGATGTGCGCAACGCCGGCTTCAAGCTCGCACCGGTAGCCACCAACCTGTTTCCCGATAGCTGGAACAACCTGGCACCAAGCATGCTGCCGCTGGCCGTGCAGGCGGCGATGGCATCGATCGAAAAAATCTGCCCAGAGGCGCGCAACCTGTTGGTGATACCGGAAAACGACCTGGACAACGAGCAGTATTTGAGCAGTCTGGCGCAGTTGCGCCGCATTTTCCATATGGCGGGCCTCAATGTCCGCTTTGGATCGATCAGCGCCGACGTCAAGCACAGCACCAGCGTGGCGCTGCCCGGGGGTGAAAGCATCGTGCTCGAACCCGTGGTGCGCGCCAAGGGGCGTCTGGTGGTCAAGCATTTCGACCCCTGTACGATTTTGCTCAACAACGACCTGAGCAGCGGCATTCCGGGCATTCTGGAAGACCTGCACGAGCAGTACCTGCTTCCGCCACTGCATGCGGGTTGGTCGGTGCGGCGCAACAGCACGCACTTCAAGTGTTACGAAGAAGTAGCCAAGCGTTTTGGCAAACTCATTGGTGCCGACCCCTGGCTGATCAATCCGATGTTTGAAAAGGCGGGCGAGATCGATTGCGCCAGTGCCAGCGGCGCACAGGCGCTCTGCAGCGGCGTGGACTCCATGCTTTCCAAGATCAAGAAGAAATACAAGGAATACGGCATCAAGGAAAAGCCGTTTGTGGTGATCAAGGCCGAAAACGACGACAACGGCATGGGCCTGATGTCGGTGCGCGATGCCAAGGAAGTGGAGGCCCTGCGCCAGCAGCAGCTCGGCGCGGGCGGTGCCTTGCACACCAATGCTGTGCAAGGCATTGTGTTTCAGGAAGGCGTGCTCACCCACGAGCGCATGAAGGACGCAGTGGCGGAGCCAGTGGTGTATTTGATGGACCGCTACGTGGTGGGCGGTTTTTACCGTATGCACGCCGAGCGCGGCCAGGACGAAAACCTCAACGCACCGGGATCAAGCTACGTGCCGCTGGCCTTTGCCGAGAGCACGCACCTGCCGCAACCCGGCATGCGCCCGGGCGCCAGCGCGCCCAACCGCTTCTATATGTACGGCGTGGTGGCCCGCCTGGCCATGCTGGCGGCAAGCTACGAACTTGAAGCCACCGACCCCGAGGCCGAACACCACGCCTGACGGCAGGCTGACGGTCTTGGAGTTGCCGCGCTGCAACATTGACAAAAAATGCTGAATATTCCCTTCGCCCGGTGCCATTGCGTGGTGCTGCAGGCGCAAAATAGCGGTCCCCCATGGAACGGAACCCGCCCCACCTGAGGCGGGTTAATTTTGTGTCAGCAACCAAATCGTCTCTCGCAGCACTCACGCTCGGTGCCATTGGTGTGGTTTACGGCGACATCGGAACCAGCGTCCTGTATGCGATGAAGGAAGTTTTTGGCTCCGGCCATGTTCCGTTTACGCGGGAAAACGTCTTTGGCATCCTGTCCATCTTCTTCTGGACCCTGACCATCATCGTCTCGCTCAAGTACGTGACCCTGGTCTTGCGCGCCGACAACCACGGCGAGGGCGGCCTGGTGGCAATGCTGGCGCTGGCCTCGCAATCGGTCAAGGACCGCCCGCGCCTGCGCCGGGTGCTGCTGCTGGTGGGCGTGTTTGGCACCTGTTTGTTTTATGGCGACGGGGTCATTACGCCGGCTATCTCGGTGCTCTCGGCGGTGGAAGGTATGGAGGTCGTCTCCCCTGCACTGCACCGCTTTGTGATACCCATCACCCTGGTGGTGTTGCTGGGGCTGTTCATTGTGCAAAAGCGCGGCACCAGCGGCATCGGCATATTTTTTGGGCCCATCACCTTGGTCTGGTTTGCCTGCATTGCCGTTCTGGGCGTGGTGCATATTGCTGACAACCCCACCATCTTGCGCGCCATCAGCCCGCATTACGCACTGGGCTTTATCTGGAACCAGCCCGGCACGGCCTTCATCATCCTGGGTGCCGTGGTGTTGTGCGTGACCGGCGGCGAAGCCTTGTACGCCGACATGGGGCACTTTGGCAAAAAGCCCATCCGCGTGGCCTGGTTTTGCATCGTCATGCCTGCACTCACGCTGAACTATTTTGGCCAGGGTGCCTTGCTGCTCGACGACCCCAGCGCCGTCAAAAACCCGTTCTTCATGATGGCACCGGACTGGGCGCTGGTGCCGCTGGTGGGCCTGGCCACCATGGCCACGGTGATTGCGTCGCAGGCCCTGATTTCGGGCGCGTTTTCAGTCACCAAGCAGATCATCCAGTTGGGCTACCTGCCACGCCTGATGGTGCTGCACACCAGCGTCAAGGACACCGGGCAAATCTATCTGCCCTTTGTCAACTGGGGCTTGTTTGTGGCGATTGTGCTGGCGGTGGTGATGTTCAAGTCATCAAGCAACCTGGCCGCCGCCTACGGCATTGCGGTATGTACCGACATGCTGATCACCACCGTGCTGACGTTCTTTGTCATCCGTTACGCCTGGCATTACCCGCTGTGGTTGTGCATCGGTGCCACGGCATTTTTCTTTGCGGTCGATTTCGCGTTCTGGGCCTCCAACCTGCTCAAGCTGTTTGAAGGTGGCTGGTTCCCGCTGGCCATCGGCGCGGCCGTGTTCACCCTGATGCTGACCTGGAAGGACGGCAGGCGTCTGCTCAATGAGAAGCTGCGCGCCGATGCGATCGACCTCACCAGCTTCCTCGAAGCGGTGTTTGTCAGCCCGCCCGCACGCGTGGATGGCACGGCGGTGTTCCTCACGGCCGAGGTGGGCACCGTGCCCAACGCCATGCTGCACAACCTCAAGCACAACAAGGTGCTGCACACCAACAACCTGTTTGTGACGGTGCGCAACCAGGAGGTGCCCTGGATCGGTCTGGACAAGCGTCTGGAGATCGACTCGCTGGGACACGATTGCTGGCAGGTGATCATCAACTACGGCTTCAAGAACGACCCCAATATCCCCAAGGCCTTGCAGCAGATCAAGGGTCGGGGCTGCGATCTCGATCCCATGTCCACCAGCTACTTCCTGTCGCGCGACACCGTCGTGCCCACCATCAACGCCGGCATGGCGCAATGGCGCGAAAAACTGTTCGCCCAGATGCACCACAACGCCAGCGGTGCCGCCGACTTCCTGGGCTTGCCCAACAACGCCGTCGTGGAATTGGGGTCGAAGATAGAGATTTGAGATGCGTGCGTTCAAACTCTTGCGTTATTTTTCGCCGGTTTCGCTGGCGTTATTGTTGGCGACAGGCGCTTCATTGACTTACCTGGTCAGGCACCAGGAAATAGCGCAAATGGAGCGTCTGGCTGAGGACAATAATGTTGACGCCACGCATTTGCTCGGAAAATTGTTGCAGCGGGAAGTACAGCATCTCATACGGAATGCCAACGACAAGTCTCCAGCGCAGTTGCAGCGCCTGCCCGAGATTGAGCAGTTGCGTGACATCCTCAAGCCGCTCATTCAAGGCTCCGACGTTGCCAAGGTCAAGATCTACAGCCTGTCGGGTCTTACCGTGTTTTCGACCGAGGTAAAGCAAATCGGCGAAGACAAGAGTCGCAATGAAGGTTTTATCGCAGCCAGTCAAGGGCGGGTGGCCAGCACACTGGAGCACCGCAACCAGTTCAGTGCCTTTGAAGGGGTCCGAAACGAAGTGGACATGGTGGCAAGCTATGTCCCCATCATTGAAGGCGGCCGAGTGGTTGCCGTGTTCGAGCAATACCACGATGTCACCAATCTGATCGAACATATCGATCGCTCGCTATGGCAGGCCGCGCCCAACGTGGCGATTGTGCTGTGCTCGCTGTACCTGATGCTGCTGCTGGTCGTGCGGCACGCCCAGAAGTTACTGAGCGCCCAGGAAGCGCAGCTCGAAGCTGCCAACCGCGAACTCGATCAGCGGGTGGAGGAGCGAACCCGCGCCTTGCAACTCAGCCAGATGGAGTTGAGTATTGCCGCCACTGCGTTTGAGTCACAGCAAAGTACCATCGTGACCGACGCCAAGGGCGTGATCTTGCGTGCCAATGCGGCATTTCTATCCGCAACCGGGTTGAGCGCACAGGAGGTGCACGGGCAGTCAACGCGCGTTCTGCAGTCGGGACGCCACGACCAGGCGTTCTACCAAGAAATGTGGGACACCCTGCGGCGCAACGGCTTCTGGCAGGGAGAACTCTGGAGCAAGAGCGCCACCGGCGAGGAGGTTCCCAAGTGGCTGACCATTTCGGCGGTCAAGGATGCAGCGGACGCGGTGACCCACTACATCGGGACCTATGTAGACATCTCGGAGCGCAAGCAGGCGCAGGAAAGAATTCGGCGTCTGGCCTTCTTTGACCAGCTCACCGACCTTCCGAACCGCACCTTGTTGCGCGGCCGCTTGCAGCAGGCCATGACGGCCAATGCACATTCGGGCGACTACGGTGCCGTGTTGCTCATTGATCTGGACAACTTCAAATCGCTCAACGATGCGCGTGGGCACGCCAGCGGCGACCAGTTGCTGATTCAGGTGGCGCGTCGCCTGCATTCCCTGGCGGCCCCCGCCGATACGGTGGCCCGACTCGGTGGCGACGAATACGTGGTCATACTCTCTTGCGTTGAAGGCGGCACGGTGCCCGAAGTTGCCAGCGCACTGGAGCGGCATTGCAACCGGATACTGCAAGTGCTGCGCCAGCCCTACACACTGCTTGGGTCTGATTTTCATTGCAGCGGCAGTGTTGGGGCGACCTTGTTCAAGGGGGAGGAAACGCCGCTGGCCGATGTTCTGCGTCAGGCCAATCTCGCCGTGCACCAGGCCAAGCAGGGCGGGGGCAACCGGTTTGCCTTCTTTGATCCCCAGATGGAGTCTGCCGCCGTTGCCCATGCCCAACTCAGTGAAGACCTGCGCGCGGCGATTCAGGGCGGGCAACTCGAACTCTATTACCAGCCACAGGTCAATGGCGAAAACGGCCTGATCGAGGGTGCCGAAGCGCTGGTTCGCTGGAACCATCCCACGCGCGGCATGGTCTCCCCGGTGGAATTCATTCCCCATGCCGAGCGCACCGGGCTCATTCTTCCCCTGGGAGCCTGGGTTCTGGAAAACGCCTGCGAGCATCTGGCCCTGTGGGCTACCGACCCCGCAATGGCAGCTCTGAGCGTGGCGGTGAACGTCAGCGCCCAACAGTTCATGGCCGCCGACTTTGCAGAGCAGGTGCTCGCTACCCTGGAGCGTACCGGTGCCAACCCGTTGCGCCTCAAGCTGGAGCTGACCGAGAGCCTGTTTGCCGGTGACTTCGAGCAGATCGTGGCCCTGATGCACAAGCTCAAGGCCATTGGCATCGGTTTCTCGCTGGATGACTTCGGTACCGGCTACTCGTCGCTGGCCTACCTCAGCCGCTTGCCGCTGGATCAGCTCAAGATTGACCGATCCTTTGTGACCCACATCGAGTCGGATGAGAACAATGTGGTGATCTGTGCGGCCATTATCAATCTGGCCCACAGCCTGCGGCTCAAGGTGGTGGCCGAAGGCGTGGAAACCGTTGCGCAGCGCTACTTCCTCAGCACCGTGCACCGCTGCAATCTGCTGCAGGGGTATCTGTACAGCCGCCCGGTTGCACGGCAGGCATTTGAGCGCATGGTGGCATCCTGGCCGGGCTGATGCGGTTCTTCAAAGATCTCTCCCCCAGTGCCTTCACCGCCGGTTTTGTGGCGGTGCTGGTGGGCTTTACCAGTTCGGTGGCCATCGTGTTTCAGGCGGCGCTGGCGTTTGGTGCCAGCACCGAGCAGATTACTTCGTGGATGTGGGCGCTGGGCTGGGGCATGGGGCTGTGCACCGCCATTCCTTCGCTGATCCAGCGCAAACCGGTGATGGTGGCCTGGAGCACGCCGGGCGCGGCAGTGCTGGCAACGGCCGGACTGGCTGGCGGCTTTTCGATGGCCGAGGCCGTGGGCGCATTCATGCTGTGCGCTGCGTTCATCACGCTGTGCGGTGCCACCGGCTGGTTTGAGCGCGTCATGAATCACCTGCCCATCGCCATTGCCTCGGGCCTGCTCGCCGGTGTGCTCACGCGCTTTGGGCTGCAGGCGTTTGTGGCGGCCCAGTCCAATCTGGCGCTGGTGCTGCTGATGCTGGCAACCTATGTGCTGGGCAAGCGCTTTGCCGCGCGCTATGCGGTGCCGCTGACCCTGTTGGTAGCCATCGTTTTTGTGGCCTTCACGGCGGGTTTTTCCGGGCCGGGCGTGCGCTTGGAGCTGGCCGTGCCGGTGTTCACCGCGCCGCGCTTTACCTGGAGTGCGGCGGTAAGTGTGGCGCTGCCGCTGTTCATCGTGACCATGGCCTCGCAAAACCTGCCGGGCGTGGCGACGATTCAGGCCGCCGGTTTTGGCGACCAGCGCGCCAACGGGGGCGATGGCGGCATCCCGGTCTCCAAAATCATCGCGCTTACCGGTGTGGCCACCCTGGTGTTGGCCCCGTTTGGCGCGTTTGCCCTCAACCTGGCCGCCATCACGGCGGCAATCTGCATGGGGGCCGAAGCCCACCCCGAGCCGCAGCGCCGCTACACGGCGGCAGTGTCGTGCGGCGTGCTGTACGTGCTGATCGGGATTTTTGGTGGCGCCATCACCGGCGCGCTCACCGCCTTCCCCAAAGAACTGATCGCCGTCATCGCCGGTCTGGCGCTCCTGGGCACCATTGGCACGGCGCTGGCTACGGCGCTCAAGGACGAGTTTCACCGCGAGGCCGCGCTCATCACTTTTTTGATCACCTTGAGCGGCGTGGTGCTCGCCGGTGTAGGCTCGGCGTTTTGGGGGGTGGTTGCGGGAGCGCTCACGCTGCTGGTGCAGCGCATCGGCAAATCGCACTTTGGCTCCCCGCCCCGATAAAACCCTGGAGTGCTTAAGCCATGGACCTGTTATTTGTTGCCGACCCGCTTGCTTCGTTCAAGATCTACAAGGACACCACCTTCACCATGATGCGCGAGGCGCAAAAGCGCGGCCACCGCGTTTTTGCCTGCGAGCCGCAGCACATCGGCTGGGAGCGTGGCAACACGGTGCAGGCCGACGTGCAGGCCATCCGCCTCACCGGTGCGCAAGACCCATGGTTTGAAGTCGAGAAAACCGAGCGCATGGCGCTCAAGGATTTCGGCGCGATTGTGATGCGCAAGGACCCGCCGTTTGACAGCGAATTCTTCTACGCCACGCACCTGCTGGAGCAGGCCGAGCGCGAAGGGGCCAAGGTATTCAACAAGCCGCGTGCGCTGCGCGACCACCCCGAAAAGCTGGCGATTCTGGAGTTCCCGCAGTTCATCGGCCCCACGCTGGTCACGCGCGACCCGCAGGCGATTAAGCGTTTTCATGCCGAGCACCACGACATCATCCTCAAGCCGCTCGACGGCATGGGCGGCATGGGCATCTTTCGCGTGCGCGAAGACGGCCTCAACCTGGGTGCGATTTCCGAAACACTCAACAAGGACGGTGCCCAAACCGTGATGGTTCAGAAGTTTCTGCCCGCCATCAGCGCGGGCGACAAGCGTGTGCTGGTAATCGGCGGCACGGCGGTGCCGTTTTGTCTGGCGCGCATTCCGCAGGGCGGCGAGGTGCGCGGCAATCTGGCCGCCGGCGGCAAGGGCGTGGCGCAGCCGCTCAGCGACGCCGACCGCACCATTGCCGAGGCGCTCGGGCCGGTGCTGGCCGAACGTGGCCTGCTGCTGGTGGGCTTGGACGTGATTGGCGAGAACCTCACCGAGATCAACGTCACCAGCCCAACCTGCTTTCGCGAGATCACCGACCAGACCGGCTTTGACGTAGCCGCCATGTTCATCGACGCGCTCGAAGCGATGGTGATGGTGTCCTAGTACTCTGGCACAGAGATATCGAAACATGAAAGCGCGCGCAAGGCCCCTGCCCTCGTCATCGCGAGGCCGTTAGGCCGTGGCGATCCATGGCTTTGTGTCTGCATGGATTGCCGCGTCGCTTCGCTCCTCGCAATGACAGCCTTTCGTCACGCCCTCACTTCGTCATCACGCGGCCACAGGTCTGCGGTCTACGCAATTCATGTTTCGATATTTCTGTGCTTGCGTACTAGCACGGCTGGGGCAGCCTCTGGCGGCGTATAGAATCGCCCGGCGTTGCCGCAAAAGCCAACGAAAGACATTTATGACGCACTCTTCTCCCGACCACGCTGGCGCCACCACGGGCACGCCTTACGGCACCCTGCCTGCGAGCTCGCCCGAGCCGCAGCGCAAGCCGGTGAGCCTGCCGCGTCTGCAGGACATGCGCGAGCGCGGCGAAAAAATCACCATGCTCACCGCCTACGACGCCACCTTTGCCGCCGTGGCCGACGCCGCCGGGGTGGAGTGCATTCTGGTGGGCGACTCGCTCGGCATGGTCTGCCAGGGCCTGGCCAGCACCGTAGGCGTCACGCTCGAAACCATGTGCTACCACACCGAGAGTGTGGTGCGCGGCCTGCGGCGGGTGCAGGGCACCGCCTGGATCATTGGCGACCTGTCGTTTGGCAGTTACCACGAGTCGCGCGAGCAAGCCCTGCGCAGCGCCAGCGCCCTGCTGCAGGCAGGTGCCCACATGGTCAAGCTCGAAGGCGGCGGCTGGACCTGCGAGACCGTGCGTTTTCTGGTGGAGCGCGGCATTCCGGTGTGCGCCCACCTGGGGCTGACGCCGCAATCGGTGCACGCCCTGGGCGGCTACCGGGTGCAGGGGCGCGACCCGGCCAGCATCGAGCGCCTCAAGCACGACGCCCTGGACCTGCAGGATGCCGGTGCCGCCATGATGGTGCTGGAGATGGTGCCCGCCGCACTGGCAACCCAGATCACCGCCGCGCTGGCGCGTTGTGCCACCATCGGCATTGGCGCGGGCAAGGGCACGGCCGGGCAGGTGCTGGTGATGCACGACATGCTGGGCATCAACCTGGGCAAGAACCCCAAGTTCGTGCGCAATTTCATGACCGGCCAGGGCAGCGTGCAAGCCGCCATGGCCGCCTATGTGGCTGCTGTCAAGGGCGGCCAATTTCCGGACGACGCGCTGCACGCCTGGTAAGCCTCACACCCAGAATTTTTTCTCATGCTGATCGTCCGCACCATTGACGAGTTGCGTCAGGCCCTGGCCCACGCGCAACGCCCCGCCTTCGTGCCCACCATGGGCAACCTGCACACCGGCCACATCGCCCTGGTGCACCAGGCCAAGCCACTGGGCGACTGCACGGTGGCAAGCATCTTTGTCAACCGCCTGCAGTTTTTGCCGCACGAGGATTTCGATAGCTACCCGCGCACCTGGGACGCTGATTGCAAGGCACTGCAAGAGGCTGGTTGCGACGTGCTGTTTGCCCCGCGCGAGCGTGACCTGTATCCGCAGCCGCAAACCTTCAAGGTGCAGGCCGACCCGGCCATGGCCGACCTGCTCGAAGGGCAGTTTCGCCCCGGCTTCTTTACCGGCGTGTGCACGGTGGTCATGAAGCTGTTTCTGGCCGTGTTCACGGGCAAGGCCGCAGGCGTGGCGGTGTTTGGCAAGAAGGACTACCAGCAACTCATGGTGGTGCGCCAGATGGTCAGCCAGTTTGCGCTGCCCCTTGATCTGGTGGGCGGCGAAACCTGCCGCGCAGCCGACGGGTTGGCGCTGAGTTCGCGCAACGGCTATCTGTCCGAGGCGCAGCGCAGCGAAGCGGTGCAACTCGCCCGCGCCCTGCGCGCCCTGGGCGACGCCGCGCTAGCGAGCACCAACCTCACGGCGGATTTGCCCGCACTAGAAGACCAGGCAGCCCAAGCCTTGCGCGCACGCGGTTGGCAGGTGGACTACCTCACCGTGCGCCGCCGCGCCGACCTGCAGCCGCCCCAACCGGGCGACGCGCTGGTGGCGCTGGGCGCCGCGCGCCTGGGCAGCACACGCCTGATCGACAACCTCGAGATTTAGTTGGGACGTGCCTGCGCCCAGTTGGCCGAATTGCTGCTGATCGGTTTCAAGCCACCAGATTGCCGTCGACAAACACCTTGAGTTCGCCCGGGGCGATGGCAATCCACTCTTCGTTGGTGGTGAGCGGCTCAGTGACCACGATCACCAGGCGGTCGTCGGGGCCGTTGAGTTCGGACAGGTCCACACGCACGTCCTCGTCCTTGAGCTGCACCTGGGCAAACGGGTATTGGCGCACCAGGTAGTGCAGCTTGGTGCTGCAGTGTGTCCACATCGCCTGGCCGTTGCTGAGCAAAAAGTTGAAAGTGCCATGCTTGGCAATGCGTGGCACCAGTTCTTGCAGCGTCAGGCTAAGTTCGGCCACGCTGGGCACGCCCGCGTGCGACTTGGACAGTTCCTGCAGCAGCCAACAAAACGCCAGCTCGCTGTCGGTGTTGCCCACCGGGTGAAAACTGCCGTGCAGCGCGGGGGCAAATTCTTTCAGGTCGCCGTTGTGGGCAAACACCCAGTAGCGGCCCCACAGCTCACGCACAAAGGGGTGGCTGTTTTCCAGCGTGATGCCGCCCACCGTGGCCTTGCGCACATGGGCTACCACGTTGTGGCTTTTAATCGGGTAGCTGCACAGCATTTGCGCAATCGGCGATGTGGCCGCGCTCTCGCTGTCGATGTAGCAGCGCACGCCCTTGCCGGGGGCGTCGCCATCGGCGCCAAAGAAGGCGATGCCCCAGCCGTCGGCGTGGTGGTCGGTACAGCCGCCGCGCTGGGTGAAGCCGCTAAAACTCAGGGTCAGGCTGGCCGGCAGGTGGCTGTTCATTCCAAGAAGTTGGCACATGGCCTGAAGTTTACCCTGTGCTCTTGTATTCTCCGGCCTTGCCACCAGATAGCTGCTCTGTTGCGTATTCATTTTTTCCAAAGGGAAGCATCCATGCAATTTCAATCCATGCTCAAGCGTTTCGGCAAGTGGCTCGTGATTGCCTCTCTGGCGGGCAGCGCGCTGGCTTTCGCCCAGACCGAGCCCACCTTGAACCAGGTTTATTCCGCAGCCCAGGCTGGCAAGCTCGATGAGGCGCAGGTGATGATGCAGCAGGTGCTCGTTGCCCACCCCAAGAGCGCAAAGGCCTTCTTTGTGCAAGCCGAATTGTTTGCGCGCCAGGGCAAGCTCGATCGCGCACGTGAAGCGCTGGCCACGGCCGAGCAGTTTGGGCCCGGCCTGCCCTTTGCCAAGCCGCAAGCGGTGACCGAATTGCGCCAGCAGCTCGCAGCCAAAGCGCCGCAGCATGTGGCTCCGGTTCCGGCACCGGCCACCACCTATGGCGCTAGCGCCGCAGCAAGCCACGCCGACACCGGCAACTCCTGGGCCTTGCCGCTGTTGCTCGCCGGTGGCGTGATCGTGGCGGGGTACTTCATGTTTCGTAGAAAAGCGCCTGATGCGGGCCTGCCGCCAGCGCCTTACGGCACCAGCTACGGCGCGCCCAATGGCCTCTCGGGACCGCAAACCTTTGGTTCAGGCCCGGGCGCAATGCAGCCCGCAGGCTACCCGCCGCAGGGCTATGCGCAGCCCACAGGCAGCGGCCTGGGCGGGCGCATCATGGGTGGCGTGGCCACCGGCCTGGCCGTGGGCGCAGGCGTGATGGCCGCCGAGGCCATTGGCCGCAACCTCATGGGCAACCACAACGGATCAGCCGGTACGCAAGACAACACCCATGCTGGCTATGCGCCCGTGGTGGACACCAATGCAGACATGGGCGGCGCCAACTTCGGCGTCAACGACACCAGCTCCTGGGACGACGCCGGTAGCGCCGACATGGGCGGCGACTGGGACAACTAGCCGCCTTTGGGGCTGCGCGATCACGCAGCCCGCCCGAGTCTCATTTAGGTTGTGCCCAACCGACATGCTCACAAATTAAAGCTTTCTTGACATGACGAGGACGATGCGCCCAAAAACGCCACATTTTGGACATTTGGCGGCGCTGATGGACTACATGCACCGCATTCGCGAGCAGCACAAGTTTTACAGCCAGGATTTGATCAACAACCTGTTCAGCCACCCCTATACCAAGATCGAGTTTTTGCAGCGTGATTTGCAGGTGTCTCGCATGACGGCCACGCGTTATCTGGATGCGCTCACGCAGACAGGGTTCCTGGTGAAGCAAAAAATGGGGCGCGGGAATTACTACGTCAATCTGGCGCTGAACAAGATATTGTTGAAACAACACAGTGCCACTTAGCGCGTCATTGCGGGCCCCCCTGTTTCGTGCGGGGGAAGCTGCCTAAGGACCATGAACCGTGGCTTCGTCACTGCGAGGAGCGAAGCGACGCGGCAGTCCATGCAGGCACAAAGCCATGGATTGCTTCACTGCGTTCGCAATGACGGAAATAGTTGCTCGCAATGAATGGATGATGATCAATGACAAGGTGCCGCCCCGCGGCGAATCCGTTTTAGCGCGGGTCACGCGCTGCCTGGCTGCAGCGCTCGCAGATACAGGCTTTGCCTTGGGCGGCGGGGTCAAGGCGCGCGAGCAGGGTTTGGTCGAATACGGCGGTTGTGCACCAGCACGGGCCTTGGGGTATGCCGGCTTCGCGTTCGACTTCCATGGCGCAGCGGTTGGGCTGGCCACACAGTGGGCATAGGCGGGGGTCGATGGTGGCAGTGGGGGTCATGGTGGGGCCTGGGTTGCCAGCAGTTTAGACTGTGCGCCTTGCTTTCACTCCCCGGTCCCCGTTTTGCGCCTGCCCTTTGCCACCTATTCTGTCGCTGAAAAGACCCGCCTGGTGCTGGTGCTGGCCTGCGTCGTGCACTTTGCCATGGGCGCAGCCGTTGGGCTGTCGGTGGACGAAGCGCATTACGCGCTCTACGCGCGCCACCTGGCGCTGAGTTACTTTGACCACCCGCCGCTGGTGGGCTGGATTCAGTGGCCGCTGGTGGCGCTGGATGCGCCCACGGCCTTGCTGCGCCTGCTGCCCGAACTGCTTTGGCTGGGCACCGCGCTGCTGGTGGCACGCGTTGCCCAGCACCTGCCCGCAGCCGATCCCCAGGCACCAGCCGCCCAGAGCGCCGCGCTATGGGCGGTGCTGGCGCTGGCGCTTGCGCCGCTGTTGCACGTGCTGGGCATCGGTTTGCTGCCCGATACCTTGCTGATGTTTTTTACTGCGGCGCTGATGCGGCTGACGCAGTTGCTCATGGCCGACGATGGCCTGGAGCACACCGGGCGCTGGGTGGTGCTGGGCGTGCTGCTGGGGTTGGCGGGCCTGAGCAAATACACGGCGATATTTTTTGCGCTGGCGCTGGGGCTGTGCCTGCTGGCCGCGCACGGGCTGCGCGTGCTGCGCTGCGCGGGCCTGTGGCTGGCGATTGCGATCGCGCTGCTGCTGGTGTCGCCGGTGGCGGTGTGGAATTACCAGAACCACTGGATTTCGTTTACCTACCAGGCCAAGCACGGCGCGGGCGGGCAGTGGCAGGCTTTGGAGGTGCTGCGCTTTGCCGTGGTGCAGCTGCTGGTGTTTGGCCCGCTGATGCTCTGGGCCGGCTTGGGCCTGCGCCGGGGCGCGCACGGCGTGCAGGGTTTCTTGCGGCTGTTCTTTGTGCTGCCGTTTGGCGTGATGGCGCTGCTCTCCGGTGGCGGCACCAGCCTGCCGCACTGGACGGCACCCGCCTGGGTGGCGCTGGCACCGTTTGCTGGCTGGGGTCTGGCGCGCACGGCGCAGCGCACCCATGCATGGGGCGTGCGTGCGCTGGCGTGGCTGCAGGCGTTGGCGTGCATCGCCGTGCTGGGCCTGATGGCCAGCGCCGGGGTGCCGTTTACCCACGGCACCACTGGCCACGGCGATGCGGCACAGCCCTCCAACCCGTTTGCCGATGTGCATGGCTGGGACGAAGCGGGCGCGCGCGCCCTGCGTCTGGCCAGCGCGCACGGCCTGCACAGCGTGGCGGTGCAGAACTGGACCCTGGCCAGCCGCATTGGCTGGTACGCGCGGCCACTGCCGGTGCATGTGCTCGAAGACCGGTTTGACCAGTTCGACCTGTGGGCGGGCGACTTGCCGGTGGGCGCTGACACGCTGCTGGTGGACTGGTCGCAACTGACCTACGAGGTGCCGCTGGGCGCGCATGGCTTTGCCAACTGCCAACTGCTGGAGTCGCAGCCGGTGCAGCGCTTGGGCGTGCCGGTGGCGCAGTTCCAGTTTTACGCCTGCCACGGCTGGGCGGGCGACCCCCAGCCACGTTTGCGCGGAGCTTCCTGATGCCCACCACCCCGCCGCCCTTGCCGAGCGCCATGCGTCCACGCTCGCGCCTGGGGTTGCTGCCGCTGCTTCTGCTGGCACTGTCTGCACCCTTGTGGCTGCACACGGTAGAGCCGGGTTTGTTTTTGGCGCTCAATGCGCTGTGTGCGCCGCTGCCAGCGCTTTTGTGGATGGGCTTGTCGCTGGGCGGTAATGCATGGGGCGTGCTGGGGCTCACAGCTCCGCTGTTGGTGCTCAACCCGCGCCTGCTGTGGGCCTGGCTGTGCGCCGCGCCCTTTGCCATGGCCTTTGCGCGCCTGGGCAAGGGTTTGATCGAGAGCCCGCGCCCGGCGGCGGTGCTCGACAACACGCAGATACGCATTGTGGGCGAGGCGCTGCACGTCGTCTCCATGCCCTCGGGCCATACGCTCACCGCGTTTGCCGTGGCTACGTCGATCTACCTTGCGCTGCCCACGCCGGGGCGCAGGCGTCACCTGTGGCTGTTTGCGCTGGCGGCGGCGGTGGGCCTGTCGCGCATCGCCGTGGGCGCGCACTGGCCGGGTGACGTGGCCGTGGGCGCGTGCCTGGGGCTGTGGGCCGGGCTGCTGGGCCAGGGCTTGCTGGCGCGCCTTACAGCGGCGCAGTTGCAGCCCGCTAGCTGGGGCCTGCGTCTGGTGGCGCTGCTGCTGGTGCTGGCCGCCTACAACCTGGCTGCTGAAGGTCTGGACTTTGCCCAAGCCCTGCCATTGCAGTACGCGCTGGTGGCGCTGATTGCGCTCACTCTGGCGGCGTTTGGCTGGCAAAACCGCGTGGCCTTGCGGGGCGGGTCGCAGTAGACGCGGCGAAGCGCTCAGCGCGCCGCCTCACACCATCAACGGATCTTCCTGCATGGCTTCGATCTGCTCTTCAAGCATTTGCACCTGGCCTTGCCAGTAGTCGCTGGAGCCGAACCACGGAAAGTTCACGGGGAAGATCGGGTCGCCCCAGCGCCGGGCCAGCCAGGCGCTGTAGTGGATCAGGCGCAGCGTGCGCAGTGGCTCGATCAGCGCCAACTCGCGCCGGTCGAAGTTGCGGAACTGCTCGTAGCCGTCCACCAGCGCGCTGAGTTGCTGCGTGCGCTGGGCGCGCTCGCCGCTGAGCAGCATCCACAGGTCCTGCACCGCCACGCCCATGCGGCAATCGTCCAGGTCGACAAAGTGCGGGCCCGGCCCGGCGCTGCTGGGTGCGTCGGCGGGGGTCCACAAAATGTTGCCGGGGTGGCAGTCGCCGTGCAGGCGCAGTTGCACAATGCCGCCCTGTGGGGTGGCAGTGCCACTCAAGGCCGGGTGGCTGGCGATGACATCGAGCGCCTGCTGGCACATGGCCGCCCAGCGCGATTGCACGTCTAGCGGAACCTTGTCATGCTCCAGCAGCCAGTGCATGGACTCCTTGCCAAAGGTGTGCAGGTTGAGCGCCGGGCGGGTGCGAAACGGTTGCGCCGCGCCCACGGTGTGGATGCGCGCCAGGAAGCGCCCGATCCACTCCAGCACGTCAAAGTCGTCCAGCTCGGGTGCGCGCCCGCCCCGGCGCGGGCTCACGCCAAAGGCAAAGCCGCCGTGGTGGTGCAGCGTGGTGCCGTGCAGATTCAAGGCGCCGATCACCGGTATTTCGGCCGCCATCAGTTCAGCGGCAAAGCCGTGTTCTTCCAGAATCTGCGCGTCGCTCCAGCGTGCCGGGCGGTAAAACTTGGCCACCACTGCGCCGCCGTCTTCGAGTTGCACCTGGTAGACGCGGTTCTCGTAGGAGGACAGGGCGGTCAGGCGGCCATCGCCGCGCAGCCCCACGCTGTCCAGTGCGTCGAGTACGACGCCGGGCGTCAGGGCGGTAAAGGGGTGGCCATCGGCCGTGCGGTCTGGGGACATGCCCCGATTGTCGGCCAGTTCGCCACGCGAGACGCTGGTGTGCCAGCGGCTTGCTTAGCCCAATGGCCCCAGGTCGTCGCCAAATGTTGCCTTGGAGTTAGTGGCGGAGTCTTCGTCGCCACCATCGTCCTCCTGCGGCGGCTCACCCAACTGGGCGAAGGGCAGCGCCTGTTTGACCAGAATCACGGTGCAGGGCGCGTCCATGGCGACCTTGATCGGCACGGTAGCCACAAAGCGCTGGGTCTTGAGGCCGTGCGTTGCCGCGCCCACGACGATCACGCTGACATCGTTCCCATTGGCGTAGTTGAGCAGGGCCTGGGCCACGTCGCCCGATTCGAGCACGTGGTACGAGGTCTGGTGGCCGGGGTGGTCCAGCGGCTGAGCCCACTGGCGCAAGCTGCTCAGGTAGCGCCGGTGGACGCTGGTTTCGCTCTTGTGGTCGTCCGAGCTGCTGGTCTGCCCGGACGAAATCACGGTCACGCAGGCCAGGCGCGCGCCCGGGCGCGTGCCCAGCGAGCGCGCCACTGCCTGGCGCAGCGAGTACAGGGTGGCGTCGGTCACGTCCTTGTGCGGAATGGCCACCATCACAATCGGCACCTCGTCGGCCTGCTGCGCTGCCAGCGGGCTGGGCTGGTAGTGCATGCCCGCAGCCTTGATCCAGCGTTTGAAGTGCACCCAGAAACCCGTACCCCGGGTGTTGATGCCGCGCTCGGTGATGAGCACCTGCGTTGGGTGGGTCAGGTCAAAGGCCAGCAGCGCGGCAGAGGAATAGCGCTGGGCCGCTTCGGGCTCCAGGCAGCGCAGCACCACCTCCTGCAGCCAGGCCGGAATGTCGGGGTTGATCTTGCGCGGCGGAGTGGGGTCCATCCACAGGCGCTGGCGCAGGCCGCCCGCAGTCTGGGGCGAGCCAAACGGCAGCTCACCGGTGCACAGTTCGTAGAGCATCACGCCGATGGCGAAGATGTCGCTGCGCGGGTCGCCGCGCACGCCCACCACCTGTTCGGGCGCAATCCAGGTGGGCGAGCCCACGGCCTTGCGCAACTGTTCGGCCAGCAGGTCGGGGTAGTGGGCGTGGCACGACAGGCCAAAGTCGAGCAGCACCGCACTGCCGTCGGGGCGAAACAACACGTTGGCGGGCTTGAGGTCCAGGTGCACCGTGTTTTGCTGGTGCAGGGCGTGGGCCGCGCGCGCCATCGCTGCGCCCAGGCGCGCGATCTCGTCCATGCTGGGGCGCACCTCGGCGTTGATCCAGTGGTCCAGCGTGTGGCCGACGATGTATTCCATCACCAGATAGGGCACGTTGAGCAAATCGCCCGCCGCCACAAAGCGTGGCACGTGGCTGCCGTGCAGGGCTTGCATGATCTGGCATTCGACCTCGAAGCTGACGATGTTTTCGGCACCGTCGCCGGGGGTCATGCGCGGCACTTTCATGGCCATGTCAAAGCCCGGGTCGGGCTGGCCGTTGGCGTAGTGCACGCGGTAGACGTGCGCCATGCCGCCGGAGTGGATGCACTCTTCAATCGCGAAGCCGTCCAACTCCGCGCCGGGCTCCAGCAGCTTCATTGGCCGCTCTCCAGCCGGTCGGCAAAGAACGCGGGCAAGCCCGCGCGGCGAATGGCGCCTGCGGCGGCGTGGTGGTCGTAGGGCACGCGGTGGAAGGTGAGCTGGGCGCGCTCGGTGTCAAACAAGGCGTACATCGCCAGCGGCTTGCCGTCGCGCGGCTGGCCCACCGAGCCGATAGTGCCCAGCCATTGGCGGTGGCGCGGCACTGGCACCGCCACACCGGGCTGGGGTGTGAACAGCATCAGCCCCGAGCCGGTGCCGCGGTAGTACAGAGTCTGGGTGTGCACGTGGCCGCCAAACACGTAGCGCACCTCGGGCCAGGCGGCGGCTGCGTCCATGCTGGCAGTGGCGGCGCGCTGGTCGTACACGTAGCGCCAGCGCTCGGGGTTGTCGGCGCTGGCGTGTACCAGCAGCACGTTGTCAAACTTGACGGTCAGCGGCAGGTGCTGCAGCCAGTCGCGCTGCGACGCACTGAGCTGGCTGTGCGTCCAGGCGGCGGTGCTGTCGCCCACCGTTTTAACCTCAGGCGGCGGCGCCACCGCCATGGCGTCGTGGTTGCCTTGCACCACCATGGCACCTTCTTCGGCGAGCAGCATCACGCGTTCGACCACGGCACACGGGTCGGCACCGTAGCCCACCATGTCGCCCAAAAAAGCAAAGCGCTGCGCACGCTGCGCGCGTGCGTGCTGAATGCAGGCTTCAAGCGCCTGCACATTGGCATGAATATCTGACAGCAGGGCCAGTCGCATCGTGTCTCCGAATTGTTCTTATGGGCCATATTATGGTCAACTGACACCATGTCTTGGCGGCGTGATCCGGAAATATCTGATCTGCACCGCGCAAACCACGGGGAACCGTGCATTGACGTAGTTAGGCTCAAAATCGAGCCTCCGGCACCTCGGGACTCAGGACGACGTGGCACTCAGCGCCGTTCGTGTCCTCCGGCCTGCGGCCTCCCCCTTAACCTCACTGCGCTGAGCGCCACGCCGTCCTGAGTCAGTCCGCGTTGTTGGTGCGCAAGGGAATTCAGACATCGGCATCCACCACACTGGCCGCGCAACCCTGCGCAGGCGAGGTCGTCCTGCGATGCAAGCCCGAAAAGCCAACTCGGGCTTGTGCATTCTGTGGGAGCTTGCCTGCAAGCGATTGGTTGGGCACTTCATCGCCAGCAGGCTGACTCCCACTTGTTGGTTGGCTCCTTGGGGCTGGTTGGAGTCAGTCGCGCGGAACTTTGGTAAGTCAAGTACGCAGCGCAAGCGGGCATTCAGGGAGTTGCTCTGCTTGGCGATATAGTAAGGTTACATGATGGGGCGGTAGAGTACGATGAATCGCTAATTGGTGTTCCACCGCAGTCTTACTAAACAGTTACAAGGCAACAATGAAAATATTACTGCTGGCCATCCCTTTTGTCGCTTTGGGTGGTTGTGCAACCACTTCCACTGGTGCAGTGTCAGCTGGTCCAGATACTTTCGTTGTTTCACGTCAAGCAGGGGCCTTTCCAAGTGGCCGAGAACCACTGTTGACCGAAGCGTTGGCTGAGGCTGGGACCACATGCGCGGCGATGAAAAAGACTCTCAAATTAGTTTCGGCAGTTGAAAATCCTGGTCCATATATTCTTGGTAACTATCCAAAAGCAACGGTTGTGTTTTCGTGCATTTAAGGATGGTCGAACGGACTGACCGCTACGCGATCACCAAGCTCCTTCGTGATTTTTGCGCAGTCATACGTTTGCCGTTACGTTATGTCCCATGAAAATTCGGCGTCTCCGATGACTCAACATACCGAAAATTCTTCATATCGAGAGAAGCTTATTGAGCATCTTTTTGTCGCTGAATTGTTGAAGTTATCTTGGCTTCATCATTGCTGCTCTCTGGAAGTTGCAAAGCCAGAGGTGGACAATTCTGGATACGATCTGATCGTGGAAGCAATGGGTGTTGTCAGGCACATCCAACTCAAAACATCTATTGTTGGCGGTAAAACGGCTGTCCAGAAAATTCATACCAAGCTCGCTGAAAAGCCGAGTGGCTGTGTAGTCTGGATATACATCGACGAAAAGACTTTGCATCTTGGACCCTTCCTCTATTTCGGCGCAGAAGCTGGAAAACCATTGCCGAGTCTGGTGGATCGCAAGGTTGCGAAGCACACAAAAGGCAACAAGGACGGATTCAAAGCAGAGCGTCAGAATATTCGAGTTCTACCAAAGGGAAGCTTTACGGAAATTAAGTCAATCGAAAACCTGTATCTCCGGCTATTTTCCAAGGTATGGCCGGCAGTCCAAAGTGAGCTTCCCGATAAGGCCGATTATGCGGAAGGGAGTAACAACCATGGGTGAACGAAAAACTAGCCGCGGTGCTGCGTCTGTGCTGTTAATTGTCGTTGTGGCACTCTCAATCTTGTGGGTGCTTGTCCGTCCAGATTTGTGGGTATGGGCCTTGGGCTTCGCGGTTATCACGACAACCATGTTGGTGATGGCACACAATGAGGGCGTAAAGCAAGGATTCGAGATTGCGAAGAGCACGCAACCAGTCACAGAAGACAACGAAGAGCCAGAAGAAAAAACCGAAGCCGAAGCTCGGCTTGAAGCGTTCGAAGCGGTGTTGGCCGGGGCTAATTTATTCGCCTATGAACTAAAGCACGGCTTAGTCCCGGACGGAAACTCTGAGAGCAACCCAGGTTACGGACCAATGGACTTCGATGACTGGCAAGAATGGAAGCAGAAAGGGTTCGAGCAGACCGGGAATCCTTGGTTCAATCATCCGGACGGGTTGCCGCCAAAAGAGAATGATGCCGCATAACATGGCGCTTGACCTCGCTCCCGTCGGTCGCTCGACGCTGCACGACAAAGCCGCGCAGCGCCGGTTACCGTGAACGTTGAAGCGCGAAACCATCGGATTTGGATGACCGCTGTCTGGAGATTTGGCTGTCGGTTAAGTGTCTTTACCAGACTGCCACGGCCAAGACCTCTATGACTCCTCCCGCGCCATGCCGACCGTACGGGTCCGTGCCCGAGTAGAGGCGCGACCTTGGCGGCCTGTCGGCGCGCTCAAGCCGCCAGCG